>NNBV01000671.1_pt1 | contig 157368 bp, 144 predicted proteins | sample 1173771 | NCBI WGS metagenome assembly NNBV01 (sample SAMN07173938, study PRJNA388173) | plant metagenome | isolation source: symbiotic tissue sample KVS11 | place: Norway: Troms, Kvaloya island | reverse complement strand
TTGATTTAAAGCAGGGAACAGCTAAAGAGATACTAAAGGGTCTAGTGGTATAAGAGATGTGAAAAGGACAGAGATCTGGGTCAGAGTAAGAATCAGCACCGGCATCAGCGTAGGGATCGACGACGGGGTCGGCATCGGCATCGGCATCGGCATCAGCATCGGCATCGGCATCGGCATCGGCATCGGCATCGGCGTCAGCGTCAGCGTCCGCATCGGCATCTCCGTCCGCATCCGCATCCGCGTCGGCGTCGGCATCCGAATCGGCGTCCGCGTCCGACTCACCGGGGGTGGTCGGCACCGTGGGCGTGGTCGGGTTGCCCGTGCCCACGAGCACCGGGAAGGCGCTGTCGCTGCCGCCACCGCCGCCGCTTGCAAGCGCGGCCAGTGCGGCGGCGCCCAGGGCGCCCAGTGCGAATTCGCCCAGCCCGATGCCGCTGCCGGCCGCGAGCTTCTTGGTGACGGCCAGTGCGGCGGCGTCGGCGTCGCTGTCCGGCGGGGTCACCTGCAGGTCGCCCGAGGCGACGTCCACGTTCACTTGTTCAAGGCCGCCGGGCAGCTTGGTCGAGCCGATGGTGGCGTCGGTGCCGCCGGTGAACACACCGGCCAGCGGGGCCTTGTTGGTGGCCGAGCCGGGGAAGAGCACGTTGGCATGGCCGTCTTGCGGCACGATCACGCGGTCGCCGGGCAACAGGGTCTGATTGCCGTCGACGGGAATGCTGACACCGTCGCGCATCACTGCAACGCCCGGCGTGGCATTCGATAATGTGCCGACGCTGGCGGGGCCGGCGGCAGCAGGGGCCGCCGAACTCGCCATGGCGGGGGCGCCCAGCGGAGTGACGGTGGCTTGAGCGAGAACCACAGGAGCTGCGCCAGCGGCGGCAAGTCCTTCGGTCGAATTGGTCGATGCTTGTTGAGCGGTCATGGCAGCCTCTGTGAGAAAAGATGCCTACTAAGGGGCAACTAGCGTGCCGCTTTGTCCGAACACTTTTTCGCCGCCGCCACCCGACCTGCAAGTCTTTGATTTTTATAGGTATTTTTTCAAAACTACGGGTTTGCACCAGGGCCTGGAAACAGGTCGTAAGTACCTCATTTCGCGATTCGTTACGTAACGATGTAACGCCTTGTTCCCGGAACGTTCGGCACATCCAGAGGCCATTCGGCACACGCCGGCAGCCGGCGCAGACACCCTTCTTTCTTCTCTCTTTCTCTTTATGTTCAATCCCTCCCAGGAAGATGTGCGCCGCTTCTTTTGCGACGTGTACGCCAAGCATCGGCAGGGCCTGCCGATGGAGCCGCTCGAGACCATCGCCGCCGGCTGGATCGACGCGCACCCCGAGTACCACGAGGACCTGCTCGACGCCGACGCCGCCGTGGCGCGGGTGTACGACGGATCGAACGGGCGCGAGAACCCGTTCCTTCATCTGTCGATGCATTTGTCGATCAGCGAGCAGTGCTCCATCGACCAGCCGCGCGGCATCCGCCAGGCCGTGGAGCTGCTGGCCGCGCGCCGCGGCTCGCTGCTGGATGCGCACCATGACGCGATGGAATGCCTGGGGCAAATGATGTGGGAGAGCCAGCGCGCCGGGCGGCCGCCGGACGGGGAAGGCTACGTGGCCTGCGTGCAGCGGCGCGCAACTAAATAGGCTCGCCCCCAGGCTTCGCGCACTTCGTGTCGCTGCTCCTTCCCCCTACCGGGGGCAACACCTGAGGCCCGGCGAAGCCGGTTCCTCGGTGTTTCACGAATGGGAGCCGGGGCTGCGCTCGCTTTTGGCTTCGCGCACTGTGTGACGCTGCTGCCTCGCCCTTACGGGCAACGCCTGAGGCTCCGGCTAAGCCGGTTCCTCGGCGTTCACGAAGCGGGGCGGGCCTTTCTCCTTGTTGAAGGCCGCGGCGGCATGGCGCCCTGCTCTTTCGCGGCTTCGCGCAACAGCGCGGCCATGGCGACGCGCAAGGCTGATGGCGCGGCCTCGCTGCGCTGCAGCAGGCCTACCGACTCCTCGGTGCCGGCGGTGTCGATGCGCAGGCGCAGCAGGCGACCGTCGCCCAGCTCACCACGCGCGGCGCCCAACGGCGTGATCCACACCGCGTCGGACACGGCCACCAGCGCGCGCGCCACCGCCACGTCGAGCGTCTGCAGCGCGTTGGCGGGCAGCGCCAGGCCGCGCGCGGACAGAAAACTCTCTGTGTTGTGGCGCGGGATGGTGCCCTCGCCGTACACCACCAGCGGATAGGCCAGCACCGCCTGCACCGATGCCCCCTGCGCAGCCCGCGCACCCTTCATGCCCTTCAAGCCCTTCACATCCATTGACGGAGTCGCGGCCAGCGGATGGCCGGCGCGCACCGCGAACACCAGCGGCTCGGTGTGCAGCAGCTCGAAGCTCAGGCCGCCCATCAGGCGCGGGTCGCTCATGCGGCCCACCACCAGGTCGAGCTGGCCGGCGCGCAGCTCGTCGAGCAGCGCGGCGTTGGCGGCGCTCTTCACCACGATCTGCACCTGCGGCCAGCCCTCGCGCAGCCGCGCCAGCGCCACCGGCAGCAAGGCAGGCGCCACGCTGGGCAGCGCGCCGATGCGCAGCCGCTCGATGCGCCCGCCCGCCGCCGGCGCCACCGCCTGCGCGCTGGCGTCCAGCGCCTCCAGCACGCGCAGCGCATGCGCCAGCAGTTGCTCGCCGGCGGCAGTGAGCCCCTGCACGCCGCGCCGCCCCGCCTTGCTGCGCTCGACCAGCCGCGTACCGACGATGGTCTCCAGCTCCACCAGGGTCTTGGACACCGCCGGCTGGCTGAGCGCCAGCCGCTCGGCGGCGCGCGCCAGGTGGCGCTCCTGCGCCACGGCGACGAAGCAGCGCAGGTGGCGCAGTTGCACGTTGCGCACAAAGTCCTGGCGAAGGTCGGAAGGGTTTTTCAATGCCTGCTGGTTATTGAGAACGGAGCAATCTTCAATTTACATCATCGGTGTGCGCTTCTAAAGTGGCGGCTTCCGGATTCGTCCCACGACAGGAGACAACGTTCATGTTGACCAAGACCACAGGGCCGCAGCCCCCGCTCACTTCACTCACCCCGCGCGACTGGGAAGCCCACCCCAGCTATGTGTACCCGGGCTACAAGTCCACCATGAAGCGCGGCCCGCAGAAGCCGCTGATTCCGCTGAAGGCCTCGCTCGGCGAGCTGCAGCAGCCGGTGTACGGCCACGACAGCATCGGCGAGCTCGACCACGACCTCACGCGCAATGCGCGCAAGAACGGCGAGCCGCTGGGCGAACGCATGATCCTCACCGGCCAGGTGCTCGACGAACACCGCCGCCCGGTGGCAAACACGCTGGTCGAGCTGTGGCAGGCCAACGCCTCGGGCCGCTACGTGCACAAGGTCGACCAGCACGACGCGCCGCTGGACCCCAACTTTCTGGGCGCGGGCCGTTGCCTGACCGACAGCGAAGGCCGCTACCGCTTCCTCACCATCAAGCCCGGCGCCTACCCCTGGGGCAACCACCCGAACGCCTGGCGCCCGCAGCACATCCACATGTCGCTGTTCGGCCAGAGCTTTGCGAGCCGCCTGGTCACGCAGATGTACTTTCCCGGCGACCCGCTGCTGCAGTACGACCCCATGGTCAGCGGCACGCCCGAGCGCTACCGCAACCGCCTGATTGCCGACTTCAGCCTGGACATCACCGAAGAGGGCTACGCACTGGGCTACCAGTTCGACATCGTGCTGCGCGGCGCCGACGAAACCCCCTTCGAAAACCGCTGAGCCGCAAGGAGACACACACCATGTTGATGACCGCACAGCAAGCCGACTTCGGCCAGACCCCTTCGCAAACCGTAGGCCCCTACTTCGCCTACGGCCTCACCGCCACGCAGTACGGCTACGACTTCAACCAGCCCTTCGACGCCACGCTGACGCTGGACAACGCCACCGGCGAGCGCATTCGGCTCGAAGGCCGCGTGATCGACGGCGACGGCAACCCGATCAACGACGCGCTGATCGAAATCAGCCAGCCCGACGGCGAAGGCCGCTACCCGCAAACGCCCGACGAGGCGCGCGCCATCGGCTTTCGCGCGTTCGGGCGTGTGGGCACCGGCACCACCGAAGGCAACCGCTTCGTGTTCCACACCGTGAAGCCCGGCGCGCAGGCACCCGGCGAGGCACCGCACATCAACGTGATCGTGCTGATGCGCGGCCTGTTGCTGCATGCGTTCACGCGCGTGTACTTCAGCGACGAAGCCGCGGCCAATGCGAAAGACGAGGTGCTGCAGAGCGTGCCGGCCGAGCGCCGCCAAACGCTGATTGCCGAGCGCGTGGTGCAAGGCGGCGCGGTGAGCTACCGCTTCGACATTCACATGCAAGGCGCGCAGGAGACGGCGTTCTTCGACGTCTGATCGCCAGCAGCGATGCGCACGGGCCCCCAGGGAAAACCCCGGGCCACAAAAAAGCCCGCTGCTAGCGGGCTTTTTTTGTTTGCGCGGAACGCAGGCTCCGTGGCTGAGGGGCTCAGTCAGGGCGATGGTGAATGCGCGACTCGGGCACCGTCTTCAGTTCGCCCGGCAGCGAGCTGATGTAGCTGGCCAGCGTCTTGAGTTCGGCCACGGTGAACTTCTTCTCTTCGACCTGCTGGCCCATCACCGCGTTGGAGCGGCCCAGGTGCGGGTTGTTCTTCACGCGGTACGACTTGAGTGCCACCAAAAGATAGTCGGCATGCTGGCCGGCCAGCTTGGGCACGGTGCCGTCGTTGGGCGTGTTGAAGTTGGCGCCGTGGCACTTGGTGCAGCTGTTGTCGGCGTTGCGCGTGATGAGCGCCTCGACGTTGGCGGGCGTGGCCTTGGCCAGCGTGGCGGGCGGTGCGTCGCCCTGCTTCACGCCAAGCTGGCTGTAGTAGGCCGAGAGGTCGGCGATGTCTTGCTCGGTGAGCGTGTCGGCAATGGCACGCATGGTGGGGTGCTTGCGGTCGCCGCCCTTGTAGGCGGTGAGCGCGGCCGTGATGTACGTGGCGCTCTGGCCCGCGATCATGGGCACCTTGTGAATCTCTGGGAAGCTTGCCTGGTAGCCGATGATGCCGTGGCAACCCACGCACATGGCTACCTTCTTGGCCCCGTCCTGGGCCTTGCCAGTGACTTGCTGGGCCTGTGCCGAGAGCGTCACGCAAGCGACAGCAAGGGCAAACATCGTGGTCAACAACTTGTTCATTTTGCGCGCACAATCTCGTGGAGAGTACAGTTTTTCGAATCAACATTCGATTATAGGCAGGGGTCTTGCGGATCCCTGTGCAGGCCAACCCTAGGCTGCGCAACGCGCGTCGAGTGTGTTCTTTTCTCCACCCCCAGCTTCCGTCTCACTCATGAAATTCCAGGGCTCAGACAATTACGTTGCCACGCAGGACCTGATGCTCGCGGTCAACGCGGCCATCACCCTCAAGCGCCCGCTGCTCGTCAAGGGCGAGCCCGGCACGGGCAAGACCATGCTGGCCGAGGAAGTCGCGCAATCGCTCGGCCTGCCGCTGCTGCAGTGGCACATCAAGTCGACCACCAAGGCGCAGCAGGGCCTGTACGAATACGACGCCGTGAGCCGCCTGCGCGACTCGCAACTGAAAGACGTCGACGGCGGCGAGCGCGTCAAGGACATCCAGAACTACATCATCAAGGGCGTGCTCTGGCAGGCCTTCACGGCCGACGAGCCGGTGGCGTTGCTGATCGACGAAATCGACAAGGCCGACATCGAATTCCCGAACGACCTGCTGCGCGAAATCGACCGCATGGAGTTCTATTGCTACGAAACGCGCGAGCTCATTCGCGCCAAGCACCGCCCGGTGGTGTTCATCACCTCCAACAACGAGAAGGAGCTGCCCGACGCATTTTTGCGCCGCTGCTTCTTCCACTACATCAAGTTCCCCGATGCCGAGACGATGAAGCACATCGTCGCCGTGCACTTCCCCGGCCTGAAGCAGGAGCTGCTCACCGCCGCCATGAAGACCTTCTACGACGTGCGCAACCTGCCCGGCCTGAAGAAGAAGCCCTCCACCTCCGAACTGCTCGACTGGCTCAAGCTGCTGGTGGCCGAAGACATTCCGCTCGAGGCGCTGCAGAGCAAGGACGAGAAGGTGGCCGTGCCCCCGCTGGTGGGCGCGCTGCTGAAGAACGAGCAGGACGTGACGCTCTTCGAGAAGCTCGTGTTCATGCAACGCAACAACCGCTGAACGCATGAGCCGACAACCTCACACCACCCGGCAACTGATGAAGCTGGGCGTTGCGCAGGCGGTGCTGTTCGTGGTGGGCGCATTGCTGGGCCGCGGGCTGGGGCTGCTGCTCGGGCTCGACGCCTTCGGCGCCGGCGGCTACGGCAACCGCGAGATCTTCGGCATTGCGCTGGTCGGCCTGGGCGGCGGCGCCGGGGCACAGGCCGGACGCGTGTGGTACGTGCGCAAGTACGGCGACCCGCGCGGCTGAAGACGCACATCAATCCAAGAGATGAGCCGAAGAGACTCGAAGGAAGAAGACAGATGGCGTTCGTCGAACCTGTCACGCTGAAGGCCCGCGGCATTGCGCTGGTGCCGCTGGCGCTGGCCCATGAAGAAGGCCTGCGCGCCGCGGCCGCCGACGGTGCGCTGTGGCAGTTGCGCGTGACCTCCGTGCCAGAGCCGCAGGACACGCGCGCCTACATGGAAACCGCTCTCAAGACCGCCGACCGCTTCGCCTTCGCCGTGACCGACGAGGCCACCGGCACCGTGCTGGGCACCACCAGCTTCCACGACATTCTTGCGGGCGTGAAGCGCGTGGAAATTGGCTACACGTGGTATGCCGCGCGCTGCCACCGCACGCATGTGAACACCACCTGCAAGCTGCTGATGCTCACGCATGCTTTCGAAGCGCTGGGCTGCAACACCGTGGGCTGGCGCACCGACAACTTCAACTTTGCCTCGCAGCGCGCCATCGAGCGGCTGGGCGCGACAAAAGACGGCGTCATTCGCGGCCACGCGATGCGCCGCGACGGCACCATCCGCGACACCGTCATGTACAGCCTGCGCGCGGGCGAATGGCCCGAGGTGAAGGCGCAATTGCTGTACCTGCTCGACAAGCCCCGCGGCTGAACCCCACACAAGGAGCGGCTCCATGCTCATCGACTTCTTCTACACCCTGCGCTCGGCCAAGCTGCCCGTGTCGGTCAAGGAATACCTCACGCTGCTGGAGGCCCTGAAGGCCGACGTGGTGGGGCCCAACTCCGACGGCGCCTACGGCATCGACGACTTCTACTATCTCTCGCGCACCGCGCTGGTGAAGGACGAGAAGCACTACGACAAGTTCGACCGCGCCTTCGCCGCCTACTTCAAGGGCGTGGAGATGCTCACCGACTTCACCAAGGAAGTGCCGCTCGACTGGCTCAAGAAGACGCTGGAGCGCGAGTTCACGGCCGAAGAAAAAGCCAAGATCGAGAAGATGGGCTGGGACGAGCTCATGGAAACGCTCAAGAAGCGCTTCGAAGAGCAGAAGGAACGCCACGAGGGCGGCAACAAGTGGATCGGCACCGGCGGCACCTCGCCCTTTGGCAACGGCGGCTACAACCCGCAGGGCATTCGCATCGGCGGCGCGGGCAAGAACAAGAGCGCGGTGAAGGTGTGGGACCAGCGCGCCTACAAGGACTACGACGACACGCAGGAGCTGGGCACGCGCAACATCAAGGTGGCGCTGCGCCGGCTGCGCAAGTTTGCGCGCGAAGGCAACGTGGAAGAGCTGGACCTGGACGACACCATCCACTCGACCGCGGCCAACGCCGGCTACCTCGACATCAAGATGCGGCCCGAGCGCCACAACAACGTGAAGGTGCTGCTGCTGATGGACGTGGGCGGCACCATGGACGAGCACATCCAGCGCGTGGAAGAACTCTTCTCGGCCGTGAAGACCGAGTTCAAGCACCTGGAGTTCTTCTACTTCCACAACTGCGTGTACGACTTCATGTGGAAGAACAACAAGCGGCGCTTCTCCGAGAAGTTCGCGACCTGGGACATCCTGCGCAAGTACAACAAGGACTACAAGCTCATCTTCGTGGGCGACGCCACGATGAGCCCTTACGAAATATTGCAACCGGGCGGCAGCGTCGAATACAACAACGAAGAGGCCGGCGCCGAGTGGATCCAGCGCCTCACGCACACCTTTCCCAAGTTCGCCTGGATCAACCCCGAGCCGCAGGGCGTGTGGCAGTACCGCCAGAGCATCGCGGTGATGCAGCAGCTCATGTCCAACCGCATGTACCCCCTCACCTTGCGCGGCCTGGAAGAAGCGATGCGCATGCTGTCCAAGTAGGACGATGCCGTCGATGTAACCGGGGCCTTCGAAAACCCGCGGTGCTTGCTGTCAGAATCCGCCCATGCTCAGGGCGGTTTCCGTTTTTGTGCCGGCGTGGTTGCCGGCTTTCGTTTTTTCAGGCGTCCTGCTTCTGCAAGGCTGCAGCTTGCTGCCGAAAAAAGACAAGGACCCCGCGCAAGGCCAGCCCGTGGCCGGCCTCGTGCGCGGCAGCACCGAAGCCGCCGACGAAGACAAGGGCGGCGACAAGGAAAAAGCCGACAAGCGCGACGCCTTCACCGTGGACGTGCGCGGCCCCGAGGACGTGCGCGACTACCTCAAGCTGCACCTTGAAATTCAGCGCTACCGTGAGCTCGACGACCTGGGCGCCACCGAAATTTCTCGCCTCATGGTGGCCGCCGAAGCCAATGCGCGCGAGCTGCTCGGCACCCTGGGCTACTTCACGCCCACGCTGACGCTGGAGCTCAACGAAACGCCCCAGAGCACCAAGGCGCCGCGCGAAATCGTCATCAGCGTGTCGCCGGGCGAGATCACCAAGGTGAGCAACGTGCAGATCAGCTACGCCGGCGCCATTGCCGACGACGCCAAGGCGCAAGCGCAGCGCGACAGCATCCGCACCGACTGGGCCCTGCGTGCCGGCCAGCCCTTCACGCAGCAGGCGTGGGACTCGGCCAAGACCACCGCGCTGCGCAGCCTCACGGCCAAGCGCTTTCCCACCGGCAACATCGAGATCAGCCGCGCCGAGGTCGACGCCGACCGCAGCGAGGCGCGCCTGAGCGCCACCTACCAGTCGGGCCCGGCCTACAAGTTCGGCCCGCTGGTGCTGCGCGGCATCCAGCGCTACGACCCCGAAGGCGCGCGCCGCATCGCGCGCCTGCCCAGCGGGCAGGACTACGACCAGCAAAAGCTGCTCGACGCGCAGCAGCGCCTGGCCAGCAGCGGCTATTACGACTCCGTGTTCCTCACGCTGGACACCGACAGCGGCAACCCGCTGGCCGCGCCCGTCATTGCGCAGCTGCGCGAGGCGCCGCTGCAGAAAGTGGTGCTGGGCGTGGGCTTCACCACCGACAACGGCGCGCGCCTGTCGATCGACCACATCCACAACCAGGTGCCGCTGCTGGGCTGGCGCGCCGTGTCGCGGCTGTCGCTCGACCAGGACATCAAGTCGCTGAGCACCGAGCTCAACGCCATTCCCGACGACCGCGGCTGGCGCTGGTTCACCGGCGCGGAGCTCAAGAGCGAGCAGTCGGGCAGCTACGTGGTCGACAGCGGGCGCCTGCGCGGCGGGCGCAACAAGTCGGGCGACCACATCGACCGCAGCTACTTCCTGCAGTACGACTACGCGCAGAACCGCGGCATCGACGCGCCGCCCTCGGCCTCCGCCGTCACCGCCAACTGGGGCTGGACCGGGCGCTACTTCGACGACAACGCGTCGCCCTCGCGCGGCTACGGCCTGGCGCTGGAAGTGGCGGCCGGCTACACGCTCACCGGCATGCAGACGCCCTTCACGCGCACCTATGCGCGCTGGCTGGGCGTGGTGCCGCTGGGCTCGGCCGAAGACAAGGAAACGCGCGCGCGCCGCAGCCGCCTGCAGCTGCGCGTGGAAGGCGGCGCCGTGTCGGCCAAGGACAGCGCGCAGATCCCCTCCACGCTGATGTTTCTCACCGGCGGCGACACCACCGTGCGCGGCTACAGCTACAAGCAGATCGGCACCGTGCGCCCGGACGGCCAGATCGTGGCGGGCCGCTACCTTGGCGTGATGAGCGCCGAGTGGCAGCGCCCCTTCGTCTACAAGGACAAGCTCACCGCCTGGGAGAGCGTGGTGTTCGTCGATGCCGGCGCGGTGGCCGACAAGCCCGGCGAACTCAAGCCCAAGGTGGGCGTGGGCGTGGGCGCGCGCTGGCGCAGCCCGGTGGGGCCGGTGCAGGCCGACCTGGCCTACGGCGTGGACTCGAAGAAGTTCCGCCTGCACTTTCGCCTGGGCTTCAACTTCTGATCGGGTGCCGATGAGCAACGACATCGACCCCACGCTCGAGCCTTCCGCCGCGACAACGCCGACGGTGACATCACCGGCCGTGCCCACACCGGCCGTGCGCCGCTCGCGCGCACGCCGCGCCGCGCGTGCCTTCGCCTGGACCGTGGCCGCCCTGCTGCTTGTGGTGCTGCTGCTGGCGGCCGGCGCCTGGTGGTACCTGGGCTCCAACAAGTCGCTGGCCTTCGCGCTCGCGCAGGCCGCGCAGCGCCTGCCGGCCGGCCAGACCCTGGAAAGCCGCGACGTGACCGGGTCGCTGCGCACCGGCGGGCACATCGGCTGGCTCAAGTACCAGAGCGAGAGCATCGCGGTCGAAGTGAACGACGCCACCCTCGGCTGGACCCTGGCCCCGCTGTTCCAGCGCAAGGTGCAGCTGGGCGAGGTGCATGCCAGGCAGGTGCTGATTGAAAAGCGCGGCGCGCCCAGCACGCAGCCTACCCAGCCGCTCGAACAGATCGTGCTGCCGGTGGAAGTGGAGCTGCCGTTTCGCATCGACGAAGTGCGCTGGGCCGGCCCGCCGGTGCTGCAGGCGCTCAACCTGTCGGGCACCTACAGCTACAACAAGTCGGCGGAGCATGCGCTGGACATCAAGGGCGTGGACATTGCCGACGGCCACTACAGCGCCCGCGTGAAGCTGCAGGGCCCCGCGCCCATGGCCATCGACGCCGCGCTCGACGGCCGCGTGAAGGCGCCGCTGGCCGAGGACCACGACATCGACGTGCTGGCCACCGCCACGGTGAAAGGCACGCTCGCCGGCACCGCCGCGCGCCTGCAGGTGGCGGCCGAGCTGAAGCCCGCAGAAGAAAACGCCGACGCCCCCATGGAGGCCAGGCTGCAGGCGCAGATTGCGCCGTGGCTGCCCCAGCCGGTGATCGACGCCAAGGCCGACCTGCGCAACGTCGATGCGTCCAGCCTGTGGCCCGGCGCGCCGCAAACACAGCTCACCGGCACCGTGGCGCTGCAACCCGATGCCGACACCGGCCCCGCCGCGTGGAAGGCCTCCGCCGACATCCGCAACGCCGTGCCCGGCCCGTGGGACACGGAGAAACTGCCGCTCGAACAGGTGCAGGCCAAGGTCGGCTTCGACGGCACGAACTGGACCCTGCCCGAGGCCACCGTGCGCGCGGGCGGCGGGCGCATCGACGCGGCTGGCGCCTGGAGCCCCGCGCCCGCGCCATGGCAGGCGCAAGCCACCGTGCGCGGCGTGCGGCCCGGCTCGCTGTACAGCGAGCTTTCCGGCGCGCCCGTGAGCGGCACGCTCAAGGCCGAGCAGAAGGAAAGCACCATCACCTTCGACGCCGCATTGCGCGCCGAAGGCGGCGCGGGCAGCAAGGCCCTGCCCGGCTTTGCGCTCGACCGCGCGCTGGCCCAGGGCCAATGGAAAGACCAGGTGCTCGACCTGCGCACGCTGCGCATCGAGGCGCAGCGCGCCAGCGTCGACGGCAAGCTGCAGGTGCGCGTGGCCGAGCAGGCCGCCAGCGGCAAGCTCAGCCTGGTGCTGCCGGGCGGCAGCGCGCAGGTGGAAGGCCGCATTGCGCCCAGCGCGGGCGGCGGCGACATCAAGGCCAGCATCGACGACGCCGACACCGTGCAGCGCTGGCTGCAGGGCCTGCCCGGCATGTCGAAGCTGTTCGCCGGCGCCGGCGCCAAGGGCTCGGCCAAGCTGGACGCCAGTTGGCAAGGCGGCTGGCAGACCATTCAGCGCCGGCTCGAAAACGCCAACGCGCCCGCGCAGCGCGGCATCGCCGAGCCCAGCCTGAAGGCCGTGCTGGCCGTGCCGCGCCTGGACCTGACGCTGCCCGCGGCGCAGCCGGGCACCACCGCCGCAACCACCAACGCAACCACAGCGCCCCCCGCCACCGCGGTCCAGTTGCGCGACCTGCGCGCCAACCTCGCCGGCAGCCTTGCGCAGGCCACGCTCACGCTGAAGGGCGAAGCCGCCACCGGCACGCAGAAGATCAACATCGACACCCGCGCCAGCGGCGGCATCGCCGGCCCCGGCCAGTGGCGCGCCGCGCTGGCCACCCTGAAGCTGCAGGCACAGGACAGCGCCCGCCCCGGCGACCCGTGGGTGGTGGAGCTGACCCGCGAGGTAACGGCCACCATCCGCACCACCACCGGCAACGCGCCCCGCCTGGACGTCGAAGCCTCCGCCGCCGCCGCCACGCTGCGCGGCCCCGTGCCCGGCACCGTGCGCATCGACTGGCAGCCGCTGCGCTTCAGCCAGAGCGGCGCGGCGCCCAACCGCGTGTTCCGCGTGCAGTCGAAGGGCGCGCTCAAGGGCCTGCCCATGGCCTGGGCCGGTGCGCTGGGCGCCAACACCACGCTGGGCGAATACGGCATCAGCGGCGACCTGATGTTCGACGGCGACTGGGACATCGACGCCGGCGACACGCTGCGCGCCAAGGCCCGCATCGCGCGCCAGAGCGGCGACATCCGCGTGCAGGCCGGCGAGGCCGCGCTGGTGACGCGCATCGTGAGCACCGGCACGGGCACCGCCAGCGAACGCACCATGAACTCGGCCACCGCCAACGGCGAAGCCCCCAGCACCCCGGCCGGCCTGCGCCAGGCCGAGTTGCGGCTCGACGCCGAAGGCGACGCCGTGCGCGCCACCCTGGCCTGGGACAGCGAGCGCGCCGGCAAGATCGACGCCAGCGTCAACACCCGCGTGGTGCAGCGCGCCGGCGGCTGGCAATGGGCACCTGATGCACCGCTGGGCGGCACCATCCAGGCCGCGCTGCCCAACCTGGGCGTGTGGTCGATGCTGGCGCCGCCGGGCTGGCGCATTGCCGGCACGCTGGACGCCAGCGCCACCCTGTCGGGCAACCGCGCCGTGCCGCGCTGGAACGGCACCCTGGGCGCGGACAAGCTCGCGCTGCGCGCCCCGGTCGAAGGCCTGGACCTGCGCGACGGCCGCCTGCGCGCCACGCTGAACGGCGACAGCGTGCAGATCACCGAATTCACCCTGAAGGGCGGCGCCGGCAGCTCCGCGCGCATTGCCGGGCAAAGCGGCAACCGCAGCACCGCGGCCAGCGAAGCGCGCAGCGACGGCGGCACCCTGTCGGCCAGCGGCAGCATGAACTGGGGCCCCGCCAGCGGCACCGCCTCGGGCATTCGCATGGCGCTGCAAGGCCAGTTGCGCGCACTGCGCGTGCTGGTGCGCACCGACCGGCAGGTCACGCTGTCGGGCGACCTGCAGGCCAAGCTGGACAACGGCCAGTTCAGCGTGCGCGGCAAGCTGCGGACCGACCGCGCCGTGATCATCCTGCCCGACGAAACCGCGCCCAGCCTGGGCAGCGACGTGGTCGTGCGCTCGGCCGCCAAGGACCGCGAGGCGGCCGAGGCGGCCAAGCGCGAAGCCGCCCGAGCCGATGCGCAAACCGCCCAGGACGTGCAGGCAGCGCAGGCCCCCAAGGCCCAGACCGCCAAGCCGCCGGACATCGTCGTCAACTTCGACCTGGGCGACGACTTTGCGGTGCAGGGCCGCGGCATCACCACCCGGCTGGAAGGCGACCTGGAAATTCGCAGCACCCGGCTGAATGCCCCGCCGCGCATCACCGGCGAGGTGAAGACCGTGAAGGGCCAGTACCGCGCCTACGGCCAGCAGCTGGACGTGGAAACCGGCGTGGCGCGCTTCAACGGCCCGTTCGACAACCCGGCGCTGGACATTCTGGCGATTCGTCCGAACCTGTCGCAGCGCGCGGGCGTGCAGATCACCGGCAGCGCGCAGTCGCCGCGCGTGAAGCTGTATTCGGAGCCCGCGCTGTCCGACGCCGAAACGCTGTCGTGGGTGATTCTGGGCCGCGCCTCCGCCACCAGCGGCGGCGAGTCGGCGTTGCTGCAGCAGGCTGCGCTGTCGCTCATCGGCAAGATCGGCGGCAGTGGCAGCGGCGGCAGCCTGGCCAGCCGCTTCGGGCTGGACGAACTGGGCTTCAAGGGGCCGGGCAGCGGCGGCGACCTGCGCGAATCGGCGGTCACGCTGGGCAAGCGGCTGTCGAAAGACTTCTACCTGACCTACGAGCGCAGCATCGGCGGCACCTTCGGCACGCTGTTCATCTTCTACGACCTGACGACGCGGCTCACGCTGCGGGGGCAGGCGGGGCAGACGAGCGGGGTGGACCTGATCTACACGGTGAAGTACGACTGACCGCCAAGCGGCTCACGGGCAAGGCGGGCCAAGCTGGTAAAGTGCGGGCCGCTGTCAACGTCTGCCACCGCAGACCCATATGCAGCGTCCATAGTTCAACGGATAGAACGGGCCCCTCCTAAGGGCCAGATGGGGGTTCGATTCCCTCTGGACGCACCAAACAAAAAAAGGCTCCTGATGGAGCCTTTTTGCTGGCTGGTCGGCACAGCCTTACCGCACGGCAATGCTGGCGAATTTGTTGGCCAGCGCGTCGCCTTCGAGTCCGTCGGTGAGCTCGCGCAGCCATGACGGTTGACGGCCTTTGGTGCCGCCGGTCCATTCCTCGCCGTTGGTGCCGCGGTAGACGACGCCGTCCTGATACGGCTTTTCGCTCTTCACCACGCTGCCGCGCGGTGCGCGCGTGCGGGTCGACGTGTCGTATTTGGCGAGCTCGGCCAAACCTTCCTTGATGCCAAAACCCGCTGCTTGAAGCTTTTTCGCGCAGAGATCAACAATCACCTTGAGTTCTTCGCCGCGCTTCGCGTCACGTGCCGCTTCGGCTTGTTGAATGAGAACTTGCAGTTCGGCGTAACTTAGTTTGGTAATGTCGACATCACTTGCCATGTTTGGATCCTCGGTTGTTAAGTGCGCTATTTTAGTAGGCTGAAGGATTGCATCAGCCGCATTTCTCTACTGCGGAGCAGCTTATTCAAGCGTTTGCAACAAATTCGAATGGCAGGGCCAGACGACGTTTGAAGGAAACCCTGGATTGCGTTCAGGCACGCGTCAGCAATTGATCGCGGTGCGTTTGTGAATCCCGCCGTGTCACGGCTTCGCGAGCCAAATGAAGGCAGATCGAATTCGCTTTCATGGCGATCAATGAATGATTGCTGACATGACAAGAGAAAGCCAAGCAAATAAAGATTCAATTTGCGCCGAAGCAGCGGAAAAGAACTTATCGAGCGCGCCGGCTCCCGTTTGATCTGTTTCAACCACGATCAACAAGCCAATCCGGTGTGAACTCGGAGATGGCGTGCCAACCCATGTGAGCACCCAAGCCAAACCCGGTGTGCAGGCAGCGCGCATGCATCTCGGGCCAGCAAATTGACAGTTGTTTTCAGTCTCGCCGCTTCAGGTGATACTGCACGCATGCCGCTAAAACAGGGCGCTCCCGCCCCTTTCAACGAAGCGCGTCGCCTCGCATCGCTAGACAGCTATCGCTTGCTCGACACCACGCCCGAACAAGCCTATGACGACCTCACCACCCTGGCCTCGGCGGTCTGCCGGACGCCGATTGCGCTGATCTCGCTGGTCGACCGCGACCGGCAGTGGTTCAAGGCGCGCGTGGGGTTGTCGGCGCAGCAAACGCCGCGCGAACTGGCCTTTTGCGGACACGCCATCCTTCAGCCCGACCGCATTCTGGAAGTGCCCGACACGCAACTCGACCCGCGCTTTGCAACCAACGCGCTCGTCACGGGCGAGCCGCACATCCGCTTCTATGCCGGTGCGCCGCTGGTGAGCAGCGACGGCATGCCGCTGGGCACCGTGTGCGTGATCGACCGCGAACCGCGCATCCTCAGCGCGGGAGAGCGCGGAGCGCTGAAATCGCTCGCGCGCCAGGTCATGACGCAGTTCGAAATGCGCAAGGCCATGGCCGGCCTCGAGCTGCAGAGCATGACCGACGCGCTGACCGAGCTGTTCAATCGGCGCAGCCTCGAGCGAAAGATGCTCGCCGCGTGGGACGACTACGTGCTGCGCGGCGAGCCGCTGAGCGTGGTGGTGCTCGATCTGGATCACTTCAAGCGCATCAACGACGACTTCGGCCATGCCGCGGGCGACGAAGTGCTGGTGCAGGTCGCACGAGTGCTGCGCAGGCATGTGGGCGCGCAGGGAACGGCTGTGCGGCTGGGCGGCGAAGAGTTCTGCCTGGTGCTTCCAGGCGTCGACGCCGAGCGCGCCCGCCTGACGGCCGAATCCGTGCGTGCCGAACTGTGGTCCGAACCATGGGCGCAGCGCCGCGTGACGGCCAGCTTTGGCGTGGCATGCGCGACCCACAGCGACGGTGGCTCGGCCAACGTGCTGCTGGCGCTTGCGGACCGCGCGCTGTACGAGTCGAAGGAAAACGGTCGGGATCGCGTGACGGTGTTCGGCGGCTGGGCCTGAAACGGTACGGCGCCGCACTTGATGGCGCCGGATGCGCCGGCGAACCGCGCTTGTGATCGTTCACAGCGGAGCGTGAGCGGGTCACCAACAGTCCACAAACTCAGTCCTTTGTGACCTGGCACCGCCTCGGCGCACTTGCTCGCGCATTTCGAGAATTACTGGGCATTTCGGTTTTTCGCGCCCTGAGGTTCGTCTCTAAAGTAAACGCCCTCACCACCCAGCGCCTGACCAAGCAGGCAAGGAGCGCATCACTTCTCAAGCCCTGAAAACCGAACCGCCTGCCTTGCAGCGGGTCATCGCCAGCGCTGCTGTGCCGATGCAAATGCGAGGCCATCAAAAGGCGACGGCCGGGGTGCCAGCAACACCCCGGCCGTCTAACCAGTGAAGTGCCCAACTTTGAAAGGACGCACCCCATGGCTACCTCAAATATAGCCCGCCCCTCCACACCCAAACCTTCCACCGCAGCCGCTCCTGCTGCCCCCGCGGACCCCTGGACCCTGCTCGAGGAAAAGAGCACCCAGCTCCACTCGCTGCTGTGCTACTGCCACGGCCAGGGCGCCCCGGGGCAAGAAGACGCGGGCCCCGCGCACCGCGACAACGTGTTCTGGCTGGCCTCCGAACTCGCCAGAGAAGTGACGGACCTGGTTCAGCGCTGCGCGCAGCAAAGGCGCTAGGCGCCCACCCTGGCGGTGGCATCGTGCATCGGGGCGCCACCGCCCTGTTCGTCCCTCGGTCTCCGTTCAGGTGGACCGAGGGATGCCGAAGCCCTGTCGAACGAACGGCAGGCCGCCGCAAAACTCATCGGCGCACGTAGCTCCTGGCGCCGCTGTCGCTCAGGCAATACTGGCCGCCACGTGGCCCGGTGCAGATGCGGCCCGACCTGCAAGCGCAATCGCCCGCGGCGGCTGGTGCCTGCTGAGGCGCGAGCAGACTGCGACGGACCCCCGTCTCGCCCTGCGGCCCGGTGCAGACCTTCTTCGATCCGCTGATCGACCCGTCATTGCAAACGAACAACGCGCCGGCGCAATGCGACACACCGCCCTTGCTGCCCGAGCACGGGTAGTTCGCCGCAGCCGCGGAAAAAGCCCATGCGAAAGCGCCGAGCGCGAGCAAGACTTTCATCGCGCGCGCAAAGCTAACATCGGCCGCCTTGCCCGGCTCACCCGGCTCACCCACCGCCCACCTCGCATGCTTCGCGTGCCTCTGCGCGCGTTCCCTGCTTTTCCCCATGTACCTCGCCCTGCAATTCATCGCCGCCATCGCCCTGCTGGCCGCGCTCCACGTGACCACGATGGCGCTGCTCGGGCGCTTGCTGGGCATCGCCATTCGCGAGGTGTCTTTCGGCATGGGCCCGACGCTGCTGTGCGTCGGCGCGTTCAGGCTGCGCGCGTTGCCGCTGGGCGGCGCGGTCGTGTTCAAGGACAAGCTGTCGGAAACGCCGGCGGCCGATGCGCCGGCAAAACGGAACGCCGATGCCGGCACCGCCGACGCCTTCGACCACCAGCCGCGCGCCGTGCGGGTGCTGCTGCCCCTGGCCGGCATTGCCGCGCTGGCCGCGGTCGCTTTCGCGCTGCACCCCGGCTCGGCCGGCGCCAGCGTGGCGAATGGCTTCATGCAGATCGTGTCGGGCGGCATGGCGCCGTTGTCGACCGCGCAGCGGCTGATCGACGGTGCCACGCGCGCAGGGGCGCTGGGCTTTGTGCCGTTGCTCGGCATGCTGGCCGCGAAGTGCGCGGCGTTCAATCTGTTGCCGCTGGCGTCGATGGGCGGCGGGCAGGCCCTGCTGGCGCTGCTGGACCCGGCCCCGCGCGAGACGCCGCCGTGGAAGGCCTGGCTGCTGCAGGCGTCGGTGTGGCTGCTGCTGGCGCTTGCCTTGTCGTGGGCCGTGGCCATCGGCTTGTTCGTGGTGGCGCGCTGAACGCTCGCAGGGGTGCTCGGCGCCGAGCGCTCAGGGCCGCTGCCGCCACGGCTTGTCGGCGTCGCCGACCGACCGCACGCTGACGAACTGGCTGGCCCGCAGCTTCACTCGCGCCACGGCGGCGGCGAGCGAGGGCTGCGCCATGATCACCAGCTCGCCGTGCCGCAGCCCGTACCGCGCGATCTCGGCCACGCCCGCATAGCCGCCGCTGGCGCCCTGCTTGAAGTGGAAGGAGCAGGACCAGCCGCCTTGCAGATCGACGGAAATGGAGGGTGAGGTCAAGGGTGGCGCGGGCTCGGGAACGGGCCGCTGTCTCTGGCGGGGCCGTGTCCCGGGAGTCGGGATTGGTTTTTTTGTGGGGCCCAAGTGTCGCCGTGGCACTGTGGGGGTCAATCCCATGAACGGGGGAATCGGCAGGCGCGGGCCGCCCTGCACTGCCCCCCCAAGCCCCAAAGCCCCAAGCCCCAAGCCCCAAGCCCTATTCCACCGCGCTGAGCACCTCCCGCGCCCCCAGCCGGAACACGAAGCGCTGCGCCCGCGGGTTGCTCAGCAGCGGCCTGGCGACCCGGTCGGCGTGCTCGTGCGCGTAGTGCCATCGCGTGGCCGACTCGGCCTCTTCTTCGCTGAGCACGCCGGATACGAGGTTGGCCTCGGCATAGCCGGCCCGGAACGACGAGATCAGGTCGAGCGCGTTGTCGAACTGCTCCTCCAGCAAAGACAGGTAGACCTGTGCGGCGACCATGTAGTCCCGAACGGTGGCCGGGTCGCCCTCGACCTCGACGAAGAAGATTCGTCCCGAGGACGTGATCGCGGTTCTCATGTACTTCGAATTCCGGGAATGTCGGTTTCAGTGCGCTGCCCGCAGGCAGCGTGGGTGGGCTTTGGGGCCAGGTCCCTGGCGCCAAACGAGCGCCACGCAACCCTCCTCCGACAGCACTACGCGCCAGAACACCCAATGGATGCACTTTCAAACGCCAGGCCGCATGATTTCTACGGAAACCCGTGATGAAGAATTTCACATTACCAACCAGAATTTGCGCATTCTGACTGCGGCCACCAGAGACAAACCAAGCATCGAGCGAGGAACGGGGCACGCAGAATCTCTTTTGGAGTTTCCCGATGAAGGCCACCAGCGCCTGCCCATGCGAGCCTGCTCACCTGGCCCGTGTACCCAGGCGCTTTTGGATGCGCCTGCTGCCGTGGCTTCGCCACTACCAGTGCGAAAAATGCCACAAGTACCAACTGGCCAACCCGCTCACGGTCGACAACGCCCGGGCGCTCGCGGCCTCCGAACGCGCAGGCGTGCGGATCAGCCAATGAGCGTCGACGCGCGGGTGGCAGCGAGAAGATGCGCGGCGCCTGAGCGAAACCGTCGCAGAGTGCGTCAGCGCCTGAAGCGCGAACGACCCGGCACCCTTCTCAGCGAATCAGGTCCATCGGTGCAAGCTGCGACGTGACCTGGGTGGCGGTGGCTGTCAGCAGCCGGCCGTTCGACTCCTTCCAGCACACCACGCCGGTCATGCCGGAGCCGCTCACCCGGCCCGGCGGCTGCACCGACACCGCCTTCCACCCCTTGCACACGCCGCCCACGGTGGTGGGCCGGTCGAGAAACACGTACTCGGTGGCCGCGTCGACCGCCAGCACGCCCACCACGCCGGGCGGCAACGCCTTGCGCGTCTGGGCCGATGCAGACCCCGACCCCGGCCCGCTGGTCATCACGCCGGCCATGGCGATGCCCATGAAAAAGATCCGCACCATGCCCGCCTCCCTTCTTTCGAGACCCGGGATGGTACGGGCGCGCTCACACCACGCGGTGTTCCTGCACCACGAAGGCGGTGATCTCCGCCAGGAAGGTGCGCGCATGCGCCATGGTCACGCGCCCCGGCGGCGAGGCGAACGCGGCGTTCAGCGTGTCGGTGTTCTCGAACCACAGCTCCACGATGCCGTCGATCGGCAGCTCGGCATAGGCGCAGGGCGTGCCCTTCACCCGCTCGCGCGCGGTCACCACGTTCTGCCGGTAGCCGCTCACGCCGGGCATGCGGCGCACATGGTCGGCATGCACGCGCCATTCACGCCGAAAGTCGTCCTCCGACTGCGCCGCGGGCCGGCGCAGCAGCGAGATGCGCTTGAGCAGGCCCTCGGGCTTCGGCGGCAGCGCGATGACCTCGGTCTGCGCGACCGCCACGATGTGCAGCCCGCCCAGAAAGTGTTCCTCGTCGGCGCGAATGGCCGCCGCAAGCTCGCCGTGGGTGAAGGCAGCGTCGGCCTGCGCGGCCGCGTCGAAACGCAGCTGCGAAAAGCTGTCGAAGTCCCACGGCCCGCGCGCAAAGTCGATGCCGCGCTGCAGCCGGTCGACCACCAGGTTCTGCCGGTAGGCACGCAGCGCGGGCAACTGCGCCACCAGCGGGCCGTGGCTGTCGCGCCAGTGGCGGCGAAAGGCGTCGTCGGTCCACTCGGGTTTCTTGCGGATCAGGCCCATGCGCAAGGTGGTCGGTTCGGTCATGGGTGTTGCGCCTGTGAAGGTTCGGAAAGCTCGGAAGGCAGAGAGGGTTCGGCATGCGCCGCGGCGGCTTCGGCCCGCGCGCGCGCCAGGCCCGGCGCGCGCTTGGCCAGCCACACGCCGTGGCGCAGGGGCCAGCGCGCGTAGCCGGGGTCGGCGCCGAGCGCGGCGGCGGCGTGGTGCGCCCAGTAGGGGTCGAACAGCGCCTCGCGGCCCAGCGCGATGAGGTCGGCCTGCCCGGCGGCCAGCACGGCCTCGGCCTGCTGCGCGTCGACGATCATTCCCACGGCCTGCGTGGGCACCTGCGCCTCGCGCCGGATGCGCTCCGAAAACGGTACCTGAAAACCCAGCCCGCGCGGCACGGGCAGCGCGTGCGTTTCTTCGGCGAGGCCGCCCGAGGAGCAGTCGATCACGTCGACGCCGCAGCGCTTCAGCTCGCGCGCGAGCACCACGGAGTCGTCGAGGTTCCAGCCGTCCAGCGTGCCGTCGACCGCCGAGAGCCGGGCGAACAACGGCTTGTGCGCGGGCCATGCGGCACGCACGCGCCGCGCGATCTCCAGCGCCAGTGCCATGCGGTTGTCGCGGCTGCCGCCGAACGCGTCGTTGCGGTGGTTGGCGTTGGGCGACAGAAAGCTCGCGACCAGATAGCCGTGGCCGAAGTGCAGCTCGACCACGTCGACGCCCGCCTGGTCGGCGCGCACCGTGGCATCGACGAAGTGCGCCACCACCGACGCGATGCCCTCGGCGTCGAGCGCGCGCGGCGCCGACCAGCCCGGCCCCGCCGCCAGCGCGCTGGGGCCCTGGCGCTCCCACGGCTCGTCGTCGCCGGCCATGCGCGCGTCGCTCAGGGCCGCGCCGCCTTCCCACAGCGGCTGGCTGCCGGCCTTGCGCCCCGCGTGCGCCAGCTGCACGCCAATGGCGCTGCCCTGCGCGTGCACGAAGTCGACCACGGCCTTCAGCGGCGCGATCTGGCTGTCTTTCCACAGCCCCAGGTCGGCGGTGCCGATGCGCCCGCGCGGATCGACCGCGGTGCTCTCGGTGAGGATGAGCCCGGCCCCGCCCAGCGCGAACTTGCCCAGGTGCACCATGTGCCACGGCGTGGCATGGCCGCGCTCGGCGGCGTGCTGGCACATCGGCGAAATGACGACGCGGTTGGCGAGCGTGAGGCCGCGCAGCGTCAGGGGTTGAAACAAGAGGGGCATGGCATCGGGCATGGGGAAGATCGATCAGGAAGGCCGCACGGGCACGGCCACCACGGCGGGGCGCGTGCCCAGCCAGGTGCCCGTCATCACCGCGGCAAAGCCGAGCAGGTGCCACCACGTCGGCGTTTCGCCGAGCAGCAGCACCGCAAAGCCGACGCCGAACACGGGCACCCAGTAAAGAAACACGGCCGTGCGCGCGATGCCGATCACGGCAATGGCGCGGTTCCAGATGAGGTTGCCGGCGGCCGTCGCGGCAATGCCCGAGAACAGCACCAGCGCCCACGGCCATGCACCGGGAGCACCCGGAGAAAGCTGCGCCGCGCCCAGCGGCGAAGGCCCGAGCGCGGCATGCACCACCAGCATGAGCGCACCGATCATGTAGATGACCCAGCTCATCGACAGCGCGTCGATCTGCCGCGCCAGCCGCTGCACGCCCACGCCGCCAATGGCAAAGCTCACCACCGCCAGCGCGAGCATCAGGTCGCCGATGCCCGCGCTCGACAGCCCGGCACCGGGGTGGCTCAGCACCACCGCCGCCACGCCCCCGAAACCCAGCGCCACGCCCAGGATGCGCCGCGGCGTGAAGCGCTCGCTGAACACCAGCGCCGCCAGCAGCGCCGACACCAGCGGGCTCAGCGCCATGATGAGCGCGCCGTTGGTCGCGGTGGAGCGCGACAGCCCCTGCGCAAAAAGAATCTGGTTGGCATAGACCATGAGGAACGCGCAGGCCGTGAGCACCACCAGTTGCCGCGCCGACAGCACCGGCAACCCGCCGCGCCGCCACAGCACGATGGCGCTGAGCGCCACGCATGCCACCACCATGCGCAGCGCCGCGAGCGTCAGCGGCTCGAAGGACACGGTGAGCACCTTCACGGCCGACACGTTCACGCCCCACAGCACCATCGCCAGCAGCAGCCAGCCCTGCACGGCGGCGGGCGTGGCAGCAGGTGGCGCCGCGCGGGCGGCGGCGGGGCCGGAGCAAGTCACCTCAGCTTTCGAGCTCGTTCCACATTTCGATGTCGCGCTCGGCCGTCCAGATGCGCGGGTTCACATGGCCGGTGGCTTCGTCGTAGGCACGGGTCACGTCGAAGGGCATGCAGTGGTCGAAGATGACCCAGTGGCCGTAGGTGGGGCGCAGCGCGGCCACGGTTTCCTTGTAGATCAGGTTCAGCGTCTTGCCCGCGGCCACGCCGTTGTTGACCAGCGTGTACACGTCGGAGATGAAGGCGCGCGTGGAGGCGATGGCCTTGCGCACGTCGCTGGCGTTCTCCAGCGCGGCGCCGCGCCCGGGCACGAGTTTTTCAAAGCCGAAGCCCGCAAGGCGGTCCAGCGTGGTGGGCCAGTCACGAAAGTAGCAGTCGCCCGCGTAGGCGGTGCTCTGGTATTCGACCAGGTCGCCGGCAAAGCAGATCTTCTGGTCTTCCAGGTAGGCGATGGTGTCGCCCTTGGTGTGGCCGCGGCCCACCTGCGCAATCTTCACTTCCAGCGTCTTGCCCAGCCACACGCTCATGGTGCCGTCGAAGGTCATGGTGGGCCAGGTGAGGCCCGCGGGCACCGACTCCACGTTGCGGAACAGGCGCGGGAAGCGGCCGATTTCGCTGGCCTTGTCCTGCTCGCCGCGCTCCACGATCAGGTCGTAGGTGTCGCGGCTGGCAATGATCTGCTCGGCGCCTTCCTTGAAGTACGCGGACGCGCCCAGCACGCGCACCGCGTGGTAGTGGCTCAGCAGCACGTACTTGATGGGCAGCGGCGTCACCTCGCGGATGCGGCGGATCACGTCCTGCGCCATGGCGGGCGTGGCCTGCGTGTCGACCACCATCACGGCTTCGTCGCCGATGAAGATGCCGGTGTTGGGGTCGCCCTCCGCCGTGTAGGCGTAGGCGTTCTCGGACAGGCGGGTGAACGAGACCTTCTTTTCTTCCAGGTCGGCCTGGCTGGCGAATTTCTTGGTGGCGGGTGCGGTCATGTGTGTGTCCTTTGGGGGGTTGAGCTTGCGGATGCCTGGTGGTCAGTGCGTGCCGAGGTACGCGGACTTCACCTTGGGGTTGTCGAGCAGTTCGCGACCGGAGCCTTCGAGCGTGATGCAGCCGGTTTCCAGCACATAGGCGCGGTCGGCCACGCCCAGCGCCTGCTTGGCCATCTGCTCCACCAGCAAGATGGTCAGGCCCGAGCTGCGCAGCTGGCGAATGGCGCCGAAGATGTCCTTGATGATGAGCGGCGCCAGGCCCAGCGAGGGTTCGTCCAGCAGCAGCAGGCGCGGCTCGCTCATCAGCGCGCGGGCAATGGCCAGCATCTGCTGCTCGCCGCCCGACAGCGTGCCAGAGGGCTGGTGCTGGCGCTCTTTCAAGCGCGGAAAGCGGGTGAACTCGCGCTCGATGGCGCGCTCCACAAAGGCCTTGTCGTTGCGGCGCGAATAGGCGCCGAGCATGAGGTTCTCGCGCACCGTCTGGTCGGGGAACACGCCGCGGCCTTCGGGCGACAGCGCCACGCCCAGGCCCACGCGCTGGTGCGCGGGCACGTGGGTGCAGTCCTTGCCGTCGATCAGCACGCGGCCCGCGGCCACGGGCTCCAGGCCGACGATGCTTTTCAGCAGCGTGCTCTTGCCCGCGCCGTTGGCGCCGATGATGGTGACGACCTCGCCCGCGCGCACTTCCAGGCTCACGCCCTTGACGGCTTCGATGGCGCCGTACGAGACCTTCACCGATTCGATTTTCAGCATGATGGTTTCGGTCTTTCTCACGCGGGCACGGCCTGCGTGGCCTGCGTGGCCTGCGCGGGTGCTGCTGCTTCTTCTTCGTCGTCCACACCCAGGTAGGCCTCGACCACGCGCGGGTTGGCCTGCACCTCGGCGGGCTTGCCTTCGGCGATCTTGATGCCGTAGTCGAGCACGATGACGTGGTCCGAAATCGACATCACCAGGTCCATGTGGTGCTCCACCATCAGGATGGACACGCCGCATTTGCCCACGCGCACCAGCAGTTCGCCCAGCGCCGCGGTCTCCTGCGGGTTCAGGCCGGCGGCCGGTTCGTCGAGCAGCAGCAGTTGCGGCTCGGTGGCCAGCGCACGTGCCAGTTCCGCGCGGCGCTGCAGGCCGTAGGGCAGGCTGCCCGCGGGCCAGTGCGCCAGGTGGCCCAGGTCGACCAGGTCGAGCAGTTGCAGCGCACGCTCGCGCGTGGCGCGCTCCTGCCGGGCGGCCGTGGGCCAGGCCAGCAGCGACGACACAAAGCCGTTGCTCATGCGGCTGTGCCGCCCGAGCATCACGTTGTCGAGCACCGAGAGGTCGGCGAACAGGCGCAGGTTCTGAAAGGTGCGGCCCATGCCCATGCAGCAGATGGTGTGCGCGGGCAGGCCCACAATGTCCCGGCCCAGAAAGCGGATGGTGCCGGCCTCCGGCGCGATCACGCCGGTGAGCATGTTGATCATGGTGCTCTTGCCCGCGCCGTTGGGCCCGATCAGCGCATGGATGTGGCCGCGCTGCAGGCGGAACGACACGTCCTGCGCGGGCTTCACGCCGCCGTACGACTTGGTCACGCCCTGCACCACCAGCAGCTCGCCTTCGCCGCCGGGACCGATCCGGCCCGGCACGCCATTGCCCGTGCTCTCGCCCCGGTGCCGCGCCTTCATGAACCACTTGTTGAACAGGCCCACCACGCCGCCCGGCATCACGTACAGCGCGAACAGCAGCAGGAAGCCGTACAGAAAATGCTGCGCCGAGGGCCAGCGCGCCAGCAGCGCGTCGGTCAGCGTGAGCAGCACCGCGCCCACCAGCGGCCCGTACATGGAGCCCGCGCCGCCGAACAGCACCAGCAGCAGGATGAAGATAGACAGGTGGAAGGTGATGAAGTCGGAGTTGATGTACTGGTTCTGCTGCGCCACCAGCGCGCCCGCAATGCCGCAGGTGACGGCCGCCACCACGAAGGCCATCACCTTGGCGCGGTACACGCGCACCCCCACGGAAGACGATGCAATTTCGTCCGCCTGCAGCGACAGCAGCGCGCGGCCGAAGCGCCCGCCCAGCAGGTTGCGCAGCAGCAGGTGCAGCACCGCGCACAGCACGATGCCCAGCACCACCCACTGCGTGGTGTCCAGCGGCGCGCCCTTCCAGGTGAGCGGGCGAATGCCGTAGATGCCCTGCGCGCCGCCGAACACGTCGGTCCACTCGCCCACGAGCTTCTCGACCACGATGCCGAAGGCCAGCGTGACCATCGCCAGGTACGGCCCCTTCACGCGCAGCGAAGGCAGCGCGATGAGCACGCCGCACACGCCGGAGATGACCGCCGCCAGCAGCAGCGCGAGCCACGGGTCCATGGCGGTGCGCGAGGTGAGCAGCGCCACCGCATAGGCACCGGCCGCGAACAGCCCGGCCTGCCCGAGCGACTTCTGCCCCGCATAGCCGACCAGCACGTTCATGCCGGCGGCGCACAGGTAATAGACGCACATCATGAAAGCGATGCGCAGGTAGTAGTCGTTGCCCAGCATCGAGGCGATGCCGATCAGCACGGCCGCCACCAGCACCACGCCGGCCGGGTGGGCAAAGCGCTTCATGCCGCTCATACCTTCTCCACCGTCGAGCGGCCGAACAGGCCCGTGGGCCGGAACGCCAGCACGAGGATGACCAGCGCGAACACCGCCACCTCGCGCCACTGCGCCTGCCAGAGGTTGACCATCGACTCCAGCACGCCCAGCAAGAAGCCGCCGATGACGCAGCCGCGCGGATTGCTCAAGCCCCCGATCATCGCGCCCGAAAAACCCTTGAGCCCCACGGTGAGCCCCATGAACAGCGAGGCCTGCGCGATGGGCGCGAGCAGAAAGCCCGACAGCCCCGCCAGCGCCGAGCTGACGACGAAGGCGCCGATCATCATCGCGTGGGTGTTGATGCCCATCAGGCTGGCGACGTTGCCGTTCTGCGCCACCGCGCGCATGGCCTTGCCGACCATGGTGCGGTTCATGACGCGGTCGAAGCCGAACATCACCACCACCGCCACGCCCAGCGTGAGCAGCTCCTGCGGGCGCACGCCCACGCCGAACATGCGGATCACGGCGTCGCCCACCGGCGCGGGCACCACCACCGGCTTGGGGCCCCAGATGGCCAGGCCCACGCTCTGCAGAATCACGCCGAAGCCCAGCGTGCTCATCACCCAGGCCATGCCGGGGCGGCCCGCGAACGGGCGCACGCCCAGCACGTAGAGCAGCCAGCCCAGAAAGCCCATCACGCCCAGCGCGGCCACCAGCGCGAACAGCTGCGCGCCGGCGCCGGGAACGGCGTCGCCGAAGGTGGTGGAGTCGAACGGCTTGCCCAGCACCAGGAACAAGGCGCTCATGCCGACGAACGCGCCGGCCGAGACGAACTCGCCGTGCGAGAAGTTCAGCGTCTTGGTCGTCGTGAACGTGATGCTGAAGCCGAGTGCCACCAGCGCATAGGCACCGCCGACGGCGAGCCCGCTGATGAGCGCCTGCAGGAGCGCTACAACCATGGTGTGTGCCTCTTGTCGTTGTGTCTTCTTGCCGCGCTTACTGCTTGAAGTCGGCCGCGTTCAGGCCGCCGATCAGCGGGTCGGTGTAGGGCAGCAGCTTGCCGTCCTTCCAGCGGATCCACACCAGGTCCTTGGCGGTCAGAGCTTCGTGGTTGGTCTTGCTGAAGGGCTTGTCGTAGGTCTTGAGCACGCCCTGCACGGGGGTCTTCAGGTCTTCGAGCGCGGTGCGCACGGCCGAGCCTTCGGTGCTGTTGGCCTGCTTCATGGCCTGGGCCAGCAGTTGCATGGAGTCGTAGCCGTGCAGCGCGAACGAGAACGAGCCCGGTGCCTTCAGCTTGCTGCCGATGCGGTCGAACAGCTTCTGCTGCGCGGGCGTGCGGGTTTCGCTCACGGTGCGCATGAAGATGGGCTTCTCGGCCAGCGCCTTGCCGGCCGCGTCGTAGAAGGTGATGTTGTCGGCGGCCCAGGAGGTGAGCGTGAGCGGAAAGTAGTTGATCTTTTCCATGCTGCGCACCAGTTGCGCAATGGGCGTGCCCTGCGCCCACACCACCACGGTGTCGACATTGGCGGCCTTCATCTTGCTGAGCTGCGAGGTCATGTCGGTGTCGCCGACGCCGAAGCGCTCGGTGGCCGCGATCTTGATGTCCTGCAGCTTGGCGATTTCTTCCATGTCCTTCAGGCCGCCCTGGCCGTAGCCGGTGGTCTCGGCCATGAGGCCCACCACCTTGGAGCCGGCGGCGTTCTTCTTCACGTAGGCCATGAGCGCGGCCACCTGCTCGCGGTCGACCATGGACACGCGGAACATGTAGTTGTCGGCGCCGGGGCTCATGGGCTTGGTGATGTCGGTGCCCGAGCCCACGTTGCCCAGCACCGGAATCTTCTTCTGGTTGGCGATGTGCTTCCACGCCATGGCGTTGCCCGAGTTGGTGGGGCCGAACACCGCCACCACCTTCTCGTTGTCGATGAGGTCGCTCATGTTCTGAATCGACTTGGGCGGCGCGGACACGTCGTCGCGCGTCACCAGCGCAAGCTTCTTGCCCAGCACGCCGCCGGCGGCGTTGATGTCGGCAATGGCCGCCTCCATGCCCAGCACCGCGGCCTGGCCGCTTTGCGCGGAGGGCGATGCGGAAAGGTCGCCGTTGTAGCCGACCTTGATGTCCTGCGCCGACGCGGTGGCCGCGAATGACGCGAAGGCAGCCGTGGCCACGGTCGCGAGCAATGTCTTGTACAGACGGATGGTTTTCATTTTTTGTCTCCTGAGGTTTGACTGACGGGGAAGCGAAAAAGAAACGGGCCGGGCTCAGACGGCCAGGAAGCCGCCGTCCACCGGCAGCACGATGCCGGTGACGTAGCGCGACATGTCGCTGGCCAGAAAGATCACCGGGCCCACCAGGTCTTCGGTCTGGCCGACGCGGCCCATGGGAATGCGCGTCATGAACGACTCCAGCCGTGCCGGGTTCTCGCGCGTGGCGGCGGTCATCGGCGTTTCGATGACACCGGGCGCCAGCGCATTCACGCGCACGCCGGCCGGGGCCAGCTCCTGCGCGAGCGACTGGGTGAGCATCTTGATGGCGCCCTTGGATGGCGCGTAGCCCAGGCTCGCGGCCTGCCCCGCGTAGGCCGCGATGGAGGCGATGTTGATGATCGAGCCCTTGGTCTGCTTGAGCACCGGAATGAAGGCCAGCGTGGTGTTGAAGGTGCCGTGCACGTTCACGTCGATGGTCTTCTTCCAGTTGGCCGCGGCGTTGGGGCTGGAGGTGTTCTCGCGAATGATGATGCCGGCGTTGTTGACCAGCAGGTCGACGCTGCCGATCTCCGCGGCCACGCGCTCGGCCAGCGCATGGCAGGCCTCGGGCGCGGTCACGTCGAGCACGAAGGACCAGGCCTCGCCGCCTTCGTCGCGCACCAGCTGCGCGGTCTCGCGCACGGTGGCCTCGTTCATGTCGGTGACGACTACGCGGGCGCCGGCCTGTGCCAGGCCCAGCGCCAGGGTGCGGCCGTTACCCTGGCCCGCGCCGGTGATGAGCGCCAGGCGGCCTTCGAGCAGGCAGGGTGCGACGTTGAGGGGAAAGGCCATCGGTGACTCCTCTGTGTGCTGTGTGCTGTGTGCTGTGCGAAGGGGGGTGCGGGAAGGCTTCAGGCCTTGCGGGCGAGCGGCACGGCTTCGCGCTGCTCGACCTGCAGCCGCACGGTGTCGCCCTCGTCGGCCTGCGCGAGCTGCAGGCCCGCCACATAGCCGAAGGTGAGTGCCGGGCCCAGCGTGATGCCCGCGCCGGGGTAGTTGCCGCCCATGACGCTGGCCGCGTCGTTGCCCACCGCATACAGGCCCTTGATGGGCTGGCGGTCGGCGTCGAGCACGCGGGTTTTCTCGTCGGTGACAAGGCCGGCGAAGGTGCCGATGTCGCCGACCACCAGGCGAATGGCGTAGTACGGGCCGTTCTCCAGCGGTGCGACGCACGGGTTGGGCGTGACGTTGGCATCGCCTTGGTAGCGGTTGTAGGCCTTGCTGCCCTTGCCGAAGAGCGGGTCGTCGCCGGTGCGCGCGCTCTGGTTGAACTCCTGCACGGTGGCTTCGAGCACGGCGGGCGCAATGCCGATCTGCTGGGCCAGTTCGCCGATGCTCGCGCCGCGCTTCAGGTAGCCGCTCTTCAGGTGCCGCCCGATGGGCAGCGGCGACGGTGCGACGCAGCCCAGGCCGTAGTCGCGCAGCGCCTTGTGGTCGCACAGCAGCCAGGCGGTGACTTCGGGCTCGCCCTCGCAGGCCTTGACCATGGACTGCACGAAGTCGTGGTACGAGTTGCCTTCGTTGGCAAAGCGCTTGCCCTTGGGCGTGACCGCGATCACGCCGGGCTTGGCGCGGTCGATGAAGTGCGGCATCACGCCCTTGCTGCCGTCGGGCCGCGTGGTGACCGACGCCGGCACCCACGCCGCGGCATGCGGAATGGTGCCGTCGACACGGCCGCCCACGGCCTCGGCCAGGCGCAGGCCGTCGCCGGTGTTGGTGGAAGGCGATGGCGAGTAGTGTTCGCGGCCGGTGGGCGCATGCGGAAAGAGCTGCTTGCGGCGCTCCACGTCGTAGGGGAAGCCGCCGCAGGCCAGCACCACGCCGCGTTTGGCCACGATGCGCACCGTCTTGCCTTCGTGCTGCACCACCGCGCCGGAAACGCCGTCGTACTCGACCACGAGCTTGGTCACGGGCGACGACAGCCACACCGGAATGTTCAGGTCCATCGCGGCCTTGGCCAGCCGGCCGGCGAGCGCGTTGCCGTTGGTCAGTGTCATGCCGCGGCCATGGCCCAGCACGTCGATGAAGTGGCGCGTGAGCCGCTTGGTGACGTACCAGAACGAGGTGGGCGACTTGAAGGCGCGCATGAAGTGTTTGATCTCCGGCCCCGAGCCCAACATCATTCCGAACACCGTGAGCTCGGGCAGCGGCGGCGCCAGCTGCTTCACGCGCGCGCCGAGCTCGCGGCCGTCGAACGGGCGCGTGACCATCGAGCGGCCGCCGGGCTGGCCGCCGGGCGCCTCCGCGTGGTAGTCGGGGAACACGGGCGGCATGTCGAACTGCACGCAGGTGTTGCGCGTGAAGAAGTCGATGGCCTTGGGGCCCATGTCCAGGAAGGCACCCACGCGCGCCGCGTCGAAGTGCGTGGTGGTCTCGTGCCGCATGTAGGCGAGCGCGGCGCCTTCGGGCTCGTGAATGCCCTGCTCCGTGGCCAGGCGCGTGCCCGGAATCCACAGCCAGCCGCCCGAGCGCGCGGTGGTGCCGCCGAAGCGCGGCTCCTTGTCGACCACCAGAACTTTCAGCCCCTGGGAGGCGGCCGTGATGGCGGTGGCCATGCCCGAAGCGCCGCTGCCGACGACGAGCACATCGCATTCAAAAGTGTGGGGTTCCATCTGCTGTCTTGCCTGTCTTGTCTGTGTTTTGTGTCCGAGCTGGATTGCGGCGGAGTTTAGGCAGCGACATTGATATGGTCAAGTCGTTTCGTTACTATCAAACGATCCGTCATCATCAATCGATCATGACAATATCAGTAGAAACCCTGATGGCTATACTCGCCCCCACTCACATTCCCCACGCCGGGCGCCCCATGGAAAAGCCAAGACGTGGCATTCAATCGATCGAAATCGGAACCCAGTTGCTGGTGGCCCTCGGGCGCCATGTGGCGCCCATGGCGCTGCGCGACCTGGGCAAGTCGGCGGGGGTTCCGGTCGGCAAGGCGCACCCTTATCTGGTGAGCTTTCTGAAGGTCGGCTTCGTGGTGCAGGACAGCGCGGGCCGCTACGAGCTGGGCCCGCTGGCGCTGCAACTGGGCCTGGCCAAGCTGCAGCGGCTGGACCCGATCAAGGAGGCCTCCCCGCTCATCGAGGCGCTGGCCTCGGAAACCGAACAGAGCATTGCGGTGGCGGTGTGGGGCAACTTCGGCCCGACCGTGGTGCGGCTGGAAGAACCTATTCACCCGCTGCATGTGAACCTGCGCACCGGCACCGTCATGTCGTTGGCCTACACGGCCACGGGGCGGCTGTTTGCGGCTTACCTGCCGCCCAAGGTGGTGGAAAAAATGATGCTGGACGACCTGGCGCGCGCCCGCCCGGCGGACGGGCGCGGCTCCACCACCGAGCTGTCGCGCGCGGAGATCGAGGCGCTGCTGGTCGAGACGCGGCTGCACGGCATGTCGCGCACGCTGGGCCAGCCGATTCCGGGCATCGACGCGTTCTGCGCGCCGGTGTTCGACTCCACCGACAACCTGGTGCTGGGCATCACGGCCATGGGGCCGGAGGCCACCTTCGACCGCGAATGGGAAGGCCGGGTGGCCGTGCCGCTGAAGGCCTGCGCACTGGAAATTTCGCGCCGCCTGGGCTTCGTGCCCACGGGCGAGAAGGCCTGAGCCCACGCCGGTGTAGGCAGGCGCTCACGCGCACGAATTGCTTTATCCGGCACGCGGTGCACCACCGCGCAGCCAACGTAGAGGCTTACTACTTCAGGAGACCTCGATCATGAAAAGCATCATTCTTTGGCTGTGCGGCGTCCCGCTGGTCGTGATCATCGGCCTGAAGATTTTCGGCATTCTCTGACCCACCCGGTTTTTGCTCGAACTGCGACGTTGCGGTTCCTCCTCACGGCGCTTCGGCGTCGTTAAGCGCCTTCTCGGAGGCGCTTTTTTTATGCCGCATTCAAGGGGCGGCAAGCACAGGATTCAGTGCGTCTCGCGGCGCAGTTGCTGCACGTCTTCATGCAACGACTGCGCCCATGCGCGGCGGTCGCGGCCGTGCGGGTCCTGCGGTTCGCCGAAGCGCACGATGGCCAGCAGGGGCGGCGCGCGCAACGTGTTCCACAGCGAGCCGAGCAGGCTGTCGTCGTCGATGTAGCGCGGCGCCTGGCTGGTCTCGCCGGTGGCGGCGTCGGCAAAGCGCAGCGCGGCGGGCAGCACCGGCGCGCCCGACGAAATGGCCGCCTGCAGCAGGTTGGCATGAAACGGCAGCAGGCCGCGCCCGTCGCTGGTGGTGCCTTCGGGGAACACGCCGATCATGTCGCCGCTGCGCAGCGCCTCGGTCATGTGGTGCACCACGCGCAGCGCGTCGCGGCGGCGTTCGCGCTCGATGTAGAGCGTGCCCGAGCCGGTGGACAGCGTGCCGATCACCGGCCAACTCTTGACGTCCGACTTCGACACGAAGCGCACATGCCGTGCCGCGTGAATGCAGGTGATGTCGAGCCACGACAGGTGGTTGCAAATGAGCAGCACCGGCCCGGCGACCGGCGGCGTGCCCTGCACCTTGAGCGTGACGCCCATGATCTCGAGCATGCGCCTGGACCAGGCCTGCACGCGCGCATGGCGCTCGGCCTGCGGCAGCGTGGGAAAGGCGAAGCGAATGGTCCACCAACCGGCCAGCGCATGCGCCACCGCATGCAGCAGGCGCCAGCAGGCTTTCAGTGAATGGACCATCGGGGCTTTGCCGTTCAGCCGTGCACCACGCGGCCGCCCACCAGCGTGTGGCGTGCGCGGCCTTGCAGAGGATAGCCGCCGAACGGCGTGTGCTTGCCCTGGCTCTTGAGCGCCTCGGGCTGCACCTGCCATTCGAGCGCGGGGTCGACGATGCACAGGTCGGCCACGCCGCCCTGCACCAGGCGGCCGATGCCGGTGGCCATGTCGGCGGCGCTCAGCAGGTGCGCCGGCGCGCAGGTGATGACCTCGATGGCGCGCGCCGTGCCCGCGCCGCTGCGTTCGCCCCACTGCAGCGCCAGCGGCAGCAGCAGTTCGAGCCCGGTGGCGCCGGGCTCGGCTTCGGCGAACGGCAGGGTCTTGGCGTCGGCCTCCACCGGCGTGTGATCGGACACCAGCGCGTCGATGGTGCCTTCGGCCAGCGCGGCCGAAAGCGCGTCGCGGTCGCCCTGCTGGCGCAGCGGCGGGTTCAGTCGCGCGCGGCTGTCGAAGTAGCCGATGTCGGTGTCGGCCAGGTGCAGCGAGTTGATGCTGACGTCGCAGGTCAGCGGCAGGCCCTGTGCCTTGGCGTCGCGCACCAGCGCCACGCCGCGGGCGCTCGAAATGCGGCACAGGTGCACGCGCGCACCGGTGGCCTTCATGAGCTCCACGATGGTGAAGATGGCGATGGTTTCGGCCGACACCGGCACGCCGCCCAGGCCCAGGCGCGTGGCCAGCGGGCCGCTGGCGGCCACGCCCTTGCCCAGGTCGCGGTCCTGCGGACGCAGCCACACGGTGTAGCCGAAGGTGCTGGCATACGACAGGGCGCGCTGCAGCACCTGCGTGTCGGCCAGCGGCACGTCGGCCTGGCTGAAGCCGATGCAGCCGGCCTCGGTGAGCTCGGCCATTTCGGTGAGCACGCCGCCGGCCAGGTTGCGCGTGAGCGCGCCCAGCGGGAACAGGCGCGCGCCCTGCAGTTTTTCGGCGCGGAACTTGAGCATCTCGACCAGGCCGGGCTCGTCGAGCACCGGGTCGGTGTCGGGCGGGCACACCAGGCTGGTGACGCCGCCGGCAATGGCCGCGGCCATTTCGCTTTCGAGCATGCCTTCGTGCTCGTAGCCCGGTTCGCGCAGCCGCGCGGCCAGGTCGACCAGGCCAGGGGCGACGATGCAGCCCGTGGCGTCGATGGTGCGCTCGGCCTTGAAGCCAGCCGGAATGCCGCCGCCGATGCCGGCGATCTTGCCGTCGGCAATGGCGACGTCGGCTTGCGTGTCGGTGCCCGATGCGGGGTCGATGACGCGGCCGTGGGTGATGAGGATGTTCATGCGTCTTTTCTTCCGGTGGCGGTCAGGGCCTTTTCGGGAAACACCGTGGAACCGGCTTCGCCGGGCCACTGGTGTTGCCCCCGGCAGGGGGTTGGCGAAGCGACACGAAGTGCGCGAAGACTGGGGGCGAGCAACATTTCTATGCTTCGTTGCCTGCCACGATGCTCATGACCGCCATGCGCACGGCGATGCCGAAAGTGACCTGCGGAAGGATCACGCTCTGCTTGCCGTCGACCACGGCGGAGTCGATCTCCACGCCGCGGTTGATGGGGCCCGGGTGCATCACGATGGCGTCGGGCTTGGCGAGCTGCAGCTTCTCCGGCGTGAGGCCGAAGGTCTTGAAGAACTCCTGCGACGAAGGCAGCAGCGCGCCGCTCATGCGCTCGTTCTGCAGGCGCAGCATGATGACCACGTCGCAGTCCTTGATGCCTTCTTCGAGCGTGTGGCACACGCGCACGCCCATGCCGGCCATGTCGGCGGGCACCAGCGTCTTGGGGCCGACCACGCGCACCTCGGCGCAGCCCAGCGTGGTGAGCGCATGGATGTCGGAGCGCGCCACGCGCGAGTGCAGCACGTCGCCCACGATCGCCACCGTGAGGTTCGAAAAGTCTTTCTTGTAGTGGCGGATGGTGTACATGTCGAGCAGCCCCTGCGTGGGGTGCGCGTGGCGCCCGTCGCCGGCGTTCACCACGTGCACATGCGGTGCCACATGCTGCGCGATGAGATACGGCGCGCCCGACTCGCTGTGGCGCACCACGAACAGGTCGGCGGCCATGGCGCTCAGGTTGGCGATGGTGTCCAGCAGCGACTCGCCCTTGGTGGCCGAGGAGCGCGCAATGTCGAGGTTGATGACGTCGGCGCTGAGGCGCTTGGCCGCGATCTCGAAGGTGGTGCGGGTGCGCGTGCTGTTCTCGAAGAACAGGTTGAACACGCTCTTGCCGCGCAGCAGGGGCACCTTCTTCACCTCGCGGTCGCTCACGCTGGTGAAGTTGGCGGCGGTGTCCAGGATGTGCGTGACGATGTCCTTGGGCAGGCCCTCGATCGACAGCAGGTGGATCAACTCGCCGTGCTTGTTGAGCTGGGGGTTTCGCTTGTAGAGCATTTACTTGTTCTCTTCCACCTTGAGGCTGAAGGCGCCGTCTTCGGCGCGTGCCAGAGCGAGCAGTTGCGTGTCGGGCAGCGTGAGCGTGGTGGCGGCAAAGTCGGCGGCCACGGGCAGCTCGCGACCGCCACGGTCGACCAGCACCGCCAGGCGCACGCAGGCGGGACGGCCGAAGTCGAACAGTTCGTTGAGCACCGCACGGATGGTGCGGCCGGTGTAGAGCACGTCGTCGAGCAGCAGCACGTCGGTGCCGTTCACGTCGAAGGGCAGCGCGGTCTGCGCGCTGGCCGAAAGGCCGCGGCGCGCAAAGTCGTCGCGGTGCATCGCCGACGAGATGACGCCCGGCGCACCGCTCAGGCCCAGGTCCTTCTGCATGCGCTCGACCAGCCAGGCGCCGCCGGAGGTGATGCCGACCAGCCTGGTGTCGGGGCGCATGAGCGCCTTCACGCCGGCCAGAAGTTGGGTGTAGAGCGCTTCGGCGTCGGGAATGGTGGACATGGAACTCACGGGAGACTCCTCAAAAATTGCTCCAGGATGATGCATGCCGAAGCCGCGTCGGCATCGCGTGCGCCTGAGGACAACGCCTCGGTCGTGCTGTAGCGCTCGTCGACCTCGAACACCTGGAGATTGAAACGGCCACGCAGTTGGCGCGCGAACTTCTGCGCGCGGCGGGTGTTCTCGTGCGGGGCGCCGTCGGGGTGGTAGGGCACGCCGACCACCAGCGCGTCGGGCTGCCATTCCTTGATGCGCGCCTCGACCTGGGCAAAGCGCGCGTCGGCACCCTCGGCCTTGATGGTGGCCTGCGGCGTGGCGCTTTGCAGCAACCGGTTGCCGCTGGCCACGCCGGTGCGCTTGGTGCCGTAGTCGAAGGCGAGGAAGGTCTGGAAGTTGGCGGGAACGGGAGCAGGAACGGGAGCGGATGCAGTCGCGTCGGGCATGACGTCGTTCATGCGTGACCTGCTTCAGGCGAGAGCTTCCAGGCCTCGAGGCCCAGCAGCAGCAAGGCCTTGTCGTAGCGCTGCTCGACCGGCGTGTCGAAGATCACTGCCGGGTCGGCGCCCACGGTGAGCCAGCTGTTCTCGGCCAGTTCGGACTCCAGTTGGCCCTCGCCCCAGGCCGAATAGCCCAGCGTGACCAGCACCTTGCGCGGGCCGGCACCGGTGGCCAGGGCCTCCAGCACGTCCTTGGAGGTGGTCATTTCAAGCCCGCCGGGAATGGCCATGGTCGAGGCATAGACCGACTCCTCGGGTTTTTCGGCCTGCGTGAAAACCGGCTCGTGCAGCACGAAGCCGCGCTCGGTCTGCACCGGGCCGCCCTGGAAGACCAGGGCCTCGCCCAGCTCGGGGCGGGACAGGTGAAGCTCGATCTTCTCGAACAGCACCTTCAGGTTGATGTCGCTGGGTTTGTTGATCACCAGACCGAGCGCGCCGCGCTCGCTGTGTTCGCAGAGGTACACGACGCTGCGGTTGAAAGTTTTGTCTTCCATCCCGGGCATCGCTATCAAAAAATGATGCGTGAGGTTCATCGGGGCAGAATCGGCAGCCATATGCCTCCGATTTTACTGGCCGTCGACAAGACCTACCCCAAAGGGCTCATGTGGTTCCGCCGCGACTTGCGCGTGGACGACAACGCAGCCCTCTACCGTGCCCTTCGCGCCTGCCGCCAGGTGGTGTGCGTTTTCGTCTTCGACAAGGCGATCCTGGACGCCCTGCCCTCGGCCGACCGGCGGGTCGAATTCATCCGCGAGTCGCTGGTGGCGCTCGAAGCCGAGCTTCGCGCGCTGGGCGGCGGGCTCATCGTGCGGCATGCCGCGGCGGTCAGCGAGATACCGGCGCTCGCGCGCGAGCTCGACGTGCAGGCCGTGTTCGCCAACCGCGACGACGAGCCCGAGGCACTGGAGCGCGACGCCCAGGTGTTCGGCGCGCTGGCCAACGCGGGCGTGACCTTTCACACCTACAAGGACTCCACCGTCTTCGACCGCGACGAGGTCATGACCAAGACCGGCCAGCCCTACACCGTGTTCACGCCGTACAAGCGGGCCTGGCTGGCCAAGGTCGATTCGTTCTTTCTGAAGTCGTACCCGGTGCGCAGCCACGCCGACGCGCTGGTGCCCTCCCCGCAGGCCTACGGCGAGCCGGTGCCCACGCTGCAAGAGATCGGCTTCGAAAAAACCAACCTCTCGGCGCTGGAGATTCCCACCGGCACGCAGGGCGCGGGCGCGCTGTTCGAAGACTTCTTCGAGCGCATCGACCGCTACGACGAGGCCCGCAACTTCCCCGCGGTGCGCGGGCCCAGCTACATGGGCGTGCACCTGCGCTTCGGCACGGTGTCGATCCGCCAACTGGCCAGCGTGGCGCACCAGCTGTCGCTGCAGGGCAACCCCGGCGCGGCCACCTGGCTGAGCGAGCTGATCTGGCGCGACTTCTACTTTCAGATCCTGGCGCACTTTCCGCACGTGCACACGGGCGGCGAGTCGAAGAGCTTTCGCCCCGAATACGACAAGATCCAGTGGCACCACGGCAAGCACGCCGACCAGCTGTTCGACGCCTGGTGCGAGGGCCGCACCGGCTACCCGCTGGTGGACGCGGCCATGCTGCAGATCAACCAGAGCGGCTACATGCACAACCGGCTGCGCATGGTGGTGGCGAGCTTTCTGTGCAAGGACCTGGGGCTGGACTGGCGGCGCGGCGAGACCTACTTTGCCACGCACCTGAACGACTTCGAGCTGGCCTCCAACAACGGCGGCTGGCAGTGGGCGAGTTCCAGCGGCTGCGACGCGCAACCGTACTTCCGCATCTTCAACCCGGTGACGCAGAGCGAGCGCTTCGACCCCGAAGGCAAGCTCATCCGCCGCTACCTGCCGCAACTGGCGGGGCTGTCGAACGCGGCGATCCATTCGCCCTGGACGGCGTCGCCGGTGGAGCTGGAGGCCGCCGGCATCAAGCTGGGCGAGAACTACCCCAAGCCGGTGGTGGACCATGCCGAGGCGCGCGAGAAGACGCTGCAGCGGTACGGGGTGGCACGGGCGAAAGCGGTGCAGAAGTAAGAAAAAAACCGAGCCTCCGGCATGGCGGCATTCACGCGGGTCGCTTCGACGCGTGTTCTTCCAGGAAGTCCGACAGCGCCTGCCGCGTGGGCAGCGTGCTCTGGGAGCCGACACCGCGCACCGCCATCGCCGCGGCCGCACAGGCCACCCGCATGGCCTCGGGAATGCCGAGCGCCCAATGGACCGCCAGCGCCGCCGCAAAGGCATCGCCGGCACCGGTCGTGTCCTGCACCGGCACCTGGAAGGCGGCTTGCTCGTGCAAGTGGCCTTGCGCATCCACGTGCGCCGCGCCCTCGCTGCCGCGCGTCACAACCATGCGCCCCGGCCGCCGCCCCAGCAACGTGCGCCAGTCGGCCTCACCGTCGCCGAAGCTCACCATGAGTTCGTGGTGGTTGGCCAGAAAGAGATTCACCCGCTCCGCAAGCTCGGGCGCAATCGCACCGGCGGGAGAGAGCGTCAGCAGAAAGGGTTTGCCGAACCGATGGGCGAGGCAGGCCGCTTCCATCGCGGCCGCGATCGGGATCCCCATCTCGGCCAGCACCACGTCGCTGTGCGCGAACAGCGGCTCGGCGGCGCGCACATGCGCCGCAGTCAGCCGGTGGTTGGCGCCGGGCACCACGGTCACGGCGCTTTCGCCCTGGCAGGCGAACACCGCCGCGACGCCGCTGGGCGCACCGGACGTGGTGACGACGTGGGCCGTGCGCACGCCCTCGGCCCGAAGGCCGCCGAGCAGTTCGCGCCCTTCGGCATCGTCCCCGACGCAGCCTACAAGCCAGGTTTCGGCGCCCAGGCGCGCAGCCGCGACGGCCTGATCGGCGCCCTTGCCGCCGGGCGCGCGCCTGAAGCTCTGCCCCCTCAGCGTCTCGCCGTTGCGCGGCAGGCAGGGCGCCTCGAACACGTAGTCCATGTTGATGCCGCCGACCACAAGCAAGCGAGTCATGGCTTGTCTATTCCTTCTGCGTTCGCCCCACGGGGTCGCAAGGCGCGGCAAGTATGCAGCATCAGAATACGAACATAAATGGACAGATATCAAGGGAATTCCCTCGGTATATTTTCGATATTGTGCGAATTTGAATGTTTGAATGAACAATAAAATCTGCTTGTTCGATCGAACAGGCGCTCGCCAAGCTACGGCGCACGTCCTTCACCAAGCGCATCCACCAGGAGACAAATCCATGAAGAAGTCGATGACACGCTGCGTCGCAGCCGCCGCCCTCACGCTGCTCGCCGGCCACGCATTCGCCCAGGACAAGCCGCTGAAGTCCATCGGGATCACGCTGGGCGACATGGCCAATCCGTTCTTCGTGGCCATCGGCCGCAGCGCGGAAGCCGAGGCCAAGAAGATCAACCCGGCGGTGAAGGTGACCACCGTGTCGAGCAAGTACGACCTGAACACCCAGGTCGACCAGATCGACAACTTCATTGCCAACAAGGTCGACGTGATCGTGCTGGGCGCGGCCGACTCCAAAGGGGTCGGGCCTGCCGTCAGGAAGGCGCGCGCCGCGGGCGTGATCGTGGTGGCCGTGGACGTGACTGCCGAAGGGGCCGACGCCACCGTCATGTCCGACAACGCGATGGCGGGCGCCGAATCGTGCAAGTTCCTGGCCGAGCGCATCGGCGGCAAGGGCAACTTCGTGATCGTCAACGGCCCGCCGGTGTCGTCGATCATGGACCGCGTCAAGGGCTGCAAGGAGACCCTGGCCAAGTACCCCGGCATCAAGCTCGTGTCGGACAACCAGGATGCCAAGGGCAGCCGAGACGGCGGGCTCGCCGCCATGGCCAACATCCTGACGGCGCAGCCCAAGATCGACGCCGTGTTCGGCATCAACGACCCTACCGCCATTGGCGCGGAACTGGCGATCCGGCAGGCCCGCCGCACCGACATCCAGGTGACCGGCGGCGTCGACGGCTCCCCCGACGGCGAAGCCGCGCTCAAGGCGAAGGGCTCGCTGTTCGTCGTCACGCCGGCGCAAGACCCCAACGAGATGGCCGCGGAAAGCGTGCGCGTGGCCTACGGCCTGCTCAACGGCCGCAAGCCCGCCAAGACCATGAACCTGATGGCGACGCCGCTCACCACGCGCGACAACATCGCCAGCTACAAGGGCTGGGTGCGTTGAACACTCAGGCTTCCATGGGCCAGTTCGTGCTGGAGATGTCGGGGATTCACAAGCGCTTCGGGGCCACCCGGGCGCTGCATGACATGCACCTGCAGGTGCGCCCCGGAGAAATCCACGCCCTCATGGGCGAAAACGGCGCGGGCAAGAGCACGCTGATGAAGATCCTGTCGGGCGTCTACCAGCCGGATGCCGGAGAGATCCGCGTGGCGGGCCAGCCGGTGGCCATTCGCAGCCCCAGCCACGGGCAGCGCGCGGGCATCAACCTGATCTACCAGGAGCTCAGCATCGCCGCCCATCTCACGGTGGCGGAGAACGTGTTCATGGGCAACGAGCCCCGCAGGGCACTCTGGCTGGTCGACCGCGCACGGATGCTGCGTGAAACCGAGCGCGTGCTGCAGCTGCTGGGCGCGCAGTTCGGCGCCGGCTGGCCGGCCGGGCGCCTGTCGATCGCCGAGCAGCAGCAGGTCGAGATCGCACGGGCGCTGGTGCACAAGGGCCGCATCCTGATCATGGACGAGCCGACCGCCGCGCTGTCGGACCGGGAGACGGCGCATCTGTTCCGGGTGATGCGACGGCTGCGCGACGACGGCATTGCAATCATCTACATCAGCCATCGGATGGCCGAGGTCACGGCGCTGGCCGACCGGGTCACGGTGCTGCGCGACGGATGCCATGTGGCCGACCTGGCGCGCGAGGAGATCGACGAGCAGCGCATCGTCCAGATGATGGTCGGGCGCACGCTCACCGACTTCTACCAGCACCGCGGCCGGCGCGCGCCCGGCCGCGTGATGCTGGAGCTGCGGGAGGTGAGCGGGCCGCGCAACCGCCCGAGCAGCCTGCGGGTGCACGCGGGCGAGGTGCTCGGCCTGGCGGGCCTGGTCGGGGCCGGGCGCTCGGAACTCGCGCGGCTGGTGGTGGGCGCGGATGCGCGCACCGGCGGCACCGTGCGGGTCGACGGCAAGCCGGTCGACGTGCGCCGCCCGCTCGATGCCATCCGCCTCGGCCTGGGCTATGTGCCCGAAGACCGCAAGGGGCAGGGCCTGTTTCTTCAGCTCAGCGCGCTGACCAACGTCGCGATCAATGTGCTGCACAAGCATTCCGTCGCGGGCGTGCTGAACCACGGCGCGCTCGACCGCCTGACCCGCCAGGCCATCGCCCGGCTGAACGTGAAGATCTCCGGCCCGCAGGGCATCGTGGGCGCGCTGTCAGGCGGCAACCAGCAAAAGCTGCTGCTGGCGCGCTGGCTGGAGATCAAGCCGCGCGTGCTGATCCTGGACGAGCCGACGCGCGGTGTCGACGTGGGCGCCAAGAGCGAGATCTACAAGATCATCGGCGAGCTCTCCGAGGCCGGTGTTGCCGTGGTGGTGATCTCCAGCGAGCTGCCCGAGATCGTGGGCGTGTGCGACCGCGTGCTCGTGATGCGCGAAGGCGCCATCGCAGGCGAACTCGCGGGCGATCGCATCACCCAGGAAAACATCATCCAACTGGCAGTCAACGCATCCGAACCGGAACGCTACATCGCATGAACGCCCTCACTGGAACAACGACCCCCTCTTCCCTTCAAGCCGTCGTCTTCGACATGGACGGGGTGCTGATCGACACCGAGATCGTCTGGCAGCGCGTGCGCGAGGACTTTGCGCAAAGCATCGGTGCGCGCTGGACCCTCGAGGACCAGGAGTCGACGATGGGCACGAACACGGCGGCGTGGTCGCGGATCATGGTGGAGCGCCTGCAACTGCGCGAGCGCAACGGCATGGACGAGGCTGCGGTGGCCCACGAGATCGTGGGGCGCATGCTGGCGCGGTACCAACACCATCTGCCCCTGCGCGCCGGCGCCGTCGCCGCCGTGCGAATGGCCGCCCGGTCTCACGTGGTGGCACTGGCCACGGGCTCGCCGGCCGAACTCGCCCACCACGTGCTGCAGGCCAGCGGGCTCGCGCCGCTGATGCAGGCCGTGGTGTGCGGCGACGACGTCGAACACGGCAAGCCGGCCCCCGACATCTACCTGCTCGCGCTGTCGCGCCTGGGCATCGCGCCGCACGCGGCCGTCGGCATCGAGGACAGCGCCAACGGCCTGCGCTCGCTGAAGGCGGCCGGCATGGCTGCGATTGCCGCGCCCAGCCCGGACTACCCGCTGTCCGCCCAGGCGCTGGCCCTGGCCGACCTGCGCATCGACACCATGGAAGCGCTGACGCCCGATCTGCTGCGGCAGGCGCACGCCCATTCGACGGGCACCGCGCGCTGACCCGGCACGCTGCCGCAGTGCCGCACACCTTCAAGAAACCGCCATGTCCAAGACGCTTACCTCCACCACTCCCGCGCCGGCCCGTGCAGGCCATACGGCCGGCATCCTGCAGCGGCTGGGCATGCTGCCCGCGCTGCTGATCCTCTATGTCGTCTTCTGGGGCCTGACGGTCTATGTCTCGGGCGACGGGAGTTCGAACTTCGCGACCACCGCGAACACCATGAACATCCTGCGCCAGGTCTCGATCAACCTGGTGCTGGCGGCCGGCATGACCTTCGTCATTTTGACTGCCGGCATCGACCTCTCGGTGGGCTCGATGCTGGCCGTGGCCGCCGTGCTGGGCATGCTGACATCGCTCACACCGCACGCGGCGATGTCGTTGCCGGTGTTCCTCGCCGCGGGCCTGGCGATGGGCTTGCTCAACGGCGCCACGGTGGCGCTGCTGAAGATCAACCCGTTCATCGTGACGCTGGGCACCATGACCGCGCTGCGCGGCGCGGCCTACCTGTTTGCGGACGGCACCACGGTGCTCAACAGCGAGATTCCCAGCTTCGGCTGGATCGGCAACGAGGACTTCCTCGGACTGCCCTGGCTGGTGTGGATCGCCGCCGGCGTGACGCTGCTGTCGTGGGTCATCCTGCGCAAGACCATCCTGGGCCTGCACATCTACGCGGTGGGCGGCAATCCGGAAGCGGCGCGGCTGACGGGCATCGGCGTGGGCGGCGTGCTGCTCTTCGTCTATGCGATCAGCGGCCTGTTCTCCGGCCTGGCCGGCGCCATGTCGGCCAGCCGGTTGTTCGGCGCCAACGGCAACTGGGGCAGCGGCTACGAGCTGGACGCGATCGCGGCGGTGGTGCTGGGCGGCACCAGCCTGATGGGCGGCGTGGGCTCGATCGGTGGAACCATCATCGGCGCGCTGATCATCGGCGTGATCAACAACGGCCTGACCATCATGGGCGTCTCGTCCTTCTGGCAGTACGTCGCCAAGGGCGTCGTGATCCTGCTGGCCGTGGTCATCGACAGATGGCGCCAGAAGCAATCGCAACACTGAGCACGCGCGTCATGATGTCCAGCACCTATGTCATCGGCGTCGACTTCGGCTCCGACTCCTGCCGCTGCGTGATCGCGGACACCGCCACCGGCGAGGAAATCGCCAGCGCGGTGGCGGCCTTTCCGCGCTGGGCGGCCGGCCTGTACTGCGACCCCGCGCGGCGCATCTTTCGCCAGCATCCGCAGGACCATCTCGATGCCCTGACCCTTGCAGTGCGCACGGCGCTGTCGCAGGCGGCCCCTGCGGTGCGCGCGGGCGTGCGCGGGCTGTCCATCGCGACCACCGGCTCCACGTCCGCACCGGTGGACGAAACCGGCTGTCCGCTGGCGCTGCGGCCGGCCTTCGCCGACAACCCGAACGCCATGTTCCTGATGTGGAAGGACCACAGCGCCACCCTGGAGGCCGAGCAGATCACCGCGGCCGCCAGGACATGGGGCGGCGTCGACTACACCGCGCACGTCGGCGGCGTCTACTCGGCCGAGTGGTACTGGGCCAACCTGCTGTGGGTGTTCCGGCACGACGCGCAGGTGCGCGCCGCCACCGCGAGCTGGGTGGAGCATTGCGACTGGCTGCCGGCCGAACTGACGGGCACCGGCGCACCGCACCGGATGCGCCGCAGCCGCTGCGCGGCCGGCCACAAGGCGATGTGGAACGAGCGGCATGGCGGCCTGCCGTCGCAGGCCTTCCTCAGCCACGTCGACCCGCTGCTCGACGGCATCCGCGAGCGGCTGTACGAGGACACCTGGACCGCCGAGACGCCGATCGGCACGCTCACGCCCGCCTGGGCCGACCGGCTGGGCCTGCCGGTCGAAGTGGTGGTCGGCGCGGGCGCCTTCGATGCCCACATGGGCGCCGTCGGCGCCGGCATCCGCGCGCACACGCTGGTGAAGATCATGGGCACCTCGACCTGCGACATCGTGCTGACCCCGACCGACGAACTGGGCGACCGCGTGATCGAAGGTATCTGCGGCCAGGTCGACGGTTCGGTGATGGCCGGTGCCGTGGGCCTGGAGGCGGGACAGTCGGCCGTGGGGGACGCCTTCGCCTGGTTCGCCCGTGTCCTGGAGTGGTCGCTGCCCGAAGGCGCGGCCCGTGACGCGCTTCGTGCCGAACTTCTTCCGAGGCTGGAGCGCGCCGCCGCGCTGGAGCCGCCCGGCGCACACGGCGTGGCAGCGCTCGACTGGCTCAACGGGCGCCGCACGCCCTATGCCGACCAGACGCTGCACGGCGCCCTCTTCGGCCTGTCGCTGGCCAGTTCGGCGCCCCAGCTGTACCGCGCACTGGTCGAAGCCACCGCCTTCGGCGCGAAGGCGATCGTCGACCGGTTCACCGACGCGGGCGTGCGCATCGACGAAGTGCTCGCCATCGGCGGCGTGGCGCGCAAGTCGGCGCTGCTGATGCAGATTCAGGCCGACGTGTTCGACCTGCGCATTCGCGTGGCGAAGTCGGACCAGGCCGTGGCCCTCGGGGCCGCGATGTGTGCGGCGGTCGCGTGCGGCCTGCATGCGGACATTCCGGCCGCGCAACGGGCGATGGCCTGCGGCTTCGATCTGGTCTACGCGCCGCGGGCCGCGGAGGCCGCACGGTATCGCCAGCTGTTCAGGCGCTATCGGGAAACGGGCGCCCTGGTCCAGGGAATGAAGAAAGAGGAGGCGTTGCATGACGCTCTATAGAGAACTCAAGCGCGAGGCCTACGAGGCCAACCTGGAAATTCCGAAGCAGGCGCTGGCGCTGTACACCTTCGGCAACGTGAGCGCGTTCGATGCGCGACAGGGCGTCTTCGCCATCAAGCCGAGCGGCATGCCCTACGCGCAGATGACCGCCGACGACATGGTGGTGGTCGACCTGGCGTCTAGCGTGGTCGAAGGGTCGTTGCGCCCGTCGAGCGACACGAAGACCCACGCGGTGCTCTACCGTGCGTTCGAGGGCATCGGAGGCGTCTGCCACACCCACTCGGTGCATGCCGTCGCCTGGGCTCAGGCCAGGCGTCCCATTCCCATCTACGGCACCACCCATGCGGACCACCTGCAGGTGGCGGTGCCGGTCACCGAGGTCATCAGCGACGAAGCGGTGGCCAGGGACTACGAAGAGGAAACCGGCCACCAGATCGTGCGGAGAATGCAGGGCATCTCGCCGCAGGAGGTCGAGATGATCGTGGTGTCTTGTCACGGACCGTTCACCTGGGGAAAGACCGCGATGAAATCCGTGTACAACGCACGCGTGCTCGAGGAATTGGCGCAGATGGCCTACCTCACACACGCGATCGATCCCATGGCGTGCGAACTGCCGCCTGCGGTGATCCGCAAGCACTACGAACGCAAGCACGGCGCCCACGCCTACTATGGGCAGGACAAGTAGACAAAGAAACCCGCAATGACCCGAAACGCTTCCAGCCCCGTGCCGACGACAGCCCAGGCGCCGTCCGATCCGTCGCGCCAGGAAGCGCTGCAGGCGACAACGGCGGAGCACCGCCACATGCTGATCCTGAAGGTGCTTGCGCAGGAGGGTGCCTGCCGGGTCAGCGACATGGCGCGCCGGTTCACGCTGTCGGAAATGACGCTGCGCCGCGACCTGCAGGAGATGCACGACGCGGGCCTGCTCAAGCGCGTGCACGGCGGCGCGCTGGCCATTGGCCGCGACACCGAGTTCGGCGAGCGCATCCAGGAAGGCTCGTCGCAGAAGCAGCAGATCGGCCTGGCCGCGGCGGGTCTTGTCCGCGACGGCTGGTCGATCTATCTGGATGCCGGCACCACCTCGATGGAAGTGGCCCGCGCGATCCTGCAGGGGCTGAAGGACGTGAAGAAGCTCGCGATCATCACCAACGGCATCAACATCGCCGCCGAACTGGTCGGCCGCACGCCCTACGACATCTACGCCATCGGCGGCGAGATCTACGCCACCGGCGTGAGCGCCGTGGGGCCGATGACGCTGGCGCAGGTGGCGAATTTCCACTTCGACCTGTTCTTCATGGGCGCGCGCGGTGTCGATGCCGACGCCGGCTGGACCAACACCAACCACCTGGAGACGCAGGTCAAGCATGCGGTGATGGCGCGCAGCCGGCACGTGTGTGCCATTGTCGACAGCAACAAGTGGGGCCAGCGCGCGCTGGTTTCGGTGGTCCCCTTCGGCGCGGTGACGCACTGGGTCTGCGATGCAGGGCTGCCGCAAGAGGCACGCGACGCGGCATTGGCCCAAAAGATCGATCTGACGATCACCGGGACCTGAGAGGCCGGCAAGACGCCGCGCTGGTCGGACCCAAAAGAAAAGGCCCAGAGGGGCCTTTTCTTGATGGCGCGCCGCAGAGGCGGCAACAGGCAACAGGCAACAGCCGTCAGGCCGCAGCCGCCAGCGCCGCCTCGCTCGTGTACGCACGCACCAGGCGCAGCAGTTCCTCTTCCGAGTACGGCTTGCCCAGGTAGTGGTTCACGCCCAGCGTGCGCGCGTAGTCGCGGTGCTTCTCGGCGATGCGCGAGGTGATCATGATGATCGGCAACTCGGCCAGCGCGGCGTCGGCGCGGATGTTGCGGGCCAGGTCGAAGCCGTCCATGCGGGGCATCTCGATGTCCGACAGCACCACCGCCGGGCGCTCCTGCTGCAGCCGCTCCAGCGCCTGCAGGCCGTCGGCCGCCAGCGACACGCGATAGCCTTCGCGCTGCAGCAGGCGCTGCGTGACGCGGCGCACGGTGATGGAGTCGTCCACCACCAGCACCAGCGGCACCTGCGGCACCACCGGCGCCAGCGTGACCGGTGCCTGCGGCGCGCCGCTGTCGGCGTCGGCATGGGCCGGCACCAGCGCCGCGGCCTGGCGCTCGCGCGCCAGATCGCCGTGCACCGCCGCCAGCGCCACCGGGTTGTAGATGAGCGCCACCGCGCCCGAGGCCAGCACCGAGATGCCGGCCAGGCCGGGCAGCCGCGCAAGCTGCGGGCCGAGGTTCTTCACCACGACTTCCTGGTTGCCCAGCACTTCGTCCACGTGCAGCGCCACGCGTTGCGCCGCGCTTCGCACCACCACCAGCGTGTTGCTCTTGGCGGCCACCTGTTCGCTGCGCGTGGAGTGCTGCAGCAGCGCGCCCGCCCAGTAGAACGGCACCTGTTCGCTGCCGAAGGGATGGCTGTTGTTCTGGTAGGCCGACTGCAGATCGGTGGCGTTCACGCGCTGCACCAGTTCCACCAGATTGGACGGCACGCCGATCGACACCTCGCCCGCGCGCAGCATCACCACGTGCGTCACGGCGGTGGTCAGCGGCAGCACCAGCTTGAAGGTGGTGCCCTGGCCGGCGGTGCTGAGCGTTTCGATGCGCCCGCCGATGGCCGCGATCTGCGAGCGCACCACGTCCATGCCGATGCCGCGGCCGGCCAGCTCGGACACCTGCCCGGCGGTCGAGAAGCCGGGCTTGAAGATCAGCTCGGTGGCTTCTTCGGGCGACAGCGTTTGGTCGGCGCCCAGCAGGCCCAGCGTGCGGGCACGCTCGGCAATGCGTTGGTGGTCCAGGCCGGCGCCGTCGTCGCGGAAGCTCACCGAGACGTCGTTGCCCTCATGGTGCAGGTCGATGACGATCAGCCCGCTCGGGTCCTTGCCGGCCTTCTCGCGCGCCGCGGCGTCCTCGATGCCGTGGGCCACGCAGTTGCGCAGCAGGTGCTCGAAGGCGGGCGTCATGCGGTCCAGCACGCCGCGGTCCATCTCGATGGAGCCGCCGACGATGTCCAGGCGCACCTGCTTGCCGGTGTCCTTGGAGGCCTGGCGCACCACGCGGTACAGGCGGTCGGAGATGCCTTCGAACTCCACCATGCGCGTGCGCAGCAGGTTGCGTTGCAGTTCGCGCGTCTGGCGCGCCTGCACGCTCAGGTCGTCTTCCGTGGCCTGCACCGTCTTTTGCAGCGTGCGCTGCACGGTGGCCACGTCGTTGACCGACTCGGCCATCATGCGCGTGAGTTCCTGCACCCGCGTGAAGCGGTCGAACTCCAGCGGGTCGAAGCTCTGCTGCGAGTCCTTGGCTTGCGCCAGGCGGGACTGCATCTGGCTTTCGGCCTGCACTTCGATGTCGCGCAGCTGCTGGCGCAGGCGGTCCAGGTTGCCGGTGAGGTCGGCCAGCGAACCGCGCAGTTGACCGAGTTCGGCCTCCAGGCGCGAGCGCGTGATGATGACCTCGCCGGTCTGCGCGACCAGGCGGTCGAGCAGCTGGGTGCGGATGCGCACGGCCTGGCCGGTGGACGTACGCAGCGGTGCGAGCAACGCGGGTGCGGGGCGCGGGCGCAGCATGGTCGGCCCGGCGGGTGCGGCGGCGTCTTGCTCGGCATCGCCAACGAACGGCGCGGCCGTTTCGTCGTTTGCCGGCGCGTCAGACGCCACGTGCACCAGTTGGGCAGCCGGGGCGGAGGCCGCGGCCGACGCCACGATCTGCGCCAGCTCGACCTGCGTGGCGTCGTCCGCCGCGCGCAGCGCGTCGAAGGTGGCCTGCAGCGCGTCGAGGCGACCGAGCAGCTTTTCGATGTCGGAGCGTTCGGCGCCCTGGGAGCCCAGAACTTCGATCTCCGACTCCATGCGGTGCGCGCGCTCGCCCAGGCGCATGGCGCCGGCCAGGCGGGCACTGCCCTTGAGCGTGTGCAGCGTGCGCAGCACCGACGCGCGCGGTGCGCTGTCGTCGGGGTGGTGCGCCCACTGGCGCAGCGCTTCGCCCAGTTGCGGCAGCAGTTCGGCGGCCTCTTCCTCGAAGATGGGGAACAGGTCGACGTCGACCGCGTCGGCCAGGTCGATGGCGTCTTCGGAGTCGTCCAGCGCCACGTCGGCAATGCTGTCGTGCACCACCACTTGCGGCAGCGGCCGGGTTTCGGCGCGCATGGCCAGTTCGGTGGGCATCGGCGATGCGGCGATGTCGCGCAGCGCCTGCAGCGTGCCTTCGGCCGGGTCGCGCAGGAAGCCGACCGCGAACTGATGCAGCAGGCGGCGCAGTTCGTCGGCCGCGGCCACCAGCACCAGGCCCTGCGCACGCGTGCCGCTGCCCTGCATCTGCAGATGCTGCAGCGCGGCTTCGAGCAGCCGGGCCATGCCCGACAGGCTGTGGAAGCCCACGGTGGCCGAGCTGCCGGCCAGCGAATGGGCCAGCGCCACGGTGGAATCAGGCAGGCGCTCGTGCGATTCGAGCGCCCACTCGCCCACATCGGTGGCCAGCTGGCGCGACCATTCGTCGGCCTCGTTGAGGTAGACGTTGTACAGCGCGATGCCGATGCGCAGCGGGCCGATGACCTTGACCTGGTCTTCGGCGCTGGCGGTGAGTTCTTCGGCGATCTGCGGTGCTTCGGCAGGGGCAGCAGGGGCGGCCAGCGCAGGCGCCGGTTCGGGCTCCGGCTCGGCGACCATCACCGGCTCGGGCACTTCGACGGCTTGCGGCAGTTCCGAAACTTCGGGCACTTCCAGCACTTCGGGCGCTTCGGGTGCTTGCGGCACGTCGTCGGCCACGAGGATCTGCGGCTCGACAGGCTCGGGCGGCGCTTCGAAGATGGGCGCGACGACTTCGGCCACCGCGGGTGCGGCTTCGGTCTCGGCTTCTGCCACCGGCGCGGGTTCGGGCTCGGGCTCGATCGCCAGCACCGGCTCGGGTTCGGCCCAGGTCGCTTCGGTCGGCAGCGCGGCGGCTTCGATGACTTCGGGCTCGGCAGCATGCACGGGCAGCGGCTCGGGTTCCCAGTCGAAGTCGGGCAGCGTCGCCTCGATGACTTCGGGCGCGGGCTCGATCACTTCGGGCTCGGGTTCCGGCGCGGGCTGGACGGCCACGGGCTCGGGCTCGGGCTCCCGCACCGGCTCTGGCTTCCTGGCATGCGCCAGGAAGTCGAACTCTTCGCCGCTCGGCAGGTTGAGCAGCGGTGCCGGCTCGGTGGTCTGCTTCGAGTCGAAGTCCAGGAAGTCGGTGGACGCAAAGTCGTCGTCGGCTTCGGGCGCGGCGGGGCGCGCGGGCTCGTCCCACGACACGGTCTCGAAGGCGTCGGGTGCCACCGGTGCGGGCGCAGGCGCCGCATCGGGCAGGGAGAGGTCGAGATCGGGCAGGTCCGGCAAGGCGGGCAGCGTCGGCAACGAGGCCACGGGTGCCGCGGCAAGTGCCTGTGCCTGTACAGGTGCCGGCACCGGCGCTTCAGCGGCAATGTGGCGCGCGGCGACTGCCAGGGCCTGCGCATCGGCCACGCGCACCGGCGGGGGCACGGGCTCGCCGGCCAGCAACGCATGGGCCACGCGGCTGAACTGCGAGGCCTGCCAGCCGTGGGCCTGGCCCGCGGCAATGGCTTCGACCCATTCGCTGAATTCCTTCAGCGTTCTTTCGGTGCCCGACAGCAGCTCCGGCGTGGCCGCGCGCTGGTCGGCCAGCCAGGTGTTGAGCACCTGTTCGAGCGACCAGGCAGCGTCGCCGAAGTCGGTGAGGCCGACCATGCGCGAGCTGCCCTTGAGCGTGTGGAAGGCCCGGCGCAGGATCGTGAGTTCTTCGGTGTCGTCCGGGTAGCTGGCAAGTTCGGCAATGGCGGCCAGGCCGGCCTCGACCACTTCGCGGGCTTCGTCCAGAAAGATGTTCTGCAGGTCGTCTTCTTCGAGCTCTGTGACTTCGGTGTCGGGCAGCGCCGACGGGCCGGAAATCTTGTTCGTCCAGCTGTCTGCCTTGTTGCTGAACTCCTCGATCGGCGAGACCTTGGCCTTGCGGTTGGGCGTGGCGAGCGCGGCCAGCTTGGAGGCGATCTGGGCGTCGACCTCTTCGATGCTCAGCACCGACTGCACGGCCGGCGGCTCGCTCGGCGCGGCGCCTTCGGCCACGGGGTCGCTCGCGTGGCGGCCCATCAGCGGCTTGAGTTCGCCGGCGTCGGCGTCGAACACGAACAGGCGCTTGGCCAGCGCGGGCTGGTAGCCCAGCATGTCGATCAGGAAACCCAGCGCGCCCAGGTTGTTGCCCAGCGCGTCGAAGCCGGCCATTTCCTCGGCCGGAGACGTGCTGATGAGCATCGCCTCGACGTCGTCGCGCATGCGCTGCACGGTGAGCGCGGCCTGCTCCAGGCCGAGCACGGAGAACACGCCGCGCATCTGCAGCAGCTGCGTGGGCACGGTGCGCAGCAGGCCTTTTTCGGCCGGCCGGCGGAAGTACTGGTCGAGCGACTTTTCAAGCTCGCTCAGGTGGCTGCGCAGCTCGTCGACCACGGTGCCCATGGTCTGGCGGTCGCTCACGCGGCGGTAGAGGTCTTCCATCCACGGCTCGAGCGGCTCGGAGTGGCCGCCTTCGCGCACGCGTTCGATGCGCCCTGCAAGCTGCAGCGTGCGCGAGGTGAGCTGGGGGTCGCTCGGGTCGAGGTCTTCGAGCGCGGCTTCCAGGTACAGCACCGACGTGGCGACTTCCATCGCCAGCTCGGTGCCGGGCGCCTGGCCCGAACGCAGGGAGGCTTCGACCGCATGGGTCAGGGCCTGCACCATCGGCTGGCTAGGCGGATGCAGCTTGTGCAGCGACTCGCCCAGTTGCGCGAAGGTGTCGGCCACCTGGCGCACGCGGGTGACGTCGCCGCCCGACAACGCCGACCACATTTCCTTGGAGGTCTCGATGCGCTTGCGGGCTTGTTGCAGCACCAGCGGATCGAAGCGGCCGAACTGCTCGACGGTGTAGTCGATGCGCGGCTCGCCGCCGATGCCCCAGGCGCTGCGCACGGTGCGCAGCGTGGCGGTGTCGTCATTGGCGGCGGGCACGGCCTGTGCGCAGAAGAACAGCAGGTCTTGGCCGAGCCGGTCGGACACCACGCTGTCGCCGCGCGCGAGCGTGGCGTACTGCAGCAGCACGCGCGAGGCGGCGCGCTTCACATAGTGGTCGGGCAGGATCAGGCCTGCGCCCAGCGCCTCGAAGAAGCCGGCGGCCAGGGTCCAGAAACTCGCCACGCGGGGCAGCAACGCACAGCGCCCGAGCCCCAGGCACAGCGCATGCAGCCGGCGCGCGGCCTGCGTGTCGCCGGTCTTGACCAGCTGCAGCACTTCGCGGTCGAGCTTGGAGCGCACGGCGGGGTCGTAGGCAATGGCGGCCTGCGTGAGCGGCGGCTTCACCTCGACCCAGCGCCAGGCGGTACTCCACAGGTCGGCCGGGTGCACGCGTTCGTTGCCCACCAGTTCCAGCACGTCGCGGTACTGCGGGAACAACGCCACCGACGACACGGACTTGCCGGCCAGCAGGGCGTTGAGGAAATCGGTCACGGCGAAGCCGGCGCGCTCGATCTTGAGCACGGCGGCTTCGGTGCAGCGCAGCGGCTCGGCAATGAAGCCCTGCACCGCGAACTCGATGGCGCCGAGCACCAGCGCGGGCGAGGGGTGCCCCACCATCTGCAGCGCGCCGACGGCCTGGTGCAGTTGCTGGCGGGCCATTTGCAGCGGGCCGCTCTCGGGCTCCGCCGCGGCGCCCACGTAGCGGCGCAACGACTTGCCCACGACGTCGAGGGATTTCTGAATTTCTCCCAGCACCCAGGCCAAAGGCCCCAGGTCTTCGGTGGCCGGCGCGGTGCCGGCAAGAGGGGCCGTGGCAGGGGTTTGAATCGACACGTTGGGTGCTCGCCGTTCTTGTCTATCGGAAGGTCAGGCGATCTTGAAACGGGCCACCGAGCGGCGCAGCTCTTCGGCCATCTGCGAGAGCTCGCGCACCTGCTGGGCCGTGGTGCGCGTGCCTTCGCCGGTCTGTTCCGTCACGGCAAAAATGTGCTGGATGTTCGCGGCCACCACGTTGGCCGAATCGGCTTCGCGGGAGGCGGATTGCGAAATCTGCTCGATGAGGTCTGCAAGGCGGCGCGACACGCGGTCGATCTCGGTCAGCGCGGTACCCGCGTTGTCGGACAGCTTGGCCCCTTCGACCACACCCTGCGTGGAGCGCTCCATGGCGCCCACCGCGTCCTGGGTGTCGGTCTGAATCGCCTTCACCAGCGCGGAAATCTGGCGCGTGGCGTCCGCGGAGCGTTCGGCCAGCCGCTGCACTTCTTCGGCCACCACCGAGAAGCCTCGGCCGGCTTCACCGGCCGATGCCGCTTGAATGGCGGCGTTGAGCGCCAGCACGTTGGTCTGTTCGGTAATGTCCGAAATCAGCTCGGTGATTTCGCCAATTTCCTGCGACGACTCGCCCAGGCGCTTGATGCGCTTGGAGGTTTCCTGAATCTGGTCGCGGATGGAGTTCATGCCGCCGATGGCGTTCTGCACGGCCTGCAGACCCGAGGACGCGGCCTGCAGCGACTGGCGCGCCACCGTGGCGGACTCTTGCGCCTGCGAGGACACGCCGTTGATTCGCTCGGCCATGGTCAGCACCGACTGGCCGGTTTCGCGAATTTCGCGCAGCTGTTCGGTGGAGGCGGCCAGCAGTTCGGTCGAGGTGCTTTCCACCTGCGACGTGGTTTGCGCCACGCGGGTGGCCGTGTTCTGCACGTTGCCCACCAGCAGGCGCAGTTCTTCCACCGTGTAGTTCACCGAGTCGGCAATGGCGCCGGTGATGTCCTCGGTCACGGTGGCTTCCTGCGTCAGGTCGCCTTCGGCCACCGTTTGCAGTTCGTTCATCAGGCGAAGAATGGCGGCCTGGTTGGCGTTGTTCACGCGGCCGGCTTCGTCGGAAGCCTGCTCGGCCGCCAGACGTTCGCGTTCGGCCACGGCGGCACGCTCACGGCCTTCGCGCACCTGCACGAAACCGATGGCGCCAGCCAGGGCCAGGGCAGCCAGCGACAGCACGAACAGCAGCACGATGGTGCCGGCGCCCAGGCCGGTACGGGCCGAGAGCTTGTCCTGCAGGTCGCCCAGCGCCTTGCGCAGGGGTTCGCTGTCGGTCAGGATGGACGCTTGCGCTTCGCGCGCCGCCACCAGGCCCTGCAGGTTGCCCAGAATGGCGGAGGCCTGCGTGCGCATCTGCTCGTAGGTCTTCAGGATGGCTTCGAGCTGTTCGCGCGTCTGCGGGTCGCGCGAGCCGGGGAAGCGCTGTTGCGCATTGCCGTCGAGCAGGCCGCGGGTGGTTTCCTGGAAGGTGTTCAGGTCCTTGCCCAGCAGGAACACGGCGTCGGGGTTCACGCCCTCGACCGTGAAGAACTCGTTGGTCGACTTGCCGATGCGCTGCGTCAGCATCACCAGCTGGCCGGCGGCCGAAATCTCGGGCAGCGTGGCGTTCTGCTGCATCTTCAGCGACGCAACGGTTTCCGTCATTTCAAGCAGCGTGGACGACTGCTGGTTGATGTCGCGCAAGGCGGCACCCACCTGCGTCAGGATCTGGCGCTGGGCCAGCACGGCCTTGGCGCTGGTGTCGGCGCGTGCGACCAGGGGATTGATCTTGTTCATCTCCTCGTCGTACTGATTGCCCACACGCTCCAGACGCAGCGCGTCGTCGCCGTTGGTCAGGCCGGCCACGCGGCGCGAGAGGTCGTCGGCGCTGTCCTTCACTTCGACGAACGCCGAGGCGCTGCCCACAAGGGCCTGCGAGATCGACTTGGCCAGACGCTGCGACTGCATCAGCGACTGGCCGGTGGCCGCCACCTGCTGCGCGAGGCGTTCGGCGCGAAGAATGGCGGAGCCCGCCACCAGCAGCAGCAGCAGCACCACCACGGCCAGAAGGATGGCCAGGATGCGCTGTTGCCTGGCCAGGCCGGAAGCGGCGCCGCCACTCGATGCGTTTGGCACGGGCTCGGCCACCGCGGCGGCCGGCTCGTTGGCGGCGTCACCGCCGCCGGGCAGGTCGAGGTCGCCGAAGCTGGTGTCGGTGGACGAAGCGACGCCGCCGTTGCTGGCCAGGCGCACGGTCTTTTCGTCCGGCACCTGGACCGTATCGACGTTGTCGATCGATAACGTGGAACCGGAGCCGTCGACGCGGGCCTTGTCGTTGCCGTTGGAGGGGGGCAGTAATTTCTTGAACTTGTCGGCGATCGAGCTCACGGTCGGTCCTTCAGGTGGTTTCGGGTGCTTTGTGCCAAGGCACTACGCACCAATACTCAAAAACTGGGGTTGCTGCGAAAGGGCTTGCAGGTTGATTTCCTGCCAGCGCTCTCCTGCCGCGTCGGTGTACAGATGCCCGTGCCAGGCAGGTGCGTCTGCGCCGGGTGGCTCGGACGCCGTGAAGGCCTCCGCGCCCCGCAACCCCGCCAGCCGGTCGACCAGCAATGCGCAGTTGACTTCGAGCAGCTCGTTGAATGCAACAAGCCGCGACTGGACGCGCGCCGCCTCGGAGGTGGCCTGCGCGGGCGCGCCGCCGGCGGCAAAAGCCGACAGCTGCACCACGCCGTAAAGGCCGCCGCGCAGGTTGGCCACGCCAAGGAACCAGGGCTCCGTGTAGGGCACGGGCTGGGGCGGCGTCCAGGGAAAGATTTCGCCGGCGTGTCCCAGCGGGAAAAGGAACTTGCCCTCCCCCGCCTCGACCGCCAGCCAGGTGGCCGCCACGCCGGTCGTGCGAGCGGCCTGCAGGCGGCTCGCCAGCCGGGACTGGAAGGCTCTCAGAGCGTCGCGATTCGCCATGGACTGGGCAGGCTCTTGCTCAGTTCAGCGCGCTGATCTTGGACATCAGATCGGCCGCGTTGACTGGCTTCACGATGTAGTCGCGTGCGCCTTGGCGCATGCCCCAGACGCGGTCCGTTTCCTGGTTCTTGCTGGTGCACAGAATGATCGGAATGGCCGCGTACTTCGGGTCGCGGGCAATGGCGCGCGTGAGCTGAAAGCCGTTCTGGCCGGGCATGACGACGTCCATGAGGATCAGGTCGGGATGCTCTTCCTCGAGGCGGCGCATGGCGTCGTCGGCGTTTTCGGCCGTCTTGACCGAAAAACCGTTCTTCTGGAGCAGGTCGGACAGGAACATCAGTTCCGTCTTGGAGTCGTCGACGACGAGGATTTTTCGAATAGCCATTACTGCGCTTCCTGTTGAACGATGCCAAACTGCTGCACGGCCTGCAGCAGCTGGTCTTTGGTGAAGGGCTTGGTCAGGTAGTCCTGGGAGCCGACCATGCGGCCGCGCGCCTTGTCGAACACACCGTCCTTGGAGGACAGCATGACGACCGGCACGTTGGAGAAATGCGCGTTGCGCTTGATGATGGCGCAGGTCTGATACCCGTCGAGCCGCGGCATCAGGATGTCGCAGAAAATCAGATGCGGCTTGTGGTCGTTAACCTTGGAGAGCGCGTCGAAGCCGTCTTCCGCGAGAAGAACCTCGTGCCCACCCTGCTTCAGAAAAATCTCGGCACTGCGCCGGATGGTGTTGCTGTCATCGATGACGAGCACCTTGTAACCGGATCCATTCGGGCCCATAGCAAAAGCTCCTGCTCATGAGACTTGGGAGCCCGCCGCGCCGAACATCGACGCAGACCGCGTAGCTCTATCTATGCCATGCTTTCAGATTTCAACCATTTCGAAGTCTTCCTTGCGCGCACCGCACTCAGGACAGGTCCAGTTCATCGGCACATCCGCCCAGGCCGTGCCTGCCGCGATGCCGTCTTCCGGGACACCAACCGCTTCGTCATAGATCCACCCACAAATCAGGCACATCCAAGTTTTCGTGTTCATCGGAGCTTAAAGTCCTTGTTCATTAAATGCAACGAGTGTATCTATGCGTATCTCACTGGCAGACTGTAAACGTCGCGCCTATGCCACCATCCAGGGGATTCAGCCCGGCGTATGACCATCTACTTACTTCCAGCTGAGAACGCCCGCAAACCGGGCGATCTTAACGACCCCCCGCAGGACGGGGACGAGCTTGCCGAGCGCGACCTGAACCCGCCGTGCGTGCTGGTGTTCAACGCCAGCGACCCGAGCGGGGCGGGCGGCCTGGCCGCCGACGCGCTGGCCATGGCGTCGGTGGGCGCACACATCCTGCCCGTGGTGACAGGCGCCTACGCCCGGGACACGGCCGAGATATTCGACCACTTCCCCTTCGACGAGGAGGCCATCGCCGAGCAGGCGCGCGCCATCCTGGAGGACGTGGAGGTGCAGCTGATCAAGGTCGGTTTTGTCGGCAGCCCGGAGGCGCTGAGCACCATCGCGGAGACCGCCGCCGACTACCCCGAGGTGCCCGTGGTGGCCTACATGCCCAACCTGTCGTGGTGGGACGAAAACCTCATCGAGCCCTATCTGGACGCGTTCAGAGAACTTGTTCTGCCGCAGACAACCGTGTTGGTGGGAAACCACAGCACGCTGTGGCGCTGGCTGCTGCCGGACTGGAGCGGCGAGCGCCCGCCCACCGCGCGCGACATTGCCAAGGCCGCCGGCGAGTTCGGCGTGCCCTACACGCTGGTCACCGGCATGGTGCTGCCCGAGCAGTTCATCGACAACGTGCTGGCCTCGCCGCAGTCGGTGCTGGCCAGCGAGAAGTACGAGCGGCTCGAGGCCGTGTTCGCCGGCGCCGGCGACACCCTGTCGGCCGCGCTGGCCGCCCTGCTGGCCAGCGGCACCGACCTGGCCGCCGCCGCCTCCGAAGCGCTGGCCTACATGGACCGCTGCCTGGACGCGGGTTTCCGCCCCGGCATGGGCCACGTACTGCCCGACCGCCTGTTCTGGGCCGAGCCCGAGGACGACGAAGACGACGACGCGCCCGACGTTCCCCAGGACTTTGCCCTGCCCCCTCACGACACCCGACACTGATGACCGACCAGAACGACATTCTTTTCGAGCGCGCCCGCGCCGTGATTCCCGGCGGCGTGAACTCGCCCGTGCGTGCCTTCAAGGCCGTGGGCGGCACGCCCCGCTTCATCCAGCGCGCCCAAGGCGCCTACTTCTGGGACGCCAACGGCAAGCGCTACATCGACTACATCGGCTCCTGGGGCCCGATGATCCTGGGCCACGGCCACCCCGCCGTGGTCGAGGCGGTGCAGAAAGCCGTGCTCGAAGGCTTCTCCTACGGCGCCCCCACCGAGCGCGAGATCGAACTGGCCGAGGCCATCCTCGCGCTGGTGCCCTCCATGGAGATGGTGCGCCTCGTGAGCTCCGGCACCGAAGCCGCCATGAGCGCGCTGCGCCTGGCGCGCGGCGCCACCGGGCGCAAGAGCATCATCAAGTTCGAGGGCTGCTACCACGGCCATGCCGACGCGCTGCTGGTGAAGGCCGGCTCCGGCCTGGCCACCTTCGGCAACCCCACTTCCGCCGGCGTGCCGCCCGAGGTGGTGCAGCACACCATCGTGCTCGAATACAACAACCTGCAGCAGCTCGAAGAGGCCTTTGCGCTGCACGGCAACGACCTTGCCTGCCTGATGATCGAGGCCATTGCCGGCAACATGAACTTCGTGCGCGCCACGCCCGAATTTGCGAAGCGCTGCCGCGAGCTCTGCACGCAGCACGGTGCGCTGCTGATCTTCGACGAGGTGATGACCGGCTTTCGCGTGGGCCTGCACGGCGCGCAGGGCGTGCTGGGCGTCAAGCCCGACCTCACGGTGCTCGGCAAGGTCATTGGCGGCGGCATGCCGCTGGCGGCCTTCGGCGGCCCGCGCGCCATCATGGAGCAGCTCGCGCCGCTGGGCCCGGTCTACCAGGCCGGCACGCTGTCGGGCAACCCGGTGGCCACGGCCTGCGGCCTGGCCACGCTGAAGGAAATTTCCAAGCCCGGCTTCTATGAAGCGCTCGGCCAGAAGACGCGCACGCTGGTCGACGGCCTGAAGGCCGCGGCCGCCGCCGAAGGCCAGCCCTTCAACGCCGACAGCGAAGGCGGCATGTTCGGCTTCTTCCTGATGAACGACCTGCCGCAGAACTACGCGACCGTCATGACCACCGACAATGCGCAGTTCAACGCGCTGTTCCATGGCCTGCTCGAGCGCGGCGTCTACATTGCGCCGGCCCTGTACGAAGCCGGCTTCGTGAGCGCGGCCCACACCGACGAAGACATCGCCGCCACCATCGAGGCGGCGCGCGACATCTTCAGGAAGCGCTGACGCTCCGGCGGGGCAAGCCCCCGCCGCGGCCCGCCAGAACCGGTCACGCCGCATCGGTCTGCGGTGTCACCAATATCGAGAATTCGCCGTGTATATTGCCCCGGCACTCGACGAAGCGAACTTCGCGGGCAGCACCCAGGGGAGCAAGAAAAGCGCGGGCGCCATCGAAGCGGACCGCCGGCGAATACCGAGGACGTTCGAGCCCATGACCCCCCTGCGCATGCTGCCGATGCTGGCTGCCCTTCTTGTCCCCGGGCTCGCGTTGGCACAGTCCTTCGAGCCGAAGAACATCTGGATCAACCCGGGCTTCTACTCAGCGCACTTCGACAGCAGCAAGGGCCTGGAGAACGTCAACCAGGGCCTGGGCTTCGAGTACCCGCTGAGCGACACCTACCGCATCACGGCCGGCACCTTCCACAACAGCGACCGCAAGCAGTCCAACTACGTCGGGCTGTACGTGCTGCCGTTCGAGTTCTACGGCGTGAAGTTGGGCGCGGTGGTGGGCGGCTTCGACGGCTACCCCAACTACCGCAACGGCAACTGGTTCCCGGCCATCATTCCGACGGCGGCCATCGAAGGCAGGAACTGGGGCCTGAACATCGCCTACGTGCCGACGATCAGGAACCGGCTGTACGGTGCCATCACCTTCCAGCTGAAATACCGCTTCGGCAACCACGAGTAAGGCTCGCGGCCGCCGAAAGCCCCGTCGCTCAATGCCTGAAGTGGCGCACGCCTGAGAGCACCATCACCACGCCGCGCTCGTCGGCGGCGTCGATCACTTCCTGGTCGCGCATCGAGCCTCCCGGCTGAATGACGCAGCTCGCGCCCGCGTCCACCACCACGTCCAGGCCGTCGCGGAACGGGAAGAAGGCGTCGCTGGCCACGGCGGTGTCCTTCAGCGACAGGCCGGCATGCTCGGCCTTGATGCTGGCAATGCGCGCGGAGTCGAGGCGGCTCATCTGGCCCGCGCCCACGCCCATCGTCATGCCGTTGGCGCAGAACACGATCGCATTGCTCTTCACGTACTTCGCGACCTTCCATGCGAACAGCAGGTCTTCCAGTTGCTGCGGCGTGGGTTGCTTCTTGCTCACCACCTTGAGGTCGCTGGCCGCGAGCTCGTGGTTGTCGGCGGTTTGAATCAAGAGGCCCGAGCCGACGCGCTTCACGTCCATCGCGTTGCGGCCGTTCTCCCAATCGGTGGTGCCGCCCTTGGGCAGCGCAATTTCGAGCACGCGCACATTGAGCTTGGCCTTGGTGGCCTGGAACACTTCGAGCGCTTCGGGCGTGTAGCCCGGCGCCATCAGCACTTCGACGAACTGCTTGGCGATGGCTTGCGCGGTCTCTGCGTCCACCGGGCGGTTGAAGGCGATGATGCCGCCGAAGGCCGAGGTCGGGTCGGTCTTGAAGGCCTTGCCGTAAGCCTCGGCCGCGTCCTTGCCCACGGCCACGCCGCAGGGGTTGGCGTGCTTCACGATCACGCAGGCCGGCACGTCGAAGCTCTTCACGCATTCCCATGCGGCGTCCGCGTCGGCGATGTTGTTGTAGCTGAGTTCCTTGCCCTGCAATTGCCTGGCCGACACGAGCGAGCCCGGCGCCGGATACAGGTCGCGGTAGAACGCGGCCTGCTGGTGCGGGTTCTCGCCGTAGCGCAGGTCCTGCACCTTCACGAAGCGGCCGTTGCTCTGCGCCGGGAACAGCGAGCGCTTGGGCGCGCTCTGGCCGATGCTGGCGTCGAAGTCGATGGCCGAGAGGTAGTCGCTGATGGCGCCGTCGTAGTCGGCGATGCGGTTGAACGCGGCCACCGAAAACGCGAACTTGGTCTTGTCGCTGAGCTTGCCGTCGGCCTTCAGTTCGGCCAGCGCCACGGCGTACTGCGAGGCGTCTGTCAGCACGCCCACGTCCTTCCAGTTCTTGGCCGCGCTGCGCACCATGGCCGGGCCGCCGATGTCGATGTTCTCGATCGCGTCTTCGAGCGTGCAGCCGGGCTTGGCCACGGTGGCTTCGAACGGGTAGAGATTGACGATCAGCAGGTCGATGGTGTCGATGCCGTGTTCCTTGATGGCCGCCACATGCGCGGGCACGTCGCGCCGCGCCAGCAGGCCGCCGTGAATCTTCGGGTGCAGCGTTTTCACGCGGCCGTCGAGCATTTCAGGAAAGCCGGTGTGGTCGGCGACTTCGGTGACAGGCAGGCCGGCGTCGGCCAGCAGCTTGGCGGTGCCGCCGGTGGACAGCAGCTTGATGCCCAGCGCATGGAGCGCCTGGGCAAATTCGAGAATGCCGGTCTTGTCGGAAACGGAGATGAGTGCGGTCTGAGCCATGGATATGCCGTGAAGTTATTTCAAAAGTTTGTGCTCGACCAATTTCTTGCGGAGCGTATTGCGGTTCAGGCCGAGCCATTGCGCGGCCTTCGACTGGTTGCCCTCGGCGCGCGTCATGACGACGTCGAGCAAGGGCTTTTCGACCACGCGCACGAGCATGTCGTACATGCCGTCGGGTTCGGTGCCGCGCAGGTCGCGAAAGTAGCTGTCAAGACTGGTGCGCACGCAGTCCTCGATGTGTTTCTTGCTCATTGCTTCTTCTTTTCCTCTCAATCGACGGCGCAGGCCGCCTCCTCTTCACCGGACAGGTCCTCATCTGCCAAGTGCTGCACGGGCATGCGTTCCATGCGGTCCGCGAGCCCGTCGAAATAGTCGCCGACCGCGCGCAGCTGTTCGGCGCAGTCTTCGATGGTGTTCATTCGCGCGCGGAACGCCTCGCCGTCGGGCAGCGTGCGCACGTACCAGCCGATGTGCTTGCGCGCCGTGCGCACACCGCTGTAGTCGCCGTACAGGGCATAGTGCTCCACGAGGTGGTCGAGCAGAAGGCGGCGCACCTCGGCCACCAGCGGCGGCGCGCGGTGCGTGCCGGTTTCCAGAAAGTGCGCGATCTCGCGAAAGATCCAGGGCCGGCCCTGCGCGGCGCGCCCGATCATCACCGCGTCGGCGCCGGTGGCCGCGAGCACATCGCGCGCTTTCTCCGGCGAGCGGATGTCGCCGTTGGCCACCACCGGCACGCGCACCGCGGCCTTGACGGCGGCGATGGTGTCGTACTCGGCATGGCCCTTGTAGCCCTGTTCGCGCGTGCGGCCGTGCACCGTGAGCATCTGCACGCCGGCCGATTCGAAGTCGCGCGCCAGCTTCACCGCATTGCGCTGGTCGTGGCTCCAGCCGGTGCGCATCTTCAGCGTGACCGGCACGTTGAACGGCTGCGCCGCGTCGACCACGGCCTGCACGATCTCCAGCGCCAGCGGCTCGTCGCGCATCAGCGCGGAACCGGCCCACTTGTTGCAGACCTTCTTGGCCGGGCAGCCCATGTTGATGTCGATGATCTGCGCGCCGCGCTCGATGTTGTAGACCGTGGCCTCGGCCATCATGGCCGCGTCGGTGCCGGCGATCTGCACCGCGATGGGGCCGGGCTCGCCCTCGTGGTTGGCGCGGCGCGAGGTCTTCAGCGTGCCCCACAGTTCCTTGCGCGACGTGACCATCTCGCTGACCGCGTAGCCCGCGCCCAGCTCGCGGCACAGCATGCGAAACGGCCGGTCCGTCACGCCGGCCATGGGCGCGACGAACAGGCGGTTTTCCAGCGTGTGGGTGCCGATCTGCAAGGTCATTGGGAGGGGAGCGGTGCGCGTTCGGCTGCTGAAAAATGAGGCACGATTGTAGCCACGCCGCATTTCAGCGACTGAAACCATTTGCGCCCTGGGTACCCGTGCAAATACCGGTGCTTCGCGCGGCCTTCTCCCACGCGGTGGACGCGGGGGCGCTGCCTATACTGCGCGGCCCCTACCCCACTTTATGCAAGCCTGGCTCGACTCCCTCATGGCGCTGCTGGCGCTGCCGCAGTACGGTCTCTCGACGTTGTTCGTGGCCGCGTTCGTCTCCGCCACGCTGCTGCCGGTGGGCTCGGAGCCCATTCTTTTCGGGCTGCTCAAACTCAACCCCGACATGTTCTGGTCGGCCATTGCGGTGGCGACCGTGGGCAACACGCTGGGCGGCGCGGTCGACTGGTGGATGGGCTACGGCGCGCACAAGGTGGCGGACAAATACTCGCACTCGAAACACCACGTGCGCGTCTTGGGCTGGCTGGAGCGGCTCGGCCCGAAGGCCTGCCTGCTGAGTTGGCTGCCGCTGGTGGGCGACCCGCTGTGCGCGGTGGCCGGCTGGCTCAAGCTGCCGTTCTGGCCTTGCGTGGCCTACATGGCCGTGGGCAAGTTCCTGCGCTACATCACCATGACGCTGGCGCTGCTGCAGATCTTCTGATCAGCTCAGCAGCCCGTAAGGGCCGCCGCGCTCGAGCGCGCGCTTGTAGGCCGGCCGCGCATGAATGCGCTCCAGATAGGCCATCAGCTTCGGCCGTTTGGCGTCGAGCCCGCCGCGCGCCTGCGAGGCCTCCACCGGAAAGCTCATCTGGATGTCGGCGCCGCTGAATTCGTCGCCGGCAAACCATTCGCTCTTGCCGAGCTCGGCTTCCATGAAATTCAGGTGGCCCGTGATGTTCGGGTTGATGAACGAGCCCTTGGCCTTGGCCGCGATGGCCTTGGCGATCGGCTTGGCGAAGAACGGCATCTTGGCGGTCTCGATGCGGTCGAACACCAGCTTCAGCAGCAGCGGCGACATGGCCGTGCCTTCGGCAAAGTGCAGCCAGTAGCGGTAGCGCAGCGCCTCGGGCGTGCCGGGCGCGGGCGCAAGACGGCCCTGGCCGAAACGCTCGATCACGGTTTCGATGATCGCGCCCGACTCCGCGAGCGTGAGGCCGTCGTCCGTGGTGACCAAGGGCGACTTGCCCAGCGGATGCACCGCCCGCAGCGAAGCAGGCGCCAACATGGTTTGCGGATCGCGCTGGTAGTGCACGATCTCGTAGGGCAGCGCGAGTTCTTCGAGCAGCCAGAGCACACGCTGCGAGCGCGAGTTGTTGAGGTGGTGAACGGTGAGCATGGGGGCGGGCCTTGTGAAGGAATTCGGGGCGCGGGCAGTCTAACGAACAACCGTGTGCATACCTTGCAACGACACGCCGATCGGCACCGTCGCCCATGGCCGCCCATGGCCGCCGCCACCGGCGATTCCTGCACGCCAAGACATGAGGTGGACGGCGCGGTGTCGGTCACCGCAACACAGGGCCAGGCGAATCTGGAGTAGGGCGCCAATTCACCCTGGTTTTTCGGCGTTCTTCTGCCGTGAAGCGAACCAGTTTCCGATCGCGCGGCACGACGGTGGCCGTGTTCGTGCGTACGGCAGCCGCGCGTGCCGCACGCTCAGGAACTGAACAGGAAGTTCATCACGTCGCCATCCTTCACGACGTATTCCTTGCCTTCCGAACGCATCTTCCCCGCGTCCTTCGCGCCCTGCTCGCCCTTGAACGCGATGTAGTCCTCGAACGCGATGGTCTGGGCGCGGATGTAGCCCTTCTCGAAGTCGCCGTGGATCACGCCGGCCGCCTGCGGGCCGGTGTCGCCGATGTGGATGGTCCAGGCGCGCACTTCCTTCACGCCGGCGGTGAAGTAGGTCTGCAGGCCCAGCAGCTTGTAGGCCGCGCGAATCAGGCGGTTCAGGCCCGGCTCTTCCTGGCCGATTTCGGCGAGGAACATCTTCTTGTCCTCGTCGTCCATCTCCGACAGGTCGGCCTCGATCTTGGCGCAGATGGCCACCACGGGCGCGCCCTGCTTGGCGGCGTACTCGCGCAGGCGGTCGAGGTAGGGGTTGTTCTCGAAGCCGTCTTCGGCCACGTTGCCCACGAACATCGCGGGCTTGGCGGTGATGAGCGTGAAGCTCTTCACCAGCGGCTGCTCTTCCTTGGTGAACGACAGCGCGCGCACCGGCGTGTTCTCGTTCAACGCGGCCTGGCAGCGCTCGAGCAGGCCGACCAGCTTCTGCGCTTCCTTGTCGCCCGAACGCGCCACCTTGGTGTGGCGGTGCAGCGCCTTCTCGACCGTGGCCAGGTCGGCCAGGCACAGCTCGGTCTGGATCACTTCGATGTCGGAGATGGGATCGACCTTGCCGGCCACGTGGATCACGTTCTCGTCGTCGAAGCAGCGCACCACGTTGACGGTGGCGTCGGTCTCGCGGATGTGCGCGAGAAACTTGTTGCCCAGGCCTTCGCCGGTGCTGGCACCGGCCACCAGGCCGGCGATGTCGACGAACTCGACGATGGCGGGCACCACGCGCTCCGGCGTGACGATTTCGCTCAGCTGGGCCAGGCGCGGGTCGGGCACTTCGACCACGCCCACATTGGGCTCGATGGTGCAGAAGGGATAGTTTTCCGCCGCGATGCCGGCCTTGGTCAACGCATTGAAAAGGGTGGATTTACCGACGTTGGGCAGGCCGACGATGCCGCATTGCAAACTCATGGGAGGTCCTCTTGGGTAACCGGCGATTTTAGGCCGTCCCGGTTCTCCCCCAGGCTTCGCGCACTTCGTGTCGCTTCTCCCACCCCCTTCCGGGGGCAAGGCGGCCGCTTCGGGCGGCCGTGCGCGGCGCCCTCTGGCGAAGAATGAAAATACTCAGGGTTAAACCCCATTAGCAAACGTTTGCGCAAACGTTTCCCTCGGCTAATATCGGAGCCCCCCGGCCCAGACCGGCGTACCCGCTGCTCAATCACCTCAGGAGACATTCACCATGAAGTTCACCCGCCGTACCCTGCAAAGCGCCGCCGCTCTCACGCTGCTGGGCGCCTTCGCCGCCACCCCCGCCCTGGCCCAGGACAAGCCCAAGGTGGCGCTGGTGATGAAGTCGCTGGCCAACGAATTCTTCCGCACCATGGAAGACGGCGCCAAGGCCCACCAGAAGGCGCATGCCTCTGAATACACGCTGGTGGCCAACGGCATCAAGGACGAGACCGACACCGCCGCGCAGATCAAGATGGTCGAGCAGATGGTGGCGCAGAAGATCAACGCGCTGGTCATCGCACCGGCCGATTCGAAGGCGCTGGTGCCGGTCATCAAGGCCGCCATCGACAAGGGCATTCTGGTGGTGAACATCGACAACCAGCTCGACGCCGCGGCGCTGAAGGAAAAGGCCATTCAGGTGCCCTTCGTGGGCCCCGACAACCGCGCCGGCGCCAAGCTGGTGGGCGACGCGCTCGCCAAGCAACTGAAGTCGGGCGACAAGGTCGGCATCATCGAAGGCGTGTCGACCACCTTCAATGCGCAGCAGCGCACGCTGGGCTACCAGGACGCCATGAAGGCCGCGGGCGTGACGGTGGTGGGCGTGCAGTCCGGCCAGTGGGAAATCGACAAGGGCAACACGGTGGCCGCCGGCATGATGCGCGAGCATCCCGACCTGAAGGCCCTGCTGGCCGGCAACGACAGCATGGCGCTGGGTGCCGTGGCCGCCGTCAAGGCCGCGGGCAAGACCGGCAAGGTGCTGGTGGTGGGCTACGACAACATCGGCGCCATCAAGCCGATGCTGAAAGACGGCCGCGTGCTCGCCACGGCCGACCAGTTCGCCGCCAAGCAGGCCGTGTTCGGCATCGAGACCGCGCTGAAGGCCATCGCCGACAAGAAGAAGCAGTCCGAAATGCCCGCCGAAGTGAAGACCGACGTGGTGCTGGTCACCAAAGACTCGAAGTAAATGTTGCTCGCCCCCGGGCTTCGCGGCACTTCGCGTCCGCTTCGCCAACCCCCTGCCGGGGGCAACACCTGCGGCCCGGCAAAGCCGGTTCCGTGGTGTTTCTGGAATGAGGGTGCCATCGATGACTGACAACAATCACAGTGCCCCCGTGCTCTCGCTGAGCGCCATGGGCAAGGACTATGCGGCGCCGGTGCTGGACGACGTCTCGCTCGTGCTCAACGCCGGTGAAGTGCTGGCCCTCACGGGCGAGAACGGCGCCGGCAAGAGCACGCTGTCGAAGATGGTGTGCGGCCTGGTGCAGCCCACGCGCGGGCAGATGCTGCTCAACGGCCAGCCCTTCGCGCCGGCCTCGCGGCGCGACGCCGAGCGCCTGGGCGTGCGCATGGTCATGCAGGAGCTCGGCCTCGTCACCACCCTGTCGGTGGCCGAGAACCTGCTGCTGGACCGCCTGCCCAACCAGACCGGCTGGATCCGCCGCGGCAAGCTGAATGCGCTGGCCGCGCAGCAGCTGGCCAAGATCGGCATGCAGAACATCGACCCGGCCACGCCCGTGGCGCGGCTGGGCATCGGCCAGCAGCAGATGGTGGAGATTGCCCGCAACCTGCAGGACGACACCCGCGTGCTGGTGCTCGACGAGCCCACCGCCATGCTGACCCCGCGCGAAACCGCGCACCTGTTCGAGCAGATCGACCTGCTGAAGGCGCGCGGCGTGGCCATCGTCTACGTGTCGCACCGCCTCGAGGAATTGCAGCGCATCGCCGACCGCGTGGCGGTGCTGCGCGACGGCCGCCTGGTCGACGTGCGCGCCATGGCCGGCGTGCGCGAAGCCGAACTGGTGCAGCGCATGGTGGGGCGTGCGGTGCACGAACACGAAGGCCGCGCCCGCCGCACGGCCGGCCCGGTGCTGCTGAGCGCGCGCGGCATCGGCCGGGCGCAGGCGGTGCGCGACATCGACATCGACCTGCGCGCGGGCGAAGTGATGGGGCTGGCCGGCCTGGTCGGCTCGGGCCGGACCGAGTTGGTGCGCCTGCTGTTCGGCGCCGACCGGGCCGACCGCGGCGAGATCACCCTGCACGAGAACGGCAAGGTCACGCACCACGCCCGCAAGGGCTGGCGCTCGCCGATGCAGGCGATTCGCGCGGGCATCGGGCTGGTCACGGAAGACCGCAAGTCGCAAGGCCTGCTGCTGACGCAGTCGATCCGCGTGAACGCGACGCTGAGCGACCTGGGCGCCGTGTCGCGCGGCGGCTGGCTGCTGCGCGCCAAGGAGCGCGGCATCGCGCAGCGCCTGGTCGAGCTGCTGCGCATCCGCTCGCGCAGCATCGAACAGCCGGTGGCCACGCTGAGCGGCGGCAACCAGCAGAAGGTGGTGTTCGCGCGCTGGCTGCACCGCGAATGCAAGGTGCTGCTGCTGGACGAACCCACGCGCGGCGTGGACGTGGGCGCGCGCGCCGACCTCTATGCCCAGCTCGACCGCATGACCGACGACGGCCGCGCGCTGCTGATGGTGTCGAGCGACCTGCGCGAACTGATGGCCATGTGCGACCGCATCGGCGTGATGAGCGCCGGCCGGCTGGTCGCGGTGTTCGAGCGCGGCGAATGGAGCGAACAGTCGCTCCTGGCCGCCGCCTTCAGCGACGCCACCGGGCGCGCCGCGCCTTCGCCGGCGGCCACCGCCGTCCCTGCCACCGATTCGACCCCGGTCACCGCCGACACACCATGAACGCACCCGACTCGACCTCCACCTCGGCGCCCTCCGTGCCCTCTGCAGCATCCGCTCCCTCTGCCCTCAAGGGCCAGCTGGGCACCTACCTGGGCCTCACCGTCGTGCTCGTGGGCATGATCGCGCTGTTCGGCTCCATGAGCGAATACTTCCTCACGCGCGAGACCTTCGTCTCCATCGCCAACGAAATTCCCGCGCTGGCCGTGATGGCCGTCGGCATGACCTTCGTGCTGATCATCGCGGGCATCGACCTGTCGGTGGGCTCGGTGCTGGCGCTGAGCGCGGCCGTTACCGCGGCCGCCATCCTGGAATGGAAGCTCTCGGTGCCCGTGGCCGCGGCGCTGGGGCTGGTCACCGGGCTCGTCTGCGGCACGGTCACCGGCGCGGTGTCGGTCGCCTGGCGGCTGCCCAGCTTCATCGTCTCTCTCGGCATGCTCGAGGCCGTGCGCGGCGGCGCCTACCTGGTGACCGATTCGCGCACGCAGTACGTGGGCGACGCCATCTCGGGCCTGGCCGCGCCGTGGATTGGCGGCATCTCCGCGGCCTTCGTGCTGGCGGTGGTGCTGGTGGTGGTGGGCCAGGTGGTGCTCACGCGCACCGTGTTCGGCCGCCACGTGGTGGGCGTGGGCACCAACGAAGAAGCCATGCGCCTGGCGGGCGTGGACCCGCGCCCGCTGCGCATCATCGTGTTCGCCCTCACCGGCCTGCTGGCCGGGCTCGCGGGCCTGATGCAGTCGGCCCGCCTGGAGGCCGCCGACCCGAACGCCGGCGTGGGCATCGAGCTGCAGGTGATCGCGGCGGTGGTCATCGGCGGCACCAGCCTGATGGGCGGGCGCGGCTCGGTCATCAACACCTTCTTCGGCGTGCTCATCATCGCGGTGCTGGAGGCCGGCCTGGCCCAGGTGGGCGCAAGCGAGCCGAGCAAACGCATCATCACCGGCGCCGTGATCGTGGTGGCCGTCATCATCGACACCTTGCGCCAGCGCCGTGCCGACCGCCGCCTGGCCTGACGACACCCCACCCCACGAGGAGCTGCAAGAAAACCATGGCCACCATCAAGGACGTCGCACTGAAGGCGGAGGTTTCCGTCACCACCGTGTCGCACGTGGTCAACGACACCCGCCACGTGAGCCCCAAGGTGCACGAGCGCGTGACGCTGGCCATCAGGGAGCTCGGCTACGTGCCCAACGCCATGGCGCGCAGCCTGAAGAGCAACACCACCTCCACGCTGGGCATGCTGATTCCGAACAGCTCCAACCCCTACTTCGCGGAGATCGTGCGCATCGTGGAAGACCGCTGCTTTGCGGCGGGCTACACGCTGGTGCTGTGCAACACCGACGACGAGCCCCATCGCCAGAGCGTGTACCTGCAGGTGCTGGCCGAGCGCCGCATCGACGGGCTGATCGTGGTGTCGACCGGCGCGGGCGACGACCACTCGCTGGCCGAGCAGTTGCACCGCCTGCGCGTTCCCACGGTGCTGGTCGACCGCGAGATTGCCGACCCGAGCTGCGACCTGGTGGAAACCGCGCACATGCAGGGCGGCCTGCTCGCGGTGCGGCACCTGCTGTCGCTGGGCCACAAGCGCATTGCCTGCATCGGCGGGCCGGTGGGCGTGATGCCGAGTGAGCAGCGCATCGAAGGCTGGCGCATGGCCCTGGCCGAGACCGGCACCACGCCCGACATTGCCAACGCCGACACGCTGCTGTGGCGCGGCGGCTTCACCAGCCAGGGCGGCTACGAGGCGATGCACGCCATCTTGCGCACCGAGAAGAAGCCGTCGGCGGTGTTCGTCTGCAACGACCTGATGGCCATCGGCGCGCTGCGCGCGGCGCATGAAAGCGGCGTGCACGTGCCCGACGAACTCTCTATCGTCGGCTTCGACGACATCGAACTGTCGGCCTACACGAGCCCCCCGCTCACCACCGTGGCGCAGCCCAAGGAGCGCATCGGCGCGCTGGCGGTCGACATGCTGCTGGAGCGCGTGAGCGGCAAGCGCCGCGATGCGCGCAAGGTGGTGCTGCAACCCGAGTTGCGCGTGCGCGCCTCGACGGCACGCCACGCAAGCTTTCGCGAACCGACCGTGCCGTCCGCCGAAACGCCTGCAACGGCCAGCCGAAAGTCCCGCATCCAGTGACACCCGTGATACCCGAGATACCTGTGACGCCGAAGCCTTCTTCCGACAGCAACCCGCCGCCGCGCATCGTGGTGCTCGGCAGCCTCAACATGGACCTGGTGCTGCGCGTGCCGCACGCGCCGGCCGCGGGCGAAACCCTGCAGGGCCATTCGATCGCCACCATCCCCGGCGGCAAGGGCGCCAACCAGGCCGTGAGCTGCGCGCGCGAAGGCGCCCAGGTGCAGATGATCGGCTGCGTGGGCGACGACGCGCACGGCACCGCCCTGCGCCATGCACTGGAGCAGGACGGCATCGGCACCGCCATGCTGCGCACCGTCTCCGGCGAGCCGACCGGCACGGCGCTGATCCTCGTGGAAGACAGCGGCCAGAACCGCATCGTGATCGTTCCCGGTGCCAATGCCCGGGTCGAGCTCGACGAGGCCGCGCTGAAGCAGCAGGTGCAAGGCGCCGCGTTTCTGGTGACGCAGTTCGAAACCCCCATGGACCAGGTCGCGCGCGCCATTGCGGTGGCGCACGGCGCGGACTGCAAGGTGCTGCTGAACCCGTCGCCGGTGCAACCCATTGCCGACGCGCTGTGGCCGCGGATCGACACGCTGGTGGTCAACGAAATCGAGGCGCAGACGCTGTGCGGCCAGGCGGCCGACACACCGCAGCAAGCCGCGCAGGCCGGTCGGGCGCTGCGTGCCAAGGGCATTGCGCGCGTGGTGGTCACGCTGGGTGCGCGCGGCGCGGTGGCCGTGGATGCCGCTGGCGCGCGCCACCATCCCGCGCCCAAGGTGCAGGCGGTCGACACCACGGCGGCCGGCGACACCTTTCTGGGTGCGCTGGCAGTGGCGCTGGGCGAAGGCCAGCCTTTCGACGACGCCGTTCGCCTGGGCATTCGCGCCGCGGCGCTGTGCATTCAGCAGCCCGGCGCCCAGCCTTCCATTCCGCGGCGTGACGCCGTGCTGCAAAGCCCCCTGCCCCCCGACTGGACCGCCTTGTGAAACGTACCGCCCTGCTGCATGCCGAACTGTCCCATGTGATCGCCTCGCTCGGCCATGGCGACATGCTGGTGCTCGGCGACGCCGGCCTGCCGATTCCCGACGGCCCGCGCCGCATCGACCTGGCCGTGGCGCGCGGCGTGCCGCAGCTTGCCGACGTGCTGCAGGCGGTGCTGTCGGAGATGCAGGTCGAGAGCATCGTGGTGGCGGGCGAGGCGCTCGGCGAGGCCGGGCAGCTGCCCGGCTGGTACCCGCAGTCGCTCGGCATCGCGCCGCAGACGGTGTCGCATGAAGAGTTCAAGCGCCGCAGCGCCAAGGCCCGCGCCATCGTGCGCACGGGCGAATGCACGCCCTACGCCAACATCATCCTCATTGCTGGCGTCGCATTTGATTAGGGCCGGTTCCGCGGCATTTCTGGAACAGGCAGAGCCGTCCGGTTATTCGAAGCGGTAGTTCGCGCCCACGGGCTGGCCCACCTTGAGCATGTATTCCACGCCCTGGATCACGATGCAGTTCATGCCGAAGGTGATGGCACCGTCCACGCGCGGGTCCTTGCGGTAGCTGCGCAGCATGTCGCCGACCTCGGGGCTGCTCAGGGCCGTGGCGGGGTCGATGTCCGGAATCGGGCAGCGGGTGCAGGGCTTGACGGGGCGCAGCTCGGCCTCGCCTTCGGCCGTGGTGATGTGCAGCGCATCGACACGGTCTTCGTCATGCGACTCCATGCCGGCCAGCACGATGTTGGGCCGAAAGCGCTCGATGCCGACCGCCTCGTGGCCGGCCGCGGCCAGCCGCTCGTTCAGGTCGGCCAGTGAGCCTTCGCTGGCCACCAGCACCGGGAAGCCGTCGGCAAACTGGTTTTCCGCCTCGACGCCGTCGGTCCACTTCATGCTCGACAGGCGCTTGTGCTCGGGGTCGAAGCGCACCAGGCGCAGGGTCTGCGGCTTGCCGGGCTCGGAGAGAAAGTCGCTGAACCACTGGGCGGCGATGTCGCCCATGTCGTAGGCGGCCACGTCGTCCTTCCAGACCCGCACACGCACCGGCTTCTCGACCCGGTCGAAGGCAAGGTGCAGCGCCAGCATGCCGGGCGCGCGCAGCACCACTTCCATGTGCTTCATCTGCGGCTTGACGAGCGCCATGCGCGGCAGCTGCCGCTGCGTGACGAAGCCGCCCTGCGCGTCGACCACCATCCAGGCGCGGTCGAATTCCAGGCCGGTTTCGGTCAGCAGCATTTCGGGGAGCTCGACCCCGCCGCAGGACTTGACCGGGTAGATGAACAGGCGCGCAATGGTGGCCTCGAGGTCGAAAGCGGGCTGGGACACGGTGGGGATTCCTTGAAATTCGGCGGCAATTGTCCTGCATCGAGTGCCGCCTCGCAGGGCCCGCCATGTTGGGCACCGCGAGGCCTGTTGCGAAGGCCGCAAGACCTTCAGCGCCCGAGGGAAACGCCCCCGGCGCCGCCGGGCGGGCTTGTTCTTACAATCGTTTCATGGCCCTCCCCCCAGAAGTTTGCATTCGTGGCGCCGGCATCGTCGGCCGCACGCTGGCCCTGCTGCTCGCGCGCGAGCGTGTGCGCGTCGCGCTGGTCGTGCCCCCGGCCGTGCCGGGCCAGGAAAGCGTTCGAGACATCCGCGCGTATGCGCTCAACACCGCCTCCCGCACCCTGCTGGAGTCGCTGCGCGCCTGGCCCGACGCGGCCCACGCCACCGCCGTGCGCGAAATGCTGGTGCATGGCGACGAAGGCGGCCGTGTGCAGTTCAGCGCCGAGCGCCAGAAGGTCGATGCGCTGGCCTGGATCGTCGACGTGCCCGCGCTCGAACAGCAACTGGCCGACGCGGTGCGCTTCCAGCCACAGATCGAGGTGGTGGCCGAGCCGGTCGCCGCGCCGCTCACGGTGGTGTGCGAAGGCAAGGCCAGCACCACGCGCGAGGCGCTCGGCGTGAGCTACGAAGTCACGCGCTACCCGCAGCATGCGATTGCGGCGCGCATGGAAGGCGAGCAGCCGCACGACGGCATTGCGCGCCAGTGGTTCAACGACAAGGGCGAAGTGCAGGCGCTGCTGCCGCTGGGCGGCCCGCAGGGCAAGGCGGTGGCGCTGGTGTGGTCGGTCGACCAGCTGCGCGCCCCGGCCCTGCTGGCGCAGGCCGACGACGAATTCAATGCCTCGGTGACCGAAGCCAGCCACAACGCCCTGGGCGCCCTGCGGCTCACCAGCGAGCGCGGCGCCTGGCCGCTGGCCCGCGCCATTGCCGACCGCTGGACCGGCGCCATGCCCGGCCAGCCGACCCGCTCCTGGGCGCTGGCGGGCGACGCCGCCCACACCGTGCACCCGCTCGCGGGCCAGGGCCTGAACCTGGGCCTGGCCGACGCGGCCGCGCTGGCAGAGGTGATCAAGAACCGCGACTACTGGCGCAGCGTGGGCGACGCGCGCCTGCTGCGCCGCTACGAGCGCGAGCGCCGCACCGACGTGCTGCAGATGAGCCTGGCCACCGACGGGCTGCAGCAACTTTTCTCGCACAGCCTGGGTCCACTTCCTGCATTGCGCAACTGGGGCATGCGCGGTTTCGACCGCACGCGCCTGGTCAAGCACTGGATCACCGCGCAAGCCATGGGCCTGAAGGCCTAGAGGCCTGAACCCTCCCGACGAATCGAACCAACGGATCTCCCGATGACACTCGCACGCAACCTTCTTCTCGCCGCCTGCACGCTGGGTGCGGTCGTGGCCGCCACCGCCGGCGAAGCCGAGATCCGCAAGAACCTGCCCACGCGCATTCCGCAGTTCCCGGCCATCGATGAGGTGAGCAAGTCGCCGATTCCGGGCATCTACGAAGTGCGCGTGAACGGCGCGCAGATCTTCTACACCGACGAGCAGGGCAACTACCTCATTCAGGGCAACCTGATCGACGTGAAGACGCGCAAGAACCTCACCGAAGAGCGCGTGGAAAAGCTCAGCGCGGTCGCCTTCGACCAGCTGCCGCTGAAGGACTCGATCAAGATCGTGCGCGGCAACGGCAAGCGCAAGCTGGCGGTGTTCGAAGACCCGAACTGCGGCTACTGCAAGCGCTTCGAGAAGGACATGAAGACGGTCGACAACGTCACCGTGTACCTGTTTCTGTACCCGGTGCTCGGCCCCGATTCGACCGTGAAGTCGCGCGACATCTGGTGCAGCAAGGACAAGGGCAAGGCCTGGGGCGACTGGATGGAAGCCAGCGCCAAGCCGGCCACGGCGGCGGGCAACTGCGACGTGACCGCGCTGCAGCGCAACGTGGAGTTCGGCCGCAAGTACAACATCACCGGCACGCCCACGCTGATCTTCAGCGACGGCACGCGCACGCCGGGGGCCATTCCCGCCGAGCAGGTCGAAAAGCAACTCGCCGCCTCGTCCAGCTGATGGCGACGAAGACCCCGACCGCACCGCGCCGCGCCACGGCGGCCGCCAAGGCAGCCACTTCAGCCACCACCGCCAGTGCCGCGAAGAACACCGCGGGCGTGCGCTACCGCGTCGAATGCGCCGACCTGCACGCGCACCTGTTCGCCGTGACGCTCACCATCGACGCGCCCGCCGCGCAGCAGCAGGTGTCGCTGCCGGTGTGGATACCGGGCAGCTACCTGGTGCGCGAGTTCGCCAAGAACCTGCAGGGCCTGCGCGCCACGCAGGGCCGCCGCAAGCCCGTGCTCACGCAACTCGACAAATGCAGCTGGCAGATCGACTGCACGCCAGGCCAGCCGCTGGTGCTGCACTACCAGGTCTGCGCGTACGACAACTCCGTGCGCACCGCCTGGCTGGACGCCGACCGCGGCTTCTTCAACGGCACCAGCGTGTGCCTGCGCGTCGAGGGCCAGACCGATGCGCCGCATGCGCTGGAGATCGTCGCGCCGACGCCATCCGCGCAAGCCGCACAGCACGCCGAGGCGCCGCGCTGGTCGTGCGCCACCGCACTGGTGCCGCTCAAGACCGACAGGCAGGGCTTCGGCAGCTACCGGGCCTCGGGCTACGACGAGCTGGTCGACAGCCCGGTCGAGATGGGCGCCTTCTGGAGCGCCGAGTTCGACGTCTGCGGCGTGCCGCACCGCTTCGTGGTCGCGGGCGCCGCGGCCTCGTTCGACGGCGACAAGCTCATTGCCGACACCCAGGCCATCTGCGAGGCCGAAATGCGCTTCTGGCACGGCGACAAGGTCGGCAAGCGCGGTGGGCCCAAGCTGCCGATCGACCGCTACGTGTTCATGCTGAATGCGGTGGACGACGGCTACGGCGGGCTGGAGCACCGCCATTCCACGGCGCTGATCTGCAACCGCCGCGACCTGCCGCAGCGCGGCGAAAAGAAGAAGCAGGCCGAGGGCTACACCACGCTCATGGGCCTCATCAGCCACGAGTACTTTCACACCTGGAACGTCAAGCGCCTGCGGCCCGCCGAATTCGCGCGCTACGACTACAGCCGAGAAAACTACACCCAGCTGCTGTGGTTCTTCGAAGGCTTCACCAGCTACTACGACGACCTGCTGCTGCGCCGCGCCGGGCGCATCGAAGACGCCGCCTACCTGCGGCTGCTGAACAAGACCATCAACCAGGTCATGCAGACGCCCGGGCGCCTGGTGCAGCCGGTGGCCGACGCCAGCTTCGACGCCTGGGTCAAGTACTACCGCCAGGACGAGCAAACGCCCAACAGCACGGTGAGCTACTACACCAAGGGCGCGCTGGTGGCGCTGTGCCTGGACCTCACGCTGCGCCACGAAGGCAAGGGCACGCTGGACGACGTGATGCGCCACCTGTGGACGCACAGCGGCAACGCTGGGCAGATGGGTGGGCCGATCAGCGAGGCCGACATCGCAGCCGCGCTGGAGGCCGTGAGCGGCCGTTCGTACGCGGCAGAACTCGCGCGCTGGGTGCATTCGACGGAAGACCTCCCGCTGGCGCCGCTGCTGCGCGCGCACGGCGTGGCCACGCTGGAAGACCCGTCGCAGCAAGCCCAGGTGCTGGGCCTGCGCGTGGCCGAAACCGGCGGCAGCGTGCAGGTGAAGGTGGTGCTGCGCGGCGGCGCGGCCGAGAAGGCCGGCTTCTGTGCGAACGACGAGTGGCTGGGCATCGAGCTGCCCGCTGTCGGGCGCACAGGGCGCACCGGGGGCAAAGGCGCGCAGCGCCCGGCGCAGGCCTGGCGCATCGCCAAGCTCGACGACCTGGCGCTGTACCTGGGCGACACGGCCAAATTCACGGCCATCGTGGCGCGCGACCGCAAGCTCATCAAGCTGCCGCTGGTGCTGCCGACCGGCGTGACCACCTGGCGCCTGTTCGCGCACGACGTCGCCAAGATGGCGAGCTGGCTGAAGAACTAGGCGCTTTGCACCGCGGCGGGGTGCCGCACGAACAGCATGGGCTGCGGCGCCCCGACCAGCACGCAGGTTTTGCCGGTGCGCCGGCAGTGGTCTTGCACACGCCAGTAGGCACCGTGGCTCACGCAGCCGGTCTGGCAAATGACGAGGTCGGCCGCGCGCAGGCTGGCTTCGAGCGCGGGGTCGTCCGCGTGGTCGCCGCCGTCGTGGTGCAGGTAGCGGCCCCCGGCGATTTCCACCAGCTGGCGGGCCAGCGACGGCGCTTCGTCTTCCTGGCCGATGCACAGCACGGCTTTCTCTCGCAGGTCGGCCGGCACTGGCGATGGGTGCTGATGCGGCTGCGCGTTCAGATGCCTGCGGCTTCCTGGTGACAACAAGTTGTTCAGCCGCTTGGGCAGCGCCCCGCCCGTGGCGGCGCGCGCGGCCAGCTCCTCGCGCACGATGGCAATGGCCGAGTCACGCGCCACCAGCGCGCCGCGCAATCGCACGATCTGGGCCTCGAGCCTTTCGACCCGCGCGGCCTGCTCCACCAGCAGGCGCGAGCAACGCTCCTGCACGCGGGCATAGGCCCGCAGCAACACGGCATGTTCTTGCATCGGCAACTCCATGGAGGCAATTCTAGTTGAGAACAATTCTCAATTGATGCCGATGGCGGTTGTTGGGGCCGCGATGCCGGCGAACAGGCAGGCCCAGTTGCAGGCCATGCTGGGTATAGTGAACCGCGTTTTTTCCCACGTTCTCCCGGAGACACCATGAGCTACGAAAACATCGAAGTGCGGACCGAAGCTGGCAAGGTCGGCATCATCACCCTCAACCGCCCCAAGGCCCTGAACGCGCTGAACGACGCGCTCATGACCGAGCTGGGCCAGGCCCTGAAGGCCTTCGACGCGGACGAGGCCATCGGCTGCATCATCCTCACCGGCAGCGAGCGCGCCTTTGCCGCGGGCGCCGACATTGCGGCCATGGCCAAGTACAGCTTCATCGACACGTACAAGGGCGACTACATCACGCGCAACTGGGAAACCATTCGCTCGATCCGCAAGCCGGTGATCGGTGCCGTGGCCGGCTTTGCGCTGGGCGGCGGCTGCGAGCTGGCGATGATGTGCGACTTCATCATCGCGGCCGACACCGCCAAGTTCGGCCAGCCCGAAATCAAGATCGGCGTGATCCCCGGTGCCGGCGGCACGCAGCGCCTGCCGCGCGCGGTGGGCAAGAGCAAGGCCATGGACATGGTGCTCACCGCCCGCATGATGGACGCCGCCGAAGCCGAGCGCGCGGGCCTCGTGAGCCGCGTGGTGCCTTACGAAAAGCTCGCCGACGAGGCGCTGGGCGCGGCGCTGATCATCTGCGGCTACTCGCAGATCTCGGTGATGGCGGCCAAGGAATCGGTCAACCGCGCCTTCGAGGGCAGCCTGAGCGACGGCGTGATGTTCGAGCGCCGGCTGTTCCATGCGCTGTTTGCCACCGTCGACCAGAAGGAAGGCATGGACGCCTTCCTGAACAAGCGCGCACCGGACTTCAAGAACGCCTGATGGCCCGAGCGGCCTGAACCGGCCCGACCGCAGCTTCGGGCCGATCGTTCGTTCAGCGCGCCAGCAGCGAGCGCAGCGCATCGAGCGCCCGCGCCGGCGGCGTGCCGACCCGCGCGCTGCCGCCGGGCTGCGGCGTCCAGCGCACCTGGTCGCCGGCGATCTCGAGCACGGCGATGAGCGCGTCGCCGCGGTAGAGCGACAGGCGCGCCTCGACCGGCGCGTCGAGCGGCGCATCGGGTGCGGTGGCGGAACGCGCCACTGTGCCTACCAGCGCAGGCAGTCCTTCAACGTCGCCACGCGCACGCCGCTCTCCCCCGCCCGCGCTGAGAGAGGTCCATCGCTCCAGTGCGGCGAAGGACGAAGCGCCCGCCTGCGGCCGCGCCGCCTTGGCCGCACGCGGCGCGGCGTCTTGCAGCGCGCCGGACGCTTGCGCATGGGCATCGTCCTGGCTGGCGAGCGAAGAGGCCTGCGGCGCAGAGCGTGAGAGGGGCGCAGCGGCGATGGCCGGCGGCGGCGTGGCGGGTGCTGCAGGTGCTGCAGGTGCTGCGGGTGCTGCGGGTGCTGCGGGTGCAGGCGGTGCGGCATAGGCGCTTCGGCGTTCTCTTTCCACGCGCAGTTCGCGGCGCTCGTCTTGCGCGGGGGCGGGGGCGGATGGCTCGGCAGCGATGGCTGGTGCCGGTGCTGGAACCACGGGCTCAGGCGCCGCCTCTTTGCGTGAAGACTGCGCGCGCGTCGTTTCCTTGGCGGACGACGCATCGCGCAGCACCTGGGCACGCTGCTCGGCAGCGGGTGCGCGTGCGCGTTCAGGCGCGGCTTGCGCGGCTGCATCGGCGCCGGGTGCGGACGACGCAGCGGGCGATTGCTTGGCCACAACCGGCGGCGGCGACACGGGCTCAGGGGCAGCAGCGGCCGCAGGCGCGGGCTTCGGCAGCTCGGCCGTTACAGAAGGCGCCGCAGGTGCTTCAGCCGCAGGCGCCGCCGCCCCGCCGACACGTGCCTCGCCGTCGAGCCGCGCCTGCGGCACCGGCTCGCTGCGCCACAGCACGGTGACGAACGCCGCCACCAGCACCGTGGCAAAAGCCGCATTCCACGGCATGCGCGAACCCGGCGTGCCGCCACCACCCCACAGGCGGCGCCACCACGGCAACACACTGGCGCCGTTGGCCGCAGCAGGCGCCGTCGACACCGGCGCCGCCGCGAGGTTGTGCGCCATCTTCAGGATCGCGTCGCGCGTGCGCGGATCGGGCGTCGCATCGCGGTCGGGCGCGTGGGCCAGCACGCGGCGCAGCGCCGGGTCGCGCAGATCGCCGTCGTTGCCGTCTTCGAACTCGGTGGAGGGGCCGTTCATGGGCATACCTTTGTGCGTCGCACCGCGGTGCGCGCTGGCTTGGGGCGGCCCGGCGCGGTGGTCATAAGCAACCTCCACGCTGCGCGTTCCGGTGCGAGCTTTGCTTGGGGCGGCCCGGCGCGGTGGTCATAAGCAACCTCCACGCTGCGCGTTCCGGTGCGAGCTTGCTTGGGGCGGCCCAGCGCGACGCTCATGCCCGTTGCTCCAGCACCGACAGGTAGCGCGCCATGCAGCCGCGCAGCTTCTGCAGCCCGTAGCGCAGCCGGCTGCGCACCGTCTCGAAACCGATTTCCAGGCTCGCCGCCAGCGCCTCCACGGTCAGGCCGTCTTCATGGTGCAGCAGAAAGGCCGCGCGCTGGTCGGGCGGCAGTTCGTCCAGGCAGGCCAGCAGGCGACGGCCGGCGGCGCGCCAGAAGGCGAGCTCTTCGGCGGAAGGATGCGCGGCCGCATCGACCGCGCCACGCACACCGCGATCGAGCATGGGCACGGCGTCGCCGTCGTCGTCGGCATGCGCGTCGAGCGTTACCTCGCGCCCGCTCACGCGCAGGCGGTCCATGGCCAGGTTGTGCGCGATGGTGAAAGCCCAGGTGCGCCAGGTCGCGCCCTGCGGCGAGAAGCTCTCGCGCGCCGAGATGATACGCACCCACGTGTCCTGGAACACCTCGTCGGCCTGCGCCACCAGCCGCGCGCCAAGGAGCCGCTTGACGAAGCGGAACAGCCCGCCTTCGTGGCGCGCGTAGAGCACGTCGAACGCGGCGGCGTCGCCTTGCGCGTAGGCCAGCATCAACTGGTCGTCGGGCATGGCCTGGCGCTCTGGGGCGAGGTGGGCGGAGGGGGCGCGGGGGAGCGCGGACATCGAGGGATTCTCACCCGAGCTTGTACGCGCGGCGAAAGGCATCGGGGTTGGGGCCGGCAAAAAAAGTGATGCGGGCCTAACCCCGTGGCGGGCGTGCCGCCGTATCAGCCTGCATCCAACCACCCGGAGTGCTTTCATGACCCCCGCTTTGTTTCCCCGTTGCCGCAGGCCGCTTGCCGTGCTGCTGTGCGCGCAACTGCTGCTGACAGCCTGCGCCGCCACCGAGCCCCCTGCCATTGCGAGCAGCGTGCGCTGGCCCACGCCGGCACCCGACAGCCGCCTGTCCGAGACCCGCACGCGGCCCAACTTCGAGGCACCGTCCGCCACGCACTGCGCGCGGCCGGTGCAGACGCACGAAACGCCGGGCCTGCAGCGCAGCGTGCGGCTCGAACTGAGCGAGAGCCGCGACAGGCGCGCCCTTGCCGACACGGCCGCGCCACTGGAGGCATTGCGCAAGCCGTCACCCGTGAGTGCCGGGTCTCTTGCCGCGCCTCTTGCAGAAGCCGCACCCGCCGCCATCGCCGTGCCTGCTGCCCCCTCAGCACCGCGCGTGGCGATGCAAGCCCCGCGCCCCGCCAACGAGCCCGTCACCGCCGGCATGGTCGACGACAACGCCGACTTCAGCGACTACCTCGCCTTTCGCGAGCGCACCCCCGTCGTGCACCGCGAGCGCGACGTCAGCGCGCGCTACCTGCTGCAGGTGCGCGACGCGCGCGGCACCGTCGTGCCCGATGCCGAGGTGGCCGTGCAGGCGTCCAACGGCGCCGCCATGTGGGCCCGCACCGACGCCGGCGGGCGCGCCTGGCTGCACCCGAATGCCTTCGACAAGGCGCACAGCGAGATGTACGAAGTCACCGTGCGCAAGAACGGCCAGCAGCGCACGGCCTTTCTGCAGCGCGGCCAGAAGAACGCCGTCGACGTGGTGCTCGACGGCCAGCCCGGCGCGGCGCCCCGGCGCGCGCAGCTCGACCTGGTCTTTCTGATCGACGCCACCGGCTCCATGGCCGACGAAATCGCCAAGCTCAAGACCACGCTGCGCGCCATCGCCGACCAGGTCGCCCGGCTGCCGAGCCGGCCCGACACCTGCTTCGGCCTGGTGGCGTACCGCGACCGCACCGACGACTTTCTGGTGCGCCGCCACGACTTCACCAACGACCTGAATGCCTTCCAGGGCGTGCTCGACAAACTGCAGGCCGCCGGTGGTGGCGACTACCCGGAGGCGATGAACGAGGCCCTGAACGAAACCGTGCACAAGCTCAGTTGGCGCGGCAACGGCACCACGCGCCTGGTGGTGCTGCTGGCAGATGCACCGCCGCATCTGGACTACGGCGGCCCGCAGTACGACGACGACATGGTCGCCGCGCTGGGCAAGGGCATCAAGGTGCTGAGCGTGGGCGCGTCGGGGCTGGACAAGCAGGGCGAATACATCCAGCGGCAGATTGCGCAGTACACCGGCGGGCGCTTCGTGTTCCTCACCTACAAGGACGCCGCCAACCCGGCGAGCGGCCCCGGCAAGCAGACCGTGCACGACGTCGGCAACTACTCGGTGCAGACGCTGGACAGGCTGATCGTGCGCCTGGTTTCTGAAGAATTGGGGAAGTTGCCAGCGGGTGGTTGAAAACCGCCTGAATGCTGGGATATAATCTTGGGCTTGGTGCTGTACTGCACCAACGGCTCTTTAGCTCAGTCGGTTAGAGCGATGGAATCATAATCCACAGGTCCGCGGTTCGAATCCGTGAAGAGCCACCAGTCAATAAAAGCCTTGCAAGTCAACGACTTGCAAGGCTTTTGTCTTTTGCGGCAGCGCCCGGCGCGAGATAATCCGCGCCCATGTCCCACCACCCCGCACCGCCCCCCTCCGCGCACCGCGCGGTCATGCGGCGCCCGGGCGCAGGCCTGATCCGCTGGGTCTTGCTGTGGTTCGCGCTGTCCATCGGCGTGGCGGTGGCCTCTCCCGTGGTGCACCCGCAAACGCTGGAGCTGGTCTGCTCCGCCACCGGTTCGGTGAAAGCCATCGTGCACACCGACGACGGCATGCAGGAGCTGGGCGCCGGTCACATGGACTGCCCGCTGTGCGTGCTCGCCGGCGCCCCGCCGGCCACGCCCGCCGTCACGCTCCCCGTGCTCATGCCGCCGGCCCATGCCGTGCGGCCGACACCGTCCGCGCACATCGCCGCGGCCACCGCGGCGCCCATGCCGGCGCGCGGGCCCCCTTCGCTCTCCTGACGCGTCTTCGGTTCGTTCGTGCACGTGCGACGCCGCCTTCGGGCGAGCGCATCGCGCGCGCTCCTTCCTGTCATGCGCCGGCACCCGCAGCGGTGTCTGCAACAGAGAGCCTTTCTTCAATGACCTCCACCCTTCCTCCCACGCGGCGCCGTCTGCTGCGCGCCGGCGGTGCCCTCACCGCAGTCACCACGTTGACCGCGTTCGGCCTCGCAGGCTGCGACAAGGTTCTGCCCGCCAGCTACAACGGCATCGACATCACCGGCGCCAGCTACGCGCAGGGCTTTCGCCTGACCGACACCGACGGCCGCGAGCGCACGCTGGCCGACTTCAACGGCAAGGCCGTGATGATGTTCTTCGGCTTCACCCAATGCCCCGATGTGTGCCCCACCGCACTCGTGCGCGCCGCCGAGATCAAGCGGCTGCTCGGCGCCGACGGCGATCGGCTGCAGGTGGTCTTTGTCACCGTCGACCCCGAGCGCGACCTGCCCGTGGTGCTCAAGGCCTACACCGCGGCATTCGACCCCAGCTTCATCGGCCTGTACGGCGACCTGGCCAGGACCGCCGAAACCGCCAAGGCCTTCAAGGTCTTCTACAAGAAGGTGCCCACCGGTTCGTCGTACACCATGGACCACTCGACCTTCAGCTACGTGTTCGACCCCCGCGGAAAAATTCGCATCGTGCTGCGCCACGAGCAGAGCGCCGAAGAGTGCGCACAAGACCTTCGCCAGGTATTCAAGACGACCTCGGCCTGACCTTCACTTTCCAACCCAAGGAGCTCCTTTTTCATGAAACCCATTGCACACATCGCCATCGCTGCCGCCGCCTTGCTCGCGGCCAGCGCCCACGCCCAGGTCAGCGTCAAGGACGCCTGGGTGCGTGCCACCGTGCCGCAGCAACAGGCCACCGGCGCCTTCATGCAGCTCAACGCCGCCAAGGACACCCGGCTGCTGTCCGTGACATCCACCGTCACGCCACTCGTCGAAGTGCATGAAATGGCGATGCAGGACGGCGTGATGCGCATGCGCCAGATCCCCGCGCTCGAACTGCCCGCGGGCAAGCCGGTGGAGCTCAAGCCCGGCGGCTATCACGTGATGCTGCTCGACCTCAAGCAGCAGGTGAAGGCAGGCGACACCGTGCCGCTCACGCTCGTGTTCGAAGGCAAGGACGGCAAGCGCGAGACCGTGGAGGTGAAGGCGCCCGTGCGTGCGCTGAATGCATCCGCACAGCCAGCGGCCGGTCACGGCGACCACAAGCACTGAGCCGAGCAAGCGCACTTTCCATGCGCCGAAAGTGTGCGATTTGTCCCTGGAATACCCAGTTCAAGGGATAGCACGCAGCCCTTTTGTCTACAGAATAGGTAAAACATAACAAATATTCACAATTCAAACCCGTTCGGCGCCGGCCTCGCAAGGCGGCCCGCTCGGGCGCTTGAATTGACACAGGGGAGGAGCAGGCGGTCCGGCTCGACGACTTCGCTTCGGCGCGGCGATGCAGAGCGGGATCAACGCCAGAGTGGAGGCGTAGACAGGGATGTTCGGTGCCGCTTTCTTACCTTCTCCGTTTGGAGCATGTTCGCCTGCCCATGCACGTGACCGACGCGCAAGACGTTCGGCGTGTGTCCGTGCTCAAGGCCACCGGCCTCATCGAGGCCACCATCGACCCCGCATTCGACCCGGGCGGCAACTACCGCTTGGCGCAGGCGGCGCTGATCGTCTGCATCACCGACGAGGGCCACGGCGAGATCCAGAAGCTGCGTGGCGGCAGCGTTGCCGACACGCACGCGCAGGCGCAACCCACCCAGGGCCTGGACCCACTCGACTACCTGCGCGGCATCAAGGGCGCCACGTTCCCGTTGCGCGTGGAAGACCACGAAGAGATCAACTGCGTCGAGGCGCTCAAGCAGGCCGGGTATGTCGATGCGTCCATCAGCGCCGCGCTGATCTGGAAGGGCAGCGGCACGCCGCAGGAGCTGGCGATCGTGCGGCGGATCACCCCGCTGGGGCGCGCGCAACTTGGGCGCGCGCAGACAGGGCGGGGCAAGTGACGCGCTCGCCCTTGCAGGCAGCGCCGTGCCGAGGCGCAATTCAAACCAGCAGGCATGCGAGGAATGCCCGCTGCCTCATCAGCCCCGTTGCACCGCGCAATCGGGAATACGCGGCACGCGCTGGTTGCACGCAATGACTTCGCAGCCGGGCAACCAGGACAGTTTGGAAGCCAGTTCGCCGCGCAGGCTTTCGAGTGCGCCGCGTACCTGCGCCAGGTTCTCACCGTCCGGGTACTCCACGTACAGGTAGACGACCACCGGCGTGCTGCCGGCAAGCAATGCCTTGCCGGCATCCTTCCATCGAAAATCAGTGCCTGGCGCGCGGGCGGCTGAAGACAGGCCGGTCAATGTTCCGGCGACTTTCTCTGCCACCTCCATCGCAAGTTCTTTCACGCGCGGTTGGCGCTGCGCCACCGAAAAATCTTTCACCTCAATCAATGCAACACGTGGGCACGACGTTCGGCCAAGCACGACGAAATCCACCGCCTGAAGTTGCTGCACGTGTTTGGCAATGGCCTGGTGCGTGAGGCTGTCGTCGTACTTGACGACCGCGGCCCATGAGATATTGCCAAAAGAGAAAGTGTGTGAACTCTCCGGAATGCTCACAGGCGTATCAGGCATTGTTGAGCCTCCGCTCCACCAGTTCCGAGCGACGGTCGTAGTACGCCGAGAACTCATCCATGATGTCGTTCTGGTCCAGCTGATTCAAATGGTCGACCGATTGAACAGTCGCATGCGTGCCGTCCGCCGAGAGATTGAAGCCCAGAAACTTCACATCGATCCTGGGCTCGTTTTTCTCCAGAACGTCTGCATAGTCATCGAGCAAAGCGAGTTCGTTGATCAGCAAGTAGTCGTGCGACGCCACAAACACCTGAATGCCGAAGTGCGCAAGCGCCCTGAGCGTTCGGGCCACCACGGTCACCAGCCTCGGATTCAAATTGGCTTCGGGTTCGTCCCAGATCAGGAACCCGTTCTGAATCAGCGAGCCGTTCAATATCAGATGCGTGAGCACGCCGATTTTTCGCAGGCCCTCCGACAGCAGATGCGCCTCCAGGTTGCCACCGCTGCCGGTGCGGTAGAAGCGCCCGCCGTCCAGCTTGATGGCGCCGCCCAATGCAAGCTCCAGCGGCGCGGCCAGCCGAGCGGCAACCTCCAGCCGCTTGCCGCGCAATTGGCCCCCGCTCAATTGAACACACAGGTCTCTGTAGGTCTCGTCGAATGCGAGCTCGCGCTCTTCATAGGCATGCACGAACCCTTCGTACATCGCCAGGACTTCGCGCGACGGTAAAAAAACGCTGGGTGCGAATTTCGGCGAGTCGTAGCGCCCGACCTTCAAATTGCTCAACGACGAAATTGAAAAATCGACGATCGAATCCGTGTGGGCAGCCGCGCCGTCGCCCGCAACCAATTCGATGTGCGCGGTGCTGCGCCCCTGGCCTCTGGAAACGAGGCGCCCAATGGCCGCTTCGTCGGGTTTGAAAACGCCGGCCAGTTTCGATTTGAGTTCGCCGCCAAAATCCGCGTCGTTCTCTTTTTCGTTCTTGCGGGCAGATCGCAGAATGGCGTACAGCAGCTTCAGCACATGCGATTTGCCCGCCCCGTTCCGGCCAATCAGCACGTTGATCTGCGGACCGAAGTTCAGTTCAGCATCTCGTACGACTGAAAATTCCTTGAGCTTGAGTTTTCTAAGCTTCATAGATGGCGCTTGAATGGTTGGGGGGCGGGCGGCAAGGCAGCGGGCTATTGTCGTGGGAACGCCCCGGTCGATCCGCGCAAAAGATCCAGCGCATCGCACTGACGCTCGATCTCGGCCTGCAGCATGCCCAAGGACGCGATCAGCAGGCGCTGCAACGATGCCCGCTGAGGCTCCATCAACACCGGCAATGCCCCGCCTGATGCCTTCGCCTCGTCGCGGCGGTCTTCGTCCCACGCAAGCAGTTGCGTCAAGGTGCACGCCCCATCGACTGCATCGCGCGCATCGTTGAGAAACAGGGCCTGACGCCGCCCGCGCTCGTCGAGTCCCTCAAGGGGATTCCAGACAAATGGTTTGAATTGCGCGCTGTCATGCGCGCTGCTTTTTTTTGAATCGGCCATGCGGCCCTCCCTGTCGGTTCAGCTTTGCTACAACCGTCGCCCACGCTGTCAAACGAAGGCGGCGGCTCGAACAGGTTGACAGACCGGGAACCGCTAGGCGAAACCGGCAGGGCGCGAGCCCTCCCATCCGAGCCGCCTAAAGGAAGCTGGAACAGAAAAGCCGCAACACCATTGCGGTATGCGGCTTTCACCGCGGTTCTTTCAGGCTGTCAAACCCGGCCTTGCTCATCGCAAGGCGGTCTGGAATGTAGCGGCGCGCATCGCCGCAGTCAACCGACACGGGCAACGCGCAAACCCATTCGCCAACGGTTGCCCGAGCCCGGCGCATACCACGGCAAACCGCATTCCCCACACCGCGATCCGCCTCTTTTCACCCCTCGCAACAGCACTGCCTGTTCAACAGGCAACGTGGTGGAAAGCCACGCCAGCACTCGCTTTGCGAGCCCGCCTCCCCGCACAACCCACAGAGTTGTCCACAGAAAAATCGAACAAGTCATTGAAGTGTCAAAGAGATGTCGCAGCGACGTAACCCTTGAACTGTTCGCGCAACTTCGTCTTCAGCAACTTGCCGGTGGCGGTGTGCGGCAATGCATCGACAAAGGCCACGTCGTCCGGCAGCCACCACTTCACCACGCGTTGGCTCAAGAAAGTGAGCAGTTCCTCGCGCGTCACCTGCGCGCCCGCGCGCTTCACCACGATGAGCAGCGGGCGCTCCTGCCACTTCGGGTGCGCGATGCCGATCACCGCCGCCTCGGCCACCGCCGGGTGCGCGCTGGCGGCGTTCTCCAGCTCGATGGAAGAAATCCATTCGCCGCCCGACTTGATGACGTCCTTCGCGCGATCGACCAGTTGCACGTAGCCGTCCTCGTCGATGTTGGCGACGTCGCCGGTGGGGAAGAAGCCCTCTGCATCGAGCACCGCGCCGCCTTCGCTCTTGAAGTAGCCGCTCGCAATCCACGGCCCGCGCACATGCAGGTGGCCGAAGGCCTTGCCGTCGTGCGGCAGGCGCTGGCCGTCTTCGCCCACGATCTTCAGTTCCACGCCCCACACGCCGCGGCCCTGGCGCATCTTCACGCGCAGTTGCTCTTCCTTGGGCATCGACAGATGCTTGGGCAGCAGGTTGCCGATCACGCCGATGGGGCTGGTCTCGGTCATGCCCCAGCCCTGCACAAAGTCGGCGCCAAAGTCGCGCTCGAAGCGTTCGATCATGCTGCGCGGCGTGGCCGCGCCGCCCACGCCGATGCGCTTCAGCCCGATGGCGCGCGTGTCGATTTCGGGGTGCGCATCGAAGTACTGAAACAGCATGAGCCAGATGGTGGGCACGGCCTGCGAGAAGCCGACCTTCTCGTCGCGCATCAGCTCGTACAGGCTCTGGCCGTCCATGTGCGGGCCGGGCATCACCAGCTTGGCGCCGGCCATGGCCGCCGCATACGGCATGCCCCATGCGTTGGCATGGAACATGGGCACGGCCAGCAGCAGCGTCATCTGCGAGTTGACGCCGAAGGTGTCGGGCGCGCATTCCATCAGCGAGTGCAGCACGGTGGAGCGGTGCGAATACAGCACGCCCTTCGGGTTGCCGGTGGTGCCCGAGGTGTAGCAAAGCGACGAGGCGGTGCGCTCGTCGAACTCGGGCCACGCGTACTGCTCGCTCTGCGCGCCGACCAGCTCGTCGTAGCACAGCAGATGGGGCACGTCGATGGCGGGCATGTGCGCGCGGTCGGTCATGGCGATGAAGGCGCGCACGGTTTTCAGATGCGGCGCGAGCTTCTCGACCAGCGGCGCGAAGGTGGTGTCGAAGAACATCACCTTGTCTTCGGCGTGATTGACGATGTAGTCGATCTGCTCCGGGAACAAACGCGGGTTGACGGTGTGCAGCACCGCGCCCGTACCCGACACACCGAAGTACAGCGCGAGGTGGCGGTACGTGTTCCAAGCGAGCGTGCCGACGCGGTCGCCGGGCTGGATGCCGAGCGTCTTCAGCGCGTTGGCCACCTGCTTGGCGCGGCGCTGAATTTCCGCATAGTGGGTGCGGTGCACCGGGCCTTCCACCGTGCGGCCCACCACCTCTGCGTGCGGATGAAAGGTGGCTGCGTGGTCGATGAGCGACGAGATCAGCAGCGGGCGGTCTTGCATCAATCCGAACATGGTGGTGTGTCTCCTGGCTTCTGTGGCTGTGCCTGTGCTCGTGTTGCAAAGCTCGCCGTCAGCGTGGCGTTCGTGCGCTGGCTGCGTCTCGGCCGCGAGGTGGCACGTGTCATGGTTGTCTGCGTCGCTCTTGGCGTGTAGCGCTTCTCCGTTGCCGGCGATGGTAGGCAGCGGCCATGGCGCAACACATCGTCGGATCGGACGATTGAGAGCGCACGAGGGTTGACCCTTGCATGGGTTGGGCGCGGGAGAAAAGCGAGGAAGGCTGTGCCGCAACTCTTGCGCGTGTCGTTCGTTCAGGGCGACGTTCGTTCAGGGCGACGCTCACGCCGACGGGGTGCTCCCCTCCGCGAATGTCCCCCGGCCTGCGGCCTCCTCCTTTATTTCGCTGCGGGGAGCACCCCATCGACGTGAGCGAGTTCAGAGCACTGGTTGATCAGCCGCACACCGACAGCATGGTCAATGTTCAGAGCAGTCGTTGATCAGCGAGCACCCAGAGCGTGCCCCAGTGCACAGGGCGTCGGGTACTCCCCGCAGCGAAATAAAGGAGGAGCCGAAGGCGGGGGACATTCGCGGAGGGGAGTACCCGGCGGCCTGTGCACACGCCCCGAACGGACCCCGGATGCAATACGCCGCTCCAAGAACGAGGAACGGTTCATGCTTGAAGATGAGGCAACCGAATAGCGCCGCATGCTCATCGCACAAATCTCCGACCCCCACATTCGCCCTGCAGGTCAGCTCTACCAGGGCGTGGCCGATTCGAACCGCATGTTCGAAGAGGCCATCGACCACCTGCACGCGCTCGACCGCCGGCCCGACCTGCTGCTGCTCACGGGAGACCTCGTCGACGAAGGCCAGCCCGACGAATACGCACAAGCGCGCCGCCTGCTGGCCAAACTGGCCATGCCGTACCTCGTGATTCCCGGCAACCACGACCACCGCGAGAACTTTCGCGCGGCCTTCGCCGACCATGCGTACCTGCCGAGCGAAGGGCCTTTGCACTACTGCATCGACACCCACCCGGTGCGCATCGTGGCACTCGACTCGTGCGTGCCCGGCCTGCACCACGGCCACGTCGATGCACAAGGGCTGGCATGGCTGCAACGCACCCTGGACGCAGAGCGCACCCAACCCACGCTGCTGATGCTGCACCACCCGCCCTTTGCCAGCGGCATTCCGTACATGGACAGCTACCGCTGCATGGACACCGCGCCGCTCGAAGCCGTGGTGCGCGGCGCGAACAACATCGAACGGGTGCTGTGCGGCCATGTGCACCGCACCATGCTGCGGCGCTGGGCCGGCACCGTCGTGTGCACCTGCCCGAGCAGCACCACGGAAATCGCGCTGCGGCTGGCCGCCGACGCGGCGCCAGCCTCGTACATGGGCCGGCCGGGCTGCATGCTGCACCTGTGGGACGACACGCACGGCATGGTCAGCCATGTGAGCCACATCGGCGCAATGCAAGGGCCGTTCGGGTTCGCCTGACAGCATGGCGCGCCAGTGGTCCCGCGCGCAGAATGCGGCCGATGCCACAGGAACGCACCCTTCTGCATGCCGGACACGAGTTCACCGTCGAGCATGTGCGCGCCCATGCGCCTGAAGGCACGGGCTGGAGCGCGCCCTACACGCTGGCGTCGCGCCGCATCATCTTTCCCACGGGCCGCACGGTGCTCGACGTGCGCTCCGGCGGCGGCACCTGGCTGGTCGACGGGCTCACGGCCATGCACTTCGGCGAGGCGATGGTCTACCAGCTGCGACTGGCCGCGCGCACGGCCCGGCACAGCATGGTGGTCACGGGGCACGGCATGCCTTGCGACACAGCGGCGCCGGTGTTCTGCCTGCTGTCGCCCGCGTCGCTGTACCGGGTGCATGCGGCGCAGCAGCGGCTGCTTGCCGGATGCGCCAACACGGACGCGGTCGCCTCGCTGGTCGACGACCTCGGCCGCTCGCGCGCGCAAGCCCCGCTGACGGGCACGGTCGCGCGTGCGAAGCGCCTGCTCGCGGAAACCGCCGACCGCGAAGCGCGGCTGTCCGTGCACGAGGTGGCCGATGCCGTGTCGCGCTCTCCGTTTCACTTGGCGCGCAGCTTCCGGCAACAGACCGGGCTCAGCCTGCACCAGTACCGCCAGCACCTGCGCCTGGCCGCGGCCATGGAGCGTCTGGCGGCCGGCGACGCCGACCTCGCAGGCATCGCGCACGACCTGGGCTACTGCAGCCAGAGCCACCTGGGCGCGGTGTTCCGGCGCGAGGTGGGCGTGACGCTGGGCGACGCGCGGCGCACGCTGACCGCACGAATTTGATAGCCGCCGCGCGGCGCGGTCGCCAGACTCGCCGCAATGGACCGAAACCTCTCCGCCGGCCTGCTTGCCGCGCTGGCCGCAGCCTTCATCGGCAGCGCATGGCAACTCGTCTCGCGCCACGGCGTGACCACCACGCTCGGGCCGATGGAGCTTGCGCTGATGCGCTACGGCATTCCGGCGTTGCTGCTCGCGCCGCTGTGGTTCGGCCGCCGGCGCATCGCACCGAAGGGCGCGCGCATGGCGCGGGTGCTGCTGGTCGCCGGCGGCGGCCTGCCCTTCGGGCTGCTGGTGCTGGCCGGCGCGCAGTGGGCACCCGCCAGCCACATGGGCATCTTCATGGCCGGCAGCCTGCCGCTGTTCACCGCCATCGGTGCGCGGCTTCACAAGGGGCAGGCGGTCGGCGGCCTGCGGCTGCTGGGGCTGGGCTGCATCGCGCTGGGCATGGTGCTGTTCGCGGTGGGCAGCTTTCGCGGCGGCACGCTCGACTGGCGCGGCGACCTGCTCTTTCTGGCGGCCGCGATGCTGTGGGCCATGCACTCCCTCGCGTTCGCGCAATGCGGGCTCACGCCGTGGCAGGGGGCTGCGTTCGTGAACGGGTGGTCGGCGCTGATGCTGCTGCCGGTGCTGGCGTTTGCCGGCGCGCCACGGCTGCTGAGCGCGCCGTGGCCGGACATCGCGCTGCAGGCCTCGATGCAAGGCGTGGTCGCGGGCCTGCTGGGTCTGGTGGTCTACATGGCGGCCGTGGCACGGCTGGGCGCCGCGCGCGCATCGCTGTCGGCGGCGCTGGTGCCGGTGCTCACGACGCTGGGTGCGGCTTGGTGGATGGACGAGCCCGTCACCCCCGCCGTGCTGGTGGCGCTGGCGCTGGTGGTGCCGGGCATCGTGCTGGCCAGCGGTGCGGCCGCATACAACGCGGGCAGAATGCGCCGGACCTGAAACGCCAGCCCGCGCCAATGAACAAGACCTTCGCCTCGCTCCGCATCGCAACCGCGGCACTGGGGCTGGGGCTGGCGAGTACAGGCACCGCCTTCGCCACCGGCAGTCTGCAATGCGAAGGCACCCCCTACGCCGCAGAGGTGCAGCTTCAGCTGTCCACTGGCGAGCTGACAGCGTTGGTCATCGCGCGCACGGACCGTGCGCAGCCCACGTCCGAACGGTTCACGCTGCAGCGACGCTTCGTCGACTACCAGCGCCAGCGCATGCGCATCACCGCCACGGGCCTTGCAACACCCCGCCGCACAGCAACACTGAGCATCTCGAAAACAAGGGGCACGCTGACCTACAGTGGCATGCAACGCCGCCTGCGCTGCGACTGGAACAACCTGGGCTGAAGTGTCAGTGCAGCCCTCAGGCCGCAGCCATCACCTGATCCCGCCCCATCGCCTTCGCGCGATACAGCGCCGCATCGGCCCGGGCCAGCACATCGTCCACGTGCGTGCCGCCATCCCCTGCCGCCACGCCGACGCTCACCGCAATCGAGCCCACCGCGGCCATCGGCGAATTGGCGGCAAAGGGCTGGTCGATGGCCTGCTTGAGCCGCTGCGCGACGGCCATGGCGTCGGCCGTGTCGGCGTCGGGCAGCAGCACGATGAACTCCTCGCCGCCGTAGCGCCCCAGCAGCCCCGCGTCGCCGATGGCGCCCTGCATGCGCACCACGGCCTCGCGCAGCACGGCGTCGCCCATCTGGTGGCCGAAGCGGTCGTTGACTTCCTTGAAGTAGTCCAGGTCCACCATCAGCAACGCCACGCGCCGGCGGCCCGACGCCATGGCGGCGCGGCAGGCGTCGAGCACGGCCCGACGGTTGAGCGCACCGGTGAGCGGGTCGTGCGCGGCCAGGTATTCGAACTCGGTGCGCACGCGGTCGGTGGCCATCAGGATGACGGCGATGGACAGCAGCAGCACGGTCAGCGAGTACATGCTGATGTACAGCGACTGGATCCAGGTGGCGTCCATCAGGCTGCTGCCGGCCATGCCCGACAGCGCCGACGCAAAACGCAGCGCCGCCACCACGGACTGCGTGAGCAGCAGCCCCGTCATGAGCCGCTGGCCGAGCACCAGCACCGGCTGGCGCATGTACAGCAGCGCATGCACCATAAACAGCGCCGACACCGCGAACGTGACCAGCAGCAGCCGCACCCCGAAGTCGGGCCTGATGGCGCTGAACCAGAACATCGCCAGCGCCAGCACGCCGTTCAACAGCGTCCAGAACCGCGTGTCGCTGCGCCCCAGCAAGAACTTCTGGCTGCCCGCGTAGTAGAGGATGCAGGCCTGGTACAGCACGGCGTTGGCGACCACCACGGAGACGAAGTCCGGCAAGAAGCCGCGCGCCGCAAACAGCAAGGTGCTGACGAAGGCCACCAGCGGTGCCAGCGCCCACTCGCCCAGCCCCTGGATGCTGCGCGGGTAGCTGCGCCGCATGAAGAACACGACGAGCGCCATCATCAGGCCCATGATGCCGGCCAGCATGATGACCGAACGAGGGTCGAGGATGGAGGGCAACAATCCCATGGACTCTCATTATGTTGGCATCCACCCGCCGTGTTTCGGAACCCCGGTTCCATGCCTGCGCCGCGATGGGCCGCACCTCCCCTGGTGGGCACCCCAAGCCCCAGAACCCCAAAGCCTCAAAGGCGTTCGACGATCGTCACGTTGGCCATGCCGCCGCCCTCGCACATGGTCTGCAGGCCGTAGCGCTGGCCGCGCTGGCCCAGTGCGTGGACCAGCGTGGTCATCAGCTTGGTGCCCGATGCGCCCAGCGGATGGCCCAGCGCGATGGCGCCGCCGTTCACGTTCAGGCGCGCCGGGTCGGCGCCCAGCGTCTGCAGCCACGCGATGGGCACGGGCGCGAAGGCCTCGTTCACTTCGTACAGGTCGATGTCCTCGATGCGCATGCCCGCCTTCTTCAGCGCGCGCTGCGTGGCCGGAATGGGCGCCTCCAGCATGATGACCGGGTCGTGCCCCATCACGCTCATGTGGTGCACGCGCGCCAGCGGCTTCACGCCCAGCGCCTTCAGGCCGCGCTCGTTCACCACCAGCAGGCCGCTGGCGCCGTCGCAGATCTGGCTGGCCGTGGCCGCCGTGCAGCGCCCGCCTTCGGCGATGAGCTTCACCGCGGCAATGCTCTCCAGCGTGGCGTCGTAGCGGATGCCTTCGTCGGCCGTGTGCTGCTCGCCCGGCTCGGTGCCGTCGGCCAGGCGCACCGCCACCGGCACGATCTCGCGCTCGAACAGGCCGGCCTGCGTGGCCGCAATGGCGCGGCGGTGGCTCTCGAGCGCATAGCGGTCCAGCGCCTCGCGCTCGATGCCGTAGTTTCTGGCGATCATTTCCGCGCCGGTGAACTGGCTGAACTGCACATCGGGGTAGCGCTGCGCCATCAGCGGGCTCACGTAGAAGCCCAGGCCGTTCTTCAGCGGCAGCGTGGTGGGCAGGCCCATGGGCACGCGCGTCATGCTTTCCACGCCGGCGGCGATCACGATGTCCATGCTGCCCGACATCACCGCCTGCGCCGCAAAGTGCAGCGCCTGCTGCGACGAGCCGCACTGGCGGTCGACCGAGGTGGCCGGCACCCACTCGGGCAGGCGCGAGGCCAGCACCGCGTTGCGCGCAATGTTCGATGACTGCTCGCCGGCCTGGCCGACGCAACCCATGATGACGTCTTCGACCAGCGCGGGGTCGCAGCCGGTGCGCTCCACCAGCGCATCGAGCACCTGCGCGGCAAGGTCCGCAGGGTGCCAGCCGGCCAGGCGGCCGTTGCGGCGGCCGCCGGCGGTGCGCGCGGCGGCGACGATATAGGCTTCGGGCATCGGTCTCTCCAGTGCGTTGTGTTGAGGTATCGAGGGTTTGGGCTGTCAGCGCGGCGCCATGCGAATGGCCCCGTCCAGCCGCACGCTCTCGCCGTTGAAATACCCGTTGGTGATCATCAGTTCCGCCAGCGTCGCGTACTCCGCCGGGTTGCCCAGCCGCTTGGGAAAAGGCACCGACGCGGCCAGCGCGGCCTTCACGTTGTCGGGCGCGCCCTGCAGCAGCGGCGTGTCGAAGATGCCCGGCAGGATGGTGTTCACGCGAATGCCTTCGCTCATCAGGTCGCGCGCAATCGGCAGCGTCATGCCCACGATGCCGGCCTTCGACGCGGTGTAGGCGGCCTGCCCCATCTGCCCGTCCTGCGCGGCCACCGAGGCGGTGTTGACGATGGCGCCGCGCTCGCCGTCTTCCAGCATGTCGAGCGTGAGCATGCCGGCCGCCGACTTGGCGATGCAGCGGAAGGTGCCCACCAGGTTGATCTGGATGATGCGGTCGAAGTTGGCGAGCGGAAAGTGCTTGATCTCGCCCGATGCCTTGTCGCGGCTCGCGGTCTTCACCGCGTTGCCGGTGCCCGCGCAATTGACCAGCACGCGCTCTTGCCCATGCGCGGCACGCGCCTTCGCAAAGGCCGCATCGACCTGCTCGTCGGAGGTCACGTCGACCTTGCAGAACACGCCGCCCAGTTCCTTGGCCAGCGCTTCGCCCTGCTCCGCGTTGAGGTCGAACAGCGCAACCTTCACGCCGTGGCTGGCCAGGCGGCGCGCGGTGGCGGCGCCAAGGCCCGAGGCACCGCCGGTGACGACGGCGGAAATTGTTGAACCGAGTTGCATCTTGAATGGCCTCTGGATGAATTTGTCGCGGGCCAGTTTAGGCAGCAGAATCCGCTGCCGGCATCGTCGGAAACGACGGGATTTCCAAGCACCGGCGCCACTGCTGACCCAGCCCGCCCGCGATGCCGCAACCTCCCGCTCCAACCTCCACGCTCTCCTCGCTCTCCTCGCTCCCGCGCATCCTCGAGACCAAGCTCAACCCCCCGGCCTTCGTCGCCACGCAGGTGCCGCGCACCGCCATCGGCGAGCAGATTGCCGCGGCGCCCGCCAAGCTGGTGCTGGTGCGCGCGCCGGCCGGCTTCGGCAAGACCACGGCCATGGCGCAGATGCGCGGGCGCATGGACGCGCAGGGCATCGCCACCGCATGGCTCACGCTGGACCGCGCCGACAACGACGTGTCGCGCTTTCTCAACTGCCTGGCCGAGGCCGTGCAGCGCCTGGGCGTGGACGAGCCGCGCGCCAACGCGCCCTTCGACGCAGTGGCCGCGCTGGCCGCGCACGACGCGCCCTTCACGCTGTTCCTTGACGACTTCGAGGTGGTGCAAGAGCCCGCCGTGCTGGGCCTGGTGCGCGAGATCGTCGAGCACCTGCCGCGGCGCGGGCAGATCGTGATCGGCTCGCGCAGCCTGCCCGACCTGGGCCTGGGCCGGCTGCGCGCGCGCGGCCAACTGGTGGAGATCGACACCGACCGGCTGCGCTTCAGCCTGGAAGAAACCAGCGCCTTCTTTCAGCAGCGCGGCGCGCAGGCCGCGCACGCGCTGCCGGCCGCCCTGCTCGCGCAGCTGCACCACAAGACCGAAGGCTGGGTGGCCGCCATCTGGCTTGCGTCGATGGCGCTGGAACGCCACGGCACCGAGACCGGTTTTGTCGAACGCTTCTCGGGCTCCGACCGCGCCGTGGCCGACTACCTGGCCGAAGACGTGCTGGCGCACCAGCCCGCCGACATCAGAGACTTTCTGCTGCGCACCAGCATCCTGCGTCAGCTCGACGCGTCGGTGTGCCAGGCGCTGTGCCCGCGCGTGGACTGCGCGGCCATGCTGGAGCGGCTGGCCGCGTCCAACCTGTTCGTCACGCCGGTGAGCGGCGACGGCGACGGCGATGCGTGGCGTTACCACAGCCTGTTCGCCGACTTCCTGCGCGCGCAACTCGCGCGCGAACTGCCCGGCGACATCGAGCGGCTGCACCTGTCGGCATCGGGCTGGTACGAGGCGCACGGGCGGCCCGTGCCCGCCATTGACCACGCCATCGAAGGCGGCGACCACCCCTATGCGCTGACGCTGCTCGACAGCTATGCGGCGCAGTTTCTCGAACAGGGCCGCATGCGCATGCTGGCGCGCTGGTTCTCGGCCATTCCCGAACACCAGCTGCGCGAACACCCGTTCCTGCAGCCCATCGCGCTGTGGGCCACCTGCTTCACGCACGGCCCGTGGGACGCCATGCGCCAGCTCGAAAAATCAGGCTGCCTGCAAAGCCCCATCGCCGAAGTGCGCGCCAGCGCCCACACGCTGGTGCCGCTGCTGCTGGCCATGCAGGACCGGCACGACGAGGCCTGCGAGGTCGGCCGCCAGAGCCTGGCGCGCCTGCCCACCGGGCTGCCCTTTGCCGACGCGGTGCTGCTCAATGCCATGGCCCACATCCTGGCCGTGGAGGGCGACCCGCGCGAGGCGCGCCGCATGCTCGAAGTGGCGCGGCGCGAGCAGGGCAACAGCACCTTCAACCGCATGTACACCGAGTCGCTGGCCGGCCTGTTCGACCTGCAGGAGGGCCGGCTGCGCCAGGCCACCGCGCGGCTGCGCATGGCGGTGGATTCCACGCATGCCGTGTCTTACAACCACAGCCACGGCAACGCCTGGGCCGGCGTGCTGTACGCGGGCGCGGTGTACGAGACCAACCAGCTCGTGCAGGCCGAGCACCTGCTCAACGTGTACCTGCCGCTGGCGCGCGACGTGGGCCTGCCCGACCACATGATCCTGAGCCACGTGATGCGCTCGCGCCTGGCGTTCCACGCGGGCGACATCGACGCCGCCTTCCAGGCCCTGACCGAGCTCGAATACCTGGGCCACCACCGCCAACTGCCGCGCGTGGTGGCCAGCGCCAAGCTGGAGCGTTCGCGCATGTTGCTGCTGCAGGGCAACGGCCCCGCGTCGCGCGACGAACTGCAGCGCGCCGACGACCCCGCCCTGTGGGAGCGCGAGCGCCGCCAGCGCCTGCCCGCGCACGACCTCGACTACCTGGTGCTGGCCCGCGCGCGCTGGGACGTCACCTTCGGCGATGCGCGCGCCGCCTTAGGCGTGCTCGACGCCGAACTGCACGCCGCGCTGGCCTCCACGCGCAACCGGCGTGCGCTGTCGGTGCGGGTGGTGCGCGCGCTGGCGCTGCAACGCACCGGCGACATGGCTGCGGCCATCGACGAAATGGGCGAGGTGCTGCAGACCGCGAGCCAGGAGGGGTTCATGCGGCTCATCCTGGACGAGGGGCCGGCGGTGGGCACGCTGCTGCACCGGTATGCGGCGGCGCGGCAGGACGGCGGCGACCCGATCCTGGCCGACCACCTGCAGCGCCTGCTGCAGGCCGCCGGGCCGGCGCCTGGGGGCGAGGTGGAAGCGCCGAGCAGCGACGCCATGAAGGAGCCGCTCACGCGCAAGGAAATTCACGTGCTGCAGCTGCTGGCCGAGGGGTATTCGAACAGCGCGATGGCGGAGAAGCTGTTCGTGTCGGACAGCACGGTGCGCACGCACCTGCGCAATATCAATATGAAGCTGGATGCGAAGAGCAGGACGCAGGCGGTGGCTATTGCGCGGAAGGTGGGGGTGATACGGTAGGCAGGTCAATCGCCTTTTTTTGATGTGGGTGTTGTAATTTCTCGTGGTAGATACCGACTCGCAAATCCTATTTCCTTCTATATAACCATCGCAAATTACTGCGAGGAGAAGGAAATGCGAAAAACGAAGTTGCGCAAGGAAAAGCTCTCCATCTACTTGATCAAGGAAGGCTTGAGTGACGACACCATTTCAATAAAAACAGAGAATGCGAAGCCCCCCTTCACGATAGAAATCGCAGGGAGCAAATTTGTTCTTTACATCAAGCAGGACGTTCCAAAACCACCGCCGCCTTGGACCGTTCTTTTTTCGAGCGTTTTTGAGTTCCCCGCAAACACATTCGGGAGTACACAAACCGTCGGCGCAGTAGCAAAAATCAGGCGGGGTGGACGCACATACTTGTTGACGTTCGGCTCTGGACATCATTTGCTGAAGCCCGAATTTGTAGAGCGAGATTTCGGCCTCCGGGTAACTTTGACATCTGTAGACCCGGAAAAATTGCGCAGCGTCGACAAAGCCAGCTACAACGACAATCCGCTTAACTCCCGAACACAGAGCAGCACCGAGGTTGATATTTTCGAGCTTCAGATGGACTCTGAGTTGGAAATGCTCTACGCAATTACAGGCGCATCCAAGGTACCAATTTTTGGATCCCATGTAACAGGTCGCGATGCATTAACAATTGCGGTCGACACCACCCTTGCGGGCATTCCTGCCATTCTCGATGAAGCACTGGCTCGCTATACAACCAAACTACCGACAGAATTTGAGTGGGTAGACAATATCCGACGCATCAAAGATCTTGAAGTGCTTGCAGTATTGGATAGCTGCCTCGACGACGAACTGACTTCCCCAAAAGATGCCGTCATCTGGCTAGGTGAACCGGAAGTCGTCGATTGGGAAGGTCAAATTGGCTATTCGTTTGATATGTACTCGAACACCCCAAGGATCATGGTCCTGAGCCTTCAGGAGCTAGCAGCCCATTTAAAGGAAAGCTCCCGAAGCCTATCAGTTGAAAACCTAAAATCTCAGACCATTCACATTAATAACTCGGACTACCAGTCAACTCACACCTGGACCGCCTATAGATGCTTATATGCCGAGCTTTCGCTCGGAGCAGAACGCTACATACTGCGAAATGGTGTTTGGTTTCAGGCTGAGCCAGATTTTGTGGCAATGATTGACTCATATGTCGCAGGCATCGAAATATATCCGCACAAGCTACCCATTTATGCGTTCGACAGAGAAGATGAGTACAACGAGTTTGTAGTTTCCAACGATTCGACTTTTTCATTGATGGACAAGAAAAACACGAAACTCGGCGGTCAATACGACAAGATTGAATTCTGCGATCTTGTTCGTGGCACAACCGACTTGATACATGTCAAGTACTACAGAAGTTCAGGAACCCTCAGCCACCTGTTTGCGCAGGGTTATGTTGCGGCAGAGGCATTCATGAAGGATGAAGAGTTTCGCTGCAAACTAAATGAAAAATTGCCAGCCTCGATTAAATTGAAAGAGCCAAAAGGCAAGCCAGAAGCAAGTAACTACAACATTGTTTATGCGATTGCAACCTCCAAAAATTTACCGGCAGACCTCCCGTTTTTCTCAAAAGTCACTTTGCGCAATGCGCTAAAAACACTTCGAGCACTTGGCTACCAAGTTCATATCGCAGCTATTGAATTAGACCCTGCAACAGCTCTAAAGAAGAAGGGCAAGCCTAAAGGCGGGGCCCTTCACTAGCAGCGTTTAGCATCTATCGCGTATCGATTTTTGACCCAGATTGCACCCTGATCGTGTTGCGGTGAGCGACATGAATCTATGAAGCGAACATGGACTCGAATCATCCAGAGAGCTTTTCTCACGACTACGGATTCCGGTGATACCCCTCCCCCCTCTCAATCCCTAGCATCCGCTACAGACACCAGAGACTTCCAACAGCCGCGATACCCCTTGGCACACGGCGCTGGAAGCGTGTTGCGCCCGGTGAGGCCGAGACAGCGAGCCGGGCAGGGAGCCACCTCAACAGAGAGCGCCGTCGAGCGGAAGCCACCATGCCCAAAGGAATGCCCAACCCGGCCGCCATGTACGGCATCTACCCCCGCAGCTGGGGGTTCGAGGTGTCCATCGTGCGCAACGGCAACCGCTACTTCAAGCAGTTCGGCCGCGCCAGCTACGGCAGCGAGGAACAAGCCCTGCTGCAGGCACAGGACTGGCGCGACAACATCGTGCGCAGCGTGCCGCCGGTGCAGCGCCGCACGCGGGCTGAAAAACTGCGCGTCAACAACACCACGGGCGTGTCCGGCGTGTTCGCGCAGGTCACCTCCGACGGCAAGGTGCGCGCCTGGGTCGCCAAGACCTACTTGGGGCAGGAAGAAATATTGCGCACCGACTTTCCGGTGAACACGGTGGGCGAGGCCGCGCAGGCGCTGGCCATCGAGGAGCGGCAGCGTCAGCTGGAGCGCATGGCCGGGCTGGCCAGGCTGCACCCGGCGGAAGAAATGATCCGCACGACGCCCGCCCTGCCGGTAGACGACCTGCGCTCGCCCAAGCGCTCCAAGTCGGAGATCAAGCGCAGCACCAACTCCAGCGGCGTGAGCGGCGTGCATTTCAAGTCGCCCAACGTCGGCCACCCGGGCTACTGGCTGGCCATTACGTACACCAGCGGCAAGGGCAGTGTGAGCAAGGCCTTCTCCATCAAGGCGCACGGCGCGGAGCAGGCCAAGCAGATGGCCATTGCGGAGCGCGAGCGCCAGCTGGAGCAAAAGATGCTGTACGTCGGCAGCACCGGCAACGCGGCGATGGGCATGCCGGTTCGCAAGGACACGGAGCGCCACGGGCACGGCGCGGCTTCATCGGCCGCATCATCCGCATCCGCCGCCCAGGCGGGCCCGGCGTATTGAGGGCAGCCGGCCACGGGCACGCCGTGGCTGGCGCGCAACGCGGCGTGGGCCAGAATGTCGGGCAGAAACGGGTGCCCATGAGCCTCGAGAGAATCGGGGAGCCGATCGAGGTCGGCCGCAGCCCAGCGGCCGAGCGCAACCGCATCACGCCGAACATGCCCAAAGGTGTTCCGAATTCCGCCGCCATGTACGGCATTTGCACCCGACCCTGGGGTTATGAGGTGTCGCTGGTGCGCAATGGCGAGCGCCAGTACAAGCAATTTGGCAAGGCCAGCTACGGCAGCCCGGAGCAGGCCCTGCTGCAGGCGCAAGACTGGCGCGACCACATCGTGCGCACCATGCCGCCGCTGCCGCGCCGTGCGCTCGCCGAAAAGCCCCGCGCCAACAGCACGGGCGTGCCGGGCGTGTTCCACCGGCTCGCGCCCGGCGGCCGCGTGCGCGGCTGGCTGGCCAAGACGTACATCGGCAAAGACGAAATCCTGCGGGCCGACTTTCCCGTGCAAGGCTCCGGCGGCTCCGGTGACACCGCGTTGGCGCAGGCGGTGCGCGAGCGCGCGCAGCAGCTCGACCGCATGACGGGGCTGGCGCGCGTGCACCCGGCCGAAGAGGCGATCCGCATGGGGCTGTCGGCGCATGCGCCGGGGCTGCGCGCGGCCAAGCGATCCAAATCGGAGATCACGCGGCGCAACAACACCAGCGGCATGAGCGGCGTGCACTTCAAGACGCCCAACGCCCGTCATCCGGGCTACTGGCTGGCCATTACCTACAGCAGCGCACGGGGCAGCGTGAGCAAGGCGTTCTCGGTGAAAGACCACGGGCCGGAGCTGGCCAAGCAACTGGCCATCGCGGAGCGCCACAGGCAACTGGCCGACAAATTGCAGGACGCCCGGCAGACGCCCGCCGCTGCCGCTGCCGCGGCCGAGCCCGACAAGGCGCAAAAGACGCAAAAGACGCGAACACCCCGCGCGCGCCCCCAGCGCCACAACTGAACCCCATGGCCATGCACCGATGCGGCTTCGCTGAAACGGCCCTGCCGTTCGCCCGGCCATGGCCCGCCAAGACTCAATTTTCCAGCCCGCTATTTCAGTCCGCCTTGATCGCGGTTTTCGACATGACCCACAAACCCCTTCACCAACTGCTGCGCGTGGCCTCCCATTTGCTCGACCAGGCCGCGGCCGAGGTTCGCAGCGCAGACCTTGGCCCGGTGCCGCAGAACATCCAGCGCATCGGCCGCGCGCTGATCGAGGTGATCGAGGTGCAGCGCCAGCTCTACGCCGAGGCGCCTGAGCTGCAACCCAAGACGCTGGCCGCCTCGCCGCGCGAGCACGAGGCCAACCGGCTGTTCACGCAGTTCACCATCGAGGCGCTGGAGCTGGAAGACGCGGGCAACGCGGCGGCCGCGCGCGAGAAGTACACGCAGTTCATCGGCCTGTCGCCCTCCTTCCCGCACCGGGAGATTGCACGCGCGCAGATCAGGCGGCTGTCGTAGCCGCGGCCTTGTCGTGGTGCAGGCCCGCGGCCGCTACAGCGCGCGCGAGATCACTTCTTTCATGATCTCGTTGGTGCCGCCGTAGATGCGCTGCACGCGCCCGTCGGCGTACATGCGCGCCACCATGTACTCGTTCATGAAGCCGTAGCCGCCAAAGAGCTGCAGGCAATCGTCGACCACGCGGCCCTGCGTTTCGGAGGCCCACAGCTTGGCCATGGAGGCGGTGGCGGTGTCGAGCGTGCCGGCCACCAGGTCTTCCACGCAGCGGTCGATGAAGGCGCGGCCCACCTTGATCTGCGTGGCAATTTCGGCCAGCTTGAACTTGGTGTTCTGAAAATCGGCAATCGGCTTGCCGAAGGCCTTGCGGTCGCGCACGTAGTCCAGCGTGGCCTGGTAGGCGCCTTCCATGGTGGCCAGCGCGCTCACGCCGATGATGGTGCGCTCGTAGGGCAGGTCGCCCATGAGCTGGAAGAAGCCCTGGCCTTCCTGCCCGCCCAGCAGGGCGTCTTCGCTCACGCGCACGTCGTCGAAGAAAAGCTCGGAGGTGTCCTGCGCCTTCATGCCGATCTTGTCGAGCACGCGGCCCACGCGAAAGCCCTTGCAGCCCTCGGTTTCCACGATGAGGATGGACGTGCCCTTGGCGCCCTGCCCCGGGTCGGTCTTGGCCACCACCAGCACCACGCCGGCCAGAAAACCGTTGGTGATGAAGGTCTTGGAACCGTTGAGGAGGTAGCCGCCGTCTTTCTTCTCCGCGCGGGTGCGCACGCCCTGCAGGTCGGAGCCCGCGCCGGGCTCGGTCATGGCAATGGCGCCCACCAGCTCGCCGCGCGCCATGCGCGGCAGGTAGTGGCGCTTTTGCGCGTCGGTGCCGTGGTTCAGAAAGTAGTGCGCCACGATGTTGTGCACCGACGTGCTCATGCCGTTCAGCCCGCGCCGCGCCGCCTCTTCGTAGAACACGGCCTCGTGGCGAAAGTCGCCGCCACCGCCGCCGTAGTCCTCCGGGATGTCGGCGCACAGCAGGCCGAGCGAGCCGGCCTTGCGCCAGATGTCGTGGCCCACGTGGCCGCGTTTGCGCGAGGCCTCGTCGTCGGGCAGCATTTCGGTTTCGATGAAGCGCACCACGTTGTCGCGGTACAGCTCCAGGTCTTCGTCGCTCCAGGAGCGTCGGAAATCGATGGCCATGTCGTTGTCTTCCTTGGTTGTATTTTTTCGCGGTGCCGGCTCAGCCCACGCGGCGTGCCTTGCCCGCCCAGAAGGGCTCGCGCAGCTGAAACTTCTGCAGCTTGCCCGCGGCCGAGAGCGGCAGCGCATCGCGAAACTCCACGCTGCGCGGGCACTTGTAGTTCGCAATCTGCTCGCGGCAATGCGCAATGACGGCATCGGCCTCCAGCGCCATGCCTTCGCGCCGCACGATCACCGCGTGCACGCGCTCGCCCCACTTCTCGTCGGGCACGCCGATGACGGCGGACATCAGCACCTGCGGCATCTGCGCAATGGCGTTCTCGACCTCGGCGGAGTACACGTTTTCTCCGCCGCTGACGATCATGTCCTTCATGCGGTCGACCACGAACACAAAGCCCTGCTCGTCCATGTAGCCGCCGTCGCCGGTGTGCATCCAGCCGCCGCGCAGCGCGGCCTCGGTTTCCGCGGGCTTGTTCCAGTAGCCCTTCATCACCATCGGCCCGCGCGCGACGATCTCGCCGACCTGGCCGGCGGGCAGCTCGCGGTCTTCGCCGTCGACGATGCGGACTTCGGCGATGGCAATGGGCGTGCCGGCCGAGCGCAGCAGGCGCTCGCGGTCGGGCCCCGGCTGGTGGCAGTGCGACGGCAGCGCGGTGACCACGGGCGACAGCTCGGTCATGCCGTAGACCTGCGCGAACGCGGTGCCCGGAAAGGCGCGCATGGCCTGGTCGAGCAGCGCCGCATCGATGGGCGCCGCGCCGTAAGACAGCAGCCGCAGCGCCGACAGGTCGAACTCGGCAAAGCGCGGATGCTCGATCACGCGCTTGACCATGGTGGGCACCAGAAACATCTCGGTGATGCGGGCGGACTGCAGGGTCTGCAGCACCGCAAGCTCGTCGAACATGGGCACCACGTGAATGGGCACCAGGCGCAGCAGGCTCTGCAGCGCGATGCCGCAGCCGGCCACATGGAACATGGGCGCGGCGACGATGGCGGCGGCATGTTGCGTGTCGCGCGGCAGGGCGGCGACGGTGCCCAGCGCGTTGATGTACAGGCTGCCGTGCGTGAGCATCACACCCTTGGGCCGGCCGGTGGTGCCGCCGGTGTACATGACGGCGGCGAGCTCGTCGGCGCTGTGGGGTGCGTCGTCGATGGGCTCGGCTTGCGCCAGCAGGGCTTCGTAGCCGAGCATGCCTTCGGGCACGGCACCGTCACCGCAATAGACCACGGTGCGCAGCGAGCTGGAGAGCCGGCGCAGCTCGGCGGCCATGGGCGCGAACAGGTCGTCCACCAGCAGGATGCGGGTGTCGCAGTCGTCGAGCGAGTAGGCGACTTCTTTCGGGTTCCAGCGGATGTTGACGGGGTTGATGACGCCGCCGCCCCACCAGGTGCCGAAGAAGTATTCGACGAAGCGGTGCGAGTTGAGGCTCATCATGCCGACGCGGTCGCCGCGCTGCATGCCCAGCTGCTGCAGCACCGCGCCCAGGCGCGCGGCGCGGTCGGCGAGGTCGCCGAAGTCCAGGCGCTTGGCGCCGCAGACCACGGCGGTGGCGCGGGCCTTTTCGCGGCGGCCCTTGTGCAGGGGTTGGGTGAGGAACATGGCGGGGGTCTCCTTGCTGGGCTTCAGGCCGGGTGGCGTTCGATCTGCGAGAACCGGTCGGGCTGGGTCGACGCATGGCGCGGCGCTTCGACACGCTCAGCGTGAACGGTCTGGGGTGCTTGAAGGCCTCTTGGGGGCTGGCTCGACGCATGGCGCGGCGCTTCGACAAGCTCAGCGTGAACGGACTTGGGTGCTTGAGGGCCTCTTGGGGGCTGAGTCGACGCATTGCGCGGCGCTTCGACACGCTCAGCGTGAACGGTCTGGGGTGCTTGAGGGCCTCTTGGGGGCTGGGTCGACGCATGGCGCGGCGCTTCGACACGCTCAGCGTGAACGGTCTGGGGTGATTGAAGGCCTCTTGGCATCAGGGGGCGGTCGTGGCCGTGGCTGTTGCGGTGGTGGCCGTTGCCGTGGTGGCCGTCGCGGTGGCGCTCGCCGCTCCCCAGCGGCGCAGCAACGTGGCACCGTCGTCGCGCGCCACGGCGGGCGGCATCTCCGGCGCGGTGCGGCTGAAGCGTGGCGCGGGCGCGGGCTGCACCACACCGCCCACGGTGGCGAAGGTGCCGCGCGCCACGTTGTGCGGATGCGCGGGGGCCTCGTCCCAGTCGAGCACGGGCGCGAAGCAGGCGTCGCTGCCCTCCAGCAGCACGCACCATTCGTCGCGCGTGCGGGTGCGAAACACGTCGGCCATGCGCAGCTTGAGCAGCGGCCAGCGGTCGGCGTCCATCTGCGCGTCGAAGGCGGTGTCGTCGGCAATGCCGCAGCGCTCGCGCATGAGCGCGTAGAACTGCGGCTCGATGGCGCCCACGGCCACGTATTTGCCGTCGGCGCAGGCGTAGGTGTCGTAGAAGTGCGCGCCGCCGTCCAGCATGTTTTCGCCGCGCTGGTTGCTCCATTGGCCGGCCGACTTGAAGCCGTACATCATGGCCGACAGCAGCGCCGCGCCGTCGGTCATGGCGGCGTCGATCACCTGGCCCTGGCCCGAGCCCTTGGCCTCGTGCAGCGCCGCCAGGATGCCGAAGGCCAGCAGCATGGCGCCGCCGCCAAAGTCGCCCACGTAGTTGAGCGGCGGCACCGGCGGCTCGCCCGCGCGGCCGATGGCGTGCAGCGCGCCGCTCAGCGCGATGTAGTTGATGTCGTGGCCCGCCGCGTGCGCCAGCGGCCCGTGCTGGCCCCAGCCGGTCATGCGGCCGTACACCAGGCGCGGGTTGCGTGCGTGACATTCGGCGGGGCCCAGGCCCAGGCGCTCCATGACGCCGGGGCGAAAGCCTTCGATGAGCACGTCGGCCTTGTCGATGGCGTCGAGCACCGAAGCCGCCGCGCCGGGCGCGTGCAGGTCGACCTGCAGCGTGCTGCGCCCGCGCGCCAGGATGTCGTGCGGCGCGGTGCGGCTGCCGGGGCGCTCGATGCGCAGCACCTCCGCACCCATGTCGGCGAATAGCATCGCGCAGAACGGCCCGGGGCCGATGCCCGCCATCTCGATGACCCGTAGCCCCTGCAGTGGACCTGCCATGTGTGTCTCCTGTGGCGCCACGCGGGGCGCCTTGTGTGTGGAGGCATCTTGGCGCGCGGGCGGCGCGGGTGCATCGTCGAAAGCGACGAAGTTGCGGCGCGGCGGCCATGCACGGCCGGGTCAGTGAAGGTCTACCGCGCGTCCAGCCTCGCGGAGCGCGAGGGCCATGCCTGTCAGGCGCTGTCCGCGTGCGCTGCCAGCCGCGCCACGCGGCGCAGGTGCCATGCGGCCGAGCCGAACTGGCCTTCGATGAGGGTGGCGCGGCGCACGCAGTGGCCCACCGCCAGCTCCTCGGTCATGCCCATGCCGCCGTGCAGTTGCACCGCGCCCTGCCCCACGGCCCGGCAGGCCTTGGCCACGGCCACCTTGGCGGACGAGACGGCGCGCGCGCGTTCGTCGGGCAATGCGGTGTCCGTGCCCTCGCCCACGCTGGCGGTGAGCGCGGCGGCCAGCTCCAGCGCCATGTGCATGTCGGCCAGGCGGTGCTGCAGCACCTGAAAGCTGGAGATGGGCACGCCGAACTGCTTGCGCTGACGCACGTAGCCGAGCGTGTCGCGCATCAGGCGACGCATGACGCCCACCGCTTCGGCGCAGACGGCGAGCGTGGCCTCGTCGTGCGCCTGCTCGATCTGCGGCAGCGCACCGCCTTCGGTGCCGAGCAGCGCATCGGCGGGCAGGCGCACGTTGTCGAAAGCGATGTCGGCGGCGCGGCCACCGTCGCGGGTCGGGTAGGCGCGCAGGTGCATGCCGGGTGTGTCTTTGGGCACCACCAGCAGCGAGAGCCCGGCGGCGCTGCGCGCACTCACGATGAAATGGCTGGCCCAGGGCGCGGCCTGCACCACGGCCTTGCGGCCGTTCAACAGAAAGCCCCGTGCGTCGCGCGCGAGTTCGGTCCGCACATCGGCGCGGTCGTGGCGGCTGTGCGGCTCGCCGTGCGCGAAGGCCAGCACGGCCTGGCCGGCGACGACCCGCGCGAGCAACGCGTCGGCCTGCGCGCCAGGGTGGCGCTGCAGCAGGCCCGCGCCGATCACCATGGTCGACAGGTAGGGCTCGGCCGCCAGCGCGCCGCCCAGCGTTTCCATCAGCGCCAGGTGCGCCGGCATGCCGCCGCCCAGGCCGCCTTGCGCCTCGGGCAGCGCCGCGCCCAGCAGGTCGAGTTCGCGCGCCAGGCCCTGCCAGAAGGGCGGAGGGGCGTCGTCGGCCTGGCGCAGCGCATGCAGGCGCTGCTCGAAGCCGTGCCGGTCGTCCAGGTAGCGCGCGAGGCTGTCGCGCAGCATGGCCAGGGTGTCTTGCTGTTCGGTTGGGATGCTCATGGCCTGAACCTCAGTTCGCCAGCAGGCTGCTGGCGATGATGTTGCGCTGCACTTCGTTGGAGCCCGCGTAGATCGACGCGGCGCGGTCGTTCAGGTAGGCCGACATGGCGAACACGGCCTCTTCAGGAATGGGCTGCGCGCCCTGCTGCAGGCGGTCGTCCAGCGGCAGGTTGGCCGCGGCGTAGTGGGCGGCAATGTCCAGGCCCAGTTCGGTCAGCCGCTGGCGCAGCTCCGAGCCCAGCACCTTGCCCATGGAGGGGCGAATGCCGGGTGGCTCGCCGCGGGCCTGCGCGCGCAAGGACTGCAGCTCGGCCGCCTCGATGGCGTCGATGGCGCAGGCCGCGTCGGCCAGGCGCAGCGCCATGTCGTCGGCCTCGTGCGCGTCAGGCGCCGCCGCCGCAAAGGCCGCGCGGGCGTCGGCCTGCAGCCGGCGCAGGCGCGCGCGCAGCTGGGGCGCCCAGGCACCGCCGCGCTCGTGCTGCAGCAGGTATTTGGCGATGGTCCAGCCCTGGTTCTCCTCGCCGATGAGGCCTTCGGCCGGCACGTGCACGTCGTCGAAGAACACCTGGTTGAGCTCGTGGTCGCCGGAGATGCTGATGATCGGGCGAATGGTGATGCCCGGCGCCGGCAGGTCGAAGCACAGAAAGCTGATGCCCTGCTGCGGCTTGCCGCCGGAGGTGGTGCGCACCAGGCAGAACATCTTGTTGGCGTACTGGGCGTGGGTGGTCCAGATCTTGGTGCCGTTCAACACGTAGTGGTCGCCGTCGCGCACCGCCTTGCATTGCAGCGACGCCAGGTCGGAGCCCGACTGCGGCTCCGAGTAGCCCTGGCACCAATAGTCTTCGCCCGAGCGAATGCCGGGCAGCCAGGCGCGCTTTTGCGCCTCGGTGCCGAAGGCGACGATCACCGGCGCCACCATGCCCGGGCCCATGGGCGCGCGCGGTGGCGCATCGGCCGCGGCCAGTTCGCTGGCGAACAGGTAGTGCTGCATGGGCGTCCAGCCGGTGCCGCCGTGTTCTACCGGCCAGTGGGGCACGCTCCAGCCGCGTTGGGCGAGGATGCGGTGCCAGCGGTTGCCTTCGGCGTAGTCGCTGAAGATGCCCGAGCAGCGGCGGCCGGCGGCGCGCAGGTCGGGCGTGAGTTCACGCGCCAGGAAGTCGCGAACCTCGTCGCGGAATGCGGTCTCCGCCGCGGTGAGTGCCCAGGCCATGGTGTTGTCTCGCTGAGGAATACACCGGGCGAGTGTGATGCCGGGCGCGCGGGCCGGCATCGTCGGATCGGACGAAAGGGTCGCGGGAGGGACAGCACGCCGGGACTGCGGCGTGGGGCCTCAGGCCTTCAGGCGTTCAGCTCAGGCCGTGACGGCTTCGCGCTGCGGCCCCATCTGGCTCGTCACCGGCATGTGCTGCGCCCAGTCGATGATCTCCAGCGTGCCGTCGGCATGCTCGGCCAGCGCGGTGAGGCTTTCCACCCAGTCGCCGTCGTTGCAGTACAGGATGCCGTCGATGTCGCGCATCTCGGCATGGTGGATGTGGCCGCACACCACGCCCTGCGCGCCGCGGTTGCGGGCCTCGCGCGCCACGGCGGCCTCGAAGTCGCCCACGTAGCTCACGGCGCGCTTGACCTTGCCCTTGAGGTACTTCGACAGCGACCAGTACGGCAGCCCCATGCGCGCGCGCAGCGAGTTGAGGTGGCGGTTGAGCTTGAGCGTGAATTCGTAGAGCGAGTCGCCCACGTAGGCCAGCCACTTGGCGCATTGGATGACGCCGTCGAACAGGTCGCCGTGAATGATCCAGAGCTTGCGGCCGTCGGCGGTTTCGTGGATCCATTCGTCGGTCACGTCGATGCCGCCGAAGTTGTGGTTGAGGTACTTGCGGGCGAACTCGTCGTGGTTGCCCGGAATGAAGATCACGCGCGTGCCCTTGCGCGCCTTGCGCAGCAGCTTCTGGATCACGTCGTTGTGCGCCTGCGGCCAGTACCAGTGCCGCTTGAGCTGCCAGCCGTCGATGATGTCGCCGACCAGAAACAGCGTCTCGCACTCGGTGTGCTTCAGGAAGTCGAGCAGCGCCCGCGCCTGGCAGCCGGGCGTGCCCAGGTGCAGGTCGGAGATCCAGAGCGTGCGAAAGCGCAGCGGCTCTCGCAGGCAGTCTTCGTCGTCCGACTCGGGGGCCCGGGTCGCGGTGTCGCGCCATGCGCGAAGGAAAGCGTCGTCGCGTTGCATGGACGGGTAGGCTCGCACCGCCCCATGACCGCGCGATGGCATACCCGTGACATCCCGGTGACGTGTCGGCAGCGGGCAACGGCATGTGTTGCTCCCTCCTCCGCTGGGGGAGGGCTGGGGTGGGGGCACGCGGCGCATCCATTGGGCGCTCTGCCTGCCCCCCTCCCAGCCTCCCCCCGGAAGGGGGAGGAGCAAAAACCGGATCCTTCACGGTTCGGCTTCTGCCTTGCTCCCTCCCCCGCTGGGGGAGGGMCGGGGTGGGGGCAAGCGGCGTTCGATAAAGCCATGCGCCGAACAGATGCCGCCTGCCCCCATCCCAGCCTTCCCCCGGAAGGGGAAGGAGCAATACAGGCGCGCTGCTTGGCGGGTTTGCGGACCGTGAGAAAATGCCCGGTTTCCCCCGAACACAGTCAGGACACCCCATGGACGCAGAACAAATCAACCAAATCAGCGCAATGCTTGCCGACCTGAGCGTGCGTACGGTCGATTTACGGAGGTATCTTTGACTACGATGCCAAAGCTGAACGACTGAGGACAGTCAACGCATCGCTCGAAGACCCGAACGTCTGGAACGACCCCAAGAAGGCCCAGGAACTCGGCAAAGAGAAGAAGTCGCTCGACGACGTGGTCGTCACGCTCGACAAGCTCACCAACGGCCTGGCCGACAACACCGAGCTCTTCGAAATGTCGAAGGCCGACGGCGACATGGACGGCCTGCAGGCCATCTCCGATGACGCCGACAAGCTCGAAGCCGACATCAAGCAGCTCGAATTCCGCCGGATGTTCAACAACCCGGCCGACCCGCTGAACGCGTTCGTCGACATTCAGGCCGGCGCCGGTGGCACCGAGGCGTGCGACTGGGCCAGCATGCTGCTGCGCCAGTACCTGAAGTACGCCGAGCGCAAGGGCTTCAAGACGCAGATCGAAGACGAAACCCCGGGCGACACCGCCGGCATCAAGGGCGCCACCATCAAGGTGGAAGGCGACTACGCCTTCGGCCTGCTGCGCACCGAAACCGGCGTGCACCGCCTGGTGCGCAAGTCGCCGTTCGACTCGTCGGGCGGGCGCCACACCAGTTTTGCCAGCATCTTCGTGTACCCGGAAATCGACGATTCGATCGAGATTGAAATCAACCCTTCCGACGTGCGCACCGACACCTTCCGTGCCAGCGGCGCGGGCGGCCAGCACATCAACAAGACCGACTCGGCCGTGCGCCTCACGCACATTCCGACCGGCATCGTGGTGCAGTGCCAGGACGGGCGAAGCCAGCACAGCAACCGCGACGTGGCGTGGAAGCGCCTGCGCTCGCGGCTGTACGACTTCGAGCTGCGCAAGCAGCAGGAAGCGCAGCAGAAGCTGGAAGACACCAAGACCGACGTGGGCTGGGGCCACCAGATTCGCAGCTACGTGCTGGACAACAGCCGCATCAAGGACCTGCGCACCAACGTCGAAGTCTCGGCCACGCAGAAGGTGCTGGACGGCGACCTCGATGTGTTCATCGAAGCCTCTTTGAAGCAAGGCGTGTAACCCCCATGAGCTTGACGCACGGCAAGGTCGAAGCCTTCATCTTCGACATGGACGGCACCATGATCGACTCCATGCCCTGGCATGCGCGCTCGTGGGTCGAGTTTGTGGCACGCCACGGGCTGAAGCTCGACGTGAGCGACATCCTTGCGCGCACCACGGGCCGCACCGGCACCGAGTGCATGCGCGAGCTGTTCGAGCGCGAGTTGTCCGACGACGAGTGCCAAGCCATGGTGCACGAGAAGGAAGAAATCTACCGCGCCATGTTCAGCGACAACTTCACCGAAGTTGCGGGCTTCACCGCCTTTGCCAAGGCCGCCGTTGCGCGCGGCCTGAAGGTGGCGGTGGGCACGGCGGGCGACAGGCACAACATCGAATTTGCGATGTCGCGCCTGAAGATGGACCCGCTGCCGCTGGCCATCGTGGGTGGTGACGAGGGCTTCAGCGGCAAGCCCACGCCCGCCATTTTCCTGGAAGCGGCGCGGCGCATCGGCATTGCGCCGGAGCGCTGCATCGTGTTCGAAGACGCCCCCTTCGGCATCGAGGCCGCGCGCCGCAGCGGCATGCGTGCCGTGGCGGTGTGCAGCACCCATAGCGCTGCCGAGCTGGCAGGCCCCCATGTGATTGCCGCGGTTCGTGACTACAACGAACTCGCCCATTCGAATTTTCTGGAGACACTCGATGCTGATGCGTGACGCTCAAGGGCAACCAATTGCCATTCGCCGCGAAGACTACGCCGCCCCGGCGTACTGGATCGACACCGTCGACCTCACCTTCGACCTCGACCCCGCCAAGACCCGCGTGCTCAACCGCATGCAGATGCGCCGCAACCCCGAGGTGCCGGTGCAGCCGCTGCGCCTGGACGGCGACGAGCTGAACCTGGCGCGCGTGCTGGTCAACGGCCAGGGCGCGTCGTTTCGCATGGAAGGCGACCAGCTGGTCATCGACAGCCTGCCCGACACCTTCGAGCTCGAGATATTCACCACCTGCTGCCCCATCAAGAACACCAAGCTGATGGGCCTGTTCGTGAGCGAAGACACCTTCTTCACGCAGTGCGAGGCCGAAGGCTTCCGCCGCATCACCTACTTCCTGGACCGCCCCGATGTGATGGCGATGTACACCGTGACGCTGCGCGCCGCCAAGGCCGCGTACCCGGTGCTGCTGTCCAACGGCAACCTGGTCGACCAGGGCGAACTGCAAGGTCCAGGCAATGAGGGCCGCCACTTCGCCAAGTGGGTCGACCCCTTCAAGAAGCCTGCCTACCTGTTCGCCCTGGTGGCGGGCAAGCTGGTGGCGCGCGAGCAGCGCATCAAGGCGCGCAACGGCCGCGACCACCTGCTGCAGGTGTACGTGCGCGCCGGCGACCTCGACAAGACCGAGCACGCGATGAACTCGCTCATCAACTCCGTGCTGTGGGACGAGGCCCGCTTTGGCCTGCCGCTGGACCTGGACCGCTTCATGATCGTGGCCACCAGCGACTTCAACATGGGCGCCATGGAAAACAAGGGCCTGAACATCTTCAACACGAAGTACGTTCTGGCCAACCAGGCCACCGCCACCGACGCCGACTACGGCAACATCGAAAGCGTGGTCGGGCACGAGTACTTTCACAACTGGAGCGGCGACCGCGTCACGTGCCGCGACTGGTTCCAGCTGTCGTTGAAAGAAGGTCTCACCGTCTTCCGCGACCAGGAATTCAGCCAGGACCTGTGCGCCGATGCATCGGCCCGCGCCGTGAAGCGCATCGAAGACGTGCGCGTGCTGCGCACCAGCCAGTTCCCCGAAGACGCCGGCCCCATGGCCCACCCGGTGCGGCCCGACAGCTACATCGAAATCAGCAACTTCTACACCGTCACCATCTACGAAAAGGGTGCCGAGCTGGTGCGCATGATGCAGACGCTGGTCGGGCGCAAGGGCTTCGAGAGCGGCATCACGCTGTACTTCGAGCGCTTCGACGGCCAGGCCGTGACCTGCGACGACTTTGCCCAGGCCATTGCCGACGCCAACCCTGAATCAGAACTGGCCCGCCTGCTGCCCCAGTTCAAGCGCTGGTACAGCCAGGCCGGCACGCCCCGCCTTGCGGCGCAAGGCGTGTACGACCCGCAGAACCGCAGCTACACCCTGAGCGTGACGCAAAGCTGCCCGCCCACCCCCGGCCAGCCGACCAAGGAACCCTTCGTCATTCCGCTGAACGTGGGCCTGCTCGACGCCAACGGCCGCGAGCTGCCGCTGCAGCTCGAAGGCGAAAGCGAAGTGACCCGCGGCACACGCACCCTGGTGCTGTCGCAAGCCAGCGAACAGCTCACCTTCGTGGGCCTGGACGCCGAGCCCGTGCCTTCCATCCTGCGCGGCTTCAGCGCGCCGGTGATCCTGGACTTTGCCTACACCGACGCCCAGCTGCTCACCCTGCTGGCCAACGACCCCGACCCGTTCAACCGCTGGGAAGCCGGCCAGCGCCTGGGCCTGCGCGCCGCGCTGCAAGGCATTGCGGCACAGGCCGGCAGTACCACCCCGGTGCTGAACGACGACTACATCGAAGCCATGCGCAGCGTGCTGCGCAACCCGCAGCTGGACGCCGCCTTCAAGGAGCTGGTGCTCACGCTGCCGTCGGAAACCTACATTGCCGAGCAGCTCGACGTGGTCGACCCGCAGCGCGTGCACCTGGTGCGCGAAGCCATGCGCGCCCAGCTGGCCACCGCCCTCTTCAGCGACTGGGAGCAGGTGTACGAAGACAACAAGGACACCGGCGCCTACAGCCCCGACCCCACGTCGTCAGGCCGCCGCGCGCTGGCCGGCATGGCGCTGAACTTCCTGTGCCTGGCGTCGCGGACTTCTAGCGATGTGGTGTGGCCGGGCAAGACCCTGCAGCGCTTCAAGGACGCGGGCAACATGACCGACCGCTTCAACGCGCTCAACGCGCTCGTGTCCTCGGGCCACACCCTGGCCGCGCAGGCGCTGGCGCGCTTCCACGCCATCTTCAAGAACGAGGCGCTGGTCATCGACAAGTGGTTCTCGCTGCAGGCCGGCGCCAGCGACCGCGGCGGCGACATTCTGCCGCTGGTGAAGCAGCTCATGAAGCACCCCGACTTCTCGCTGAAGAACCCCAACCGCGCGCGCAGCGTGATCTTTGCCTTTTGCAGCGCCAACCCCGGCGCGTTCCACCGCCCCGACGCGGCCGGTTATGTGTTCTGGAGCGAGCGCGTGATAGAGCTCGACGCCATCAACCCCCAGGTGGCGGCCCGCCTTGCGCGCGCCCTCGACCGCTGGAGCAAGCTGGCCGAGCCCTACCGCAGCGCCGCGCGCGAAGCCATCGCCCGCGTGGCCGCCAAGCCCGACCTGAGCAAGGACACGCATGAAGTCGTGACCCGCGCTCTTGCAGGCAACTAAGGCTCGCCCCCAGGCTTCGCGCACTTCGTGTCGCTACTCCCTCCCCCTACCGGGGGCAACACCAGCGGCCCGGCAAAGCCGGTTCCGCGGTGTTTCACGAACAGATTGAACTGAACCCAAACCATGGCTCAACAGAAGATTTCCCTCACCCGCTACCTTGTCGAACAACAGCGCGCCGGCGGCCTCATTCCGGGCCAGCTGCGCTTGCTGCTCGAAGTGGTGGCCCGCGCCTGCAAGAGCATCAGCCAGGCCGTGAACAAGGGCGCGCTGGGCGGCGTGCTGGGCACGGCCGAGAGCGAGAACGTGCAGGGCGAGATCCAGAAGAAGCTGGACATCATTGCCAACGAAGTGCTCATCGAGGCCAACGAATGGGGCGGCCACCTGGCGGCCATGGCCAGCGAGGAGATGGAGACCATCCACGTGGTGCCCAACCGCTACCCGCAGGGCGAATACCTGCTCATGTTCGACCCGCTGGACGGCAGCAGCAACATTGACGTGAACGTGAGCATCGGCACCATCTTCAGCGTGCTGAAAAAGCCCGACGACCACCCCGGCGTGCAGGAGAGCGACTTTCTGCAGGCCGGCACCCAGCAGGTGGCGGCCGGCTACTGCATCTACGGCCCGCAGACCACCCTGGTGCTGACCGTGGGCAACGGCGTGCACATGTTCACGCTCGACCGCGAGCAAGGCAGCTTTGTGCTGACGCAGGAAGACATTCAGATTCCGGCCGACACCAAGGAATTTGCCATCAACATGAGCAACATGCGCCACTGGGACGAGCCCGTGAAGCGCTACATCGACGAGTGCCTGGCCGGCAAGGAAGGCCCGCGCGGCAAGGACTTCAACATGCGCTGGATTGCCAGCATGGTGGCCGACGTGCACCGCATCCTGATGCGCGGCGGCGTGTTCATGTACCCGTGGGACAAGCGCGAGCCCGAGAAGGCCGGCAAGCTGCGCCTGATGTACGAGGCCAACCCCATGAGCTGGCTGGTGGAGCAGGCAGGCGGCGCGGCCACCAACGGCAAGCAGCGCATTCTTGACCTGCAGCCCACCAAGCTGCACGAGCGCGTGAGCGTACTGTTGGGTTCACGAAACGAAGTTGAGCGTTTGACGAAGTACCACGCCGAGAAGGCCTGATTTAGTGGGTATAATCTGAGGCTTCGCCGGTGTAGCTCAGTCGGTAGAGCAGCTCATTCGTAATGAGAAGGTCGGGTGTTCGATTCATCTCTCCGGCACCAAATAGAAAGCCCCTGATTCGCAAGAGTCAGGGGCTTTTTTCTATCAGGCCCGCAACGAGCCATTTTTTGTCAATGCGAAATTAGATTGCGCCTGCTCCTTCAAGCGCCTGCAATCTTTCCATCAACGTCAAATTCTTCGACTGAGCGTGCTCGCCGTAGTGCACTTCTCGATGGCACGCAGGGCAAAGAGCCGCAACAAATTGCGGATGATCGGGCCCGCCGTCAGACACCCGCGTGGTGTGATGCGGTTCTAAATAAGGCAAACCACCTTTTCGAAGAAAAGGTGCGAACTGCTTGCACAATTCGCATTTACCCGCCGCGCGTTGCAGCACATAGTCGCGCACCGCGCGACTGCGCTCATAAATTGAGCGGCTCCCCTTTTTGCTGTCCTGGGAGCCGTTGACTTTAGATGCAGCAATTGCTCTATCTCTAGCGTCTTCAAGCGTCATCCCCTCAGCAGGCTCTTCAACCGAGGCCAATTCCAGTTGCTCCAATCGGGCAACTGGCATAAGGCGAAAAATAATTGCCTGTCGAAGGGCGCCCTTTACGTCAGGGGCGGTGACCCATTCGTAATCCTGGTAAACAAATTCACCAAGATATTTTTGAACTTTGCGTTTAGCTTTTCCCTTGCCTTGGGCAACGGTGCGAAATAGGTGCAGCGCCTTTCCTTCAGCCGAATGATTCCGAACCGCAAGATTTCCGCGATCAAATTTCATGTCGCCCTCTTGACCCTCGCCGAAGAAAAAGAAGGTGCCCTCATCGTCAAAGCGATCGTTATACCCATATTGCTCGCCACTTTCGCCTGTGAATAAAAATGTCACAGGGGCTTGCGCAGAATCAGAAATTCCGCCCTGCCTTCCGCCACCATACGGAATATTTATATCAGGCCAGCGGCTATAAAGAATTCCCAACTCAAAAGACGGCAATCCTGCGGCGATTAAGAGCGAAGAAGGAGATTTTCTTCTTGCCATTTCAATTCGCCAAAAAATCTATTCTCAATACCAAAATCGCCATCGGCTCTGCGGCTTGCAAGCCATCACATTGAAATTGAGCTACGCAACTCACACAGAACATTCCGTTCATCACAGACCTAATTAACGATTGATGACACACTTTAACGTTAATCGATCTGTCCAGCTAACGATTGTTTCTCAAGACGGTGGATGCAGGCCACGCCCAGGGCTCTATGGCGCGCTACTCGACCACAACTGTGAACGCACGAGCATCTCGCTAGATACACTTGTTTGCACGAACGGGCCAGGATCCGTGTCCACGCCTTTTGGCGTGAGCAAGGCCGCTGGCCACGCACCTCATTGGCAATGGGCAACAGGAGAGCCTCAACATGACCGATGCCACTGACGCAACGTCAGGCACCGCGCTCGTCGACTTCGCAAAGCTCGTGGCACGCCTGGAGCAGTTCGCCACCGAGCGCGACTGGGCCCAGTTCCATTCCCCAAAGAACTTGGTGATGGCGCTGACCGGCGAGGTCGGCGAGCTGAACGAAATCTTTCAATGGATGCCCGAAGAGGCATCCAAGCAAGCCGGCCGAAACCCGCAAACAGCGCAGGCCGTTCAAGACGAACTCGCCGACGTGTTGCTCTACCTCGTTCGCCTGTCTTCCGTCTTGGGCGTAGACCTCGATGCCGCCGTGCGGCAGAAGCTGAAGGCCAACGCCCTGCGCTACCCGGCCGACCAAGTGCGCGGCAGCAGCCAGAAGCACAGCCGGCCTGAATCCGGTGAATCCGGGAAGGACTGACGTGATCGTCTACCAGGCCGACAAGCAGCAATTTCTCAGCGACAACAACGATCGCGATATCGAAGACGTCATCCTTGCCAAGTACTTCAGCGCCACCGGCCGCAAGGTGCCAGCGGCGGAGAAGAGGTCGTGGAAGGAATCGCTCGGGTACATGGCGAAGGTGCTCAGCGACTCTGAAATTCCGAGTGACGTGGGCGTGGCTGTCGAGCTTCATATTCCGCAGAGCTCCAAGCGCATCGACATCAGCCTGACCGGTCGGGGTCACGACGACTCCAAGAACGTCGTGATCGTCGAGCTCAAGCAGTGGGACGAAGTGAAGTCTTCGACCAAAGACGCGTTGGTCAAAACCTACCTTGGCGGCGGGCAGCGCGAGGTCGTTCACCCCTCGTACCAAGCGTGGTCGTACGCCTCCTTGATGGAGGGCTTCAACGAGGCCGTGTATTCCGGTGGTATCGCGGTTCAGGCCTGCGCGTACCTGCACAACTATGAGCGCGACGGCGTCATCGACTCGGCGCACTACGCCGACTACATCGCAAAGGCGCCGCTCTTCCTGAAGGGCGAGACCGAGCGGAGCTTGCTGCGCAACTTCATCAAGCAGCACATCAAGTGCGGCGACCCAGAGGTGTTGTATGAGTTGTCCAACGGCCGCATCAGGCCATCGAAGGCGCTCAGCGACAGCCTTGCGGGCCTGCTGAAGGGCAACGCCGAGTTCATCTTGATCGACGACCAGAAAGAGGTCTACGAGCACATCCTGGCCGCAGGCCGATCCGCAACGAGCGCGAACCCGAAGGTGGTGATCGTCGAAGGCGGCCCGGGAACGGGCAAGACGGTTCTGGCCATCAACGCGCTGGTCAAGCTGATGGGTGGCGGCCTGAACTGCAAGTACGTTTCGAAGAACGCTGCCCCAAGGCGCGTTTACGAAACCAAGCTCGTCGGCACGATGAAGCGCACGCACTACACCAACCTTTTCACGGGCTCTGGCGGCTTCATCGACACGCCCAAAGACCAGTTCGACGTGCTGATCGTGGACGAGGCCCACCGCCTGAACGAGAAGAGCGGGCTGTACGGCAATTTGGGCGAGAACCAGGTGAAGGAACTCATTGCCGCCGCGAAGTGCACGGTGTTCTTCATCGATGAAGACCAGCGCGTGGCGCTGAGCGACATCGGCACCAAAAAGACCATTCGCGACTTTGGCGTTGGCAAGGGCGCGACAGTGTCTGAGCACGAGCTGGCCTCTCAGTTCAGGTGCAGCGGGTCAGACGGCTACATCGCTTGGCTGGACGACACGCTCGACGTGCGGGAGACGGCGAACAAGACTCTCACTTCGGCCGAATTCGACTTTCGCGTCTTCAACACGCCTGACGAGCTTCACGCGTCGATTGCGGCGAAGAACACGACAGGCACTGCGCGCGTGGTGGCCGGCTATTGCTGGACGTGGACCAGCAAGAAAGACCCGAAGGCTTTCGACATCGTCATTGGCGACTATCGCAAGCAATGGAACCTCGACGTCGACGGCAGCCTGTGGATCATCCAGCCGAACTCGATCAACGAAGTCGGCTGCATCCACACCTGCCAAGGCCTGGAGGTGGACTACATCGGCGTGATCATCGGCCCGGACCTCGTCGTGCGAGACGGGCATGTGGTGACGGTGCCGAAGGCGCGCGATCGCCACGACAAGACGTTGCGTGGCTACGGGGTTCGGGCCAAGGCAGACCCGAAAAAAGCCGCTGCAGAGGCCGACCTGATCATCAAGAACACCTATCGCACGCTGATGACGCGTGGCATGAAGGGGTGCTACGTCTACTGCAGCGACGAAGAGACTGCGACCTACTTTCGAAGCCGGCTGTCACCCGGTGCCATCGCTGCGGCCCCGCCCTGAAGGCAGCCGGTGAGCCGCAACGCCCACCGGCCACCAACCTCAACTGCTTCAGCCGCCCTGCTCGCCCTGCGCGTTCAGCCGCTTCAAAAGCACCTGCGCAAGCCGGGCGATGTCGTCCGCCAAGTCGGACGCCAGCCACATGATGTTGTTCCGGTGCCGCTCCCCTATTCCTTCGAACCACTCGCTCCAGTCCCCGCAGCTGCAGCTCAGCAGCGACTGCAGTTGGGTCAACTTGTTCTCGAGAATGTCCGCCGCGTCTGGCCCGGGGTGGGTGTGGTCGGAGGTGGGCGAGTTTTGCCCGGCGATAATTCGATCAGCCATTTGATGTGCTTTCCTGCAAAGTTAGTGCACGTTGAGTGGTCAGACGGTCAGGGTGTTACCGCACCTTGGCCGTCGCCTTTTGTGCCTCACATCGACACCGCTGCGGTGTGCATCGGTGTCACGCCGTGAGGCGCGGCGGTCATCAAATGTATGAAGAGAAGCGCCGCATTGGAAGCCTTGGCGCTGCGAAGAAACACGCATAGGCGCTACTTTGCCCGCATCCGGAAAGCAAAAAACGGCGGTCTGCTGCGACACGAAATCGACACGCGCGCAGGCTGGCATTGACGCAGTTCAACCCAGCTCGATGCAGCCGCAGCACACTCGTCGACCCGTCTGATCGAAGCGCCTGAGCCCTTGCCCGCGACACACTCAATGCCCCGCACCTGCCTCACCCTCACCGCCCTGGCCTTCACCCTCGCCACCTCGCTCGCGAACGCAACGACCTACCGCTACGAGCCCGCGGTCGTCACGCTGCAAGGCACCCTGCTCTCCTCCCCCGGCGAAACACCCGACGGCGAGAAGCTCACGTTTCCGTCGCTGCGGCTGAACAAGCCCATCACCGTTCAAGCCCCGCCAGCCGCCCCAGGGGCTGAGGCGGAAGCAGAAACAGAAAAGGGCGTGGTGCTGCTGCACATGGCACTCGACGCGAAGAACATGGCCACGTTCAAGACGCTCAAGGGCCAGCAGGTGAAGGTCGTCGGCACGCTCTTTCATGCGGACAACGGCCACCACCAGACGAACGTGCTGGTGTCGCCCGTGTCTATCGAGCGGGTGAAGTAGCGGCCTTGTCGGCAGGCGGGGCGAAGGAACCGCGGTTGCCAGAACCGGTTGCACGCGGGGTGGCGTCATCGTCACCAGTCTGAGCCGTCCAGCCAAGGCAAGGCGCAACGATGGTGCGCCATTGCTTGCCGTCGAAGGCTCCGACCCTATGCGCTTTCGTTGCGCCGCAGATACCCCGGCGCCAGCAGCGCGATGCATTCGATGCGGTTGCGCACGGTGTCGCAGTTCACGCGCACGTCCATCTGCGGCAAGGCCCATTTCGCAAAGTTCCAGACGACCATGCCGTCGTCCCACGCCAGCGGCGGGGCCGGCACTTTGTGCCGCAACACGGGCGGTGTGTCGTCGAAGTGCAGGCCGAAGGGCAGCGTGCCCTTCCACTCGCGCGACGGGCCGAGCCGCTCGCGCGTGAGGTTGGCGCCGGCAAAGGAAGGCGTGCCGTCTTGGGCCGGGCGGGCCGGGTCGAAGTACAGCTCGAAGCCGAAGGCGCGGCGGCGGTCGAGGTGACCGTCTTCGCTCTCGGCCCGCCAGTTCTCCACGTCGAACGACGCAAAGGCCTGCTGGAATTCCGGCGTGCCCATGGACTTGCCGAAGAGCGCAACCAGCGTCTGAAAGCCCGGGTAGCTGGCCTGTTGCACGAGCGCGCCGGGCGGGTCGAACAGGCCGACGGTCAGGTCGAACACGCCGGGCCGCTCGGGCTGGGTGAGGTCGCCCGGCTGGTAGGTCAGGCTCATGTAGCGCTCTCCAAACCACCAGCAGTCGCGCAGGTAGGCGTGCAGCTTGTCGTGGTGCTGCGCCATGCGCTCTCGCACCTGCTGGCGCGTGTCGGCCCAGGCAATGCCGTAGGGCATCTCGCCCGTGTAGGGCAGGTACTGGGCCTGGACACCGGCCGTGACGGTGACGGCACGCAGCTGCAGCGTGCTGTTGCCCCACTGCCGCGGCGGGCGGTTTTCCACATAGGCCAGGTCCTGGAAGGACAGGCAGATGCCGTGCTTGCTCAAGCGAAGGAGCACCTCGTAAGGGCTCTTGAAGGGGGCCGGCTTTTCAGGACGCCGGCGCACGCCGTGTTCCTCCAGCAGCGCGACGAGCCGCGGGTCGGCTGCGTCCGCGCCCAGCAGCGAGAGAAAGCTGAACAGGCTCATGGGGCAGCTAGCTTCTGTTCATCCAGCAGGTGACGACCCGGATCTTTTCGGGCGACGTCCATGTGACAGTCAACCTGAAGTCGGCGTTGACCCAAAAATAGACGCCGCCTCTTTCGTTGACCTTGGTGGGTTCGCCGAGTTTTTCTTTCACGGCCTCCAGCGAGTCCTCGAACGAAATGCCCTGCCACAGCGGGCCCGGGTACCTCTGCATTCCGCGCTCATGACCCCAGAACGCGCATTTCGTCAACACGAACGGGCCGTCTCCGGCATCGTGATATTCGCGGTCGAAAAGAACGCCTTCGTCCTCGAAGGTGAAGTTCAGGCCCAGGTCCTTCAGGAAGAAGTCGTAGACCTCTACACCGGCGTCGAGCTTGTCGCCGTCCGACCAGGACAGACCCAGTTGCCTTGCAACAGGCCTGAACTCTTCCCCGTCGAAGGGCTTGGCGATGGCCTTGGCAATATCGGTGAGAGAGGGGTAGTTGGCAGGCGTCATGGGATGAGTCATATCAGTGCCGAACGCAGGCTCTTGCAGCGGGTCGACGGGCTATTCGTAGCAGCCGCGCGCCAGCAAGGTGACGCGGTAGATGCGGTCTTCCAGGAAGCTGTGCAGCACATGCACGTCACACAGATCCGTTCGCCACAGTTGATAGCCGTCGTCGTCGTCCAGCACTTCCTTCAACGGGTGCACGGCTGCTTTCGCGGCGACTACATGGAGCGTGTCGCTCATCTGCAGGCCCCACGGCAAAGCGCCTGCGTAGCCGCTGCTCTGAAAATCCAGGTCTGCTCTGTAGCGCACGCCACTCAGGCAGGGTTGACTGCTTCGAGGTGCCGTCGGTATGAAATCCGACATCTCGGCCCCGGGCTTGAAATAGAGTTCAATGCCAAGCTGATCGGAGTAATCGGCTTCTCCGTATTCGGCAATCTCGCGGGCTTTCCTGCCCAGGGAAAAGATGTCGAACTGGGCCTCGCCCTGCAACTCGGCAAGTGGGCGGCCGAATTGCCTTGCGAACTGCTCAGGCGAAGGAACCGCGGCTGCCAGAACCGGTTGCACGCGGGGTGGCGTCATCGTGACCAGTCTGAGCCGTCCGGTGCCAGGCTCGAAGCTCGCATCCACTTCGGCACGCTCAAGGGACCACCGCGCCTTGGCGACCTTCAGACCGACGCGCCACATCTCTGCGGGAGAGCCCAACCGTTGCAGCACATCGCCCGCCATATCGTCAGCTCGCAGCGAAAGCGGCAAGACACCCGCATACGGGGACCACTGCGAATTGAAGTTCACCATCAGCGAGACCCGGCTCAATATGAGACTGCCCCGGCTGCAAGGCTGACCGTATCGCGCCTCGTAGCTTTCGGCATCGGTGAAGAACAGATAGAGACCCAGCGCAGGGTTCATGAGCGAAAGGCGATGGTCCGTGCGGGCCTTCTTCAACGCCTCCTGGTCCAGCCATTCAAGCTGTTCCCAACCTTCGATCAACGCTTGCACCGGCGCACTCTCCCAGGCGTGACCCAGCAGGTAGTTGTTTGCCTCGAAGGCGTGAATCGGGTTGTTCACTGGTGGACCCAGGGCGCGCAAACCTTCACTTGAAGGGCACTGAAAACGACAGGTTCCACAACGCACCATCGTCCTGGTAAGTGGCGCGCACCTGCAGGCCTTCTTTCAGCCACTGGTCCCACTCGACGACGTCGTCTTCTTCCTCCGTCAGCGTGGGCGTACCGAATTCGCGAAGCGCGTCTTCTCGCGTGGCGATCGGTCCTTTGCTGAACGGCACCGGCCCCACGTAGGGCTTGAAGCTCTTGCTGCCGGGGCCGTAGGCAAAGGCCGCCACAAAGATCGCGTTGCCCGTGTCCTTCGGGGTTGCCACTTTGCGCTCATACCCTTCGCGCTCCCAAAAGGCCAGTTCCAGCCCAAGCGGCTTGAGTTCGATGGCGTCAGAGCCTTCGGCGCGCAGTGTCTTGGCGGACAGCGACCGAACGCTCGTTCCCGCAGAGCTCAGAAGCTGTTCAAGGTCAGCGTTCAGTTCGGAGTACCCGAAGAGGGGCAATAGGTCGTTCAGTGTCATGCGTTGCTCCTGTGCTTTGCAGATCATTTTCTAGCCGATTTCATGGCCTTCTTCAGCCACTTCGTCCATTCGTCGTGCGTCATGCGGGTGATCTCCTCGGCGGCCTCTTTGTATTTGCCTTTGCAGCCGGGGTCGTACTTGTCAATCTCCTTGAGGATCTTCTCGGTGTTCTCCTTGGCGGCCCTTTGCAGGTCTTGCGCATCACGCATCGGCCGCTTGAGGCCGTCGATGGTCTGATGCTGCCGGCCGCCGAAGGTCTCGCTTTGCTCGCGGTGCAGTGCGCTGGGTGTCGCGATGGTCGGCGCGCTGTCGACAATGGCGCTCTTCTCGGCCTTGGTCAGCGGCGAACCCTTGATCTCGGCAGCGCGCTCGAGCAACGCTTTCTGAGAGGGCACGTGGTCCCAGTTCACGCCTTCGTTGTCGTGCTTGGAGCGGTCGCTGTAGGGTCCCTTCTGCCCACACTTGGGCTTTGGCTTGACCTTTTTCTTGACCTGCGTGTCCTTCTTCTTCGAGCCGCCCGACTCGGCTTTTGGCGCTGCCTTTTTCTTGGCCGCATCCTCTGCGGCTTTCTTCGCCAGAGCTTCCTCGGCCTCCTTGGCAGCCGCCTCCTCCGCCTCCTTCTCGAGCTTCTCTTTCAGGAGCCGCTCGGCAAGCAGCTTTTCGGCCTGCTTGATGCCCACGCGCTCGCCGCCCTTCAACGCCCCCTTGATCGCGATCTTGCCGGCCTTGGCCGCAATGCCGCCGCCGGGCACCAGGTTGGCCGCGGCCGACGCGCCGGAGATGGCGGCGTTGACGTAGTCGCCCTCGGCCGCGTAGATGGCCGCGTTGGCGCCGTCCGAAAAAATGCCCACCACCGGAATGACGCCGCCCACGTCCAGCACGGTGTGCGTGATGGCGCTGCCCCAGCTGCCCCACCAGCTCTGTTCTTTCGGTGTCTCGGGCTGCACCTCGGGGTTGGCCTGCTGCGCCTTGGCGGCAGTGGAGGGCGTTTCGCCGACCACGGTGCCCAGAGTGTTGCCGTTGGCGTTGGTCCCCGGCTGGCGCGGCTTGAGCTCGGGCGGCTTGAGTTCGGGCAGTTCGAGCGTGGGCTTTTCTTGCCGCAGCGCCTCGTACTGCGCGTGCGACATGGTCCAGGTGTTCTGCGCCGGCCCCAGGTCGGAGGGAAAGTACAGCAGCGACACGGCGTCGGCGTGGTTGTAGCCCACCAGCCGCCCGCCGGCGCCGACCGACCGGGTGAATGCGGGAGCGATGTCTACGGTGACGGCCATGCGCGCGCTACTTTCCGTTCATCCAGAACAGATCGTCATGGCGCACGAGCAGCTTGCCCTCGGCGCGCACCGTGCGGCTGTGGTCCTTGGGGTAGCACTTGCCTTGCACGGTGCCGCTTTTCACGCCCTTGGCGGCACCGGCCGCATCGCCGATGGTGGTGGGCACCACGCTCATGTCGTAGACCACCACCGGGTGCCCGTTGGCGCGCACGCTGCTGGCCACCGCGGTGGTGCTCGCCAGCTGCGCCGTGACCGGATAGGGCACGGGCGGAATGGCGCTCCCCATCGGCGTCTTGCACACATCCGGCGCCAGGCTCACCACGCGCCAGCTGCCCTGCTTGCGGGCGGCGACGTTGGCGCTCATGCCATGGGCTCCATGGCGCCAGCGGCGGGGGGGGCTGCGTGGGGCGCCGCGCGAACCAGCGGCGCGGCCGGGTCGGTCTCGAAGCGCGCCTCCATCACACGCACGGGCGCATCCGACGGAATCCACACGCGATGCACCAGCGACAAGGTCATGGCCTGCGCATCGACGAGCAGCGTGTCGGTCACCATGGGCAGGGGCAGCAGCGCGCCGTTGTCCAGCCGCAGCAGCACCAGCGCGCGGTGGCCGGGCAGCGTCACGCGCAAGTGGCCGCCGGGCGTGGATGAAGGTTCGCTCAGGTTCCACAGCTCGATGCATGCATCCGGCGGCAGGTACGGCACCTGCTGGTCGGCGGGCGCCGCGTTCCAGTAGCCGAAGTCGAGGTCGAGCGGCGGCCAGGGGTGGCGCTGCGCGAGCCAGGTGTCGTCGTAAGTGCCGGCCAGTGCCAGCCGCGGCGCCCAGGCCCGGCCCACCGCGCCCAGGCCGGCAGGCTCATGCCCATAGCCCTTGGCGGCTTGCGCCATGGCACGCGCGTCAAGGCCGGTGCCGGCATGTGTCGCGAGCACGGGCTGCTGCATGCGCTCCTGGGCAGGCTCGATGCGGGGGGCCGGCATGCGCTCGATGTCGGGCAGGCCGGCGTGGCGCGCCTGCTCGATGGCGCGGCGCTCCAGCCACCCCTGGCCGAGCGGGTTCGAAAAGCACACCTCGTTCAGCAGCGGCGGTTCGTGCTCGCTCGCACCAGGCTTGCGCAGCAAGGTGCGGCCACCGAAGGCGTGCTCCCAGCGCATGTCCAGGCTCAGCATGGGCTCGCTGGCGGTGCGCGCCCATTCGCGCCCGTTGCGCAGATAGAAGAGCGACGGGCCGCTCACGCGCAACCGCTTGTCGAGCACGGCGCGCGGCGCGGCCAGCGCGCTGGCGCTCTGGCGCTGGTCGTTCCACGCGGCCTGCTGCTGCGGCGTGAGCCGTGCGCCCGGGTGCAGCGGCTTGGGCGGCTCTGGCGGTTGCACCCACTGCCGGCCGGCCGTGACCTTCACGCGCACTTCCCATTCGGGCGAGGGCATGCCATGGGGCGCATGGGCGGTGGCATTCACGATGACGTCGCAGCGCGGCTTGAAGGGTGCCAGGTCGCTCTCTTCGCGCGGGCTCGATGCGCCCTCCTCGCCCCAGTACGCATCGGCCAGCGCCAGGGGCACGGGGTCGTCGTCGTTCACCTCGGCCACGCAGGTGCCGCGCGGGCCCTGCAGCAGCCTGTAGCCCACCTTCATGGCGACCACCCGGTACTCGCGGTCGCTTGGCGTGGCCGCGCGAAAGCACAGGGCGTCGAAGGGCGTCAGGTTGCGAAATTCCACGGCGCGGGCTTCAGTGGCTCACTGGTTTCAGTTGAGGTCGATGTCTTTGCCGCTCACCTGCACCGGCCCGCTCGCGGAGAAGTCGAACGACGAGCCGTTGATGGTGACCACGCCCTCCGACGTCATCACCAGCGAGCTCTTGCCGCACACCAGCTCGATGCGGTCCCCGGCATTGAAGGTGATCGTCTTGCCCACGTCCACGCGCTTGGACTGGCCCACCTGCTCGGTCTGCATCAACGCCACCGTGGTGTTCATCGCCGCCCCCACCGTCACCTGGTAGCCCAGCCCGATGGTCAGTGCCTTGGCCAGGCCGATGGTCTCGGCCTTGGCGAGTGCAACGGTCTCGGCCTTGTTGCCGCCGATGGTCACCACGCGGTTCTCGCCGATCTGAACGGTTTCGTTCAGCCCCACGGTCTCGCTGCGGTTCATGCCGATGCCGATGGTCTCGTTCAGGTCGACCGTCTCGGTGCGGTTCTTGTGGATGGTGATGGTCTCGTTCAGGTCCACCGTTTCCGTGCGGTTCTTGTGGATGGTGATGGTCTCGTTGCCGTCCACGGTCTCGGTGCGGTCGTTGTGCACCGTGATGGTTTCGTCGTGGTCCACGGTTTCGGTGCGGTCGTGCTTCACGTGCACGGTCTCGTCGTGGTCGATGGTCTTGCTGCGGTCGTGGCCGACCCAGTGGGTTTCGTCGTTTTCTACCTCGATGTCCTGGTTGCGCTCGGCATGCAGCCACAGCTGCTCGGCGCCCTTCTTGTCTTCGAAGCGCAGCGCGTTGGCGTTGGCGTCGGTGGCGCCTTCGGAGCTGCGCGTGAGCAGGCCGCTTTGGGTGGCGTTGGCGGGCAGGTCCCACGGCGGCATGTTGTCGGCGTTGTAGACGCGCCCGGTCACGATGGGGCGGTCGGGGTCGCCGTGCTCGAAGTCGACGATCACCTCCTGCCCGATGCGCGGAATCTGGATGCCGCCGAAGTGGGTGCCGGCCCAGGGCGACGACACGCGCACCCAGCAGGAGCTGTTCTCGTCCTTGGTGCAGTAGCGGTTCCAGTGAAAGCTGAGCTTCACGCGGCCGTATTCGTCGGTCCATATCTCTCGCCCCGCCGGGCCGGTGACGATGGCGGTCTGCGGCCCGGTGGTGCGCGGGCGCGGCACGGGCGGCGTGGGCGCGCGAAAGACCTTGCTGCTGGGAATCACGTCGAAGTCGACACGGCACTCGAAGGCCTGCTGCCCGCTGGCGTCGCCGATGTCCTGCAGCCGCAGGTGGGCGGCGGTCACCAGGTATTCGCGGTTGGACGCGTCCTGCGGATGGCGCTCCAGCGTCAGCAGGCAGCCCGGCACCACCGCGCGCAGGTTGCCCGAGCCGCTGGCGCGCTCGCCCTGGCTGCCCAGCTCTTCCATGCGCGTGCGCACGAGTTGCTCGCCCTCGGACTCGACCGCGTAGTCGCCGGGCCAGCCGTAGCGCTCCTGCGTGTTCTGCGCGGTCTTGCGCGGCATGGCGCTCACTTGCTGCAGGCGTGCCTTGGGGCGCGTGAAGTCGAAGTCGTCGGTCACCCAGCGGCCGCTCTGCAGGCTCTCGCAGGCGTTGAAGCGGTCGCAGTGTTCTTCGCGCACGGTGTCTTCGGCGCCGTGGAACGGAATCTTCTGGTACGCCGCGCTGTCGCAGGGCCGGTGCGCGGACATGTCGTCGCAGATCACCAGCTTGTGGCTGTCCTGCGCATGCTCGAAGCCGAAGTACAGGCCCCACTCGTGCAGCAGCCGCGCAATGAAGTCGTAGTCGCTCTCGCCGTACTGCACCTGAAAATCACGCGGCGGGTAGGCCCGGCTGGCCTTCACTTCATGCGCGAAGTCGTAGTCGCTCAGCACCTCGCCCACGATGTCGAGCACGCTCTTGTTCTGAAAGATGCGGTAGTCGCTCGTGCGCGTGGCCAGCGTGAGCCAGGGCTCTATCACGGCCTCGTACAGCGCGCGGCGGTTCTCCAGCCGCAAGAAGCGCACGCGCGTGACCAGGCCGCAGATGTGGCGCTGGTCTTCACTCCCGCCGCCGCCTGCGCCGCGCCCATCGAGCACGATGTGCACCGTCAGCGTGTGCCCCACCAGCTGCTTGATGTTCACGTTCGCGGCCTGGCGCTCGTTGTAGCCGGCCTGCTCGGGCGTGCCGAGCGTCACGGTGTAGGCAAAGAGGCTGCTCAGGCCTTCATCGCCCTCGATGGCAATGGGCTCCAGCGCGCTCTGCCCGCCCAGTGTCGGCATGGCGGCCGAAGACGCGGTCAGCACGCGGACGGACCTGGCGGCGCCTGGTGGCATGACTCTCTCCCTTGAAATCGAACACAGGCAAACAAGCCCAGCGCGAGGCGCAAGCGCCCCGCTCTGTTCTGCCGCCGCAACCTTGCTGCCGCTGCCTGCGCAGCGGAAGAAGGGTCAGGCTTCCTTGTTTTCCTTGAGGTTCCAGCCCAGAACGGTTTCGGCGCCCTTGCCGCCCTTGTCGGTCTGTTCCCAGTACTGCTGCTTCACCTTGGCAGCCTGGAAGGCGTATTGCACGAACACGGCGTCGGAGCCCTGCTCGGCCGTGTACTGCACCGAAGTCACCAGCACTTCTTCGAGCGTGACGCGGGTGTATTCGATCTGCGAGCCACCGGCCTTGCACACCGACACTTCCACCTTGGCCAGGTGCTTGCCGCTCGCGCAGTTCTTCAGCACCGCGGGTGCGGCCTTGTCGATGCGCGCGAGCACCTGCAGGTCGTTGAAGCTGGCCTTGCCCACGCCGCCGCCGCCGCCGCTGACCATGTTGCCGGGCTGCGTTGCGCCCCAGGCGAAGGACTTGATGTCGCTCCACTCCTTGTGGTTTGCGTCCTTCGATTCGCCGCCCGCGCCTTCGACGCGCATGAACATGTCTACTGCCATGAGATCAACTCCCTCAGTTGTTGTGGGCCCGCTAGAGCACCGTTGAAATGGCTGCCCTCCCCCCGCGGGAGCGCAACCCCAAAATACTTTTCCGCGCAGGTGCGATGCACCCGGTGACAGCGCGGAAGGCTGCCTTGTCGGTACGCCAATCTTTAGCGTTACAGCACGCCGAACAAAGCCGGCTGCAATGCCTTCACCGCCGGCTATGTTGCTTCGAGTTCGTGACAGCGCAATTATTTTTTAACAAAACTTTCCTGTTTCTTCAGGATTCGCCGCGAAATTTTGTTGCTGTTTTTTTCAGCGCCGCTGAAAACGGAGCCATTGGTTTTCAAACGTCGCGTCATCGGAAGAAGCGCTCTGGCAGCCGCTCCATCGAGGTCGCTCTTTCGACGCGCCTGCCGTCGCAGTGCGCGAACCTTAGGCGAGCGCATGCGGCGCAGCCAGTGCCGAAAGTCATGCGGAATAAAGGTTTAACGAGCAGCGCATTCTTTTATTGGAACGCTGTACCAGCATTGCGCGGACCGCTGTTGTTCATCGGCGCGCGACATCCACCACCGCGCTTGCGAAGGCCTCGGGGGCCTCTTGCGGCAGGTTGTGGCCGATGCCGCCGCTGGCTGTGCGATGTTCGTAGAAGCCGGAGAACTTCTTTGCATAGGCGGCGGGCGGCGGGTGCGGCGCGCCGTTGGAATCGCCTTCCATTGTGATGGTCGGCACGCTGATGACAGGTGCCTGCGCCAACCGCGCCTCCAGCGCCAGGTACTTCGCCTCGCCCTCTGCCAGGCCCAGCCGCCAGCGGTAGTTGTGCACCACCACGGCCACGTGGTCGGGGTTGTCGAAGGCGCTGGCGCTGCGCTCGAAGGTGGCGTCGTCGAAGCGCCATTGGGGCGATGCGATCCGCCAGATGAGCTTGGCAAAGTCGTGGCGGTTCTGCTCGTAGCCCGCGCGGCCGCGCTCGGTCGCAAAGTAGTACTGGTACCACCACTGCAGTTCGGCCGCAGGCGGCAGCGGTGCCTTGCCGGCCTCCTGGCTGCCGATGAGGTAGCCGCTGACCGACACCAGCGCCTTCACGCGCTCCGGCCACAGCGCGGCCATGATGCAGGCGGTGCGCGCGCCCCAGTCGCAACCGGCCACTGTCGCCGTCTTGACCTTCAATGCGTCCATCAGCGAGAGCATGTCGACCGCCACCGCCGCCTGCTGGCCGTTGCGCGGTGTGTCGGCCGACAAAAAGCGCGTGGCGCCGTAGCCGCGCAGGTACGGAACGATCACCCGAAAGCCTGCAGCAGCCAGCAGCGGCGCCACGTCCACGAACATGTGAATGTCGTAAGGCCAGCCGTGCAGAAGAATCACCGGCGCGCCGTTGGCGGGGCCGGCTTCGTAGTAGCTGACGTTCAACACGCCGGCGTTGATGCTTTTCAGCGGCTCCAGGCGACGCAGCGGGCCGGTGCCCTGCACGTTCTGCGAACCGGGCGAACCACCCGACTGGGCAAAGGCCGGCAGCGCCATGCCGAGTTGAGCGGCGGCCACGCCGAGCGCGGCGGTGCCAAGAAAGGAACGGCGGGGCAGTTGAAGGGGAGCAGACATCGGTATCTCCTTGCGAATCGGCAATTCAGGGTTGAAGGGCAGTCGGTGCAGCGACTGGCGGCCGCGATGGTGATCGCGTGAGGGCGCAAGAACCGGCGTTGCGTATCGCTGTGTATCGAGGCGGGCCTTTCCGACAATAGATTTCATTGGCTGTGCCGTGGCATTCAGCGTGCGCGGCGCTTTTCACCGCACCGAGAATGCGAGCAGCCGCCAGACCCGCAACATCTTCATCACCTTCACTCATGCCCCTGCCGAAGACGCCCTTCCCCCGCATCGCCATCGCGGCATTCGCCCTGTCGATGAGCGCACTCGCCTTCGCGGCAACGCCCAGCGCACAGCAACAGGCAACGACCCAGAGCGCGAGCCAACCCAAGCCCGGCGCACCCGTGCCCGCGGGCTCTCCGCAGGTCGGCCCGGTGCACTTTCAGTTCGCCATCTACTACGCCAAGCCCCCGGCCACCGACCCCGTGGCCGTGCTGCGCAGCCGGCTCGGCAAGCTGGCGGGCGGGCCCAAGCTGCTGTCCGCGCCGCTCACGCCCGCGTCGGCCACCGAGCCCGTGGTGTTCGCCAACTGGAACACCACCACCGTGCTGCAGAGCTACCGCGCGCCCAGCATGGCGCTGCTGCAGCGCTTCGGCCGCGGCCTGTCGCGCGAACAGGCCGAGGGGCTGCAGAAGGCCGACCGCGCGTTGATCCTGGACTTTGCGCATCCGGCGCAGCAGGCTTCCGCCGCCATGCTGAATGCGCTGCAGCTCACGGTGCAGGTGGCGCGCGACACCCACGGCCTGCTGTGGGACGAAGAAACGCGCGAGGTGTTCACGCCCGACGCCTGGCAAAAGCGCCGCATCGATTCATGGGCCGGCAACGTGCCCGACATGTCGCAGCAGACCGTCATTCACGCCTACCGCAGCGACACGCTGGTGCGCGCCATCACGCTGGGCATGGCCAAGTTCGGCCTGCCCGACGTGGTGGTGAGCGACTTCTCGTGGTCGAGCAACCGGCCCATGGGCAACCTGGTGAACATGTTCGCGCAGGCCATGGCCGAAGGCGCCACGCTGCAGCGCCCCGGCCAGTACGACCTGAACCTGCGCGCGCTGAAGCACGCCGCCGCGCGCGACCCGATGCTGGCCAGCCTCAAGCCCAACGCCGCGGCGGTGGCCAAGCTGTCGGTGGTCAACGGCAAGTGGGAAGACGGCGACCCGCGCAACCGGCTGTACGAGATTCGCTTCGACCGCTACACCGGCCCCGACCGCTACGCGCAGCAGACCGCCATGCTCCACGCGGCCTTTGGCGCCGATGAAGACACGGTCACCCGCCTGAAGCACAACGACGAGCTGCTCACCGCCAGCAAGGCCGCCAACGCGCAACTGCCCAAGCTGCGCGAGGCCTTTGCCAAGGGCCTGCAGCCCGGCGAGTTCGTTCTGGTGAAGGCGCCCTTCACCACGCGCGACGGTGGCAACGAATGGATGTGGGTCGAGGTTGCGCGCTGGAACGGCGACACCATCGAAGGCCTGCTGAAGAACGAACCGGCCGAAGTGCCCAGCCTGCATGCGGGCCAGATGGTGAAGGTGTCGCAGGCCAAGGTGTTCGACTACATGCGCCGCCACCCCGACGGGCGCGAGGAAGGCAATGAGACGACGAAGATCATCATGAAGATGCAAGGGGCGAAGAAGTGAGCACCGTGAAAAACCCGATGCTGCAGCGCGCGTACCTTCTGCTGGTGGCCTTGGTGGTGCTCGTGGGTTGCTGGGTCGCACCCATCGACACGCCGGCACGTGCGCAGGTCAACGACGGACTGAAGCGCGCGCTGACCACCTTTGCCGCCGCGCGCGCGCTGGGCGCGGTGGTGTCGGTGGCGCAAGGCACGCAGGTCGATGCCACGCCGGGCGGCGTGGGCGTGAGCTTTGCGCCGGGCCAGGCGCTGAAGCCGCTGAACGAACTCATCGAGCAGTTCGCGGCCATCATGCTGGCGGCCAGCGTGTCTTTCGGCATTCAGCTGATGCTGCTGAACATCGGCGCGCACCACCTCATGTCCTGGCTGGTGAGCGGTGTGGCGCTGGCATGGGTGGCGTGGCGCTGGCAGTGTGGCCGCTCGCCGCGCTGGCTGCAGTCGATGTTGATCGGGCTGCTGCTGGTGCGCTTTGCGGTGCCGCTGAGCGCGGTGGCCAACGAAGGCCTGTACCACGCGTTCATGGCCAACGACTACCAGACCGCGCTGTCGGGCATCGAGAAGTCGCCCACCGCCGTGGTCGACGCCACGCAGGAAGCACCCGTGGCGCAGGAAGGTTGGCGCGACCGCGTCGAGCGCTGGCTGCCGAAGCTGCCCAACCTGAAGGCCACGTACGACCAGATACTGAAATCCGCCTCCGACTGGGCCGAGCGCATCGTGAAGCTCATCGCGCTCTTCGTGCTGCAGACCATCGTGCTGCCGCTGGTGTTCCTGTTCGTCGCGTGGCGCCTGGCGCGGGCGGCGATACGGGAGCCGCGCACGCCGGCCGTTCGGCCCGGCGTTGCACCGAGCGCCGCCTGAAAGCGCCGCTCGAGCAGCAGGAGCCTCAGCGCACCTTGGCGCGCGTGAGCAGGTAGTTCTGGTGCATCACGTTGCCGGCGAAATACGGCGCCGCCATGGCGTCGAATTCTTCCCGCAGCGCGGCCAGCTTGGGCGGGTCACCGGCCAGGCTTTCGACAAGCTTTTGCATCGGCCCGACAGAGCGCTCCATGAACAGGCGAAAGTGCTCGATGCTCAGCGCCGGGTAGTTCATGGTGCCGCGCTCGAAGAAGGGCGCGCCGAAGTGCGGCGCAAGCCGCTCGGTCACCGTGGCCGGGTTGCCCCACTGCGGCGGCGGCGAGGCACCAGCCGGCGGTGGCGGTGAGTTGCGGCCCACAAAGGCGAACATACGGCCCACGAAATGCTCCGGTGGCCAGGTCGCGAAGGCCACGCGGCCGCCGGGCTTGAGCACGCGGCGCATCTCGGCCATGGCCACTTCGGCACGCGGCGCGAACATGTGGCCGAACTGGCTCAGCACCACGTCGAAAGCGCCGTCGGGGTACGGCAGTTGCTCCGCGTCGCCCTCGGTCCACACGATGTCTTCATGCCGCGCGATGCGGGCGTTGTCGCGTGCCAGTTCGAGCAGCTCGGGCGTGAGGTCGAGCCCCGTCACCCTGGCGCCGTGGCGCGCGGCCGTGATGGCCACCACACCGGTGCCGGTGCCCACGTCGAGCACCGCCTCGCCGGGCACCACCTGCGCGAAGCGCACCAGGTGGCCGGCCACCGGCGGGGTGAACATGGCGGTCGGCGCAAAGGTCGACCACATCTGGCGCTGGCGCTGCTTGAACTCTGCGAACGGGTCCTGGGTCATGTTGCGCTCCATGCCGGCCGCTGGGCCGCGGACGTGGGCGCGACTCTATGCCCCTGCACCGCAAGCAAACAGCCCCGAACACGAAAGACGTGTAACGCGGCAATGCCGCGCGTGCTTCGGCAGTGCCGTCAGCAGCACCGCCCCTTGCCCGCCCCGTAGCGCGCCTCCAGCCGTTCGCGAAAGAAGGCCTCGTAGCTCATGGGCGCGCGGTCGGGGTGGGTGGCCGCCATGTGGGTCAGGTACACGTCGTAGTCGGGCAGCCCGACCATGAGCCGCAGCGACTGCCTGACCGAGCGCGCAAGGTAGCGCCCGGCTTCGGGCAAGGCGAATGCCATGGTGTCAGTGCCCCGCGGCCGACACGGCGCCCGCGGGCTCGAACGGCGTCTCGTGCGTAGTCGGCCGGTTGACTGCGCGCGCGGCCAGGCAGGCCTTGATGCTGTACACCAGCACGCTCAGCACCACGAACATGAAGAGCGCGCACAGCGCGGCGTCGAGCCGGTCGTTGAACACGATGCGCGACATGGCCTCGGGTGTCTTGGCTGGTGCCACCAGCACGCCGTTGGCCAGGCCTTCGGTGTACCTGGCGGCATGCGCGAGGAAGCCGATCTTCGGGTCGGCCGAGAAGATCTTCTGCCAGCCCGCCGTGAGCGTGCAGGCCAGCAGCCACGCGGCCGGCGCAATGGCCACCCACGCATAGCGCTCGCGCTTCATGCGGAACAGCACGACCACGCCCAGCAGCAGCGCCACCGCGGCCAGCATCTGGTTGGAGATGCCGAACAGCGGCCACAGCGTGTTGATGCCGCCCAGCGGATCGACCACGCCCTGGTACAAGAAGTAGCCCCAGGCCGCCACGCACAAGGCCGTGGCCACCAGGTTGGCGGGCAGCGAATCGGTGCGCTTCATGGCGGGCACGAAGCTGCCCAGCAGGTCTTGCAGCATGAAGCGGCCTGCGCGGGTGCCGGCGTCTACCGCCGTGAGGATGAACAGCGCCTCGAACAGAATCGCGAAGTGGTACCAGAAGGCCATCATGGCCTGCCCGCCGATCACCTGGTGCAGGATGTGGGCCATGCCCACGGCCAGCGTCGGCGCACCGCCTGCGCGGCCCAGGATGGTGGTTTCGCCCACGTCCTTGGCGGTCTGCAGCAGCATCTCCGGCGTGATGACGAAGCCCCAGCCCGACACCGTGGCCGCCACCTGTTGCGCGGTGCTGCCCACCAGCGCGGCGGGGCTGTTCATTGCAAAGTACACGCCCGGCTCGATGCACGAGGCCGCCACCAGCGCCATCACCGCCACGAACGATTCGGCCAGCATGCCGCCGTAGCCGATGAAGCGCGCATGCCGCTCGTTGTCGAGCATCTTGGGCGTGGTGCCCGAAGAAATCAGCGCATGAAAACCCGACACCGCGCCGCATGCGATGGTGATGAACAGAAACGGGAACAGGCTGCCCGACCACACCGGCCCGCCGCCCTGCGCAAACTGCGTGAGGGCCGGCATCTGCATCGTCGGCATCACGAACATGATGCCGATGGCCAGCGCGATGATGGTGCCGATCTTCAGAAAGGTCGACAGGTAGTCGCGCGGCGCCAGCAGCAGCCACACCGGCAGGCTGGCGGCGACGAAGCCGTAGCCCACCAGCATCCAGGTGAGCGCCTTGCCGTCAAAGGTGAACAGCGGCGCCCACTCGGCGCTCTGGCTCACGGCCTGGCCGCCGAAGATGGCCAGCATCAGCAGCACGAAGCCGATGAGCGACACCTCGCCGATGCGCCCCGGGCGAATGAACCGCAGGTACACGCCCATGAACAGCGCCACCGGCACCGTGGCCGCCACCGTGAAGGTGCCCCAGGGCGATTCGGCCAGCGCCTTCACCACGATCAGCGCCAGCACCGCCAGGATGATGATCATGATCATGAAGGTGCCGAACAGCGCAATCATGCCGGGCACCACGCCCATCTCTTGCTTGACCAGGTCGCCCAGCGAGCGGCCGTCGCGCCGCGTGGAGATGAACAGAATGATGAAGTCCTGCACCGCGCCGGCGAACACCACGCCCGCAAGAATCCACAGCAGGCCGGGCAGGTAGCCCATCTGCGCGGCAAGCACAGGGCCCACCAGCGGGCCCGCACCGGCGATGGCCGCAAAGTGGTGGCCGAACAGCACGTTCTTGTCGGTCGGCACGTAGTCCAGGCCGTCGTTGTGGCGGTGCGCGGGGGTCTTGCGGTTGCCGTCCAGGCCCAGCACCTTGTCGGCGATGAACAGGCTGTAGTAGCGGTAGGCGATGAGGTAGGTGCAGATGGCGGCGGCCACCACCCAGAGGGCGTTGACGCTTTCACCGCGGGTCAGGGCCACGGTGCCGAGCGCGAAGGCGCCGACCACGGCCACGACCAGCCACACCAGATAGCGTCGGATGCTGTGCATGCGGATGTCTCCAATATTGAATCCGCGAAGTGTTCCCGCACGGGAGCCGGCGCGCATCCGTCGGACCGCGCGGGGCAAGTGCGTGGCTTTGCGTAATGGAAAACCCGAATCGTGCGACAAGCGCTGCGCGTTTCAATGCCTTTGAACCTACACGCACAAAGCGCACCAGGCAGCAACATCCGTCTTTTGGCTTCAAAGGGGGCGGCACGATCGACGCACAAGACAACCCACCAGGCAATCCACCCGACAGCCCGCCACGTTGCTGCATCGTGGGCGGCGGCCCCGCCGGCATGATGCTGGGCCTGCTGCTGGCACGCGCCGGTGCGCGCGTCGTGGTGCTGGAAAAGCACACCGACTTTCTGCGCGACTTTCGCGGCGACACGGTGCACCCCTCCACGCTCGAAGTGCTGCATGAGCTGGGCCTGCTCGACGCCTTCTTGCAGCGCCCGCACGACCGCGTCGACGCGCTGCGTGCCACCTTCGAAGGCCAGAGCTTTCCGGTGGCCGACTTCACGCGGCTGCCCTCGCACTGCAAGTTTCTGGTGCTGATGCCGCAGTGGGAGTTTCTGGACTTCATGTGCGAAGAGGCGCGGCGCTACCCTGGCTTCGAGCTGTGGACCGACGCCGAAGCCGTCGGCCTGCTGCAGGACAACGGCCGCGTGAGCGGCGTGAAGGTGCGGCGCGGGCGCCGTGCCGGCCAGCCGCAGGACGTGGCGCTGCATGCCTCGCTGGTGGTGGCCGCGGACGGGCGCCATTCCATGCTGCGCGATGCCGCGGCGCTGCCGCACATCAGCTACGGCGCGCCCATCGACGTGCTGTGGATGCGCATTGCCAAGGCACCCGGCGACCCCGACGCCACCGCCGGCCACATTGCGGGCGGGCGCTTTCTGGTGACGCTGAACCGCGGCGACTACTGGCAGTGCGCCTTCGTCATTCCCAAGGGCGGCCATGCGGCGCTGCAGGCGCGCGGCATCGAGGCGTTCCATGCGGAAGTTGCGCAGGTCGCGCCGTTCATGCGCGACAGGCTGGCGCAGGCCCTGCCCGACTGGGCCGCGGTGAAGCTGCTTGAAGTAACGGTCGACCGGCTGGAGTCCTGGGCATGCAAGGGCATGCTGTGCATCGGCGATGCGGCGCACGCCATGTCGCCGGTGGGCGGCGTGGGCATCAACCTGGCCGTGCAGGACGCGGTGGCCGCCGCCAACCTGCTGGCCGCGTCGCTCGCGGGCAGCGCCACGCACAAGCAGATCGACGACCTGCTGCCGCAACTGCAGCGCCGCAGGGAATGGCCGGTGCGTGTGACGCAGGCCGCGCAGCGCATGGTGCAGAACCGCGTGCTGGTGCCCGTGCTGGGCGGCAAGGTGAATGCAAGGCCCGGGCATGTGCCGTGGCCGCTGCGGCTGCTGTCGCGTTGGCCGATGCTGCGGCGGTTGCCCGCGCGCGCGGTGGGGCTGGGTGTGCGGCCGGAGCATGTGAAGTCGCCGCGCGGCTGAAGGGCCTTGGCTCGGATCTTTATCTCTTTTTTACGCGCGCGCGTGCGCATTCGACGCCGTTTTTACGCTGGGGTTTCCACACTCGATGCCTTCAGAAAGCAAGAGTGATTCATGGACATCGTGTGCTTGGCCGTCGTTGCGGCCGTGTGGGTTCTGTCGGCCGAAACGCTGGTGCGTTTCTACAAGCTCGACGCACCGCGCAAGCAGGCTGAAGCGGGTGCGACATGGCGTTGAACGCCACGCTCTGGTACCGCGCCGCGGCATGGGCCCGACAGGCCAGCGCGCGCCCCGACATGACGCTGCTGTGGTCGTGCTGCGGTACGCCGTCGCTCGGCGAACAGACGCTGCTCGGACGCCACGGTGCGCGCGATGTGCGCGTGGCCACGTGCGGGCACTGCGGGGCCGAGTGGCTGAGCCTGTCGCAGGCGGACAGCCCGAGCGACTGGCAGCCGTTGCACAGCGGCGCCGCGGCCACGCGGGCGGCGTGCAGGCCGGTTCGCTTCATCGAAGAACGGGGCGCGTGGCGCAGAAGAAAGTTGCGGGACGCGGAGGACTGAAAGGGGTGCCGAAGGGCTGCTGAAGCGCTTGTTTCAGGTGGCCGCCAAGGGCGCCCACGTTGCCCACTTCACATGTTCCGTGAAACTGAAGCGTTGCTGCACGCCATCGTCACCTTGGCCATAGCCCCGCAGCAAGAGATGGGGATAGACGAACGAAACGGTCGTCGCGTTCTTCGCCACCGTCGTCCACATGCGATCGGCCACGCGCACGACGTGCAGCATGCTGCCCGCGCCGCTGTAGCTCTCCAGAGTGAAGTAGGCCGAGTTCGGCGACCACGCATGACCTCGGCCCCAGAAGGTGCCTGGTATTGAGAGGCCGTCGAGCATCACGCTGTTGAGGCTGTCGCTGTGCGGCTTCTCGGTTTCATAGGTCCACACGGTGGCGTGGGCGCCATCGGGCGAGACGATGCGCTCGCCGCCGTAGCCGATGTACACAGGGCTGCCGTCGCGCGGTGCAACGCGAGCGCCCGGTGTCGGTATCAAGGCTGGCATCAAGGCCGGCGTGCCTGCGCCGTCTGGCGCGACCAGTACACGCCGTCGAGCCTGTCGAGCCGCACCTCGCCACCGGTCGACGGTGCATGCACGAAACGCCCGCCACCCACGTAGATGCCCGCATGGGACGGTGTGGAAGAGCCGAACAAGACGAGGTCGCCTGTGCGCAGTTCGGACATCGCCACCGGCCGGCCGAACCCCGACATGCGCGCCACCGTGCGCGGCGGCGATTGCCCCACGCTGTTCAGGTACACATAGCCGATGAGGCCGCTGCAATCGAAGCCGCCGTCGGGCGTGTTGCCGCCATAGCGGTACGGTGTGCCGACCAGGCCGAGCGCGTGAATGGCGATGCTGTTCGATTGTTCGTCGGTGAGCGGCGTGCTGCTGACCACAGGTGCCTGCCCTGTGCGCGGCCCCTGTCTGGCAGGGCCGGCGCAGCCCACGATCAAGGCACAGGCCACCAGGGGCAGCAGCTTGAAGAGCAGCCTCTGCGGCAGCATGCGAAACGGTGATGTAGGCGGGAGTGCATCGTGCATGGCGGAAGGCGGGGCGGGTGGGCGTTCGCAGACTCTATCGCGGAACGCGGCGCCTTCCTTCAAGCGCAATGAGAGCGCAACGAGAGCGCACCTGGAAAGCACAACGCCCTTTGCGGCCAGTGCTGTTGCACCGGGGCCGCCAAAGGGCGTCATTGCACGGAGGTGTGCGGGGCTTAAGCGGCAGGCGCAGCGTTGACCGCGTCCTTCAGCGCCTTGCCGGCGGTGAACTTGGGCGCCTTGCTGGCCTTGATGGTCATCGGCTCGCCGGTGGACGGGTTGCGGCCCGTGCGCTCGGGGCGGTCGGACACCGAGAAGGCGCCGAAGCCGATCAGTTGCACCGTGTCGCCGCCAGCCAGGGCGCGCGAGAGGTTGTCCAGGGCGGAGTCCAGCGCACGGGCCGCGTCGACCTTGCTGAGGTTGGTGTCGTTGGCGATGGCGGTGATGAGTTCGGTCTTGTTCAAAACAGGAGATTCCTTTTCAGTGAAACAGTGGCGGAAAAATACGTAGCGCCAAAGCGCTACCGGGGGACGAACTTTAAACGCCCTGCGGGGGGCCATCGGCGCACAGGGGGTTTCGAAATTGAAACATCGTGATCGATGTCCGCTGTGAGGGCGCTCACACTTCATGTTCGGCTGCGAAATCTCTGTTTCAAGGGGTGAGCCGCTCCATGACGAGCGCCGTTTTGAATGCCATGAGCGTTCAACGCTCATGAAATGGTTCGAACATGCTTGAAATTGGCAAGGCCGCAATTGCGCACCCTCCTCTTGTAAGCTGCCGCGCATACATACGCCTGTAGGCGGAGGAGACAAAACATGATGCGACTGATCGTGCTGGCGCTGTTGGTGTTCGGCGCCTGGAAGGGCTACGGGCATTACCAGCAGAAGAAGCTCTCCGCCATGCAGAGCGAGACAACAACACCCGCGCTCGGCTTCACCGTCAAGCCGAGCCCTTCGGCAGCGAACTTCGCGTGCGACGGGCGCACCTACTGTTCGCAGATGACCTCGTGCGCGGAGGCCAACTACTTTCTGAAGAACTGCCCCGGCGTGAAGATGGACGGCAACAACGACGGGGTGCCTTGCGAGCAGCAGTGGTGCCGCTGAAGGGAGGCGGCGGTCTTTCGGCACACGTTCGGCATTACGTTCGGCATCACGTTCTGCAGATCGTCAGGCGTCACCGGAACAGCGCGGCCCCCTGCGCCGCCATCGTGCCGTGCGTGCCGCCTGCGCTCGCAAGCGCAGCATCACCCGCGCAATTCAGCCCTGGCCGAACGCGCGCGCATGCTCCACCGCGTACTTGATGAGCTCGGCCTGCCCCTCGATGCCCAGGCGCCGCTTGATGCTCTGGCGGTGCGCCTCCACGGTGCGCACGCTCAGGCCCAGGCCGCGCGCAATCTGCTTGCTCGACTCGCCCCGCCCCAGCGCCGAAAGAATCTCGCTCTCGCGCGGCGTGAGCAAGGGGCGCGGCGCCTGGGTGCGAAAAAGCTTCTTCGACACCGCAGGGCTCAGAAAGGTGCCGCCCGCCGACACGGCCTCGATGGCCGCGACGATCTCCACCGCCGGCGCGTCTTTCAGCACATAGCCGCGCGCGCCCACCTGCAGGGCCTTCTGCACGTACTCCGGGTTGTCGTACATGCTGAGCATCACGATGTGCGTGGCCGGCTGGCGTTGCAGCAGCAGCGCGGCCAGCTCGATGCCGTTCATCTCCTTCATGCCGACGTCCATCAGCATCAGGTCGGGCTGCACGCTGTCGATCTGCGCGAGCGCCTCGGCCGCGTTGCCGGCCTCGCCGACGATCTCCAGGTTGGGCATGGAGCCCAGCCGCGCGCGCAGGCCGTCACGCACCAGCGGGTGGTCGTCGACCAGAAAGAGGCGGATGATTTTCACGGTGTGGGTCATGCTGCTGCTGCCGTGGCTTCGGCCCTTGCGTGGTGCAGCGGCACCTCGGCCTCGATCGACGTGCGCCCGTCGTTCGAGCGCACGGTGAGCCTGCCGCCGATGGCCTCCATGCGCTCGCGCATGTTGCGCAGGCCGATGCCGCGGCGCGGGTCGAGCTGCACGGCATCTGTGTCGAAGCCGGTGCCGTCGTCGCTCACCTCGAGCCGCACGCCGTCTTCTTCGTCGAAGCGCAGCTCGATGCTCACATGCCGCGCCTGCGCATGCTTGCGCACGTTGGTCAGCGCCTCCTGCGTCAGCCTGAAGAGCGCGGTCTTCACCTCGGGCTGAAGCTCGAAGGCCTCGCCGCCGATCATCATCGACGCATCGACGGCGCCCTCTTCGCGGAACTCGTCCACCAGCCGCTCCAGCGCGGCGGGCAGACCCAACGTGTCGAGCAAGGCCGGGCGCAGCCGGTGCGAGATGCGGCGCACTTCTGTGAGCGAATCGTTCAGCCGCTGCAGCGCCTTGCCCAGCGCGGGCGGCGGGCGCTGGTGCTGGCGGTCGAGCTGCTCCACGGCGGACTCGATCAGCAGCTTGGCCGACACCAGGGTCTGGCTGGTGCCGTCGTGCAGCTCGCGCGCGAGGTGGCCGCGCTCTTCTTCCTGCGACTGCACCACGCGCCGCGCGAGCAGCCGCAGCTTGGCCTCGGCCGTGCGGTGCTCGCTGAGGTTGAGCAGCAAGCCGGCCGCGCTCACGGTGCCCAGGCACAGCGCGGCAATGCCCGCAATCCACAGCAGCGTGGCGGTGACGTTGGCGTTCATCTGGCGGTCGAGCGTGTCCATGGTCGACTGGATGTCGTCCAGGTACAGCCCGGTGCCGACCATCCAGTTCCAGCGCGGCATGGCCGTGACATAGCCGAGCTTGGGCGCCATCTGCGCACTGGAGGGCTTGCGCCATTCGTACTCGACGTAGGCCCCGCCGTTGTCCTTCGCGCCCTTGATCAGGTCTTGAATGGTGAAGCGGCCCTGCGAGTCCTTCAGGTTCCACAGGTTCTTGCCGACCAGCTCGGGCTGGCGCGAATGCATGAGCGCGTTGCCTTCCAGGTCGTAGACGAAGAAGTACCCGTCGTCGCCGTAGTTCAGCGCGGCCAGCCGGCGCAGCGCCTCGTTGCGGGTGGCCTCGTCGTCCTGGCCGGATTCGTACAGCGGCAGCAGGTTGCTCACGGCCAGATCGACATAGCTGCGCAACTCGCTGCGGCGCTGCGCCATGTAGCTGCGCTCGATGAGGGCGCGCTCGCGCTGCGCGAGGTCGTGCTCCTGATGGCGCACGGCCAACGCCACCAGCACCAGTGCGACGAGCAGCGGTGCCACGGCCAGCGCAACGATCTTGGAGCGGAGATTCATCGGGCGGCAAGACTACCACCGGGCGAGCGCGGGCCCGGCGGGCGTTGCGCGGGTCGCGGGAAGGCCGCCCTTGCCTATCATCCCCACCCAATGAACCACCCTTGCCTTCGCCTTCGCGTTCGCCAGCTCCTGCTCCCCGTGTTCGCCCTGCTCGGCATCGCGGGCATCGCCATCGCCGGCTTCTCGCCCGACGGCTACGCGGTGCATGTGCTGGGGCGCACCGGCCCGCAGCCGTATCCGCTGCAGGGCGTGGCTTGGTTCTGCGGCGCGGTGCTTGTGGAGACAGCGCTGGTGTGGGCGCTGCTGCGGCCCGCCACGTACCGCCGAAGTTGGAAGCGCGCGCTGCCGGCCTTGGCCATCGTGCTGGCAGTGTGGGCCTGGCTGGGCATGGGCGCGATGCACCAGCCGCCGTATTTCATGGTGCACCTGCTGTGGCTCACGGCAATGGTGTTCGCGCTGGCGCTGCTGCTGGTGGTATCGCTCACCGCCAGCTTGCAGGCCTTTCTGGCCGTGCAAGCCTCTCAAGGCTCGCAAGCCGCGCAGGTGGCCGAGCGCGACCGGCGCCCTTAGACCTTCAAGCCTTCAAGCAGTCAGGCCGTGCGGCCCGCGGCGGGCACCGCGCCTCGCCGGAACTCGGTCATGTAGTACCCCAGCGCCAGCACCACATACCCGCCACCCAGCAAGCACACCCCGGTCCATCCGTGGAAGGCATACACGGCCGCCGCAATGCCCGAGGCCACCGCGGCGCAGATGAAGATGAAGGTCATGAACAGGCCGTTGAGCCGGCCGCGCAACTCGGGCGCCAGCATGAACAGGCTGCGAAAGTTCAGCACCTGGCACAGCTGCACCGCGCCGTCGAGCAGGATGCCCGCCGCCACCAGCCCCACCAGCGACTGAAAGTGCATGGACACCGCGCCCAGCACGAACGACAGCAGCGCCACCACGATGGCCCAGCCGGTGGCCGGGCGCGTGAGCCCGCGGTCGGCCAGGCGGCCCGCCAGCGGCGCCATCAACGCACCCGCCGCGCCGGCCAGCGCAAACAAAGCAATGCCGCGCTGGCCCAGGCCGAATTCATGCACCAGCGCCAGCGGCACGGCGGTCCAGAACACCTGGAAGCCGGAGAACATCATCCCCTGGTAGAAGCCGCGCCGGCGCAGCACGGGTGTGTTCCACACGATGCCCGGCAGCGAGGCCATGGTGCGCGCATAGCCCACCGACGCATGCGGGCGGCGCTCCGGCAGCGCGCGCCACAGCACGGCAATGAGGCCGGCCATGAGCACCGCCGACACCCAGAACACCGCACGCCAGCCCAGCGCCGACGCCACGATGCTGGCAAAAGGCCGCGCCAGCATGATGCCGCCCAGCAGGCCGGCCATGATGTTGCCGACCACCTTGCCGCGCGAGGCTTCCGGCGCCAGGTGCGAGGCAAAAGGCAGCAGCACCTGCGCCGCCACCGCGCACGTTCCCACGAGGAACGAGGCCGCCAGAAAGGTCACGGCCGAGTCCGACAGCGCAATGCCCGCCAGCCCGATCACCGCGCCCAACAGCGCCCCCACGATGAGCCGGCGGTTCTCCACCACGTCGGCCAGCGGCACCAGCAACAGCAGGCCGGCGCCGTAGCCGAGCTGCGTAAGGGTCATGATGAGCCCCGCCAGGCCGGCATGCAGCTGCAGCGCTTCGGAGATGGGGCCGATCAGCGGCTGCGCGTAGTAGATGTTGGCCACGCACAGGCCGCAGGCCACGGCGAACACCAGCGTGAGCGCGGGGCTGAGGCCGGGGGCGTGAGGGGCGTCGGTGGCTCCGGTGGCGGATCGATCGGCCGGTCGCGCCGGGGCATTGGACCTGTCCGACGCGTCGGCGCGGGCGCGCTGCGCGGCATTGGGAAGGGGGGCGTCGGGAAGTGGCACGAAGGGCCTCGGTGGCTGTCGGGTATCGGGGAGGTCGGCGAAAAGAGGGGTGGCCAAGGGTTAACCCAGGCCGGGGGACCTTAGCACGCGCACCTGATTTCTGCAGGCATGGGGCCAGTCGGCCAGTCGGCCGGCGCGCCAAGGCCCCGCCCGCTCAGTCCACGCTGGTCGGCCGCCCCGAGGCCACCCACGCGTCGAGCCCGCCCGTCAGCGGCAGTGCCCGCTTGGCGCCGCGCGCCAGCAGCACGCGCGCGGCCTGCGCGGCCGACACCTCGTTGGGGCAGTTGCAGTACAGCACCACGTCGCGCCCGGCCGCGTGCGACAGGTCGACGCCGCGCTGCTGCAGCGCCTTCAGCGTGTACGACTGCGCGCCCGGAATGCGGCGCGGGTCGACCTGCATGCCGGCCTTGCCCCGCACGTCGATCACCAGCGGCGGCTCCTCGCCGTCGAGCAGTTCGTGCAGCTCGTCCACCGAAATGCGCGGCATGCCCGTCAGCCGCATGAAGGCGCGCCGGCGCCAGTAGCGCACCGCCAGAATCACCACCAGCAGCACCGCCAGCGCGATGGTGGCAATGCCGCCGGCCTGTGCCATGACGGCCAGCACGTCTTGAATCTGGTTGCGAAACACCCAGCCCAGCCCGAGGAACAACCCGGTCCACACCAGCGCGGCGCCCACGTCGAACCCGATGAAGCGCCGCACCGACATGCCCAGCGCGCCGGCCATGGGCGGTGCCACCACCGACACGCCCGGCACGAACTTGGCCGCCACCAGCGACATGCCGCCCCATTCGGTGATGAGCGACTCACCGCGCCGCACGCAGGTGTCGGGCGACAGCGAGATGCGGCACAGCATGCGCATGAAGCGATAGCCGAAGCGCCGCCCGGCGTAATACCAGGCGCCGTCCCCCAGCAGGTTGGCGACGACCGCGGCCAGCACCACGCCCACCACCGACACATCGCCCGCGGCCAGCAGGGCGCCGGTGAGCACCAGTACCGCGGCAGCCGGCACGGGCAGCCCCAGGCGGGCCGCGAAGCTGGCGACGAACACCACCAGAATCGCGTTCTGCACCAGCAGCGACATCAGCTGTGCCATGCCGGGTGTCCTTGAAGTGCCGCGACGAATCGCTGGAGAGGTGGGGGGGTCATGCCGGCGGGCATTGTCCTGCATGGGCCAAGAACGTACCGGGTGCAGGCCATTGAAGGACGGCTGGAGCCAGCCGCCTTTTTTCAGGTGGCACGCGACACGCTGAACCCGAAGGTGTTCAGCCCGCCTTCGCTTTCAGCACTTACCTGCCCGCCATGCATGCTCGCCACCGCTTTCACGATGGCCAGCCCCAGCCCGTGGCCGTGGTGCTCGCCGCCGTCGTTGCGCGCGGCGTCCACCCGGTAGAACCGGTCGAACAAATGCTGCAGGTGCTGCGCGTCGATGGACGCGCCGGGGTTGGACACGGTGATCCAGGTGGCGCCCGGCGCTTCGCGCAGCGTGACGGCAATCTGCGCGCCCGGCTTGGAATGCTCGATGGCGTTCTGCAGCAGGTTGGACATGGCGCGGCGGAACAGCGCGCTTTCCAGCCGCGCCTCGGCCCGCACGTCGCCTTCGATGCGCACCTGGGTGCGGGTTTCGTCGAGCACGAACTCGAAGAACTCGATGGTCTTGCGCACCTCCTGCGCCACCGGCGTGAGCACCAGCCCGGTGGCCACCTCGCCGCGGTCGGCGCGCGCCAGGAACAGCATGTCGTTGACGATGGAGCGCACCCGTTCCAGGTCTTCGAGGTTGGCCTGCAGCACCTCCTGAAACTCGCCCGCGCTGCGCTGGCGCGACAGCGCCACCTGCGTGCTGCCGATCAGGTTGGCCAGCGGCGTGCGCAGTTCGTGCGCCACGTCGGCGTTGAAGGCTTCGAGCTGGCCGTAGGCCTCTTCGAGCCGGGCCAGCGCACCGTTGAAGGCCACGGCCAAGGCCTGCAGCTCCACCGGCAGCGCCTGCGCGCGCAGGCGCTGCGACAGGGTCTTGGGCCGCAGCGCCTGCGCCTCGGCCGACAGCCGCTCCAGCGGCCGCAGCCCCACGCGCGCGATCCAGTAGCCCATGACGGCCACCACCAGCATCGCGCCCAGCCCCAGCGCCACCAGCGCCGTGAGGAAGGTGTGGCGCGTGCGCGCATAAGGCTCGGTGTTGTGCCCGACGATCAGCCGCACGGCGGGCCGTTGCTCGAAGGCGGGAATGTGCACGGACAGCGTGCGAAACGGCTTCTCTTCACCGGGCAGCACGATGGCGCTGGTGTGGCCGTTGGCCTCGCGCGTGAGGCCGTCTATTTCGGCCAGGCCCTTGCCGTACTGAAAGCGCGGGTCGTCGCTGAGCACCCAGAAGCGCACGCTGCCGTCCTCTGGCGTGAGAGTGTCCATGCGCGCCTGCACGCGCACCCAGCGCTCGGGGCTGCCGATGGCCTTGATCCAGAACTGCAGGCTCTTCACCGTGGTGTCGAGCTCTTCGTACTGGTGGCGCTCCAGCTCGCGGGCCAGCACGTTGTGCAGCGCGAAGCCGGCCAGCGCAAAGGTGGCCAGCGTCACCGCGGCAAACATCAGCACCAGGCGCGCGGTGATGGAGCGCTGCAGGTTCACGGGGCGGTGCCCTCCACGCTGCGCTGTGCGCCGGTGTCGCGCAGTTCCATCACATAGCCCATGCCCCGGATGGTGTGCAGCAGCTTGGGGCTGAAGGGCGCGTCGATCTTGTCGCGCAGCCGCTTGATGGCCACCTCGACCACGTTGGTGTTGCTGTCGAAGTTCATGTCCCACACCAGTTCGGCAATGGCGGTCTTGGACAGGATCTCGCCCTGGCGGCGCGCCAGCACGGCCAGCAGCGCGAACTCCTTGGCGGTGAGGTCGATGCGGGTGCCCGCGCCAATGCCACCCGCACCGCCGCCGCCCCTGAAAGCCTTGCGCGCCAGCAGGTCGATCTGCAGGTCGGCAATGCGCAGCTGCATCGGCTCCTGCTTGCGACCGCGCCGGTTCAGCGCCTGCAGCCGCGCCAGCAGCTCCAGGAACGAGAAGGGCTTGATGAGGTAGTCGTCCGCGCCCTCGTGCAGGCCCTTGATGCGGTCTTCCACGCGGTCGCGCGCGGTGAGCATGATGACGGGCGTCTGCTTCACGGCGCGCAGCGCGCGCAGCACGGAGAAGCCGTCCTGCCCCGGCAGCATGACGTCGAGCACGATCACGTCGTAGTCGTGCGTGAGCGCCAGGTGCTGCCCGTCGATGCCGTTGTGCGCCATGTCGACCGTGCAGCCCTGCTCGGTCAACCCCTTGGAGAGGTAGTCGGCGGTTCTCAGTTCGTCTTCGACAATCAGGATCTTCATGGCAATGCGATGTGTCTCTTGTCGCTGTCGTGGGTTCAGCTTGTGCCGTGCGCCTCAGCGGCCACGGGTGCCTCGCCGGCGCTATTTGCCTTGCGCGCCTTGCGTGCCTCCTTGCGCCGCAGATACCAGTAGTGCGCGCGGTCCAGATACAGGTACACCACCGGGGTCGTGAACAGCGTGAGCGCCTGCGAGAGTATCAGCCCGCCGACCATCGCGTAGCCCAGCGGGCGGCGCAGCTCGGAGCCCGAGCCGTGGCCCAGCATCAGCGGCAGGCCCGACAGCAGCGCGCACATCGTGGTCATCATGATCGGGCGAAAGCGCAGCAGGCAGGCCTGGTAGATCGCCTCCTGCGGCGCCATGCCCTGCTCGCGCTCGGCCTTGAGCGCAAAGTCGATCATCATGATGCCGTTCTTCTTCACGATGCCGATCAGCAGGATGATGCCGATCAGCGCAATCACGCTGAGGTCGTAGCCCCCCGCCATCAAGATCAGCAGCGCCCCCACGCCGGCCGAAGGCAGCGTCGACAGAATCGTCAGCGGGTGGATGTAGCTCTCGTACAAGAGGCCCAGCACGATGTACACCGCCACCAGCGCCGCCGCAATCAGGTAGGGCTGCGAAGACAGCGAGTCCTGAAACGCCTGCGCCGTGCCCTGGAACGAGCCGGTGAGCGACTGCGGCAGCCCCATGTCGGCCTGCGCCTTGTTGATGGCGTTCACCGCGTCGCCCAGCGCATGGCCCGGCGCCAGGTTGAACGAGATGGTCACGGCCGGAAACTGGCCCTGGTGGCTGATCGACAGGTAGGCCGTCTTGCTGGTGTCCACCTTCACGAAGCTCGACAGCGGCACCTGCTGGCCGGTGAGCGGCGAGTTGAGGTACAGCTTGCTGAACAGCGCCGGGTCTTGCTGCAGCGCGGGCGTGACTTCCAGCACCACGTGGTAGCTGTTGAGCTGCGTGAAGTACTGCGCCACCTGGCGCTGGCCGATGGCGTCGTACAGCGTGGCGTCGATGGTGGCGGGCGTGATGCCGAAGCTGGCCGCGCGGTCGCGGTCGATGGTCAGCACGGCCGACGCGGCGGCGTTCTGCTGGTCGGAGGCCAGGTCGGTGATCTCGGGCAGTTGCTTGAAGCGCGCGAGCAGTTGCGGCGCCCAGGTGTTGAGCTCGTCCAGGTTGGCGTCGGTCACCGTGTACTGGTACTGCGTGCGCGAGGCGCGCCCGCCCACGCGAATGTCCTGCCCCGCCTGCAGGAAGAGGTTCACGCCCTGCACCTTGGCCAGCTGCGGGCGCAGGCGCGTGATGATCTCGTCGGCCGTGGCCGTGCGGCCTTCGTCCTTGGGCTTCAGGCTGATGAAGAAGTTGCCGGTGTTGTAGGTCGACGAGCTGCCGTTCATGCCGAAGCCGGTCACGTCCGGGTCCTTGCGCACCACGTCGGCCAGCAGCAGCATGCGCGCGTTCATCGACGCAAAGGAGGCGTCCTGCGCCGACTCCGCAAAGCCAGAGATGAAGCCGGTGTCCTGCTGCGGAAAGAAGCCCTTGGGAATCACCATGAACAGCACGCCCGTGGCCGCCACCGTGGCAAGGAACACCATGAGCGTGATGAACTGGTGGTCCAGCACCACATGCAGGCCGCGCTTGTAGCCGTTGAGCAGTGCGTCGAAGCCGCGCTCGAACAGCTGGTAGAGCCGCCCGTGTTGGCGGCCATGCTCGTTCTTCAGGAAGCGCGAGCACAGCATGGGCGTGAGCGTGAGCGAGATGACGACCGACACCACAATGGTGAGCGTGACCGTCACCGCGAATTCGCGGAACAGCCGCCCCACGATGCCGCCCATGAGCAGCAGCGGAATGAACACCGCAATGAGCGACACCGAGATCGAGATGATGGTGAAGCCGATTTCGCTCGCCCCCTTGTACGCGGCCTCCATGGCCGACATGCCCTCTTCCACGTAGCGGTAGATGTTCTCCAGCATCACGATGGCGTCGTCCACCACGAAGCCCACCGCAATGGTCAGCGCCATGAGCGAGAGGTTGTCCAGGCTGTAGCCCAGCAGGTACATCACCGCCACCGTGCCCAGCAGCGCCAGCGGCACTGTCACGCTGGGAATGAGCGTGGCCGGCACGTTGCGCAAAAACACGAAGATCACCACGACCACCAGCGCAATGGTCAGCAGCAGCGTGAACTCCACGTCCTTCACCGACGCGCGAATGGTCTGCGTGCGGTCGATGATGGCGTTGACCTCCACCGTGGGCGGAATGGAGGCCTTCAGCCGCGGCAGGGCGGCGTTGATGCGGTCGACCGTTTCGATCACGTTGGCGCCCGGCTGCTTGGTGATGGCCAGCACGATGGAGCGGCCGTTCTGCACGGTGCTGCCCGCGGGCGCGGCGGCGCCTGCATAGGCCCAGCCGGCAATCTTGGCGTTCTCGGGTCCGTCCACCGCCACGCCCAGGTCGCGCACGCGAATGGGCGCGCCGTTGCGGTAGGCCAGCACCACGTCGTTCCACGGCTGCGCCTTCAGCAACTGGTCGTTCGTGTAGACGGTGAAGCTCTGGTTGGGCCCGTCGATGGTGCCCTTGGGCGCGTTGACGGTGGCCGACGCGAGCACGGTGCGCACGTCTTCCAGGCCCAGGCCGAGCGCGGCGAGCTTGGCGGGGTCGACCTGGATGCGCACCGCCGGCTTCTGCACGCCGCCGATGTTGACCAGGCCCACGCCGGAAATCTGCGAGATCTGCTGCGCCAGGATGTTGTCGGCGTAGTCGTTCACCTCGGTGAGCGGCAGCGTCTTGGACTGCACCGACAAAATGAGAATGGGCGCGTCGGCCGGGTTCACCTTGCGGAAGGTGGGCGGGCTCGGCAGGTTGGCGGGCAACTGGCCGGTCGATGCGTTGATGGCGGCCTGCACGTCGAGCGCGGCGGCGTCGATGCTGCGGTCCAGGTCGAACTGCAGCGTGATCTGGGTGGAGCCCAGGCCGCTGGTGGAGGTCATCTGCGAGAGCCCCGCAATCAGCGAGAACTGCCGCTCCAGCGGCTGCGCCACGTTGGAGGCCATGGTCTCCGGGCTGGCGCCCGGCAGGTTGGCCGAGACCTGAATGGTCGGAAAGTCCACCTGCGGCAGCGGCGCCACCGGCAGCAGCGGAAACACCGCCGCACCCACCAGCAGAATGGCCAGCGCCAGCAGCGTGGTGCCGATGGGGCGCTTGATGAAGGCGGCGGAAATGCTCAATTGCTGCTCCCGCTGGTGGCGCTGGTGGCGCTGGTGGCGCCGGCAGGCTTGCCCGCCGTGGCCTCGCCGGCCTTCTGTGCCGGTGGCGGCTCCACGGTGCCCACGCCGGGCTTGAGCTTGTACTGCCCGTCGATCACCACGCGCTGGCCGGCCTGCAGGCCCTTGTCGACAACGGCGGTGCCGTCGGCAATCTGCACCACGTGCACCGGCACGTTCGCTGCCTTGTGCTGGTCATCGACCACCCACACGTAGGTGCTGTCCTGGCCGCGCTGAATGGCGGCGGCGGGCACGGTGAGCGAGTTGGCCCGGCGCTCGAGCTGCAGGCGCACGTTGACGTACTGGCCCGGCCACAGCGTGTGCTGCGGGTTGGCGAAGCTGCCCTTCAGTTGCACGGTGCCGCTGGTGGTGTCGATCTGGTTGTTCAGCAAGATCAGCTTGCCGGTGCCCAGCATCTGCGCGCCGCTGCGGTCGTAGGCCACCACGGCCAGCGGCTGCGTGCTTTGCTGCTGCACGCGGTTGATGTCCTGCACCGCGTCTTCGGGCAGCGTGAACTGCACGGCGATGGGGTCGATCTGGTTGATGACGACCAGGCCGTTGGCGTCGGTCGCGTGCACGATGTTGCCGGGGTCCACCAGCCGCGCGCCCACGCGCCCGTTCATGGGCGCCACGATGCGCGTGAAGCTCAGTTGCACCTCGGCGTATTGCACCTGCGCGGCGTCGTTCTGCACGGCGGCCTCTAGCTGGCTCACCAGGGCCTTCTGCGTGTCGACCTGCTGCTGCGTGGCCGCGTCTTCGCCGAGCAGCGTGGTGTAGCGCTTGAAGTCGGCGCGGGCGTTGGCGAGCTGGGCGGCGTCTTTCGCCTTGGTGGCCTGGGCCTGCGCAAGTTGCGCCTGCAGCGTGCGCGGGTCGAGCTGCGCGAGCAACTGGCCGGCCTTGACGTCCTGCCCTTCGACGAAGCCGACCTTGTCGAGCTGGCCGTCGATGCGCGCCTTCACGGTGACGGTGGCCATCGACGCGACGGTGCCGATGCCCGAGCGGTAGACCTGCACGTTCTGCGACATCACGGGGGCGGTGGTCACCTGCACCGCGGGTGTCTTGGGGGTGTCGGGCTTGGCGGCATGGGCCGCATGGTGCGTGAGCGCCCAGGCGGCGCCGCCGAGCACCAGCATGAGCGTGGCGGCGGCGAGCCAGGTGGTGCGGCGTTGGGGGAGTGCGTGCTCGGCAGTGCGTGCGGTGGTCGTCATGGCATCAATTTCCGGAAGTCTTTGCGGAGGCAGCGTTGGCGGAGGTGGTGGTGGCAGCGGTCGCGCTGGCCACGGTGTCCGCGGCGCTCCAGCCGCCGCCGGTGGCCGCGATCAGCGACACGCTGGCGGCCAGTTGGCGGCCCAGCACCTGGGCGGCGGTGCGCTGGTTGGTGAGCGACAGCGTCTGCGCGGTCACCACGCTGAGGTAGGTGGCGGTACCCGCTCGGTACTGGCTCAGCGCCAGCCGCTCGGCGAGCTGCGCGGCGCGCACGGCGTCGGCCTGCAGTGCCGATTCGCTGCCGAGCACGCGCAGGGTGGCCAGGTTGTCTTCGACCTGCTGGAAGCCGCCGAGCACGGTCTGCTTGTATTGCGCCACCGACGCGTCGTAGGCGGCCACGGCCTGGTCGCTGTGCGCCTTGCGCAGACCGCCGTCGAACACGGTCTGCGCCAGCGCCGCGCCCAGCGACCACACACGGCTGGGCGTGTTGAACAGCGTGGCCAGGCGGGCCGCGCTGAAGCCGCCGCTGGCGCTGAGCACGATCTGCGGAAAGTAAGCGGCCTTGGCCACGCCGATGTTGGCGTTGGCGGCCTGCACGCGGCGCTCGGCAGCGGCGATGTCGGGGCGGCGCTCGAGCAGTTCCGACGGCAGGCCCGCGGGCGTCACGGGCAGTTGCACATGCAGCGCGGCGGCGGACGACAGCAGCTCGGCCGTCGGCGGCTGCGCGGCGGCCTCCAAAGGCGCCAGGGTGAACGACGAAGGCGCCTGGCCGGTCAGCACGGCGATGGCGTGTTCGAGTTGGGCGCGCTGCGCCTCGAGGTCCACGGCCTGGGCCTGGGCCGTCTTGAGCTGGCTTTGCGCCAGTGCCACGTCGGAGCGCAGCACCGTGCCCGCGGCGTACTGGTGCTGCGTGAGCTGGAGCGCCTTGGCGTAGGCCGCGGTGGTGCTGGCGTACAGGTCGCGCTGCAGGTCGATCACGCGCACCTGCAGGTAGTCTTGCGCGAGCGTGGTCTGGATGCTCAGGCGCGCGCCGGCCAGGTCGTCGGCGCTCGCCTGCGCGCTGGCGTTGTCCGCCTCCACCGAGCGGCGCACCGCGCCCCAGAGGTCGGGCTCCCAGCTGGCGCCCAGGCCCAGGGTGTCGGTGGTGCCGAGCTTGACGGTGCCGGTGCTGTTGGTCTGCGCACGGGTCGCGCCGGCATTGAGGCCCACGGTCGGAAAGAAGTTGGCCCGCGCGGCGGCGGTGATGGCCTGCGCCTGGCGGTACTGCGCCTCGGCCACGCGAATGTTCTGGTTGGCCGCGTTGGCCTGCACCATCAGCGCGCCGAGGGTGCTGTCGCCGTAGGCGTCCCACCAGGGGTGGTCGGCGTCGATGGCCTGCGGGGCGGCGGTCTTCCAGGGGCCGCCGGTTTCCTTGAAGGCGGCCGGCGTGTCGATCTGCGGGCGCACGTAGTCGGGGCCGACGGCGCAGCCTGCGAGCAGCAAGACAGCCAGCGCGAGGGCCGCGCGCGTGAGAGGGGGGGCGTCTGGGAAAACCATGATGCGGCCACTCTAAGAAGCCGCGTCAAACCGCTCGCTGTCGGTTAACTGACAGTTCTGACAGTTTGGGTTTGGCTCCCTCCCCCGCTGGGGGAGGGTTGGGG
>NNBV01000766.1_pt1 | contig 164078 bp, 162 predicted proteins | sample 1173771 | NCBI WGS metagenome assembly NNBV01 (sample SAMN07173938, study PRJNA388173) | plant metagenome | isolation source: symbiotic tissue sample KVS11 | place: Norway: Troms, Kvaloya island | reverse complement strand
AGATGCGGCATCGTCGCCAGTGCGACCATACCCGGCTCGCCGCCGTKGTTTTTCCCAACCCCAGCGCGAGCTTGTGCTTGGAGCTCTCGAAATCCTGGCTCGCCAGCAGTTCGCGCAGATAGACCGTCTCGCGCTTGGCGTTGGGCAGTTCGATGCCGATCGCGTTCTTGCCGGGGATCACCGCCACGCGCGCCGAAATCGCGCTCATGGAGCGGGCGATGTCGTCGGCCAGGGAAATCACCCGCGAGGATTTGGTGCCGGGCGCCGGTTCGAGCTCGTAGAGCGTGACTACAGGGCCGGGGCAGGCCTGGACGATCTCGCCACGGACGTTGAAGTCCTCCAGAACGCCCTCGAGCATTCCCGCATTCTGCTGCAAGATTTCGGTTGGAATCGCCGCTTCGATTTCGGGCGGCTCGCCCAGAAACGTGAGCGGCGGCAGCTCGAACTCAGCCGGCTTGACCGGAACCGGCGTTTTCTCTGCCACGCGATCATCGGGCCTGGGCGGCGCGACGCTGGGGGCCTGAGCCGCCGCCTCCCGGGCCTTGCGCGTCACGACGATGCCGCCACCGGACACCGGGCTGTCACCGCCGCGATGCGCGATGGTGGCGGGGGCGCTGCGCTGCCGCGCCTCGCCGCTTGCTTCGTCTGTCGCTTCGTTCCTTGGCCGGGAGGACAGCTTGACGCTGTAGGTCGGGGTCGCCATCGCCGTCGACCACCGGGCGGCGGGAGCGGGCATTGTCTTCCGGCCCAGCGCTGGCTTCCTGGTCAGGACCAAAGGTGCCGCGGCGACGATGGGCTGCGGCGCCAGCGCGACAGCATCGCCAGGCTGGTCCTCGCTTGGCCCGATGCCGGCTTCATCCGGGACAGCGCCGGAGATCCCCTCCCAGAAGGCGAAATCGGAGATCAGGGCAAAGGGCGTCGGCGCAATCGCGCGGTCCTCCGGGGCCGTTTCACCGTGACCCTGGCGCTGCAACGCGACGCCATCGGCTTCATCCCGCTGGAGGTCTTCTCCCGGATGCGCCCCGAAGCCGGTCGCCGGCGAGAGCGGCGTCTCCGCGTCCGTCCTCGTGGCCCAGACTTCTTTCAGCAAACGGTTGGGCGTGCGCCAATAGCGGACCTGGGACGGCTCCGACCGCGGCAGCGCCGCCGGAATTTCGCCGGAAGAGGCCGCACCGACAGGGCCTGTAACCGCGACGGTTTGCCGAGCCTGTTCCTGGCCGAGGATCGGGTTCGAGCGATTGATCCGGCGCTGCGCGGGCAAAACAGCGACAGGTACGCCAGCGGGACCGGACTGGGTCGGCCTGACCAGCCGTTCCGAGCCTGCAAACCGACCGCTCCCAAGAGAAGAAATACCTTCAACATCAATATTTTGCGTCAGGCCGTCAATGTCAGACTTGCGCATATGATACCGCGAATTCCAGAGGCCCTAACCGTCTCCAACGCCTACCCGGGCAGGGTTAAGAGGCCATGAACAGCCTCCTAAAAGTGGAGCGAAACTGGCTTGCCACGTCGCGGCGGGTTTCGACGTCGCCGGCTCAAGGCCGGCTCGAAATGCGCCGCATGGCGCTGCAGAGCGCCGCCGATCTCGCCGACGTCAAGGCGGAACAGAAGCCGACCCGGCCGGGCGACGATCTCGACTTCAGTCCGCTGCTGACGATTCTCGTGGTGGTCCTGGCGTGGGCTGGTTCTGCGAGACCTTCAAATCCGGCAATCCGCTCATCACCATGTCAGGTCTCAACGCCTACACAGCATGCCTGCAGACAAGCGCGTTCAGCGGTCTCGCATATTCCGATGGGTAGCGGGACGCCATCATTGGCCGATAGGGTCGAAAACCACGCAGTGAACAGGCAAGGCATACGCGGCAAAGGGGCGCGGACATACAATGAGTTTGAGCAAGGCTTTCCAGATCGAGGTCACGTCAAAAAGTCAGACGGAGACACAGGTTTTTTTCGTCGAAGCAGAGACGGGAGAGGCCGCCGTGACGGCGCTATCGCGTCATCCGGCCATCTTGCCTGACGCGGAGCTGAAGGTTCAGCGACGGCTGAGCGATTCTGAACTTGATATGCACCAGATTGGCCCGAACATGGTCGTTCAGTGGAAATAACCCTCCAGACTCGACCGCGACTGTTTCGATCTCGATCTGGGCTTCACAATCGAGCCCGCGCCTTGAGAGGGGGGCCGTTCGAACTGATCCCTGTTCCGCTTCGCGCAACGCCGTGATGCCGGCTGACTTGCGGCACGATGGGCAATTGCGAACAAAACCGGAAACTGGTCGAGTCCAGATCATGCTCGCCATTGATTCGCCGCCGCTCGCCACGCCCTATCTCGATGCGCTGAACCCGGCGCAGCGCCGCGCGGTGACCCATGGAGTCGGCAACGACCGGGCAGCGCCCCTGCTGGTGATCGCGGGGGCGGGCTCGGGCAAGACCAACACGCTGGCTCACCGCGTCGCGCATCTCATCGTCACCGGGGCCGATCCGTGCCGCATCCTGCTGATGACCTTCTCCAGGCGGGCCGCTGCCGAGATGACCCGGCGCGTCGAGCGTATCGCGCGCAAAGTCATGGGCGACGGCGCGAGCGTGATGACAGACGCGCTGCGATGGGCCGGCACCTTCCACGGTCTCGGCGCCAGGCTGTTGCGTGACTATGCCGACCAGATCGGCCTCGATCCCGCCTTCACCATCCATGACCGCGAGGACGCCGCCGACCTGATGAACCTGGTGCGGCACGAACTCGGCTTCTCGAAGACGGAAGCCCGCTTTCCGGCGAAGGGCACCTGCCTGGCGATCTACTCGCGCTGCGTCAATTCCGAGATGCAGATCGAGGCCGTGCTGACCCGGTCCTTTCCGTGGTGCGTCGCCTGGGCAGCCGAATTGCGCGAGCTCTTCGCCGGTTATGTCGAGGCCAAGCAGCGCCAGAACGTGCTCGATTACGACGACCTGCTGCTCTACTGGGCGCAGACCATGTGCGATTCCGATCTCGCTGCCGACATCGGCGCGCGCTTCGACCACGTCATGGTCGACGAATATCAGGACACCAACCGACTGCAATCCTCGATCCTGCTGGCACTGAAGCCCGATGGACACGGTCTCACCGTCGTCGGCGACGACGCCCAGTCGATCTACTCCTTCCGCGCCGCGACGATCCGCAACATCCTCGATTTTCCGGCCGCCTTCTCGCCGCCGGCCGAGATCATCACGCTCGACCAGAACTACCGCTCGACGCAGGCCATCCTCAGCGCTGCCAATGGCGTGATCGACCTGGCCAGCGAGCGCTTCACCAAGAACCTCTGGACCGACCGCGCGACGGGCGCGCCGCCAGAGCTGGTGAACGTCCGCGACGAGGCCGATCAAGCCCGCTTCATCGCCGGGCGCGTGCTCGAAAACCGCGAGGCAGGCTCGACCCTGAAGCAGCAGGCGGTTCTGTTCCGGGCGTCGCACCACAGCGGCCCGCTCGAAGTCGAGCTCACCCGGCGCAACATCCCCTTCGTCAAGTTCGGCGGGCTGAAATTTCTCGACGCCGCGCATATCAAGGACCTGCTGGCGCTGCTGCGCTTCGTCGAGAATCCGCGCGACAAGGTCGCCGGATTCAGGCTGATGCAGCTCCTGCCCGGTGTCGGGCCGACATCGGCGCAGCGCGTGCTGGAGCACATCGCGGCGGCGGCCGACCCGATGGAGGCGCTTGCTTCGGCTCCCGCGCCGCCACGGGCCGGCGACGACTGGCTGGCGTTTCTGGGGGCGGTCGAGGAATTGCGCTCAGGCCGGGCGGGGTGGCCCGCCGAGATCGAGCGGGCGCGGCTCTGGTACGAGCCGCATCTGGAACGGATTCACGAGGATGCCGCGACACGGCAGGCCGATCTCGTCCAGCTCGAACAGATCGCCGGCGGCTATCCCTCGCGCGAGCGCTTCCTGACCGAACTGACGCTCGACCCGCCCGACGCGACCAGCGATCAAGCCGGCGTGCCGCTGCTCGACGAGGACTACCTGATCCTCTCGACGATCCATTCGGCAAAGGGCCAGGAGTGGAAATCGGTCTTCGTCATGAATGTCGTCGACGGCTGCATTCCCTCCGATCTCGGCGTCGGCAGCAGCGACGAGATCGAGGAAGAGCGCCGGCTGCTCTACGTCGCAATGACGCGGGCGAAGGACGATCTGCACCTCGTCGTGCCGCAGCGCTTCTTCACCCATGGCCAATCTTCGACCGGCGACCGTCACGTCTACGCGTCGCGAACGCGTTTCATTCCCAACGCGCTCCTTGGCCAGTTCGAACGCACCGCCTGGCCGCTTGCGGCGCCGGAGCCTGAGCGCGCTGCGAGCCAGGGACCACGGATCGACGTGCGGGCTCAGATGCGTGGGATGTGGCGCTGACCATCAGGTTCCGGATCAACCGCCAGCCAACCTGGGTCCCGGAACGATAGCGGCTTGATCTTCTCTGCCATTGAGCACGATGTCCGTTGGGTCTGTGGGCCGAGCCGATAGCCCTTCTCACCCGGCCGTCATTGCGCCGCCTTGAGCGACGCGTCCTGACCAGCAGCCTGGTTTGCTCCGGCGAAGAGCAGCGCAGCAGCGAAAGGCAATCCGACGGGACACTGGGTCACGCCATTCTCATCGATCGTCCAAAGGCGGCCCCGCTTCGCTTGCTCCGCCGGAGAAAATCAATATATTCAAAAAAAACGATATATTGAGGGAGCGAGCGCATGCTGAATCGCCGTGAGATGTTGTGGTGCGGCGCCGCCGCGACGCTTGCCGGTTCCGTCTCCGGGCCCCGCGCGCAGGTCGTCGCCACGGCGACGCAAGGGCAACGCGCGATCTCGATTCTCAGCGATGGCGCCTTCCAGATGCCGCTGTCGATGCTGGCACGGGATGTTCCGGTCGACGCCATCTCGGCGGAAACCCGCACGATGGGCCCGGTCACGAATGTGCTGAACGTGACCTGCTTCAGGCAGGGCGATCAGGTCGTCGTGTTCGACTGCGGCTCGGGCGCCAACTTCCTGCCCGGAACCGGCAAGCTCGCCACCAGTCTGGAGGCTGCGGGCATCACCCCCGACAGCGTGACGCATGTCCTGTTTACCCATCTCCATCCAGACCACTTCTGGGGCGCGCTCGACGATTTCGATTCGCCCCTCTTCCCCAATGCCCGCTGGCTGGCCGACAGGCGCGAGGTCGCCTTCTGGTCGGATGCGAAGGTCTATGAGCGGCTGCCCGAGGACCGGCAGGCTTTCGCGGCAGGCGCGCAGCGCGTCATCAAGACGCTGGGCGAGAGGCTGGAGCAGCATGACGCAGGCTCGGAATGGATCGCAGGCGTCGCCGCCTTCGATACGGCGGGACATACGCCCGGCCATGTCTCCTTCGAACTCAAGGATGCCGAAGGCCCGGTCTTCGTACTGGGCGACGCGCTGACGCATGCGGTCGCCTCCTTCGGCCATCCCGAATGGCGCCCGGCTTCCGATTTCGACGCCGATCTCGCCGTCGCGACCCGTCGCCGGCTACTCGACCGGGCCAGCACGGAAAAGGCGCGGGTGATCGGCTATCATCTCGATGGCGGCATCGGGCGGGTCGAGCGCGCCGGCGCCGCCTTCCGTTTCGCGGCCTCAGGCTGAGCCATCTGTCAGCCGCACAGCGCCATGATGCCGCTAGCCACCACGTAGAGCCCGACGACGGCGACGATGACGGCAAAGACCCGGGTCAGCGTCGTCTTGCGTGAGGACAAGTTGTGCGCGAGGCGCGTTCCGCCAAGCCCGCCGATCAGGCCAAGAACGAACCCGACCAGGGAGCCTGAGCCGAACGCGGCGATGTCCGTCGCAGCGATTATGTCGCGATCTCCGATCCGGCCGAATGCAGGCAGGCCTTGCTCACAGCGGCGCGCCCGTTCTCGCGGCCGGCCCGCTCACAGGCCGTTGATCGGCACTTTCAGGAAACGCTTGCCGCTCTCGTCGGGCCTGGGCAGTTCGCCGGCCTTCATGTTGACCTGCAGCGAAGGGATGATCAGCTTGGGCATATCGAGCGTCGCGTCGCGCGCCTGCCGCGTCTCGACGAACTCGTCCTCGGTGATGCCGTCGCGGACATGGATGTTGTGGGCGCGTTGTTCGGCGACCGTCGTCTCCCAGCGGATCTCGCGGCCGTTGGGTCCGTAGTCGTGGCACATGAACAGGCGGGTCTCGCCGGGCAGCGCGAGGACGCGGCGGATCGAGCGGTAGAGGGTGCGGGCGTCGCCGCCGGGGAAATCGGCGCGGGCCGAGCCGCCATCGGGCATGAACAGCGTGTCGCCGACGAAGGCAGCGTCGCCGATGACATGGGTCATGCAGGCCGGGGTGTGGCCAGGCGTGTGCATGGCGAAGGCGGTCAGGCCGCCGATCCGATAGGTATCGCCATCCTTGAACAACCGGTCGAACTGGCTGCCGTCGCGCTGGAACTCGGTGCCCTCGTTGAAGACCTTGCCGAAGGTCTCCTGGACGATGACGATGTTCTCGCCGATGCCGATCCTGCCGCCGAGCTTCTTCTGCAGGTAGGGCGCGCCCGAGAGATGGTCGGCATGGACATGGGTCTCGATCAGCCATTCGACCTTCAGGCCGTGGGCCTCGACGAAGGCCGCGATCTCGTCGGCGGATTCATAGGCGATGCGGCCGGCCGCATAGTCGATGTCCATGACGGAATCGACGATGGCGCAGGCGCTGGAGGCCGGGTCCCGGACGACATAGCTGACCGTGTTGGTCGCCTCGTCGAAGAAGGCTGTGACCTCAGGCTTGATCGAGAGGTCGACGGCGTGGGGAATGGCGGACATGACGATCTCCGTTCTTCGGCAGGCTCAGGGGCGACGCGGCAGGACGCGAATGGCCGACGCGGGCCTTGCGAGCCGCACGCCAGCGCCATGCCGGGGAGCATCACCCCCGGCCTGGGCAGGAAAGGAACGCCCGGCGAAGGCGCGTCGGCATAGCGCGGCGACAGACGCGAGGCGGTGCCGCAGACGCCGGCGACGCGCCCTCGAAAGCCAGCAGCATTACGACGGAGAGGCCGACAGGCCACCCTCGATCAGCGAGGCGAGCGGCGCGAAGGCGGTCGCCGTCATGTCAGCGCCGCTCGGCCGGGCAGGTCCGGATACCGAGCAGCGTATAGGCCGGGCAGAAGCGAAACGCCGCCGTGCCGAGCATCACCAGGCCGGCCGCGGTCAGCGCGTATTTCCAGGAGCCCCAGTCCGCGACCATGCCGGAGAGCGGCGGGACGAAAACCGCCGCGACAAGGACGAGCCCAAGGACGAAGCGCAAGGCGCGGTCAGCGGTGCCGACATTCATGACAGGATCCTTCCCGATAAAACATATTTACATTCATATGTTTGAATTTATTATTGTCAAGTGGCGGCAGCGAGAAACCGGCCGGCGAAATTGCCCAGATTGTCGGCGTGATCGACGAGATCGCCTTCCGGACCGACCTGCTCTCGCTGAATGCCAGTGTCGAGGCGGCGCGTGCTGGCGATGCCGGCAAAGGTTTCGTCGTGGTCGCCTTCGAGGCCCGGGCATTGGCGCAACGATCGGCCGCTGCGGCCAGGGAGATCAAGACGCTGATCGACAGCTCGACCGTCCAGGTCGAGAGAGGCGTCGCGCTGGTCGGCGAGACCGGCAGCGCCGCTGCAACGCATGGCCGAGGAATCGACCGCCGCCGCGCACTCGCTTTCGCAGAAGGCCGACACTCTGGGGCATCTCGTCTCCCGTTTCCGGGTCAAGGACGAACCGCCCGGCGGGCGGCAGGAGCCCTATCGGCACATGGCGCGACCGACACCACCGCCGGCATTATCGCCAGCGGTTGAGCCAGAGGCCGCGCAGCGAGCCTTCCATCAGAAAAGCGATGCCGAGGCGCGCGCCGATCATCATACCTGCGATCGCCAGTGGCCAGGACAGGGCCATCATCGAGCCCGCCGAAATGCCCTGCCCGATCGTGCAGCCGCCGGCGAGGATGCCGCCTCCGCCCATGAGCACCGCGCCGACCAGATGCCGGCGCATCTCATGGTGGTCGTCGAAGGCCTCCCAGCGGAACTCGCGGTCGAAGAGCGCCGAGGCGAAGGAGCCGGCCACGACGCCACCGATCGTCCCGACGCCGAAGTCGAGCAGGCCCGCCGGCGTGGTCAGGACAGCATAGAGCGCCCGGCCGACGGGTGAGACGAAGGTCAGACTCTGGGCCCTGGGGCTCGCGGCGAACTCGTCAACGGCGACCCCGGTCGCCCACCAGCCCAGCACTACGCCAAGGCCAAGCGTCAGGGCCGCCAGGAGCAGGCGCGGCGAACGCCGCAGGCGCGGGTCGATCAGGACTGCGGCGACGAGCACGGTCGAAGCGACGAGAGCGAGCCCGAGCCTGAGTTCGCCGGCGCCCAGCCATGCCAGGACCGAAGGCAGGTCGCCCTGGACCGCGCCGGGCACGGACATCGCGATCGTCTCCAGCACGTCGATGCGGAACGGCGCCAGCATCCCGCGCAAGGTCGCATAGGCCGTCGCGCCGAAGACGATCATGACGATCAGGCTGCGCAGGTCGCCCGCGCCCAGCCGAATGAGCGAGCCGAAGCTGCAGGTTCCCACGAGGGCCATGCCGATGCCGAACAGCGTGCTGCCCAGCGCGATCGAGAGCCACGGCACCGCATGGGGAACATAGGTTGAAAACCCGGGATTCAGATCGCCCCGCCAGATCAGAACCTGCGTGCCCAGCAGGGCGACCGCGAGCGCAAGCCCGAAGATGCGCAGACGCCGCGTATCGCCGCCGACCCAGACGTCCTCGACCGCGCCGAAGGAGCACAGCCGCGCGCGGCGTGCCGTGAAGCCGCAGGCCGCGCCGATCGCCGCGCCGACCAGCGTCACGGCCCATGGCGGCAACGGCCCCATGGCTAGCGCGGTCGCTGCCGGGCCGGGTTGGTCATCAGGCGGCCACCGGCGGCTTCGGCGGCCCACAGAAGATATCGTAGATCACGGAGATCATGCGCCGGACATCGTCGTTGGCGAGGCTGTAATAGACTGCCTTGCCGTCGCGGCGCGTGGTCACGAGGTGATCGAGCCGGAGCCGGGCAAGCTGCTGGGAGACCATCGGCTGGCGCAGCGACAGGATGTTCTCCAGCTCGGTGACCGTGCGCTCGCGCTCGGCGAGCAGGCATAGCAACAGCAGCCGGTTCTCATGCGAGAGCGCCTTCAGGAAATCGCTCGCCTTGCGGGCCTTGCGCATCAGGACGTCGAGTTCGGGCGAGAATTCCTCGCCGTCGCGCAATTCGGTCTCGAGGGCCTTGGAAACGATCGCGCTCATTGGGATTCCATGATGGCGGACGCGCCGCTCGTTCGCTGAACGGGCTTGTCTATGTCAGCAAGCATCTTGCCAAGCAAACCCCAGAAAGCGTCGTCCCCGGCATAACCGGTGATCCGGCCGATTTCGCGCCCCTCGTCCATCAGGACGAAAGTGGGCGCCGCGATGACGGCTTCCTTGAGCCCGGGAATTCTGCTGCCGCCCGGCCTGACTTCGACGCGCTGCAGCGGCGCCTGCCTGCCCTCGGCCGTCAGCGCATAGACCGGTGCGACCTCGCGCTCGAAACGCGCGCACCAAGGGCAGCCGTCGCGCGTGAACATGACGAGCTCGGCCGCGATGGCCGCCATCGGCGCGAAGCTGGCGATGGTGAGGACAAGCAGCGCCGTGAGCGAGGTCACGCGAGAATGCAGGAAACCCATTGCAGGAACATAGTCGTATTCGTATGTTTATACCAGACAGAAGCTGTCGGCTTTTCCGTGATCGGAGCCTAGCGATGCAGACCCGCCGCATGATCCTCGCCGCCGGTCTGGCTGCGGCTCTTCCAGGCGCCGCCACGGCGCGGGCCACGTTGGGGGAGGACGGGCTCTACAAGCTCGACTGGTATCTCGAGAGCTTTCTCGACCTTGGCGAGGATCTGGCGGCCGCAACCGCCGCCGGCAAGCGTTTCGCCATTCTCTGGGGCCTCAAGGGCTGCCCGGCCTGCCGCCGGATGCATGAGGTCCATCTCGCCGATCCTCTGACGGAGCGTTACATCCGCGAGAATTTCGAGATCCTGCATCTCAACATTCTCGGTCAGCGCCCGATGACAGATTTCGACGGGACCAAACCCGGCGAGAAGGCCTTCGCCGCGCGCTACGCGATCGAAGGGACGCCCTCCATCCAGTTCTTTCCGGAAAACGCGGCGGGGCTGGCGTCCAGGGCGCCCGCCGCGCGCGAGGTCGCGCGGATGCCGGGGCTGCCCGATCCGCGCGAATTCCTGGCCTGGTTCCGGTTCGTGCGGGAAAAGGGCTATGAGCGCGAAGCCTTTGCCGACTGGCTCGGGAAAAAGCCAGCCGGCGGCTGAGCGGCGCCTATTTGTTCACCGGCGATTCCGGATCGAACAGATAGGCCATGACGTCCTTGATCTGCTGCTCGTCGAGCACCTTGTTAGTACCGAAGCGCGGCATGTTCGAGCACGGCACCACCGCCATCGAATTGTAGATCTTGGTGTAGGCGTCCTTCATCGTCACGGGATCGTATTTGCGGTCCTTGCCATAGGCGGTCAGACTCGGGCCGAGCGTGCCGTAGCTGACCTCCTTCGGATCGAGCTGGTGGCAGGCGAAGCAGTTGCCGCCGGAGACCGTGCCCGGCGGATCGGAGAACTGCCCTCCCCGGCCGTTATTGGCCACCGCATAACCTTTCTTCCAGTCGCCCAGCAGCTTGCCGTCGGCCGGGTAGGAAACTTTCGCCATCTCACGCTTGATGATCGCCTCGGATTCTGCGGAGGAGACGTTGTTGCGCGTCACGTTGCAGACGGCGAGCGATTCGTCGGGCGCGATGCGCGCCTGCCACTCGGCTGAGGCCTTGCCGAAGGTCGATTTGACGTAGGCCTCGATCGTGGCCTGGCTCGGCTTCTGCTGGGCGAGTGCCGGGCCGCCGATCAGGAGGGCGGCGCAGGCCGCGGTGAGGAAAGCGGTTCTGGTCATCGGTTCCGTCCTCTCAGCGCTTGATCGAAGGCACGTTGATCTCGCCGCCGGCCGCCTGCTTCTGCAGGAAGACAGTCAGCGCCGTCAGGCTGTCGGAGCCGTATTCGGGCACCGGCCAGCGCTGCTGGCGGTAGCAGTCCCAGAGCCTATGCTGCATCGTGCGCAGCGCGCTTTGCGAGACGCGGTAGGTCGGCCAGGAGGCCATCGTCGCCTGCGCCGCCGGGCCGGGGACCGAGAGGTTGGGCAAGCCTTGCAGGCGGATGCGCTTGCCATCATCGGCATGGCAGGTGGCGCAGGAGAAATCCATGACGCCGCCGCGGCGATAGAACAGCTCCTCGCCGACGGCTGCCATCTCCAGTTCCTTGGCATGCTTGAGCTGGGGCTCGATCTTCATGCCGCTCGACTTGTTGGCGATGAAGGCGGTCAGGTCCTCGAGGTCCGACGCGCGACCGGGGCCGGAGAAGCGGCGGGCCAGGACGTCCTTGGTGTCGAGACCCTGGAGCTTGTCCATGCACCAGAGCAGGCGCTGCTCGGTGTCCAGGACGCGGTCGGCATCGGCGAAATAGCGCGGCAGCTTGGCAAAGGCGCCGTCGATCTTGCCCGGCCCCTCGCCGAGATCGCAACCCTCGAGCGAGACGTTCTTGGTTCCCCGCGCTTGGGACCACAAAGCCTCGCCGCGGTCGACCGCGAGGAAGCCCGGATTCGAAAACGGATCCGACAGCATCTGCCGGTAGCGCTCGATCTCCTTCTCGCTGTCGTCGAGTGGGGGGGATTGCGCGGTCAGGTGCCCGGCGGCCAATGTCATGGCGGCCGCCAGCACCGCCGCTCCGATTGTGGGGAGCTTCATCCCTTGCCCTTTCGTTTCCTCGGCGGCCGCAACTCGCGACCTTTGTTGTACGCCCCTCTCTGTTGGAGGGACTTTACATTCATAGAAAACAATATCACGATACGTGCAAATGATGACCGCGTGCCGGCCCTGCCGTCAAGAGCGTAACAAGAACATTTCGAAGGAGGATTCGGATGCCGTCTCGCACAATGGGGCTCACCCGCCGCCGCACCATCACGGCCGGAGCCATGGCCGCCTTTGCCTGTCTGCTGGGGTCGCGCCTCGCCTTCGCCGATGAAAAAGCGGTGATGGCCGAAATCAGGAAGCTTTACGGCGACAAGCCGATGGCCGGGGGCAAGATCAAGCTCGACGTGCCGGAGATCGCCGAGAACGGCCTCGTCGTGCCGGTCAATGTCGAGGTCGAGAGCCCGATGACGGAAGCCGACTACGTCAAGGCGGTCCACATCTATGCCGACGGCAATCCGCAGCCCGGCATCGTCAGCTACAGCTTCACGCCCGCCTGCGGCAAGGCCTCGGCCGCGACCCGCATGCGGCTCGCCCAGACACAGAACGTCGTCTGCGTCGCCGAGATGTCGAACGGCTCACTCCACATGGCCAAGGCCAATGTGAAGGTCACGATCGGCGGCTGCGGCGGCTGAACCAGCCAACCTGCACGCCCAACAAGAAACCGACGATCGAAGGTGAGGATTCAGCGATGACGACCAAACCGACCCCGCGCGTGCGCGTCCCGGCCAAGGCCGCCGCCGGCGAGCTGATCGAGATCAAGACCCTGATCTCGCACGAGATGGAATCGGGCCAGCGCAAGGATGCGCAGGGCGCCACGATCCCGCGCAAGATCATCAACAGGTTCAGCGCCAGCTTCAATGGCAAGCCGGTATTCTCGGCCGACTGGTATCCGGCGATCTCAGCCAACCCCTACCAGTCCTTCTTCTTCAAGGCAGTGGAATCGGGCGAGTTCACCTTCGTCTGGAAGGATGACGACGGCTCCGAGTACACCTCGAAGAACAAGCTCTCCGTCGGCTGAGTTCTTGCCGGCCAGCACGCCGGCGAACACCTGATGAAACGGCGCGCAATGTCGATCGACATTGCGGAGGGGCAGCGCCTGCGCGTTCGCCCAGAGGGTGAATCATGGTCTCACGACGCGAATTCCTTCAGGCGACGGCGGCTGCGGCGGCGATTGCGGCAGCCTCCGGGCTCGGCCCGCTCGGGCGGGCGGCTGCGCAGCAGAAGCTGGCGCAAAGCGACATCCTGCGCTTCGATCCACTGGGCACGGTCACGATCCTGCACGTCACCGACATCCATGCGCAGCTCATGCCGCTGCAGTTCCGCGAGCCATCGATCAATCTCGGCGTCGGACCGGCCAGGGGCCAGCCGCCGCATCTCGTCGACGCCGAATTCCGCGCGCATTTCAAGATTGCCGCCGGCTCCGCCGACGCCTTCGCCCTGACCTCGGACGACTTCGTCGCGCTGGCAAAGACCTATGGCAGAATGGGCGGGCTCGACAGGATCGCGGCGCTGGTCAAGGCGATCCGGGCCGAGCGCGGCGACGACAAGGTTCTGCTGCTCGATGGCGGCGACACCTGGCAGGGAAGCTGGTCCTCGCTCCAGACCAAGGGCCAGGACATGGTCGATGTCATGTCGGCCCTGAAAACCGACGCCATGGTCGGGCATTGGGAGTTCACGCTCGGCGCCGAGCGGGTCAAGGAGATCGCCGACAGCGCCTCCTTCGCCTTCCTCGCCCAGAACATCCGCGATACCGAGTGGAACGAGCCGGTGTTCCCGCCACGCAAGGTGTTCGAGAGGGGCGGCGTCAAGGTCGCCGTCATCGGGCAGGCGCTGCCGCGCACCGCCGTCGCCAACCCCCGCTGGATGTTTCCGAACTGGGAGTTCGGCATCCGCGAGGAGGAGATCCAGAAGCAGGTCGACGAAGCCCGGGCTGAGGGCGCCAGCGTCGTCGTCCTGCTCTCCCATAACGGGTTCGACGTCGACAGGAAGCTCGCCTCGCGGGTCAAGGGCCTCGACATCATCCTGACTGCCCACACCCATGACGCGATGCCCGGCCTGATCCGCGTCGGCAACACGGTGCTCGTCGCCTCGGGCTCACATGGCAAATTCGTCTCGCGGCTCGACATCGCCACCAAGGACGGCAAGGTCGCGGACATCCGCTTCAAGCTGATGCCGGTGTTTTCCGACGCCATCGCGCCAGACCCCGCGATGGCGGCGCTGGTCAAGAAGGTCAGGGAGCCGTTCGCAGCCGATCTCGCGAAGGAGATCGGCCGGACCGAGTCGCTGCTCTACCGCCGGGGCAACTTCAACGGGACCTTCGACGACCTGATCTGCGATGCGATGCTGTCGCAGCGCGACGCCGAGATCGCGCTGTCGCCCGGATTCCGCTGGGGCGGCACGCTGCTGCCGGGCGATGCGATTACCTGGGAGGCCATTACCAACGCCACCGCGATCACCTATCCGAACTGCTACCGCAACGAGATGACCGGCGCGCAGCTCAAGGACATCCTGGAGGATGTCGCCGACAACATCTTCCATCCGGACCCCTACTTCCAGGGTGGCGGCGACATGGTCCGCATCGGCGGCATGGGCTACGCGATCAATGTCGGCCAGCCGATGGGCAGCCGCATCTCCCGCCTGACGCATCTGAAATCGGGCCAGCCGATCGACGCCTCGAAAAAATACGTGGTCGCCGGATGGGCCAGCGTCAACCAAGCCACGCAAGGCCCGCCGATCTGGGACGTGGTGCGAGACCATGTCGCCGCTGCGAAGACCATCGCCATCAAGCCCAACGACGCCGTCAAGGTCACCGGAGCGTGAGCCACGCCACGCACCTGACGGCGTCCCGTCAGCAGGACATCCGCCGATGAGCCCAGAGCAGAAGACAGAGCCTCTCAGCCGCCGCCGCTTCCTGGGCGCGGCCGGCGTCGCCGGGGCCGGCCTTGCCGGCGCCGCCTTGCCGGCGCGAGCCCAGGCGCCCGTGCCCGACCCCCTGATCACCCATGTCCAGGACTGGAACCGCTATCTCGGCGAAGGTGTCGACAAGCGGCCCTATGGCACGCCCTCGCGCTTCGAGAAGCATATCGTCCGCCGCGACGTGTCGTGGCTGACCGCCGCGCCGGAATCCTCGGTCAACTTCACGCCGCTGCACGAACTCGACGGCATCATCACGCCGTCGGGCCTGTGCTTCGAGCGCCATCACGGCGGCATCGCCGAGATCGACCCCGCCGATCACCGACTGATGATCCACGGCCTCGTCGATAGGCCGCTGGTCTTCACGATGGAGGACATCCGGCGCATGCCGCGCCAGAGCCATGTCCACTTTCTCGAATGCGCGGCCAATTCCGGCATGGAGTGGCGCGGCGCCCAGCTCAATGGCTGCCAGTTCACGCACGGCATGGTCCATAACGTGATGTATACCGGCGTGCCGCTGAAGCTGCTGCTGGCCGAGGCCGGGCTGAAGCCCAACGCCAAATGGCTGATGCTGGAAGGGGCCGATTCCTCCGGGATGAACCGCTCGCTGCCGGTCGAGAAGGCGCTCGACGACGTGCTGATCGCGTTCGCGATGAACGGCGAGGCGCTGCGGCCCGAGCAGGGCTATCCGCTACGGGCGGTGGTGCCCGGCTGGGAGGGCAATATCTGGGTCAAATGGCTGCGCCGGATCGAGGCCGGCGACATGCCCTGGCAGGCCCGCGAGGAAACCTCGAAATACACCGATCTGCTCGCCGATGGCCGCTCGCGCCGCTTCACCTTCATCATGGACGCCAAGTCGGTGGTGACCAATCCCTCGCCGCAGGCACCGCTCAAGCACAAGGGCCGCAATGTGCTCAGCGGCCTGGCCTGGTCGGGACGCGGCACGATCAAGCGCGTCGACGTGACGCTCGACGGCGGCAGGAACTGGCAGGCGGCCCGGATCGACGGTCCCGTGCTCGATAAGTCGCTGACGCGCTTCTATGTCGATTTCGACTGGGCCGGCCAGGAACTGCTGGTCCAGTCGCGCGCCATGGATTCGACCGGCTATGTCCAGCCGACCAAGGACGAGTTGCGCAAGGTGCGCGGCGTCAATTCCATCTACCACAACAACGGCATCCAGACCTGGCAGGTCCGGCCGAACGGGGAGACCGAGAATGTCGAGATCGGCTGACCCCCGCTTGCGTCGCCGCCTGAGCGTCCTGGCCCTGACAGGGTGCGCCGCGCTGACGGTGCTGTCGGTCGGGCCGCTGGTCGCGCAATCGCCGAAGCCGGCTGCCGCCAAGCCTGGAGCGGCCGCGCCGGCGCCACATGCCAAACTGGGCCTCGGCCGCCCTGCCCTGCCCGCTGAGATCGAGGCCTGGGACATCGCCGTGCGTCCGGACGGCAAGGGCTTGCCGCCCGGCAAGGGCACTGTCAGGCAGGGCGACGAGATTTTCCAGGCGCAATGCGCGAGCTGTCATGGCGAGTTCGGTCAGGGCAATGCGCGCTGGCCGGTGCTGGCCGGCGGCCAGGGCACGCTGAAGGCCGACCGGCCGGAAAAGACGATCGGCTCGTTCTGGCCCGATCTCTCGACCGTCTATGACTACATCCGCCGCGCCATGCCCTTCGGCAATGCGCAGTCCCTGAGTGCGGACGAAACATACGCGCTGACGGCCTATCTGCTCTTCCTCAACGACATCGTGAAGGACGAGGACTTCGAATTGTCGGACAAGAACTTCACGACGGTGAAGCTGCCCAATGCCGGCGCCTTCTACGAAGACGACCGCGAAACGACGGAGAAGGCCTTCTGGGGCAAGGAGCCCTGCATGACGAACTGCAAGGGCGAGGCGAAGATCACCGGACGCGCAGCGGTTCTCGACGTCACGCCCGATTCGAAATCGGCGCCGAAGGTCGATTGATGCGGGGTTCTCGGCAGTCGCCCGGCTGGTTCGGCTTCGTTGCTCTTGCCGCCTCGCTGTCGGGCAGTCCCGCTCTGGCCTCCGGCGACGTTGCGCTCGGGGAGTACCTCTCCTCCGAATGCACCGCCTGCCACCAGAGCAGCGGCCGGCAGGTGGGCGGCATCCCGGCGATCGTCGGCCACCCGGCCGACCAGTTCGTCGCGTTGATGGACGCCTACCGCGACAAGCATCGCGAAAACCAGATCATGCAGACGATCGCGGGCCGCCTGACCCGCGAGGAATTGCTCGCCTTGGCCGCCTACTACGAGAGCCTGAAACCGGTCCGATGAAGCCAGCCTCCGCAGAGAGGCAAAGGGAGGTCGAGATGACCAGCGCGCGCGACGAGACTTCACGCCGGACGATCATGGCTGCGGCCGTCGCGGGGTTGGCCGGCATGGCGGCCCCCGCGCTGGCGGCACCGCGCGACCTGAAGCTCGCCGATCTCAAGAAGGAGGCCGATGTCGCCTGCGTCTACCATTGCGACTTCGGCGATCCGCCGCGCTTCGTCCAGATGCTGACCAACATCGCCAATCATTATTCCGCTTACGGGGCAGATCCCTTCGCTTTGCAGCTCTTGGTTGTGGCGCATGGCCAGGGCGTCAAGTTCTTCCTCGAATCGCTGGAGGAGACGACCTGGCGCGACGAGGTCATGGTTCCCAAGATCTTCGAGCGGGTCGAGGATGTCGCGAAGAACGGGCTCAAGGTTCATCTCTGCGAGATCACCTTCAGCCGCCTCAAGCTCGACAAGGCCAAGGCGCGCAACGCCCCCTTCATCTCCTTCGTGCCCTCGGGCGTGGCGACGGTGGCGGCGCTCCAGTCCAAGGGCTTCGCCTATATGAAGATCGGATAGGCGAAGCCTGGAGGCCGCCGGGGACTTCAACAAGCGAACAAACAACAAGAAAAATCCGGGAGAGAGACATGAAGATCGATCGTCGTGCATTCACCCTGTCGGGCCTCTCGGCCGCGGCGACACTGGGCCTGGGCGCACCGGCCATTCTCGGCCAGGCCAAGCCCCGCGTCGTGGTCATAGGTGGCGGCGCCGGCGGCGCGACCGCCGCGCGCTATCTCGCCAAGGACAGCCAGGGCGCGATCACTGTCACGCTGGTCGAGGAGAACGAGACCTACCAGACCTGCTTCCACTCCAATCTCTATCTTGGCGGCTTCAAGACCTATGACGAGATCGTCCATCGCTACGATGCGCTGGCGAAGACCCACGGCATCGTGCTCGCCCGCGCCCGCGCCAGCCAGATCGACCGCGACAAGAAGGAGGTCGTGCTCTCGACCGGGCAGCGCCTGCCTTACGACCGGCTCGTGGTCTCGCCGGGCATCGACCTGAAGTATGATTCCGTGCCCGGCTGGTCGAAGGAGGCGGAAGAAGCGATGCCGCATGGCTGGAAGCCCGGCCGCCAGACGCAACTGATCAAGCAGAGGCTCGATGCCGTCCCCAATGGCGGACTGATCGTGATGATCGCCCCGCCCAACCCGTTCCGCTGCCCGCCCGGCCCCTATGAGCGCGCCTCGATGTTCGCCCATGCGCTCAAGAAGGCCGGCAAGACCGACGCCAAGATCATCATCCTCGATCCGAAGGAAGCCTTTTCCAAGCAGGGCGTCTTCCAGGCCGATTGGGAGAAGCGCTATGGCGGGGTGATCGAATGGCTCGGCCCCAAGGTGCATGACGGCATCAAATCGGTCGATCCCAAGACCAATACCGTCGTCACCGGCTTCGAGACCTACAAGGACTGCGCCTTCGTCAACGTCATCCCCGCCCAGATGGCCGGCGAGATCGCCCGCAGCGCCGGCCTCGCCCCTGCCGGGGGATATTGCGCCATCGACCCCGCCACGATGAAGTCGACCGCCGACGCCAGCATCTTCGTGCTCGGCGATGCCTGCATCGCCGGCGACATGCCCAAATCCGCCTTCTCCGCCAACAGCCAGGCCAAGGTCGCCGCGATGGTGATCCGGGGTGAGCTGAGCAATGCCCGCACCTTCCCGGCGCGCTACGTCAACACCTGCTGGTCGCTCGTCGATACCGACGACACCATCAAGGTCGGCGGGCGTTACGAGCCCCGTGACGGCAAGATCACCGCGACCGAAACCTTCGTGTCGCAGCCGGGCGAGAGCGACGCGCTGCGCAAGGAGAACCAGGCCGAAAACATGGGCTGGTATGCCGGCATCACCGCTGACATGTTCAGTTGAGCGGACCTCCCGGCACCGCAGCCTCCCGCGCGGTGCACACTCCCGGCCGCGCATCCGCGCGGCCGCTTTTTCGAGACATGACGAAGGACGACGCATGAAACTGCTGACCAGCGCCACCCTGATCGTCGCCGCGCTTGCGGCCGGCGCCGCGCAAGGACAGGACATCGCCGCAGGCGAGCGCTCCTGGAACAAGTGCCGCGCCTGCCACCAGATCGGCGAGACCGCCAAGAACCTCGTCGGACCGCAGCTCAACGGCCTGTTCGGGCGCCATTCCGGCGCGGTGGAGGGCTACAGCTATTCGCCCGCTAACAAGAACTCCGGCATCACCTGGGACGAGGCCGTCTTCGCCGAGTACATCAAGGATCCCAAGGCCAAGATCCCGGGCACCAAGATGATCTTTCCGGGAATCAAGAACGACAAGGAGATCCTGGATCTGACCGCCTTCCTCAAGCAGTTCGGCAAGGATGGCAAGAAGCTGTGAGAGACGGGGCGCCGGGGCCCCCTGCGCGACGGCGTCGCCCTGCCCGATCTGTCCATTTGGCCCGTCTCCTCGGGTCGCTCCGTTTGTCGCCTGGGGGCGATGGGTGGCCCAGGCGTTTGCCGAGCTGGAACACCCGCCATTCGATGACGCTCGTCACCGTGTCAGACGCCGAGCGCAGTTTCGCCCTCGCCGGGGTCACAGCGATGGCCCGGTTTGTCTGAACAGTCGTCGGGCTGTCTCCAAGGGGATTTTGGCCCTGGTTATGCCGCGACCGGAATGGGCTGCAGCGCATTGAAGCAGGCCTGATCGGGCGTTTGCCGCCCCAGGCTCTGATGAGGCCTCCGTTCGTCCAGATGCAGACCGATCGAGGTGCGCGCCTCGGACACGCTGGCGTAGGCGCGCAGATAGACCTCCTCGTATGTGACGGATTTCCAGATGCGCTCGACGACCCGAAGGGCCGCGTCAGCGAATACCCTTCTGGCGCGTCACGAGATGCACCATTCCGGAGGGCGAAGAGCACCCCATCGGCACCTCATGCGACGCTGCTTCGTACCACAGGCGATTTCGGCTTATTCAAGTTAGTCATTTCTTTTATAATCAATGATTTACACACATATATGGTGCGCCAGACGGGATCAAACCGACCATCCATTGGCTCGTCGTTCATCAGCCCTGCGGATATGGCAGCACTAACGAGACGTGTCGGAGATCGAGGCTCGGTAAAATTCGAGCAGGATCCCGGCAACCGGCCGTCGATACCTATCGAGCCCTTTCGGGACGGCGACTCGAAGGATCAGACAATCTGTCAATCGGTTGACAGAAGGGCCTTTCTGCAGGACACCTCGCACTGAGAAAGGCCCACAGAAGGCGCTTGCTCGATGGAGGAACCGATGTCGTATTTGTCGCTAGGTCGCGGTGTCAGCCGCCGCACTCTCATGCTCGGCGCAGCCGGCGCCATCGCAGCGCCCCATGTCATCCGTGACGCGGTAGCCCAAGGCAAAGCCGTCAATGTCGGCGTGATTCTGCCGCTCTCGGGCGCAAACGCCCAGTTTGGCGTGAACTCCCGCAACGGCATCGAACTCGTCGCCGACGAGATCAACGCCGCCGGCGGCATCAAGTCGCTCGGCGGCGCCCGCATCAATCTGGTCGTCGCGGATTCGACCTCGACACCGACGACCGCCGCCAATGTCGCCCAGCGCCTGCTGACCCAGAACGACGTCGTCGCCATCCTCGGCGCCTTCGCGTCGTCTCTGACGATCGCGATCTCGGAGGTCACCGAGCGACGCGGCGTGCCGCTCCTGACGATGTCCTTCTCGGACCAGATTACAGGTCGCGGCTTCGAGAACATCTTCCAGGTCGTCGCGAAGGCGTCGGTGCTCGGCAAGGCGCAGTTCGACGGCACGGTCGCCATTGCAGCAGCATCAGGCCAGAAGCTCGAGCGCATCGCCATCATGTATGAGGACACCGCCTATGGCACGTCGCAGGCGGCGGGCCTGCGCGAGGGCGCCAAGGCGGCCGGCGTCCAGATGGTCATGGACGACGCCTATCCGCTGGGCATCACCGACGTCACGCCGCTGATCAACAAGCTGCGCGCCTCGGGCGCCCAGGCGGTGTTCCCGGTCTCCTATCTCAACGATTCCCTCCAGATTATCCGCGCGATGCGCCAGCAGCGCATCACGATCCCCGCCATCGGCGGCGCGGCCGGTTACGTCATTCCCGATTTCGAGAAGGGGCTCGGCGAGTTCGCCGAGGGCGTCTTGTCGATCTCGCCCGCCAATTACGACCTCGCGCCGGAGCTGACCGAGCGCTTCCGCAAGCGCTACGGCTATTTCATGGTCCATGAGGCGCTGGAGCACGCCGTCTGCATGGATGTGCTCGCCCAGGCCATGGAGAAGGCCAAATCGGCAAAGCCCGAGGATTTGCGCAAGGCCCTGCAGGGCGCCCGGTTCGAGGGCGGCTGGACCAAGGCCATGACGGGCGGCGCCGTCCAGTTCGACAAGACCGGCCTCAACACGCTCTCCGTCCCCGTCATGGTCCAGTGGCGCAACAAGGAACTCGTCACCGTCTGGCCCTCCGACGTCGCCAAGGCCAAGGCGGTCTGGCCGGGCTGAGGCGACGGCCCGGCAGCGCGGCGAGAGGCGGAGAACGACGATATGGCGGTGGTTCAGGCCATCCTGGACGGCTTGATGATCGGCGGGGTCTACGCCGTCATCTCGATTGGACTGACGCTGGTCTTCGGCGTGATGGGGATCGTGAATTTCGCGCAGGCGGAGTTCCTGATGCTCGGCATGTTCGTCGCCTATTACGCCTGGGCCTGGCTCGGGCTCGATCCGCTGCTGGCGGCGCCGCTGGCCTTCGTCGTGGTCTTCCTGCTCGGCGCCGCGATCCAGCGCGTGCTGATCCGGCGGGTGCTGAAGGCGCCCGAAGTGGCGCAGATCTTCCTGACGGTCGGTCTGCTGATCGTGCTCGAAAATGCGGCGCTCCTCATGTTCGGATCGGGCTTCCGCTCGGTCTCGACGCCCTACCAGACCTCGTCGCTGCAACTGGGGCCGCTCTTTATCTCGGTGCCCTATCTGGCTGCCTTCGCCATGTCCGTGGCCTCGGGGTTGGCGCTGTGGCTCTTCCTCAAGTCGAGCTGGTTCGGCCGCGCCATGCGCGCCACCGCGCAGGACCCGATGGCCGCGCGGCTGATGGGCATCGACGCCGACCGCATGCACATGCTGGCCTTCGCGCTCGGCGTCGGGCTGACCGCTTTCGGCGGCGCCGTGATCCTGCCCTATCTGACGGCCTCGCCCACGGTCGGCACGCAATTCGCCGTGCTGATGTTCACCGTCGTGGTGCTTGGCGGGCTGGGCTCCGTCGCCGGCGCCGTGGTCGGCGGGCTGGCTGTCGGCATCATCCAGTCGCTCTCGGCGCTGGTCTTCCCGATTCAGCTGCAGAACCTCGTCCTGTTCGTGGTCTTCATCGCGGTCCTGGCCTTCCGGCCCAAGGGCATGCTCGGGGCGGCGCGATGAGCGGCCTCTCGCCCCGGCACTGGGCCGGGCTCGCGCTGCTGGCGGCCTTTGCCATCGCCCTCCCCTTCGCCTTTGAGCCGCGCGGCTACGGCATCCGCATCCTGTGCCTGGCGCTGCTGTTTGCCGCGATGGCGCAGGCCTGGAACATCGTTGCCGGGCTCGCCAACCAGATCTCGCTCGGCCATGCCGCCTTCTTTGGCATCGGCGCCTACACCTCGACGCTGCTGCTGATCCATTTCGGCATCACGCCCTGGCTTGGCATGTTCGCAGCCGCGGCGCTCGGCGGCGCCGCCGCGCTGCTGATCAGCCTGCCGACGATGCGCCTGCGCGGCCACTACTTCGCGCTGGCGACGCTCGCCTTCGGCGAGGTGATGCGGGTGATCGGCAACAGCTGGGGCGGGCTGACCGGCGGGCCGGTCGGCATTTCCGTGCCGTTCGCGCAGCCGAGCCTCGCGCTGATGCAGTTCCGCGAGACGCGCTCCTCCTACTGGCTGATGCTGGCGGCGCTCGTCCTGGTGACGCTCATCTTCATCGCGATCAAGCGCAGCCGGCTCGGCTACCGGCTACGGGCGATCAAGGAGAATGCCGACGCGGCCGAGGTCATCGGGGTCGACACCACCCGCACCAAGATCATCGCCGCGGTGATCTCGGGCGCGCTGACGGCGGCGCTCGGCACGCTCTACGCGCAGTTCCAGTTCTTCTTCGATCCCGACACCGTCTTCGGCGTGGCCTCGGTGTCCGTGCGGATGGCGATGATCGCGATCGTCGGCGGCATCGGCACGGCGGCCGGCCCCATTCTCGGAGCCCTCTTCGTGATCCCGCTGGAGGAACTCGCCAACCAGGTCTTTTCGGCACAGGCCGCCGGGCTGTCGCAGCTGGTTTTCGGTCTCCTGCTGATCCTGGTGATCCTGATCGAACCGCGCGGCTTCATGGCCATCGGTCCCCGGCTTCAGCGCCTGTTGCGGAAGGGAGATCGCCGATGAGCGCTGCGCTTCTCGAAGTGTCCGGTGTCGGCAAGCGTTTCGGTGGCCTGCAGGCGCTCTCGAACGTGTCGCTGTCGGTCCAGGCCGGAGAGATCGTCGGGCTGATCGGCCCCAACGGCGCCGGCAAGACGACGCTGTTCTCGACGCTGGTCGGCCTGCACCGGCCCGAGAGCGGTGCGATCCGGCTCGAGGGTCGCGATCTCGTCGGTCTCAAGCCGCACAAGATCGCCGCCGCCGGCATGGTGAAGACCTTCCAGAACGTCGCGCTGTTTCTCGATTCCTCGGTTCTCGACAATGTCCTGACCGGCGGCCTGATGCGCCATTCGATCCCGGACGCGCGCGCGCTGGCGCGCCGCTGTCTGGAGCGCGTCGGCATTGGCGCGATCGCCGACAAGCTGGCGCGCGATCTCTCCTTCCCGGAGCGGGCGCGGGTCGAGGTCGCGCGCGCGCTGTGCACCGAGCCGCGGGTCCTGCTGCTCGACGAGGCGATGGCGGCGCTCAACCATGCCGAGATGGATGCGTTCATGGCGCTGCTGCGGCAGCTGCGGGAGGAAGGGCTGACCCTGATCGTCGTCGAGCACCATATGCGCGCCATCATGTCGCTCTGCGACCGGCTGGTTGTGCTGAACTTTGGCCAGATGATCGCCACGGGCACACCAGAGCAGATCGCGCGCGACCCGGCCGTGGTCGAGGCCTATCTCGGCCGGTCGGCCGCGTGATGGGGCCAGTGATGACGAACCCCTCCCCGCTCCTGTCGATCTCGGGCCTTCGCGCCGGCTACGGCGCCATGGACGTGCTGCACGACGTCTCGATCGAGGTCGGCGCGGGCGAGTTCGTCTGCGTGATCGGCGCCAACACGGCGGGCAAGAGCACGCTGCTGCGCACGATCTCGGGGCTTGTCGCCGCCCGCGGCAGCATCCGCTTCGACGGCACGGAGCTCGTCGGGCGGCCCTCGCATGACATTCCCGCGCTCGGCATCGCCCATGTGCCCGAGGGCCGCCACGTCTTCCCCGAGATGACGGTCGATGAAAACGTCATGCTCGGCGCCTATGCGGTGCGCTCTTCCAGCGATCTTGCCGTTCGCCGCGACCGGGTGCTGACGATGTTTCCCCGGCTGCGCGAGCGACTGGGCCAGCTCGCGGGTACCCTCTCGGGCGGCGAGCAGCAGATGGTCGCCATCGGCCGCGCTTTGATGCTCCAGCCGCGCATGCTCCTGCTTGACGAGCCGAGCCATGGCCTGGCGCCGAAGATCGTGGACGAGCTTCACGACACCTTCCTGGCCGTCAGCGCGACGGGCACGTCGATCCTGCTGGTCGAGCAGAACACCACGCTGGCGCTCTCGGTCGCCGGGCGCGGCTATGTTCTGGAAAGCGGCCGGGTCGTGCTCTCCGGCACCAGCGCGGAACTCTCCGGAAACGACGCCGTCCGCAGTGCCTATCTCGGGCTCTGACGGCCCTCCCCCCACCCCCACGAAAGGTCAGTCCGATGTCGCACAGCGATCAGTTCAACAAGGGTCTCGAAGTCCGCCGCAAGGTGCTGGGCGCGGAATATGTCGATGGCAGCCTCGCCAAGGCGGACGACTTCATGATGGCGTTCCAGAACATCACCACCGAATGGTGCTGGGGCTATGCCTGGACGCGGCCGGGCCTCGAGCACAAGACGCGCTCGATGCTCAACCTCGCCATGCTGACGGCGCTGGGCAAGCCGGCCGAGCTGAAGCTCCACGTCAAGGGCGCACTGGCCAACGGCGTCACCGTGGACGAGATCAAGGAAATCCTGCTGCACGCTACCGTCTATTGCGGCATTCCATCCGGTCTCGACGCCTTCAAGGCCGCTCATGAAGTGCTCAAGGCCGAGGGTGCCGTCCCCACCGACACGTGAGGCGATGATGCCGGCCTGGGTCGCACAAGGTCGGTAGTCCCAGCGCCGGGCTTCAGATGGTGCGCATCGAGACCGCGCGGCCCGTGATGGCGTCCCCGGCGGCGTCCGCGATCCGGGCCCGCAGGCCCATCAGGCCCGCGTGCCAGCGGCGATCAGCGCCTGCAGATGGCGATGAATCTCGGTGTGGTCGGCCTGCGTGCCGAGGCCCGCCTTGGCGTCTTCCCAAAGCGTCGCGACGGACTGAATCTGCGGCAGTTCGAGATCGAGATGATCGGCGAGGTCGGCCGCAATGCGAAGATCCTTCGCCATCAAAGCGAGCGAGAAGCCCGAATTGAAAGCCTCGGAGATCACGAAGGGCTTCATCTTCACCTCGGTCGAATTGCTGCGCCCCGTGGAGGCGTTGAGCACGTCGACGATCGTTTCAGGCGCGAGGCCGAACTTGGAGCCGACGAGCAGGGCTTCGCAGGCCGCGATCAGCCCGGCCGCCGAGACGTAGTTGTTCAGCGCCTTCATCGCATGACCAGAGCCGATCGGCCCCGTCGCGAAGATCGCCTTGCCCATCGCCGCAAGCACGGGTCGGGCCCGCTCGACCGCCTCGGCCGGGCCGCCAGCCATGATCGCGAGCGATCCGTCGATGGCGCGCTTGACGCCGCCCGAGACCGGCGCATCGATGAGCACGAGCCCCAGCGGCTCGAGATCGGCGGCGAGGCTGACCGTGTCGGTCGGCGCCGACGAGCTCATGTCGATCACGAGCGCGCCTTTCGCCAGGGCGCGCGCGGCGCCCGCCCCGAGCAGAGCATCGCGCACGATGGCGCCAGTGGGCAGCATGGTGATCAGCATGTCGGCGCCCTCGGCGGCCTCGGCAGCGCCCGCGAAGGCCAGGGCGCCGGCCTCGACCAGTGCGCGCCTTGGCCCGTCGGCCGGATCCGCCCCGCGCACGGCGAAGCCCGCCTGGATCAGGCGTCGCGCCATCGGCAGGCCCATCTGGCCGAGACCGATGAAGGCGATGGTGGCGGGGGTGCCGGATGCGTCAGACATGCTTGTTTCCTCCAACGCGGCAGCGGCGCAGCGTCGGCCGGATTTCTGATCGCTATCAGACAATCTGTCAATTCGCGGATCAGCCGGGAGACGGTTCCCGCGCCAGAACGGCAAGGGCGACCTTCGCCGCCATGGCGATGTGGTGTTTGCAGGCCTGTTCGGCACGGACGCCGTCACGGGCCGCGATGGCCTCATAGATTGCCTCGATCTCGGCGACACTGTCGTCGAGCCGACCCTGCTGCGTCATCGAGGTGAAACGCAGAAGCGTGATGCGGTTGTGAAGCATCGTCAGCGACTGCTTCACGAACACATTGCCCGCCCCCTCCATCAGAACGCTGTAGAAGCGCGTCTTGGCGGCGACGAGCTGGGCGCGATCTCGGTTGTGCGCGGCGAGGCGAAAGCCGCCCACCGCCTGCTTCAGCTCCGTGACCGCCTCTTGACTGCCCTGCTCCGCAAAGGCGCGACCAGCGAAGCCTTCCAGCAGGGCCCGCACATCATAGAGCTGCCGCGCCTCGTCGAAGTTGATCGAGGACACTTCAGGTCCGCGATGGGGAACGGTCACGACGAGCCCCTCCGCCTCGAGCTGCCGCAGCGCCTCGCGCACCGAGGTGCGGCCGACGCCAATCTGCTCGCACAGCTCGCGCTCGATAAGACGCTGGCCCGGCCTGAAATGCCCCGAGGCGATCGCTTCCCGGATCCGGTCCTCCACCAGAAGGCGCAGTGTGGCCGCCTGGCGCGGGATGCGAAGATTCATTTCGATCATGGACAAACACATCGCCGGCCCGATTGCCGCCGTCAATCTCCGCGCTTGACCTTTGGACTGGCAGATTGTCTGATAGCAGGCAATAATGCAAAAATTCCGAAGGAGGATTGATGAAAACGCTTCTGCTCGGCCTCGCGGCCGCTGCGGTGCTGGCAGTTGCGCCATCCACGGCGCAGACCTACCCGACCCGGCCCATCACCATGCTCGTGCCCTTCGCCGCCGGCGGCACCACCGACGTCCTGGCTCGCATCCTCGCCGAGGACATGGGCAAAACGTTGGGTCAGAACGTCATCGTCGAGAATGTCGGCGGGGCTGGCGGACGGAGCGGGACGGAGCGCGTCATCAGGGGCGAGCCGGACGGCTACACGATCCTGTTCGGCAATATGGGCCCCATGGCCGCCAGCAAAGCGCTGTTCAAGGATCAGCGCTACGATCCGCGCACGGATCTCGCACCCGTCGGTCTCGTGGCCGACGTGCCAATGGTGATCGCCGCCAGCAAGAAGAGCGGGGCCACCGATCTGAAAACCTTCATGGCGAAGATCAAGGCCGAGGGCGACAAGATGACCTTCGGCACGGCTGGATTCGGCGCGACGTCGGACCTCGCGCCCCGTCTTCTCCTGCATCTGTCGGAGCTGAAAGCCACCGTCGTGCCCTACAAGGGCGCGGGGCCGGCGATCCAGGATCTCATCGGCGGCTTCGTCGACGGGGTCATCGACCAGACCGCGACCCTGCTGCCCCTGCACAGCGGGGGCTCGGTGACCGCCCTGGCCGTGACCGGCGATAGCCGCCTCCCCCAGGCGCCCGACGTGCCGACCTTCGCCGAGGCCGGCTTTCCGGAATTTGGCATGAAGGTCTGGAACGCACTCGCCGTTCACAAGGACACCAGCCCCGCCATCATCGCGCGTCTTGTGGCGGCGCTCGATACCAGCCTGTCCTCCGAATTCGTCGGAAAGCGTTTCGAGGGCTTGGCCGTCCCGGTTCCGCCGGCCTCCATTCGCGGCCCGGCGCATCTCGGGAAGCTGGTGGAGGCGGAAGTCAGCCGCTGGGAGACTGTTCTGAAAGACGTGCCAAAGCAGTGACCCAGGGCGGTGCCTAGGGCGGTTTCGACCGGTCAGGCTCGATCGTCAGCATCACGCCGATGCAATGCATCGGCGTAGAACATCATGTAGTTCAAGGCGACTTGCTGCCAGGAATAGGGGGCGAGCGTCGCAATATCTGGCTTGGAGGCCCCATGCGAGGCTTCCAGACGCTCGAACTCCTCGGCGATCGCAGTGGCCGCCTCCCGCGGAGCGGCAAAATCGGCAAGGCGGATCACGGGATATTTTTCGGCAAGAGCGGCGAAAGCTGCATTGGGCTGGACGACGGGGACAAGCCCTGCGCTCATCGCCTCGATCAGCGCCAGACCGAAACCCTCGAAATCCGAGGCGGACACGAACAGCGAGGCGCGGCTCATCAGATCCCTCGCATCGGCGTCGCCAAGGCCGACATGGATGTCGATCTGGCCTGCCAAGCCGGCTCGAGCGACCGCATCGCGCAGTTCAGCTTCGGACCAATCGGATTCGACCCCGATCACATCGAGATGCCAATCCGCGCGCGAGCGCACCAGCTCACCTATCGTCGCGATCAGGTGTTCGGGCCGCTTGTTCTTCGAGAAGCGCCCGATGCTGACAAGGCGCCGAACCGGATCGCGGCTGGATGCACCGCGGAATTTATCGAGATCGACGCCGTTTTCGATGACACGCACCTTGCCGGGCGCAATGGTCTCGAACATCCGCGCATCGTTGGCGCTGCAGCCGGCGATGGCGCGATAGGCAAGCGACGACAGCCGTGTCGGGCCGTTCAACCAGATTGTCTTCAGGCGCGAAAAATCGCGTGTGTGAAAGAAGCCGCCATGGGTCGTCGCGACCAGCGGCTTGCGATGGATCATCCAGCCCAGCGCCAGAGCGTCGAAGAAGAAGTCGATGGCGTGGACATGGATGAGATCGGCATCGGACAGATGCGCGAAGACCGATGGCGCGAAGGGGTAGCGAGAGGAGCCGTGATAGGGAATGCGCCGGACCGGGATCCCGTCGATGACCTCCTCCTGCGCCAATCGCCGGCCTGGATCGCCGAACAGCCGGTCCAGTGTCACCACCGAGGGCTGGAGCCCCATCCGCAACTGCGCTCTGCAGAGGTTGGCGACGACATCCTCCAACCCTCCCCGATTGGGCAGAAACTGACGAACGACGTGGACGATCCGGGCCCCGTCAAGCCGGCTCCGGAGCAGCGCGCTCATGGACGCGCCGTCTGGCCACACGTCGGCTGTTTTGCAGCCCTGGTTTTCAACTGTTCGATCAGCGCTTTCATCTGAGGGCGCTCTCCCGCCGCGGTCGGTTCAAGGTTGAAGACGTAGTCGGGCGGCCACCACGGCCCTGCCCCCCAGGCCGCCCAGCCGACCCACTGCTGCGGACGCGCATCGAGACGCGCCGTCATCTCCTTGAAGACCTTGACGCATTCGGGCCGGTCAGAGGCGGCGAACTCGCCCAGGAAACCCTGTCTGCCATGGGCCTTGAGCCAGGCACTGACGTCGTCGATCGCCTTGAGCGCGCCTTGCCCGGCCGAACACTCCGCCTGGCGGCCGGAATAATCGGCGTCGAGATACTGGTGGAAGTCGTAGGCGAACCGCTTCAGTGGATCGTTGATGGCGAGCAGGTCGCGGCCATTGTTGCCGACCGGCAAATCCGCGGTCCAGCTATGCGCGCCGCCATAGGCGGTTCCCGTGACCAGAAGCATCTGCTTTGCGCCGGCCTTGCGGATCGCCGCGATGGCGACGTTCTGAATCGCTGCCCATTCGGCGCTGTGGATGTCGTAGGGTTCGTTCATGATCGAGAAGACCACGTTCTTCCGGTCGCGATAATGCGTCGCCAACCGCCGCCAGACATCGCCCAGCATCGCAGCCGAGAGTGTCGGAGAACCGAGCTTCTGGTCGGCATAGTAGCCAAAATTGTGCAGGTCGAGGATCGCAACGAGCCCTGCGGCCTTGGCCGTGTCGACGCTCTGGTCAAGGCGGGCGAGTTCGGCGGCATCGAGTTCCCCGCCGAGCCTGGGCTGGATGCGCTCCCAGCGGAACGGCAGCCGGAAGGACGTCATGCCGAGCCCGGCCAGCCGGCGAATCGCCGCTTCGGCGGGATAGGTGTAGTCGGTGTTCGGTCGTCCCGGCACCGTACCGAATTCGGCTCCGGAGAGATTGACGCCGCGCAGGCACAGCTCCGCGCTCGTGACTGGCATCGTCGCCGCCAACAGGCCGGCGACCGCCAGCAGCAGGCCCGCGCTCCGACGTCTCGCAGAAACGTTCATGGCTTGACGGTCTCCAGCAGCATGCCCCGCAGCCGACGCGCGGCACCCAGATGGGTGAAGTTGTGGTCGGCATCGGGAATGGTTGCCAATGTCAGATTGCGATAGGCCGAGATCCCCTCGCCCATCTTGCCGAAATAAGTCTGGAACTCGGCCATGCCGACATCCCCTTGGGCGTAGATCAGGGCGACATCCACCTTGCGGGCCGCCAGCATGCCGAAGCGCCGGTGACATTCGCGACGCAGCCGGCCGTGCTTGGTCAGGCGACCCAGCAGGGGCGCGAGCCGGATAGAGGCATGCTTGAGAAAGCGGAACAGAAGATAGCGCCCGGCCGGCCCGATACGCAGTTGCCCGGTGAACAGGCGGCGTAAGCCGCCTTTGCGCTTCAGTGTTGCTCCGAAATCTCCGACGCTGCGATGGGCATAGCGGATCGCGTCCTCAACGCTCTCGTCGGGATCCCAGACGAAACGTTCGTTATTGACCATGACGAGCTGCCGGACCCGCGGATCGGCGACGGCGGCATTGAAGGCGGCATAGGCCCCGCTGCAGCGCCCGATCAGGATGGGATCGTGGAAACCCCGCGTCTCCAGGAGGTCGAGGGCAAGGCGGACATCGCCGATCTGGTCTTCGGAATAAAGCACTTCCTCGGGGCCCGCCGGATCGGCCAGACTGTCGCCGATGCCGCTGGTGTCGAAGCGCAGAGAGGCCATGCCGTTTGCCGCGAAGGCCCGGGCCTGATCGACGGTGACGCGAGCCCAACCGATATGATAGTCGCGGCCGGCATTGACGAAGACGATCGCCGAACGGGAAACCTTGCCGGCAGGCTCGCAAAGCACGCCGAACAGCCGCCCGCCTGGGCCGAAGCGGATCGGACGCTCGATGAAGCCTGGGCCATTCAGGGTTGCAGCCTGCAGGTCATGCCGACGTGCCGCCGCCACGGCGTCGACATGCGTCCGGGGCACGCGCGCACGCTCGGCAACCCAGTCCACGACTGCGGCGATCGTCGACAGCGGCGGTCTGGCGGCGGTGGGGTCCGTCGTCAGCATCTCGTAACCGTCATAGGCGAGCGTCGTCATCGACACGCCGCGCTCGGTCAGATGCTGGCCGAGCGCAGCGTCGCCGGCATGGCCGGGACGGGCGAGCAGCAGGACGTCGTCACAGGAGGGGCCGTCTTGCTTCAGCAGGTTCAGCTCTCCGATGGCCGACAGCCGCGCAGGGGCCAGGCGCAGGCCGGCCACGGCGCAGCCCGTCTCGTCGTCGGGGTCCATGCCGATGCCGATGCGATCGGCGACGATGCGCGTCCAGACCGCGAGCTCCCGCAGATAGCGTCGTCCGTTTCCCACCGGGGCCATCGCCACGCAGCCGGCGATGGGAGCAAGCTCTTTCGTGAGCTGAAGTGCGAGCGTGCCGCCCAGGCCTTGCCCCAGCAGGATCAGGCGCGAGCACCCGCTGGTCTGACGCAACAGTTCGGCGGCGGCTTGCGCGGTCCGATACCAATCGTCGAGGCCCGAAGCCTCGGCGATATCGAGCGCATCGCCCAGATCGGGATAGTCGAAGCGCAGGCAGGCGATGCCGGCTTGCGAGAGCGCCTCGGCGAGCGTGCGCCAGGTGCTGCGCAGGCAAAGCTCCTCATAGCCGACGGGGGCCAGCATCAGCACGGCAACCGATGCCTCTCCCGGGTAAAGCATGCCGATGGTGCCCGAGAAGGCGACGGGCGTTCCCTGAGGCGACAGCGCGCTCAGGGGCGGCGACGCCGGAGCGCCGGCAAACGCGCGTGACGCCCCATGCCGACGCGCCCTGATCGGTGTCCGTTCAGCAGCAGCCTGGCTCATATCCCCACTCCGTATCGGCGTTTTCAATGCGTGACCGTCTTGACCGCCGCTTCGTCATGAAGACTTTCGGCGCCGGGCTGTATTGTCGTAGGCGGCGGGGCCCCTGCGAAGGCGAAAGGTCTGAAGAACGCCGTCGCCATGTTGTCGATTGCGTATTTGCGCCTGATCCAGTGCCAGGCAGCCAGATTGGAGGCCAGCGCCATGAAAAGTCCGGCGATAGCGATGCCCATGAGCCCCCCGATCTGAGCCAGGCCGTACAGCAATCCGAGATAGAAAATGAACATCACGGCTCGTGCGATCAGGAAGAAGCGTTCGCCGCCTCCGATCATCAACAACCAGGAGCCGGGCCCGAAAAAGGCCTGCGAGACCGAGAGCACGCATAATGCGGTCAGCACATCGGCATGCTGGGCAAAATCGGCATTGAAGATCGAGAGGATGAATGGTCCGACCATCACCAGGACGACCGCGCCCAGAAGCGAGATGCAGAAGCTGGCGAAGGACAGCCGCCCGATCAGCAACTGCGCGCCGGCATTGTCCGATTTCTGGAAGCGGGCGGCGATCATGGGGATGCCGACGGTGTCGATCGCCGCGACGGGCAAGGTCAGCAGCATCGCGATCCGCAAGGCGACGAAATAGAACCCGGCCTTGTCCAGCCCCAGCACCGCACCGATCAGGATCGTTTCCAGATAGGCGGACGACGAGTTCAAGATGGTGTTGGCCGTGAAATAGAGGCTTTCCGTACGCCAGATCCTGCGAGTCTCTTGCGGCACGTCGTCGTGACGCCCCAGCCAGCCCCAGCCTTCGCCGCGCGTGAAGGCGACAGCCTGGTAGAGCGTCGTGGCTCCCAACAGAACGGTGACGATGGCCATGACGACCTCGCCATCGGCGCGATAGCCGATGAGCCCTGCAGCCGCGATGCACAGGATCGATGCCGCCCGCCAGACGATCTCGCGGGGCACGAGCGAGAGGTTGATCCGCCCGTGAATGCGGAAATAATTCTGCAGATACTCGCTGATCGCGAACATCGCAGCAAACGCCAGGGCCACCCAAAGATGGCCATAGGGCTCAGGCAGACGCTCTGCGAAGGCGAAGAACAGGATGGCCGAGACGACCAGAAGCCCGCAGCCGAGCGAGAGCCAGCGCGCATTGACACCGACCAGCGCCTGATTCAGGCGATGACCAGCCTTCTCGTTGCGCTGATAGCGCTTCACAACGAGAATCGACTGGCCCAAAACCGCGATCAGGCCCAGCGCGCTGCCGATCGAAAACAGAAAGACATAGAGGCCATATTCCTGCGTGGACAGGAAATGGCTCGCCGTCAGCAGGACGAGGAAACTCAACAACGTGCTGCTGAAACGCGACGAGAAGGCGGACACGAACCGCCTGGCCTCGACGCGCCTGGACAATCCCCACAACGCGTTCACGAGCGTGCGTCCTGCATCGCCAGGGCGCGGCGCGGCTGGGCACCGGGCAGCAGCGCCGCGAAGACGGCGTCGTAGGACAGTGCGATCCGTTCAGGCGCGTAGCGCCGCGCCGCCTCGATGGCTCCGGCCGAAAGAGCGACGATCTGCACCGGGTTTTGAACGAAGTCCATGATGCGTTCCGCGAGTTCGGCATCGTCGCCGGGTGCGAACAGGGCGCCGTTGACGCCGGGTTCGATCGTCTCGGGAATTCCACCCGACCGCGCGCCAATGACCGGGACGCCATGGACGAAGGCCTCGATGACGACGCGTCCGAAGGGCTCCTGGAAGAGAGAGGGCACCACGAGCACGTCGATCTGGGGAAAGAACGCATCGGGCTGCACCCAGCCGAGGAAGCGGGTGCTGCCCTTCGGAAACCGCTCCGGCAGCGCGGCCGCATAATCGCCTTGACCGGCTCCTGCGATCAGGAAATCGACCGGCTGTCCTTTCAGGCGATGAGCAGCGGCAGCCAGCGTATCGAGCCCCTTGATCGCGGCATGAACCCCGATGAAGCCCAGTCGCAGTGGCCGTCCCGCGCTCCCCTCGCGTGGCAAGGCTGCATCGAGCGGTGCGATCGCGCCGGGAATGCGATGCGCGGTCGCATGGGGGAAATACCCCTCGTCGAGATGGCGCGCCACGATGAAATCCGTCTCGCCCACGACCGCATCGACAAAGCGCGACATCAGCTTCTTGCCATAGGACGTCGCACGGCAGGAGCCGCAGGCGCGGGTGCAATTGTCGCCGTTGCGCCACATGCTGCCCTTCCAGCACAGCAGGAAGGTGCTGCGCAGGATATGGCAGACCGGCACACCGAGGCTTTTGGCGGCGCCCCAGGTCGCGACATTGATGTTCTCGATCGAGTCGGTCAGCACGATATCGGGCCGGACCCGCCTGATCTCGCGACGCAGGGCGAAGAAGGCGCGCGGATTGAAGTTTTCCAGCCCGTGCCAGACGAGCTTTTTCCACGCAGGACGCGGCAGTCGATAGTTCCAATCGATGTTGAGCGAGCGCAGCCTGTGGACCGGCACGCCGTCGAAAACCTCATGCTTGTCCTCGCCGGCGACGTTGACGACCTGGACATCGTGGCCCGCCGCGATCAGCAGTTTCGCCACGATCATCGCCGAAATCGGTCCGCCGCCGTCGATAAAGGGGGGGAAAGCCGCGCAGGCCATCAGAATGCGAAGGCCGCCCCGCTTCTCCGGGCTGCCCGTCGCGTCGTTTCGGTCGCCCTGTGGGGCCCGTCCCGGTTGGTCATGTGTGCCGCCGAGCGCGTTCATGATGTCTTTGGCTGTCGTAGCAGCAGGGCATGCGGCACCGCACGGACTATCGGTGGGAAGCGGCTTGGCACTGCGACGGCTCCACCGAGGGTAAAACGACAACCGACGGCAGCGTCAACCACTGCGAAATCGGCTCAATTTCTCTAAAAATAGATCTATCAGCAAGATGCTTGATAATAAATAACGCCTCCGGCAGCATAACGATCATGGTTAAAATCGCTCTTCCATGAATTTATATACGACAATCAAAATTCACCTGTTGCTTTAGGGGAACCTTAACCACGCGCGCCCAAGGTGCGTGTTGGATTTCCCACGGCTTTCGCCGCCCCCCGGGCGAGGGGAGCCGTTGAGCGCTGGCATAGGCCGAGTCGAGGAGGCGTGAGGTGGTGACTGCGTTGGAGGTCGGCGGACGACGCGACGCGCCATTGCCAGCCTCGGCGTTCGGCCTGTCCGACTTGCTCAGTCTGCTCAAGCGCCGGCGTGCGGTCGTGATCGCGGGCGCGGGCGCGATGCTGCTGCTCGCGCTCGCCTACCTTGCCGTCCAGACGCCCGTCTACCGCGCGACCGCCGAATTGCTGATCGATCCCCAGGCGCTGCAGATCGTCGGCAAGGATATCGTGCGTTCCGACAGCTCCGCCTCGATCGACTTCGCCAATGTCGACAGCCAGGCGCTCGTCATGCTGTCTTCGGGCGTCCTGCGCCAGGTGATCGGCGATCTCGACCTGGAGCGAGACCCAGCGCTCACGCCTCAGCCCGGTTTCCTCGCGCGCCATTTCGGCAAACTGCTCATGCCGACGCCCAGTCAGCAGCTTGCCCAGACGATGGATGCGCTGCGCCGTGCGATCGTCATCCAGCGCGTCGAGAACTCGCTCGTCTTTCGCATCATCGTGTCGCATCCGAATGCAGAGACCTCGGCCGACATCGCCAATGCCCTGGCCAAGGCCTATTTTCGGCAGGGCAATGACGGGCGCCGCGGCGCTGTCGAGCGCGCCAACGAATCGCTGATCGGACAGATCGCGGGCCTGCGCACCCAGCTGAATGATGCCGAGGCGACCATCCAGGCCTTCCGCATCAAGAACAATCTCGTCAGCACCGGCGAGACCGGCCTGGTCGTGACGCAACAGCTGCGCGACCTCTACACCCAGATCAGCCAGGCCAGCGCGGAACTCGCGCGCCAGACGGCGCGGCGCGACGGCGTCGCCAATCTGCGCGAGAATTCAATTCTGTCCGATGTCCTCCCCGAGGCATTGACGTCCAGCAGCATCGCATCCTTGCGCGCGCAGTATGCGCAGTCGGCGCGCGAAGCCGCGAGCCTGGCGCAGACGCTGATGCCGCAGCATCCGCGCCTGATCGAGGTCAGGGCCGAGCTGGCCGAAACGCGCAAACTGCTCGCCGCCGAGCTGGGGCGCGTGCGCTCCTCCGTGCAACAGGCCTATCGACAGGCTGAGGCCAACCTCGCAAATCTGCAAAAACGCGCCAACGAGCTGACGCGATCGCAGGAGAGCAGCGGCGTGGCCGAGATCCGGCTCCGGCAGCTCGAGAGCGAGGCCGAGGCGATCCGCGCGGTCTATAACGCCTCGCTGACCCGCGCGCGCGAGCTCGACCAGCAGAAAAAGATCGAGACAAGCAACTCCCGCCTCCTTTCGGAGGCCGTCGCGCCGGCCGTCGCCGCCAAGCCGCCTGCGGCCATCGTCCTGGCCGCGGCGCTGCTGTTTGGCGCCTGCGCCGGACTGGGCATTGCCTATCTGCTCGAATTGCTGCCCGCGAAGATCACCCGCCTGTCGTTGCCCAGCGCCCTGACGCCCGAACAGGCCGGCGAGATCCTGGGCGTGACCAGCGTCGCGCGGCTCCCCAAGGAAGCGGCCAGGCGAGACGCCGCACTCGCCGCGACCGCACGACTCCTTCAGACGCGGTTCGGGCAGCGTCTGCCGGCGTCCATTCTGATCGCGGGCACGCTCGATGCGGCCACGCAGGCCGATATCGCACAGCATCTGGCAAATGCCCTGGCGGCGCTTGGCGAGAGCGTCCTGATCTGCAGGGAGAATGCGGGCCGCAACGACATCAGCATCCGGCGCATCGACGCAGGGACCGCTCCATCGGCTACCGCGTCCCGCCGTCGCAACTTCGTGCTCGTTTTGCGCGCCATCGCGCCCGACAGCGCCCGGGCGGTTTCACCCGATGCGATCGTGCTGGCGGCGAATCTGTCGGCCATGAAGGCACCCGACATCATCAGGGTGGCATCGGAGGTCGATCCGACCGGCCAGCTGATCGTGGCACTCGTGACCCCCGGCGAGAGCGCCCCCGCGGCCAGCGGCCTCGTCGGCCGGCTGCTGCAGAGGCGGGCGAGAGCCGCCTCGTGACCACCTCCGGCGTCCGGATCGCGGGCGTGCCGGAGGCCCGGCAACCACCCGCGCCCCTGATGCTAGCGCTGCTCGTGGGAGCGCTGACCTTCAACACGGTTCTCTGCTTCGTGAACACCAACGTCATGGGCATCAACGACACCATGGTGATGGGGTCCGAGGTTCTGCTGGTCTCGACGGCGCTCTATCTCGGGCTTGGCCGCAGCGCGGCCCCGTATATCTTGCTGGCCGTCTTCATGTCCTACGCCGGCATGCTGATGGCGATGAGGCCGATGCTCGATCCCAAGGCCGTGCGTGATTTCCTGATTCCCATCGCCTTCTACCTGCTCGGGCGCAGCTGCCAGGATCCGCGCGTGGCCGACAGGGCCGCCCTGATCTCGGGCCTGATCGTGATCGCCTTTGGCCTGTTCGAGTTCATGGCACTCGACGTCTATGTGAAATACTTCAACATCATCAAATACTACGTCGCGCGCGGCACGGTCGCGCCGACTGACGTCAAGGCCGATGCCGGAGCGCTCTTCGCCTCCGGCATGCGCCCGGATGCCCGCACGCTGCTGCCCTTCCTGGGGCCACACCGCGCCTCCTCGGTCTTTCTCGAGCCGATCTCGACCGGCAATTTCGGTGCGATCATCTACATCTGGACGCTCAACCGCAAAGGCATGCGACACCGCTGGCTGACCATGGCGACCGGAATCGGTGCGATCATCCTCAGCGACTCCCGCTTCGGCGCCAATGTCTGCGGGGTCGCGACCCTCGCCTATGTCGTGGCGCCCTGGACGCCGCGCTTCGTCTGGCTCGCAGCGCCGTTCTTCGTCCTGGCCGGGCTTGCCGTCTACGGCTTCACCAGCGCGGAGGTGAACTGGCAGAACAACCTCGGGGGGCGGCTGCTCTGGACGGCGAGGCTCGTCACCTCGCTCTCGCCCGCGGCTGTCTGGGGTCTCTCGCCCGACAAGCCCTTCCTGTCGGACTCAGGCTACGCCTATTCGCTCAACCAGATCGGGCTCATCGGTGTGGTCGGTTTCTGGAGCCTGTTCATCTTCACGCCGGAGCGATCGCCGCGCGCCTGGCGCTTCAAGGCCAGCGTCGCGGCCTATATCTGCCTGCTGATGCTGGTCAGCGACTCCGTCTATTCGATCAAGACGGCAGCCCTGCTCTGGTTCATGACCGGCACGAGCGATGCCGAGCCCGATGCGGAAGCGGGGTTATCCGCTAATCCAGGGGACCCGCGCCCGGGTTACCTAGCCACCGGGACGGTCTGAGCCTGCGGCAGCGCTGCTGCCTCACCCGTGCCGATCTGTCCCGCCAGTGCGAACTTGCAGGCTGCATCATCTCCATGCCATGGCGCGCTGGAAAGCCGTTGCAGGCGCCACGGCCTGGACCGAGCCCGTCACTAGGCCAAACCCGCCTCTCCGCGCCCGCCGGCGATTGACGTGACAGTGCCCACGAAACTGCCCCGTCAAGTCGTCGACGGTCGGGTCGATTGCTTACCGAGGGTTTACTTCTCTCGATCAATCAAGCGGGCTGTTTTCACAACTGGTTGAAGCGGCAAAACTCCGGCTGTCCATCGCACCTCTGTGGCGAGATAAATTTACCGAGTTTTATCGAACACTTGGAAAGAGCCGTCTTATCGAGACCGGATATTAATAATCCTCTGGTATCCGATCGCCATCGCCTGCTGAGGGTCTTAGCTATGAGCTCTTTAACTCAATCCGAATTTCGCGCCTCCATCGAACTTGAGAAGCGAAAATTCCATATGAATTCCTACTTCGAAAGCAGCTTCTATCGGCAATACCGCTCAGCAAATATGGCTTTGAAACAACTTTCTCCGAGAGCGCGCGTACTATCATTAGGCGCCGGAGGCGCATTTGTTGAAGAACTTGTCAAAAAACAACTTGATGCTTCTGTTTACGTTGTCGATTTTGCTGAAACTCTTGATATAGAGAACGATATATATAATAATTTTTCTGGAATATTTCCGGGAGATATTTCTGATCCAGACTGGCTATCTCCTCTTAATGAAATTGACGCCGTATTCTGGTTCGACAACATCGAACATCTTCGGTCTGACCCGACAAATATATTGCGAAAGTTGAGATCTTCGCTTTCGTCAAACGGGCAAATTTTCATTAAGACTGATAATTTTGCCAGATTGAGAAACATATTGAAACTGGCATTCAACAAATCGATTGTTGCCTTGCCTCACGATCTATTCTCGAACGTCGATTTCGAACATGAGTATGTGCATAGACGTGAATATACGAGACCGGAATTGGAATATTGCTTGAACAATGCGGGACTGAAGCTTGTCGAGTTTGAAATGCTTTGGCAAGCTCCGGCGGAAAAGCTTAAAAAAATGCCCTTCCGAATGTTTGAAACCCTCTTCCCTCGTTTTCGCCCTCACATGTTGCTCCGGGCCGTGCGAGCGTAGCTCTCAGCCTGGCGACAGAACCGACAAGTCCGGCCGGATCGAATTTGCGACCGAAGGCCGGAAGGCGGGCGCGCCGGATAACACAACAGGGCGATCGCTGTTTACCAAAGATCGCAACAGGCTGCTTTCGATATGTTCGGATGCAGGTTTCGACGAAATCTGCAACGCGCCATTAAATTTTCCGCGATATGCCAGCTCCATAAGAAAAAACCGCGTCGAACTAAAGAAACCACGCTGAAAACTATCCAGCAGAACCGCACCTAAAGATGAACCCGCAGATACAGTGGCGGCACATTGTGCGCCCGTAGGATCTTTGCATGAGGGCGTCATCTTCCAACCGGCGGGTGCCAACAGACGACAGGAGCAGGGCCAAACGATGAAGAGCAAGATCCGCGATATCCTGAAGACCACGGGCCGGCTGCCGGTCGACGTCGCGACACTCGCCGACGACGCCGATCTCCACAATGCCGGACTGACCTCGTTCGGCACGGTCGAACTGATGATGGCGCTCGAGGAGGCCTTCGACGTCGAATTCCCCGACACGTTGATGAACCGCCGGAATTTCGCATCGATCGACGCGCTCGAGAGCGCGATTCGCAGCATCCAGGGCGAGCACGTCTGATGGGCCCGCTCGCGCGCCTTTCCGTGCCCGAGCCGCAGGCCGAAGTGCCCGAGGCGGGTGGGCAACGCCCTGTGCTCGTCGATCTCGCCGGGCGCGGCGCTGCCGAGAAGGCGATGATCGCCAAGGCCCGCGCGATCGCCAAAATCGCGGCGGAACATGCCGGCGATGTCGATGCCCATTCGCGCTTCCCTGAGGAAGCTTTCGAGGCGCTCAGGCGCGAGCGGCTGCTCGGCATCATGATCCCGGCGGCACAGGGCGGCGAGCAGGCGAGCCTGTCGACCATCGCCGAGATCTGCTCGGTGCTGGCCCATGGCTGCTCCTCGACCGGCATGATCTACGCGATGCACCAGATCAAGCTGTCGAGCCTCGTGATCCATTGCGGCAGCGACGCCTGGCATTCCGGCTTCATGACCCGCATCGCCAGCGAGCAATTGCTGCTGGCCTCGGCCACGACCGAGGGCGGCGGCGTCGGCGGCGATTTGCGCAGCTCGGTCTGCGGCGTGGTCCGCGACGGAGACGATTTCACCCTCGAGAAGGAAGGCTGCCTGATCTCCTATGGCGCGCAGGCCGACGCGATTCTGATCACCGCCCGCCGAACCCCGGAAGCGCCGCCCTCCGACCAGGTGATGGCCGTCCTGAACCGCGACCAGTACCGGCTTGAGCGCAGCGCCGTCTGGGACACGATGGGCATGCGCGGCACCTGCTCCGACAACTTCACCTTCGCCGGTCGCGCACCGGCACAGCAGATCATCCCGACGCCCTTCGCCGAGATTGCGGCGCAGTCGATGCTCGCCCACGCCCATCTGCTATGGGCTGCGACCTGGTATGGCATTGCGGCCGAAGCCGTTGCCCGCGCCGAGAGCTTCGTGCGCACAGAAGCGCGCAAGCGCCCCGGGACGACGCCGCCGAGCGCCCTGCGCCTGGCCGAACTGCTCGCCCGACTCCAGCAGTTCAAGGCCCTCGTCGTCGCGGGTCTTCAGCGTTACGAGCGCGCTCGCAGCGACGCCGACGAGCTCTCCTCGATGGGCTTTGTCGTCGCGATGAACAGCATCAAGATCGCCGCCTCCCAGAGCGTCGGCGAGATCGTGTCGCAGGCTTTTCTGATCTGCGGCATCCAGGGCTATCGCAACGACAGTCCCCTGAGCCTGGCGCGGCTGATGCGCGACGCGCTGTCGGCGCCGATCATGATCAACAACGACCGAATCCTCGGCAACACCTCCAATCTGCTGGCCGTGTACAAGCACGATTCCAGCCTGTCCCGGTGATCTGAATGTGCCAGAATTGCGAACAGCAGCAGGGTTTCCTTGCTGAACTCATCGATAGCGGCCTCCTCATCGACACCGGCGTCGATGGCCTCTATGGCCGCAGCGGGCTGTTCGAGGAGGTCATTGCCCGCTTCGACGACCTGATCACCCGCTATGGCGGGCAGGACGGCGCCGAGGTCGCACGGTTTCCGCCTGCGATGAACCGCAAGCATTTCGAGAAGAGCGGCTATCTCAAGAGCTTCCCGCAGCTCGCCGGCACGGTGCACTCATTTGAGGGCGACGAGCGTGCCCATGCCGCGCTGCTCCATGCCGTCGCCGACGGCGTGGACTGGACGGCCGGACAGAAATCGACCGACATCGTGCTGACGCCCGCCGCCTGCTATGTGCTCTATCCGGTCGTCGCCAAGCGCGGCCCGGTCGGCCCGGACGGCGCGCTGTTCGACCTGCAATCCTATTGCTTCCGGCACGAGCCTTCCAAAGACCCGGCCCGGATGCAGTTTTTCCGCATGCGCGAATATGTGCGCTTCGGCACGCCTGATCAGGTCACGGCGTTCCGGGCAACCTGGCTGGACCGCGGCCAGGAGATGATGGCATCGCTGGGCATGCCGCTGCATGTCGACGTCGCCAATGATCCCTTCTTCGGCCGCGCCGGCCGCATGCTGGCCAACAACCAGCGCGACCAGCGCCTGAAGTTCGAGCTGCTGATCCCGATCGAAAGCGAGGAGAAGCCGACCGCCTGCCTCTCCTTCAATTACCATCAGGACCATTTCGGCTCGACCTGGGGCATCAAGACGCAAGACGGCGAGACAGCCCACACCGCCTGCGTCGGCTTCGGCATGGAGCGCGTGGCGCTCGCTCTGTTCAAGCATCACGGCTTCGATGTCGAAAAATGGCCATCCGCCGTGCGCGACGTGCTCTGGCGGTAAGCGCCATGACCGTCCACGCGACGATCGGGCCGCCCCTCGCCGCGGCAGGAGCCCACCAGCTCCTGCCAGGCGATCCCCTCGCCTATCGCCGGCATGCAATGCATTCCGGCGATAGGCACTGGCCGCAGACCAATTGCTATGCCGATCTCTGGATCGAGATCCTGCATGCGCTCGGAGCGGAGCCCGCCGCCGCCTTCGGCTTCACGATCGCGCAGGATTTCGAGGGCGACCAGTTCACCTTCTTCAAGCCGCCGCTCGACGATCTCGATGCGCTCTACGGCCTGCAGGTCACGGAACTCGCACTCTATGACGAGCTGATCGGCCATCTCGAACAGCAGATCGCCCGTGGGCGGCTGGTCCTGATCGAGCTCGATTCCTTCTACATGCCTGATACGCAGGGCGTGTCCTACCGTGCCAGCCACGGCAAGACGACGATCGCGGTCAACCGGCTCGACCGCGCCGGGCGCACGCTCGACTATTTCCACAATGACGGGCTCCACCGCGCCGAGGGCGAGGACTTCGACGGGCTGTTCCGGCTGCTGCCGGGCCAGATGCGCGAGGACACCCTGTTTCCCTATGCGGAAATGGTGCGTCTGCCGAAGCGCCTGCCGGACGAGGCAACATTGCGCGCAACCGCATCGCGCCTGCTGGCGCGGCATGTCGCACGTCGGCCGCAGGCCAATCCCGTGACGGCCTTCCGCGCGGTCGCGACCGCTCAAGCCGAAGCGCTAGCCGAACGGCCCGGCGAGGCCTTCCATCACTACGCCTTCAACACGCTGCGGCAACTCGGCGCCAATTTCGAGCTTCTGGCGACCCATCTGGGCTGGCTTGGCGCCACGGTGGATGGGCTGGGCGAAGCGAGAGAGGCTTCCGTCCGGATCGCCGAGGGCGCGAAAATCGCCCAGTTCCATCTGGCGCGTGCCATGAAGCAGAAGCGCTTCGAGCGCTTCGATGGCACCCTCGCCGGTCTCGCCGCGGAGCACGACATCGTCAGCGACGCGCTCGCCCGCCGCTTCGCGGCCTGAACGCCGATGGCTCGCATCGTTGCGCGCACCGGCGAAAGCGTCGAGGCGGTCGGGAACTGGCGCTGGCTTGCCACGGCAGCCAACGCCGTCGCGACCCCGGCCAATCTGCCACGTGACGCCTGCTGGCAGGAGGCGGCCGTCCCCGGCACGGTCGCTGGCACCTTGCGTGCGCTCGGGCGTCTGACGGACGCGACGGCCGAGGCGATCGGCCATCAGGATCATTGGTACCAAACCCGGCTCGACAAACCGCTGAGCGGCGCGCTGCGTTTCGAGGGGCTGGCCAGCTGGACCGAAATCTGGATCGACGGCTCGCTCGCAGCCGAGAGCCGCTCCATGCTGCAGCCGCTCGTGCTGGCCGTCGATGCGCCGGCAGGAGCCGAGATCGCGCTTTGCTTCCGTGCTCTCGCGCCAAAACTCGCGGCCGCACCGCGCCGCTCGCGCTGGCGCCCTGCAATGATCCAGCCGAACGGCCTGCGCTGGTTTCGCACCACGGCGTTGGGCTCGGTGCCGGGCTGGTGTCCGCCTGGCCTGCCGACCGGGCCGTTCCGGCCGGTTCAAAGGGTCGAGGTCGGCAAGGCGGCAGCAATCATCGCCGGAATCGATCTGCGCACGACCTATGAAGACGGCGTTGGCACGGTCGCGCTGACGATCGCGCTGGGAGACGGCCTGGCGAATTCGTTCTCGGCCAGACATGCCGCGATCCGCTGTTCCGGAGTCGATGCGGACCTGCAATTCGTCGGAGAGAACCAGCTGTCGGGCACGCTGGCCCTGCCCGGCGTCGCCCCCTGGTTTCCGCACACCCATGGCGAACCCGCTCTGCATGCACTCACGCTCAGGCTCGGCGATGAGACCATCGATCTCGGCCGCGTCGGCTTTCGCTCGCTCACCGTCGATCGCGGTGCCGACGGCGAAGGGTTCGGCCTGATCGTCAACGGGGTGCCCGTCTTTTGCCGCGGCGCCTGCTGGAGCAGTGCCGATGTGGTGACGCTTGCCGGCGGGAGGGCCGCCTACGAACCCTGGCTGAGGCTCGCGCACGAAGCCGGCATGAACATGATCCGCGTGCCCGGCGTGATGACCTATGAGGACGAGGCCTTCTTTGCGCTCTGCGACGAACTCGGCATCATGGTCTGGCAGGAGATGATGCTGGCCAATTTCGACTATCCCCAAGGCGATGCCGGCTTTTGCGCCGCCATCCGGGCGGAAGCCGAGGATCTGCTGGACAGGACGCAGGGCTCGCCCAGCCTCGTGGTGCTCTGCGGCGGCAGCGAGGTCTTCCAGCAGGCGGCGATGCTGGGCGCACCGCCTGCGGCCTGGTCCGGCCCGGTCTTCGACGACATCCTGCCAGAGGTCGTGTCGCGCCTGCGGCCCGACATCGCCTATGTCCCGAACTCGCCCTCGGGCGGACCACTGCCCTTCGTCGCCGACAAGGGTGTGACGCATTACTACGGCGTCGGCGCCTATCTGCGCGGGTTCGACGATGCCCGCCGGGCGAATGTCCGTTTCGCCGCCGAAAGCCTCGCCTTCGCCAATGTGCCCGAGGAGATCTCGCTGGCATCGGGCCATCCACCGGCACTGACGCACCACCCGGACTGGAAACGCGGCGTGCCGCGCGATCTCGGCGCGTCCTGGGACTTCGAGGATGTGCGCGACCATTATCTCGGCCTGCTCTACGGGCTCGATCCGGCCCGGCTGCGGCGGGAGGACCCTGAGCGCTATCTCTCGCTCGCGCGCGCGACCTCCGCGGAGGTGATGGAGGAGACCTTCGCGGAATGGCGCCGGCCGGGATCGCCGGCACGCGGCGCGCTGGTCTGGCTGCTGCAGGATCTCGCGCCCGGCGCGGGATGGGGCGTCATCGCCAGCGACGGCGAGCCGAAAGCGGCCTGGCACGGGCTCGCGCGCGCCTTCCGGCCCATCCAGGTCACGATGACCGATGAGGGCGTGAACGGGCTGATGATCCATCTCGTCAACGAGCGCGGGGCCTCGCTCACGGCCCATCTGGAACTGACATGCTGGCGCGACGGCGAGGTCGCGGTGGCCACAGCGTCGCGGCCCATCGCGCTCGACGCGCATGGCAGCGCGAGTCTGTCGGCCTTCGATCTCCTCGGCCGCTTCTTCGACATCACCTATGCCTACCGCTTCGGCCCTCCCGGCCATGACGCGACCTCCGTCGTGCTGCGCGAGGAGCCGGCCGGGGCCATTCTAGCCGAGGCGTTCCATTTTCCACGGGGGCGCGGCCATGAGCGGCACGATCTCGGCTTGCAGGCCGCGCTCGAACGCGACGGCGCGGATTGGGTCCTGGCCGTCTCCTGCCGACGCCTGGCGCAGTCCGTCCATATCGTCGATTCGAACTGGCGGCCGCAGCAAAGCTGGTTCCACCTTGCACCCGGGGTTACCAAACGCATCCGGCTGAAGCCGCGCGGCGCGAATCCGCCCCCACCGAGCGGCGAGGTCCGGGCCGTCAACGCGACGGACCGGGTGCTCTACGCGCCCGTCGCCGCAGGCTGAGACTGACGGGCCGGCCCGTGCGGGCTTCCGACCGAGCACATGTCACGGCTTCAGATACATCTCCCAGCACGGTGCGAGCGTGACCTGGCGGCGCCCCTCCAGGACGGGCGCGAAATGCGCGGCGATCTTGGCCCGTGTGGCCATCGGCGGGCAAGCCGGCTGGAGGATGGCATCGGTGCGATCGAGGGCAGCCAGCGTCTCTTGCGTCAGCGGCGGCATGGTGCGCATCGGATCCATGCCGATGGCGACATGGCGCGGGGGCTCGCGGCCGAGCAGCCGGTTCAGCGGATCGACGAAATCAAGCGAGAAGACACCGTTCAGCCGACGGCCGGCGGCGGCCTCCCAGGCGCGGACAGCGAGCACGCCTTGCTGCAGTTCGAGGAGCCAGGTCGCCTGATAGTCGATTTGCGACGAGAGCAGATCCGAGGGCATCTGGCCGCGCGCCGCAAGGTCGCGATAGCCCGCCTGTTGCGCGGCATAATGCTCCAGCATGATCGGCGCACGCTGTGTGATGGCGGCGTTGGCGCTGACCTGACCGGCGGTACCGAGGGCGCCGAGATCAAGGCCTTCGTAAACTATGGCCGCGAGCGTCGCCCTGGCGCTGCGCTGGAGGAAGGCGGCGGTGCTCGGCAGCACGGCCGCCAGACACAAAAGCAGCACGATACGACCGAGCATGTCCTGCCGTGTCCGCCAGTCGATCAGCAAGAGCAGCAACACCGGCCACAGGCCGATGAATTCGAGCGACCCGGTGTTCTGGGTCTCGAAAACCGCTATGGCGACCAGGACGACCGCAAGCCAGCCGAGCGGTGAATCGGCACGCGCGCGAACGCCGACCCACGAACGGCGCTCGCGCCACGCGGCATATGTCAGTGCTCCCAGGATCAGCACGCATGGCGCGAGGACGTTGAGATTGAGCGAGGCGACCGTCAGGAAACGCTTCGCCAGCGAGCCACTGTTGAGCCGCAGCAGCATCCAGATGTCGGCCATGTAGGCGCGGACCATCCCGGTCACCAGATCGAGCGCAACCAGCGGCGCCAGCACCAGCGCTGCGGCCAGAACGGCATCGGAGCGGCGCAGGCGGCCCACCAGAATGGCATAGCCGACCAGCAGCGCACCGCTCACCGCGCCGGTGACCTTCACCAGAAACAGCGTCAGCATCAGCAGCGCCACGAGACCGACGAGAAGCCGCCTGTCCGTCGCGAAGATCAGCGTCGCGACCAGCGCATAGAGCAGCAGGGCAACATGGCGGTTGTAGTGCCCATAGCCGTCGAAACCCGAGATCGCGTAGATCGACTGCAGGTTGATCGGCAGCGACGCGAACAGCAGGAAAGGCAGCAGCAGCGCCAGCGCCTGGCCGCGCGAACGGAGCGCGACATGCCCCGTCAGCAGGGCCATCACCGGCAACATCACCGGCAACAGCGCCCAATTGACCAGAAGCATGGGCTGCGCCCGCGGGAACATGCCGTCCAGCAAGGCGGCGAGGTAATATCCCAGAGGCCCCACCGGCGCGAAGAAATCGACGCTCGGCGTCTGCCCCATGCGAATGCGGTGGATGGCGTCGTAATAGACCAGCGTATCCCAGCTGTTGGGACCCAGAGGCAAAACGAGCGGCAGGCTCAACGCCGCGGCGCCGATCAGCGCGAAGATGATGACCAAGCTCACTGGCAAACCCGACGCCCAACGTCGTTTTTCCGGCACCCTCGCTCGATCGATCGCCATCTTCACCGTCCTTTCCAGCCGAGCTTAACCGCAATCGCTTACAAGCTTTCCCAGCTCTCCGAAAAAATGCGGATGGAACCGTCTGGCCGCCCACGGTGGCGCCAATTGCCGTTGTCCTGTGGCCGAGCTGTGCCCGACGAGATGGCAAAGTTGACGCTCCGGGCCCGAATCAACGCCGGGCCCATCCCATCGGCTGCACCAACCCTCCCCGGCCCGGGGCGCAGGCGAATTGATCCCGTCGTGCTCCGGGACTGGGAAGACAAGGATCCGCATTCCGCTATCCGCGATGAGACGGGGGCGACATCCGCTCGATCCGCGCGTGCTTTGCAGATTGCGGGTCGTGTCCCTGATGGTGGTATAGCCTTCGCAGGGCACCCCGATGCCGGCTTGGCCGGGCTTTTCAGGCGGCCACGGCTGGCAGGCTGACGATGGGATCATTGCGGGTTGTTTGGGCTGCATGACTTTCTTGGCCCGAAACCTGATCGTTGGGCAGGACGATGAAGATTCTGATCTGCTTTCTCGCCGCCTTGATGGGGCTGGTGCTCGGCTGGATACTCACCAGCGTCGCAGCTCTCACAATTGGCGAATTCGCGGGCGTCTCCCAGTTTGAAGGCGCGTTCGCAATGAGTGCCGTTTTCCAAATCGGCCCGATTGGCGGCTTGCTATCCGCCTGTGTCGGCGGCTGGTTGGGATGGCGCTGGGCAAGCCGACGGCAGCGTATCAAGCGATAAGCGCCCGAAGCGGCCAAGTTCGGTTCAGGCGAGACGGTTCGGCGCGTGACGGACGTGCGGAAAATCTGCTCGGAGCGGGCCGCACCGCACGCCGAGCCAAGTCGCATGTGCCCGTTTCGCAACGCGCCCGTGAAAATACCCCAACTCCCGCGCACGACAATTCAGCGTCCCGCCCAGCCCAAGACGTCGTTCCGGCCTGATGCGATAGCTGCCCGACAGCTCGCTAAGCAGCGGACGAGTCGAGGGAATTTGAATGGCTACGCACGAGACCGAAGGCCGCAAGGCCGACGCCCTGACCTTTCAGCCGCGCTCGACCCAGGCGCATCGCCTGCTCTCCTCGGCTTCCGTGCTCGCCATGGTGCTGTCGGGAGCCCTAGCCCTGCCGGGCGCGGCGCTGGCGGCCGAGTGGACGGGCGTAACCACTGACTGGTTCGCGACGGGAAACTGGAGCACCGGCGCAATTCCAACAGCGGGAGACAATGCGGACATCGTCGCCGCGCCAAACCAAGTCATCCTCAACGGTGCAGTCAATGCGGTTGCCAACAATGTGACGGTGGGTGTCGCGGCCGGCGGCCTGGGCGGCCTGGACATCGCAAATGGCGCCACATTGAACGGCTTTCTGGGCTATATTGGCCTTCAGGCCGGCTCCAGCGGCCAGGTCGCCATTGCGGGCGGCGGTTCGAGCTGGACCAATGCATCATCACTCTACATTGGGCACGGTGGTACCGGTAACTTGAACGTGACAACCGGCGGTACCGTGGCCGACATCGTCGGGTACCTCGGCTACAGCGCCGGTTCGACCGGCGCGGCCCTTATTCACGGCGTCGGATCAAGCTGGATCAATACCTCCGATGTCGTCGTCGGCTATGGCGGCAACGCTTCGCTGACCGTCCAGGCCGGCGGCACGGTGTCGGCTGGCAGCGGCGTGATCGGCGATCTGGCGGGCTCGGTCGGGGCCGCGCTGGTCACTGGCGCGGGCTCGGCCTGGAACAACGCTGTCAACCTGACGATCGGCAATGCCGGCACGGGTACGCTGAACATCGCCAACGGGGGTCAGGTCGCTAACGATGTCGGTACCGTCGGCGCACAAGCCGGCTCTACCGGCACCGTGACTGTCGATGGCGCCGGATCAACCTGGACGAATAGTGCGGCCGTGAAAGTTGGCGACTCTGGTAACGGGTCGCTGACCATTTCCAATGGCGGTACTGTCAGCGCTAGTAGTGCGGGTATCGGCAACCAACTGGGCAGCACCGGCACCGGCACCGTGACTGGGGTAGGCTCGACCTGGGCTAGTGGCGCAGCCATGTCCGTTGGCCAGTTGGGAACGGGCACACTCAATATCTTGAACGGCGGCGCAGTCAGCAACGCTGCAGGAGACATTGGAGGCTTTGCTAGCGGTATTGGCACGGTGACTGTCGATGGCGCCGGCTCGACTTGGACCAATAGCTCAAATCTATACGTCGCCGTCAACGGCACAGGTACGCTGAACATCGCCAACGGGGGTAAGGTCGCTAACGATGTCGGCACCGTCGGCGCACAAGCCGGCTCTACCGGCACCGTGACTGTCGATGGCGCCGGATCAACCTGGACGAATAGTGCGGCCGTGAAAGTTGGCGACTCTGGTAACGGGTCGCTGACCATTTCCAATGGCGGTACTGTCAGCGCTAGTAGTGCGGGTATCGGCAACCAACTGGGCAGCACCGGCACCGGCACCGTGACTGGGGTAGGCTCGACCTGGGCCAGTGGCGCAGCTATGTCCGTTGGCCAGTTGGGAACGGGCACACTCAATATCTTGAACGGCGGTGCAGTCAGCAACGCCGCAGGAGACATTGGAGGCTTTGCTAGCGGTATTGGCACGGTGACTGTCGATGGCGCCGGCTCGACTTGGACCAATAGCTCAAATCTATACGTCGCCGTCAACGGCACAGCCACCCTGAATGTCTTGAACGGAGGCACCGTCAGCGACGCCGGATCCAGCATTATCGGCAACAATACAGGCGCCACCGGCACGGCGACGGTTGCCGGGGCCGGTTCGACCTGGACCACTGCGATAGACTTGTTCGTCGGCGCCAGCGGTCAAGGCACCTTAAAGGTCCTGAACGGCGGCGCGATTGCGAACGGCAGCGGATTTATCGGCAACGGCATCACCGGAACAGGCATCGCCATTGTCGATGGTGCGGGTTCGACCTGGACCAACAACGGAAATCTCACGATCGGTCTTGTCGGCACCGGCACGTTGACGATTTCAGGCGGTGGTGCCGTCAGCAACGGCATTGGCGTTCTGGGCGACCAGTCAAGCGGCTCTGGCTCAGTTGCCGTCATTGGTTCAGGATCGACCTGGAGCAACAGCGCCGACCTGACGATCGGCAATTTTGGCAGCGGCGCCGTTGCGATCAGTGCTGGCGGCAAGGTTACGAATGTGAACGGCGTCGTGGCGAATGCTGGGCCCAGCGTCAGCGCCGTGACTGTCAGCGATGCCGGCTCGAGCTGGATCAACACGGGTTATCTTGTCGTTGGTCTTGGTGGCATCGGCACGATGGCGGTTTCAAACGGCGGCCTGGTTAGCAATGTCGACGGCGCTATCGGTTCCGACACCGATGCCGCGGGTGCGGTTACGGTCGATGGCGCCGGCTCGATTTGGACCAACAGCGGAAACCTGACCGTCGGCGGTGACGGCACGGCCGCGCTGACGATCGCCAATGGCGGCACCGTGGCGGCCAGTGGCTTGGTCACTGTGGCCAGCCTGGCGGGTTCGGTCGGTGCGCTCAATATCGGCGGTGCGGCCGGTATGTCGGCCACCGGAGCAGGCACGCTGAACACGGCGAACGTCCTGTTCGGCGCGGGCACCGGCTCGATCAATTTCAACCATACCAGCGCGGCCTATGTCTTCGCTCCGGTCATCACCGGTGTCGGCACGATCAACCAGATCGCCGGCAATACGAACCTGACCGCAGACAACAGCGGCTTCACCGGCACGACCAGCGTCACCGGCGGGCGCCTGGCCGTGAACGGCTCGCTGGCGAACTCCCTGGTGACGGTGTCGGGCGCGGGTGTGCTCGGCGGCAACGGGATCGTCGGCGGCACCTCCGTCCTGTCGGGCGGCATCGTTGCGCCGGGCAACTCGATCGGCACGCTCACCATCGCCGGCAACCTCACGCAAGCAGCAGGCTCGGTCTATCAGGTCGAGCTGACCTCGACGGGCCAGTCGGATCGCATCAACGCGACCGGGACGGCGACGATCGCCAATGGCGCAGGGCTCAGCTTCATCAAGATCGATGCGGCTCCCTATGTGGTGGGCATGCGCTACACGGTCATCGAGGCCAATGGCGGGGTGAACGGCGCCTATACGCTGGCCAATGGCGGCTTCGTTTCGGCTTTCCTCGGGCTCGTCGGCAGCTACGACGCGACGCATGCCTATCTCGACGTGGTGAAGGCGAGGTCCTTCGCGTCGGTCGGATCGACCCGCAACCAGATCGCCGCGGCAGGCGGCGTCGAGAGCCTCGGCAGCGGCAATGCGCTCTATGGCGCCGTCCTGAACATCGCGACCCAGGCCCAGGCGCGGGCCGCCTTCGACCAGCTCTCGGGCGAGGTCCATGCCTCGGCCAAGGGCGTGATGATCGAGGACAGCCGCTTCATCCGCGAGGCAGCCATCGACCGCCTGCGCTCCGCCTTCGACGGGGCCGGCATGGCCTCGGCGCCGGTGACGACCTATGTCGACGGCAAGCCGGTGCTCGCGCCTGCCACCACGGATCGCTTCGCGGTCTGGGGCCGCGGCTTCGGCTCCTGGGGCTCGATGAAGGGAAACGGCAATGCCGCCACCATCCAGCGCGATCTCGGCGGCTTCTTCATGGGCGCCGACGCCCTTGTCGCGGAGAGCTGGCGCCTCGGCGTGACCGGCGGCTACAGCCGTTCGTCCTTCAAGGTCGACGACCGCAGCGCCTCGGGCTCGAGCGACAACTACCATGTCGGTCTCTATGCCGGCACGAACTGGGGCAACCTCGCCTTCCGCTCCGGCCTCGCCTATACGTGGCACGACATCTCGACCAGCCGCAGCGTCGCCTTCTCCGGCTTCGGCGACGGTCTCAAGGCCGCTTACAGCGCGGGCACCGCGCAGGCCTTCGGCGAATTCGGCTACCGCATCAAGGCTGGCCGGGCCGTCTTCGAGCCCTTCGCCAATCTTGCTTATGTGAACCTCGACAGCGGTGGCTTCACCGAACGGGGCGGGGTCGCGGCGCTCACCAGCCGGGGCAGCACTGCCGGCGTGACCTTCAGCACGCTCGGCCTGCGAGGCTCCATGGACTTTGCCCTGGGCAACGGCGTGGCGATGACGGCGCGCGGGATGATCGGCTGGCGCCACGCCTATGGCGAGACCACGCCGGTCTCGACGATGAGCTTCTCCGGCGGCTCGGCCTTCGGCATCGCCGGGGTTCCGATCGCCAGGGATGCCGCCGTCGTCGATGTCGGCCTCGACCTCAACCTCACCCCCAACGCCACGCTGGGGCTCTCCTATGGCGGACAGTTCGGGTCGGGCCTCACCGACCAGACCCTCCGCGGCAATCTCAACGTCAGGTTCTAAAGCCGGCATGGATCACGAGACGATCCGCCTGGTTCAGGAGAGCTTCAGGAAGGTCGCCCCCGTCGCCGACAATGTCGGGGCGACCTTCTACGCACGCCTCTTCGAGACCCATCCCACGCTGAGACCCCTGTTCGCGGAGGACGTCCGGCCCCAGGCGGAGAAATTCATGGAGATGTTGAGCATGATCATCGACAGCCTCCAGGAATTCTACACGATCCTGCTGACGGTCGATGATCTCGCCCGCCGGCATAAGGGCTACGGCGTGGTCGAGGCCGATTACACGGTCATGGGCGACACTTTGATGTGGGCGCTCGAACAGACCCTGTGCGATGCTTTCACGCCGCAGGTGAAGCGCGCCTGGCTCAAGGTCTACGAGGCACTCGCCAGCGTGATGCTCGCAGCGGCGAAGGATCCTGTCGCCATGCGAACATGATGCCGAGGCGAGGGTCGATCGAGGCGTAGGCCCGGCCCGGCGAGAAGTCTGGTTGATCGAGCTCACGCCCCTGCGAGGCGGCAGCATGAAGGCAACCGTCTCCGCTTGCGGAGACGGTATCAGCCGATACCGCGCTTGAATGCCCCCTATATCAGTTCCGATTTTTGGCCTCGCTCGGCGTCATGCCGAAACGACGCCGGAAACTGCGGTTGAAATAGGAGATGTCGCTGAATCCGGCAGCCATCGCGATCGAACTGATGGCCCGATCGGAAAGGCGTTGATCCCGGAACATGGCAAAGGCGCGCTCGAGGCGCAGGCCCAGCACGTATTCGGAAAAACTCGATCCCTCGGTCTGAAGCAGCTTGCGCACATAGTTCGCGGAAATGCGCAGTGGCAGCGCGACCGTCTCGGCAGAGAGATTGTCACGGCCAAGCTGAGCGAGGACCTCGCCTTTGACCGCGCGCAAGCGCGCCGCGCGGACGCCGCGTTCGGCCAGGAACTCCTGAGCGTCGTTGCGTGCTCCAAGGAGAACGGACACCAGATCGCGCAGATGCTGGGCGACAGCGCCCTGCAACTCCGGCGACGCCGTCTCCCCGAGCGCCATGGCGCTCCTGGCATAATCGACCAGCAGGCGCAGGGCATCGGCTTCCGGCTTGAACGGGCGCATGAGAGCAGAGCCGATATCGCCCACATAAGGCATGATGGACGATTTCGGCACGGAGATACTCAGCAGAACACCGTCATCTTCCAAGGTGTGGCTGGCGAGTTCGGCGGTTGACATCAGCACGGCGCCGCCTTCGGGAATCGTTTCTTCCCGCCCGAGCTGGCGAGCCAGAGAGCGTCCTTTTGTCGTGATGGCGAGGACCAGCGTGTCCGATGCCGTCTGGAGGAGCGGACGCGTAATGCTCGTGCGTGTCGCCGACCGGGACCCGAGCACGACATTCGTTCCCGGCAGGGCGCGCAACACGACGTCGCAACGAAACGGTCCGTCGGACAGCGGCTCGATTTCCACGTTGAACAGGTGACGGCTGTAGATTTCCCGCCAGATCGCGAAGCGGTCGCGCTCAGCGAGATTCTGCGTTGAAAGATGGACCAGCCCGGCGCGTGTCGCCGGTCGGTGACTGGTCTGATGGGAGGCTTTGCTCAATGCGGGCACCGAGAACCCCCGTAATGGAGCTGTGCCGACTTCGTCGAGGCCCCTTCCTTTACGACATAAATCCCTGCCCTCAAGACGATCCCCCCGGATCTGAAAAGTGATGAAGCAAATTATCGAACTTTACGCTGCCCGATCGATCCGGCCATTCTAATGACCATCGCGCAGTTCATTGCAACGCAATGCCGGATAAAGGCGCAGTGTCGCACCTGAAATTCTGATCTATTCACGTCTGAGACAACTGATCGTCACGGTCAGTCCAAGACGCCTCCCCTGATCGAGTGCGATAACTTTCCACATCATGTTGATGAAGGCTGCCCGATGCGACTGAACCCAAAGACGATGGCGACCGCCCTGGTCACTCTGGGCTTCGGCCTCGGCTTGCTGGTCGTACGAGGCGATGCAGCCGCAGCTGCGGGCAGGGACGTCGCGAAGACTTTGCAACAGACGGGCTCCCGGCTCCATGCGGTCGAAATCGCTCAAGCGCAGCAGGCCGCCTCGGCGCTTCCCGGAGGCGCGTCTTCCCTGAGCGAAACCTATCAGGACTGGCAGGTTTCCTGCGTGCAACAGGGCGCGGCCAAACGTTGCGCGCTGTCACAGAGTCAGGCTCAACAGAATGGTCAGCGTGTTCTGACGATCGAGATCGGCGCGCCGGTCGCAAACAAGGCCGGCGGCATCATCGTGTTGCCGTTCGGTCTGGCTCTCTCGTCCGGCGCCGCACTTCAGATCGACGACAAGCCCGCGGGACAAGCGCTCCCCTTCCGGACATGCCTTCCGGTCGGCTGCATCGTACCGGTGAGCTTCGAGGCTCCAACGCTTGCGCTGCTGCGAGTCGGGGGATCGATCAAGATCAAGGCTGTTACCGACGGCGGTCAGGATGCCCCGTTCTCGATCTCGCTCAAGGGGTTTGCCGCCGCCCTCGATCGGGTCGCTGCGCTCGCCAAACCGTAGGAGTGGCTGCAGCGAGATTGAGCGGGCTTACTCCTGTCGCCTCGCCTGTCGCCGTACTGCACCATCACTCGCCTGCTCTGCGAGATCTCGCCTGCCCGAGTTCCAAAACGGCTGGACCGATGGAAATGTCATGCCGTTTGCCGGCGGCCATTTCTTTCTCCACGCAGCGGGTCGCATCGGAAACGCGATGGAGAGCTTCTTCTCCTCGCTGAAAATCGAGCGCATCAGAGGCAAAATCCATCGGACGCGCGACGCCGCCAGGATCGACGTGCTCGATGACATCGAGCGGTTCTAAGACATGATCCGCCAGCACTCAGCCATCGGCTACGTCAGCCCGGCCGAGTTCGAAAAGAAGGTCGGATTAACTGAACTGACCGTCCACAGAACCGGCAGCGGACCACTGCAGACGGAGGCCCAAGGGGGGATGTTGAAAGCCTGGACCTAAGAGGACAGACTAGCCGGTCCTGTACCGGAAGGTTAAGGCCCCGATATTCTGGGGTCCGCTACAGGTAAAGCGCTGGGGCCCGCCAGAATTTCCGATCGAAAATTTTAGCTATTTTTCAAAACGTTAGAGCACCCATGTAAGGGTGGCGCGACCTACGGGAGTCGAACCCGTCTCCCCAGCGTGAAAGGCTGGTGTCCTAACCGATAGACGAAGGTCGCGGGCTTCAGAACCGCTGGCGGTTCGTGTCGAAGCGGGGCGAGGTATAGTGGCAGGCTTACCGCTCCGCAAGCGTCAGTTTCCGGTTCCTGTGGTCAAATGCCCAGGCAAGTCGCCATCATGGCCACCTCGCTTCGCGCGCCCTCCGATTATGTCGGGCGCGCCAGGTCGAGAACGCGCAGTTCGGCGGACTCGTTGCCGCCCCAGCGGTTGAGGGTCAGGGACGCGGCGAGATGGACATTCTCGCCGCGCGCCGCCAGCAAGGCGCGCCCGAGCGGCTCCTGCGCGACACGAAACGCGATGCCGCCGATGGTCGCGCCGTCGCCGCTCCTGAGCTTGACCCGGACATGGCCGCCGCTGCCGATCTCGACCACATCCGTCAGGCGGTGCGCCGGAAAGACGAAGACCGGCTCGGGACTGCCCTGCCCGAAGGGCCCGGCCCGCTCGATTTCCGCCAGCAGGCGCGGATTGGCGCCGCCGGCACTGAGCGCGGCATCGACCATCAGCGCCTCGCCGTCGCTGGCCGCCCCAACCTCGGCGGCGAGCCGCTCGATGAGGAAGTCATGGAAGGCGGCGCCCTGCCCGGCCGCCAGCGTGACGCCAGCCGCCATGGCGTGGCCGCCGCCCTTGACCGCGAGCCCGGCCTCGACGGCCGCCCGCACGGCGCGGCCGAGATCGACGCCCGCGATGGAGCGGCCGGAGCCGGTGGCGCCGCCCTCCCCGTTCAGGGCCAGCGCGAAGGCCGGCCGGCGGAAGCGCTCCTTCAGCCTCGCGGCGACGAGGCCGACGATGCCGGGATGCCAGTCCGGCGACCCGGCGAGCAGGACGGGCAGATCGGCATCGCGCATCAGCGCGTGATCGGCCTGGGAGGTCGCCTCGATCACCGCCTGGCGCTCGATCTCCTGCCGTTCCTGATTGAGGCGGTTGAGTTCGGCGGCGATGCCGCGCGCCTCGATCTCGTCGGCCGTGAGCAGCAGCCGCGCGCCCAGCCCTGCGTCGCCGATGCGTCCGCCGGCATTGATGCGCGGGCCGAGCAGGAAGCCGAGATGCCAGGGCTGGACCGGCCCGTCGAGCCCCGCGACATCCATCAGCGCCGCCAACCCCGGCCGGGTGCGGCCGCGCAGGATGGCGAGGCCCTGGCGGACGAAGGCGCGGTTGAGGCCGCACAGGGGCACGACATCGGCGACCGTCGCCAGCGCCACGAGGTCGAGCGCGGCCAGAAGGTCGGGCTCAACGCCGCGCGCGGCCCAGACGCCCTGGCGGCGCAGCTCGGCCCGCGTCGCGACCAGCGCCAGGAAGACGACGCCGGCGGCGCAGAGATGGCCGAGCCCCGACAGATCGTCCTGGCGATTGGGATTCACCAGCGCCTCGACCTCGGGCAGCCGCTCGGGCGCCTGGTGGTGGTCGAGCACGACGATATCGAGCCCGAGCCGCCTGGCCTCCGCCAGCGGCTCATGGCTGGTCGTGCCGCAATCGACCGTGACGAGCAGCGTCGCGCCTTCGGCTGCGAGCTGGCGGATGGCGTCGCTGTTGGGGCCGTAGCCCTCGATCAGCCGGTCCGGGATATGGATGCGCGGGCGCGCGCCGGCTTCCGTCAGGAAGCCCGCCAGCAGCGCCGCCGAACAGGCGCCGTCGACATCGTAATCTCCGAAGATCGCGACCTGCTCGCGCGTCACGACAGCCCTCGCCAGGCGGGAAGCGGCCGGCTGCATGTCGATCAGCGTGCCGGGATCGGGCAGCAGGTCGCGCAGCTTCGGCTCGAGATAGAGCGCGGCTTCGTTGGGCTCGACGCCCCGCCCCGCCAGCAGCCGGGCGAGGATATCGGGCATGCCCTCGAGCTGCGACAGCGCCTCGGCGCGGCCAAGCCCGGCGGCATCGAGCCGATCACGCCAGGGCCGGCCGAGAGCGGAGCGGGTGACGCCGAGGAAGGCGCGTGGGGGTTCGAGACTCATGGGCAGAGGGCGTCGCCCGCCACGGCGCTTTCGTCAACCGCGCCCTGCCCTGCGGCATGCCTCGCGTCGCGCGAAAGCCCAGGCCCTGAAACGAACAACGGCCGGGTAAGCCCGGCCGTGATCGTCGCCGGACTCGCGGCGAGGTTCAATCCAGCTTGAACTTGCCGAAGTCGCGGTGCTCGCCATGGATGCGGCGCACCGTGCCGGTGATCGAGCGGTAGACGATCGTCTCGGTCTCGATGACGTCGCGGCCGAACTTCACGCCCTTGAGCATGCCGCCATCGGTGACGCCCGTCGCGCAGACGATGGTGTCGCCCGAGGCCATCTCCTCCATGCTGTACTTCTTGTTGGGGTCGGTGATGCCCATGGTCAGGGCACGCGCCCGCTTCTCCTCGGTGTCGAGGATGAGGCGGCCCTGCATCTGGCCGCCGACGCAGCGCAGCGCGGCTGCAGCCAGCACGCCCTCGGGCGCGCCGCCGATGCCCAGATAGAGGTCGATGCCGGTCTTGTGCGGCTCGGTGCAGTAGATCACGCCGGCGACGTCGCCATCGGTGATCAGGCGGATCGAGCAGCCGGTCTTGCGAACCTCCTCGATCAGCTTGGCATGGCGCGGACGGTCCATGATCAGCGTCGAAATCTCGCTGGGCTTGACGCCCTTGGCCTTGGCCAGCGCATGGATGTTGTCGGTCGCGGAGGCATCGAGATCGACCACGCCACGGGCATAGCCCGGGCCGATCGCGATCTTGTCCATGTAGACGTCGGGCGCGTTGAGGAGCTTGCCGGCTTCGGCCATCGCCATCACGGCGATGGAATCGGGCATGTCCTTGGCGCAGAGGGTCGTGCCTTCGAGCGGATCGACGGCGATGTGGACCTTGGGGCCCTGCCGCGTGCCGACCTTCTCACCGATGAAGAGCATCGGCGCCTCATCGCGCTCGCCCTCGCCAATGACGATCTCGCCGTCGATCGGCAGGCGGTTGAGCTCGCGCCGCATCGCATCGACCGCCGCCTGGTCCGCAGCCTTCTCGTTGCCATGGCCGCGCAGGCGCGCCGCCGACACGGCCGCACGCTCGGTAACGCGCACCAGCTCCATCGAGAGATAGCGCTCGATGATCTGTGAGGAGGAAATGCGGAGATCGTCGGACATGGGCGGTTTCCTTTGATTTGGCAGTCGGCGGCGTGGCGGCAGGCAATCGTCAGGCCAGCCGCGCCGACAGCCTACTCCCGTTCAATACGGATGACTTGCGGCGGTTCGGCGACGTGGCCGTCGGCGGAGACTTTTTCCAGCGCCGCGCGGATCGCCGCCTCGCTGGTGGCGTAGGTGATGAGCACGACGGGGACGGGCGCGCCGGAGCGGCCAGCGGGATCCTGCGCGGCAGCGGCCTGCGAGCGGCGCTGCACGATGCTTTCCAGAGAGATCTCCGCTTCGGCCATGCGGGTCGCGATGGCGGCGGCGGAGCCAGGCCGGTCGATGACCGAGAGGCGGACATAGTAGCCACCCTCATGGCGCTGCATCGGTGCGCGCGCCGCGGTTTCGAGACGCGCCACCGGCAGGCCGAAAGGCAGGCCCGCCGTGCCGCGGGCGACATCGGCGATGTCGGCGACGACGGCCGAGGCCGTCGGGTCGCCGCCGGCGCCGGGGCCGACCAGCGTGATCTCGCGAACGGCGTCGGCATCGACGGTGACGGCGTTGAGCACGCCCATCACCTGCGCGATGGCGGACGACTTCGGCACCATGGTCGGATGGACACGCTGCTCGATGCCGGTCCTGGTCCGCTCGGCGACACCCAGCAGCTTGATGCGATAGCCGAGTTCGTCGGCCATCTTCAGGTCGAGCGGGGTGATCGAGGAAATCCCTTCGACATGAATCGCTTCGGCGTCGATCTTCGTGCCGAAGGCGAGGCTGGTCAGGATGGCGAGCTTGTGGGCGGTGTCGAAGCCCTCGACGTCGAAGGTCGGGTCGGCCTCGGCATAGCCCAGGCGCTGCGCGTCCTTCAGGCAGGCCTCGAAGGTCAGACCCTCCAGCTCCATGCGCGAGAGGATGTAGTTGCAGGTGCCGTTGAGGATTCCATAGAGCCGCGTGACGGTGTTGCCGGCCAGCGCCTCGCGCAGGGTCTTCACGATCGGGATGCCGCCGGCCGATGAGGCCTCGAAGGCCAGCGCCACGCCGTTCTCTTCCGCCAGCGTCGCCAGCGCGACGCCGTGATGGGCCAGCAGCGCCTTGTTGGCGGTGACGACCGATTTTCTGGCCGCCAGAGCGGCCTCGACGGCCGCCTTGGCCGGGCCGTCCGAGCCTCCGACGAGTTCGACCAGGCAATCGATCTCATCGGATTTCGCCAGGGCGACGGGATCGTCGAACCAGGTCAGGCCGCCAAGATCGACGCCGCGATCACGCGTGCGGTCGCGGGCGCAGACGGCGGTGACGCGGATGGCGCGGCCGCAGCGCTCGCTCAGCGTATTCTCCTGCCGGCGCAGGATGCGCAGCACGGAGGCGCCCACGGTTCCAAGGCCGGCAAGGCCGATTCGCAAGGGCTGGGAGGCAGTCTGAGCGGTCGCGGATGTCATAGGCGCGGCGTCGCATGAGGGCCCCGGCGTGTCAACGGCGAAGCCCTTTTCGGCCCTACCCGAAGCGGCAGACCACCTCGGCCGCCAGCCTGTGCAGCTTTCCGTCGGCAAAGGTGAGATGAATACGCAGCAGGTTGCTGCCGAACGCCGTGGCCTTGATGGTGTGCAGAGCCTCGAGCGTGTCGCCGGTCCAGGTCGTGGCGTTCTCGATCGCCGGCGTCCAGAACCAGGGCTGCGGCGGCACGATGGCGACCGTCGCGAGGATCTTCTCGGCCGCCGCCTGCTCGATACCAGGCGGCAGATGGCGCGCGACGATCTCGGTCGCGTCGCGGCCGCAGTCGCGCGCCGTGGTTGCGGCCAGGACGTCGGCGACGAGGCCGGAATCCGTCTGCGGCACGCGTCCGCGCGAATAATCATAGGTGGTGACGAGGCAGATCAGCGCGAACAGGGCGACGCCGATAGCGACCAGACGGCCTTTGCTGAACATCGCGCACTGGAGCCCCAAGCCGGACGAGCCTGTCCGTGCTGAGGGGTTCCCATGTTTTCAGGATGGGGTCCAGCCTTCTCAGACACATCGGCGTCATTCCGGACGCAGCGAAGCGAAGACCCGGAATCCATCGTAGGGCAAGGCGGTGCTCTATGATGGATTCCGGATCGGCGCCGCTTCGCGGCTTGTCCGGAATGACCGCGCGGGTGGGCAAGGGGTGAACGAAGCCCCAACGTCAATAAGAAGCCCCTACCCCGCCTTCGGCATCTGGATGATGTTGTGCAGCCTGTCGTCGGCCGTCTTGAGGAAGCGCCCGACATTGCGGGCGGCCTGCCGGATGCGCTGCTCGTTCTCGACGATGGCGATGCGGACATAGTCGTCGCCATGCTCGCCGAAGCCGATGCCCGGCGCGACCGCGACCTCGGCCTTCTCGATCAGGAGCTTGGAGAACTCCAGCGAGCCGAGATGGCGGAACTTCTCGGGGATCGGCACCCAGGCGAACATGGAAGCTGCGGGCGCGGGAAAATCCCAGCCGGCCTTGCCGAAGCTCTCGACCAGCGCGTCGCGGCGCTTGCGGTAGGTGTCGCGCATCTCGCGGATGCAGTCGTCGGGGCCGTTGAGGGCGGCGGCCGCCGCGACCTGGATCGGGGTGTAGGCGCCATAGTCGAGATAGGACTTCACCCGCGCCAGCGCCGCCAGCAAGCGCTCGTTGCCGACCGCGAAGCCCATGCGCCATCCCGCCATCGAGAAGGTCTTCGACATCGAGGTGAACTCGACGGTGACATCCACCGCGCCCGGCACCTGCAGCATCGAGGGCGGCGGGTCGTTCTCGTCGAAATAGACCTCGGCATAGGCGAGGTCCGAGAGCAGGATCAGTTCATGCTTCTTCGCAAAGGCGACCAGGTCTCGGTAGAAATCGAGCGACGCGGTATAGGCGGTGGGGTTCGCCGGGTAACAGGTGACGAGCGCGATCGGCTTGGGCACCGAATGGATCATCGCCCGCTCCAGCGCCGGGAAGAAGGCCGGCGTCGGCTCGGCGGGCACCGAGCGGATGACGCCACCCGCCATCAGGAAGCCGAAGGCGTGGATCGGGTAGCTCGGATTGGGCACGAGCACGACGTCGCCGGGGCCGGTGATGGCCTGGGCCATGTTGGCGAAGCCTTCCTTGGACCCCAGCGTCGCGACGACCTGCGTGTCGGGGTTCAGCTTCACGCCGAAGCGGCGCTCGTAATAGCCTGCCTGGGCGCGGCGCAGGCCCCCGATGCCCTTGGAGGCGGAGTAGCGGTCGGTGCGCGGCTTGCCGGCGGTCTCGATCAGCTTCTCGATGACATGCCTTGGGGCCGGCAGGTCGGGATTGCCCATGCCGAGATCGACGATGTCGACGCCCTTGGCCCGCTCGGCGGCCTTGATCTTGTTGACCTGCTCGAAAACATAGGGCGGCAGGCGCTTGATGCGATGGAAATCGGCCATGTCGAACATATCCTCGCCAAAGACGGCAAATGGCGCAGATCATATTTTTGCGCGCGAGGTGCTTAGCACCGCATCTTCGGTCACGACAGAGCCGGAGACGCAAGATTCGTTCAAATGCGGCTGGTCAATTTGTCGGTAGCACGGCCGGCTTGGGCGGCGGCGTGCTGCCCAGCGTCTTGGCCGCGTTTCCGGCGGCGTCCATCTGCAGGCGCCTGGCCTCGAGTTCGGCCTCGATCGTCGTGAACTGCGCCCTCGGCTTGCAGGCGTCCCCGGGCTTGCGGGTGTCAGGCTGGTAAACGAAGCGCGCCGCCTGCCCGGCTGGCACAAAGGGCGCTGGCGCAGGCGCATCGCCCTGACAGAGCGGCTCGACCGGGAATGCCCGCCCGATCGGCATGTAGGTGGGATTAGCCGGGCGCGTTTCCACGACGAAGGCCTTGGGCTCCTGCGCGGTCGTGGCGATCCCGGCGGCCTCGGCGACCACCTTGCTCGCTTCACCGGCGCAGCCGGCCACAGCCGTTCCCAGGGCGGCCAGGAGCAGCAACGACAGGAGCGGCTTTTTCGTCGGCAGGTCGAACGGCATGACGTGATCCGGCGGCGTTGTGGAATTCTCTTTGTAGTCGATATCCGCTACGTCCTTAATAGGACCAAAATGGGGAGCAAGCAGCATCCCCACAGAAGACTGCGACGGGAGAACGCGATGAACCGGCGAGCGGACGAGAAGCCCGCGGATGCAGCCGCCTCAGCCGAGGCCCCGGCGCCGGACTTCGACCAGTTCGCGCAGAACATGGGCCGCCTCGTCGAGGAATACGGCAAGGTCACGGCCGCCTATCTCAAGCCGATCGAGCGCGGCGACGCCAAGGGCGGCCAGGCCGACGAGGCCAGCGAAATGGTCAAGACGCTCGGTCGCGTGGCCGAAAGCTGGGTGTCGGACCCGCGGAAGATCATCGAGGCGCAGGCCTCCATCACCGGCGACTTCCTCAATCTCTGGAGCACGATGCTCAAGCGCGCGAGCGGCGAGGAGGCGCAGCCCGTCGCCGAGCCCGACAAGCGCGACGCCCGCTTCACCGACCCCGACTGGTCGGGCCATCCAATGTTCGACTTCATCAAGCAAGCCTATCTGATCGGCTCGCGCTGGGCCGAATCGATGGTCGACAAGGCCGAGGACCTCGACCCGCACACCCGCGAGAAGGCCCGGTTCTACGTCAAGCAGATCGCCAGCGCGCTCTCGCCCTCGAACTTCATCGCGACCAATCCCGAACTGCTGCGCGAGACGCTGCGGCAGAACGGCGAGAACCTCGTGCGCGGCATGAAGATGCTGGCCGAGGACATCGAGGCGGGTGGTGGCGAGCTCAAGATCCGGCAGTCCGACGCGAGCGCGTTCAAGGTCGGCGTCAACATCGCCTCGACCCCGGGCAAGGTGATCTTCCGCGACGAGATCATGGAGTTGATCCAGTACGCGCCGTCGACGCCGACCGTGCTGAAGCGCCCTCTGCTGATCGTGCCGCCCTGGATCAACAAGTTCTACATCCTCGACCTCAACGCCGAGAAGAGCTTCATCCGCTGGTGTGTCGCGCAGGGCCTGACCGTGTTCTGCATCTCCTGGGTCAACCCGGACGAGCGCCACGCGACCAAGGATTTCGAAAGCTACATGCGCGAGGGCGTCTTCGCGGCGCTCGACGCGATCGAACAGGCGACGGGCGAGACCAAGGTCAGCGCGATCGGCTACTGCGTCGGCGGCACGCTGCTCGGCGTCACCCTGGCCTACATGGCCGCGACCAAGGACAAGCGCATCGACAGCGCAACCTTCTTCACGACGCAGGTCGATTTCTCGCAGGCCGGCGAACTCTCCGTCTTCGTCGATGAGGAGCAGATCCGCGCTGTCGAGGAGCAGATGACCAAGAGCGGCTATCTCGATGGCGCCAAGATGGCCGGCGCCTTCAACATGCTGCGCCCCAACGACCTGATCTGGTCCTACGCCATCAACAACTACCTCAAGGGCAAGGCGCCGACGCCCTTCGACCTGCTCTACTGGAACTCCGATTCGACCCGCATGCCTGCGGCGAACCACTCCTTCTACCTGCGCAACTGCTACCTCGAGAACAAGCTTTCCAAGGGCGAGATGACGATCGCCGGCAAGACGCTGGATCTGGGGAAGGTCAAGATACCCATCTACAATCTCGCGACGCGGGAGGACCATATCGCCCCGGCGCAGTCCGTCTTCCTCGGCTCGCAATGCTTTGGCGGCCCGGTCGATTATGTCGTGGCGGGCTCGGGCCATATCGCCGGGGTGGTCAACCCTCCCACCAAGGTGAAATACCAGTACTGGACCGGCGGAGCGCCCACAGGCGCCTATGAGGACTGGATCGCCGAGGCCGCCGAGCATCCCGGCTCATGGTGGCCGCATTGGTTCGCCTGGCTGGAGAAGCAGGCACCGGAGCGCGTGCCGGCGCGTGAGCCGGGAGCAGGCAAGCTGCCGGCTTTGGAAGACGCTCCAGGGACTTATGTGCTGAAGAAGGCGTGACGGACAGCCCGACAGGTGTTCGCGCGTCATCGACCGCCATGATCTCGCAAAAAAGCCGGCCCAGAGGCCGGCTTTTCTCGTCATCGGCGAGAGGTGCGCCGCTCAGTACTTCCGCACGACCGGCTGGACGGGGATTGTCTCCGCCGGGTTGTCCCAGCGATAGGTCAGGCCGGCCGAGACGACGTGGATGTAGGGCTTGGCCTCGGCGGTGTAGAACACCGCGGCCTGCTGCGGATGGGTTCCGGTGTAATTCACCTTCGCCTTGTTGACGTGAATATAGGTGTAGCCGAGATCGAGCTTCAGCTTGTCGGTGATCTGATAGCTGCCACCGGCCGAGAGCCAGAGCCGGTCGTTGTCGGAGATGTAGATCGTCCGGTTCTGGTCGTTCACCGCCGAGAGTTCATAGGCGACGCCGGCGCGCAGCGTCAGGTCGCGGTTGTACTTGTATTCGAGACCGGTGCTGAAGAACCAGGAATCGTCGTACTGGAAGTTGAGGCTCGGCAGTGCCGCCAACGGGCCGCCAGTGAGCTGGTTGACGAGCGGGATGCGGTTGAAGCGGCTCCAGTTCGTCCACTCGACGCCGAGATGGGCCTGCCACTGATCGTTGATGACCTGCGAGACACCGAACACCACGGAATCAGGCAGGTTGAGGTTCGCCTTGATCGGGACGATGCCGGCAGGCGTCCGGAAGCTGCCCTCCAGCGTCTGCCGGATCGACGAGCGATAGGCGATGCCGATGGTGGTGCCATCGCGCGGGGTCAGCGTCGCGCCGAGGCGGAAGCCGAAATCGATCGTGTCGCCTTCGATGATGACGGGCCCGGCGGTGGGCGCGACGCCCGACGCCGTCTTCAGCTTGGTATCCAGATATTGGATCTGCAGCGCGGCACCGACGGAGAGCCAGTCGCTGACCTTGTAGCCGATGGTGGGCGAGACGTTGATCGTCGTGACCTTGGCCGAGCGGCCATAGACCTGCGCCGCATGCACCTGATTCTCGGGCTTCGAGCGCAAGCCGTAAGGCGCGCCCGTGGTCAGGCCGATCCAGAACCGATCGGTCAGCTGCCAGGCCGAATAGGAGGCCGGGATGCCGGCGCCGTCGCCGCCGAGATTGCCGGTGCCGTTCTGCACAGGGCTCGCCGGGCCGTTGGGGGCGCCCAGGCGCGTCGTCGAGGTCGGATCGTAGGACGCATTGGCATTGAGATAGGTGTAGTTCCACTGGCTATTGCGGCCCGGGAACATCGTGATGGTCGCAGGGTTCCAGGCCATCGAGCCCATGCCGATGCCGCCCGAGGCAGCACCCGCATAGGCCATGCCGAGGCCCTCGGCACTCTGGCCGCTGCGGATCGCGAAGGAGCTAGCCGAGGCCGCGCCGGCGGCGAGAAGCGCCACCATCGAGACCGACGCGGCGGCCGCAGTGCGAACGATGCCCTTCATGAAATCCATCCCGTCAGTGTTTTGTTCGGGGCTGAGTTGCCCCGCTCGAAGACGAGCATGACCTGAGCCGTTTGTCGCCGCAATCCCGCCTTTAATGCCGTGATTTGGCGCCGTCGCCGCCGCGTTCCGCAACGGAAGTCGCAAAATCGATCGAAATCGCCGCTTTTTCGCGTTGCCGGCTCCGGACATCCCGAAAATATATCGTTTACATAAGAACTATCTGGCTTTTCCCGGTTTTTGGCTCGCGACGCGGCAGTCGCGCACAATCGGCAGGCATGAAGCTTTCGGAAACGTCGTTGCATTCGCGCAACAATCGGTCCGACCACGATCGACAGCCGCGCCATGCGTGCGAACGGGCTTGTCTTTGGCTGCGCCATCTTGTCAGGATCGCCGCCGAATTAGATCGTTTGAAACGGGGGAAACGACGTGAAACTGCTACGTTACGGTGCGCTCGGCCAGGAAAAGCCGGCCCTTCTCGATGCCAAGGGTGTCATGCGCGACCTTTCCGGGACGATCCCGGACCTCGCAGGCAAGGCCCTGACCTCGGCCTCCCTGGCGAAAATTCGGGCAATCGACCCCGAATCATTGCCGGTCGTGTCCAGCGCGCCGCGCATCGGCGCCTGCGTCGGCGATGTCCGCAACTTCATCGCGGTCGGCCTGAACTTCGCCGATCACGCCGCCGAGACCGGCGCCGAGATTCCCAAGGAGCCGATTCTCTTCAACAAGGCGCCCAACTGCATTGTCGGGCCCAATGACGACGTCATCATTCCGAAGGGGTCGAAGAAGACAGACTGGGAGGTCGAGCTCGCGATCGTCATCGGCGATGGCGGCTCCTACATCCCCGAAGACAAGGCGATGGCGGCAATCGCCGGTTTCTGCGTCTGCAACGACGTCTCGGAGCGCGAATTCCAGACCGAGCGCGGCGGGCAATGGGCCAAGGGCAAGGGCTGCCCGACCTTCGGGCCGCTCGGCCCCTGGCTGGTGACGACCGACGAGGTCAAGGACGTGCAGAATCTCGGCATGTGGCTCGACGTCGATGGCGAGCGCGTCCAGAACGGCTCGACCAAGACGATGATCTTCGGCGCCGCCTATCTCGTCCACTACATCAGCCAGTTCATGCGGCTGGATCCGGGCGACGTCATCACCACCGGCACGCCTCCCGGCGTCGGTCTCGGCTTCAAGCCGCCGCGCTTCCTGAAGGGCGGCGAGATCGTGAAGCTCGGCATCGAGGGCCTCGGCGAGCAGCAGCAACACTTCAAGGCCTATCAGGGCTGAGATCACCCTCGCCCGGCATGGAAAAGGGCCGCTCACGCGGCCCTTTTTTGTGTCTCCGGCTGCGTGCGCGCCGGCTTACTTCTCCGGCAGTCCCAGCATCAGCCGGATGTTCTGCACGGCCGCGCCCGAGGCGCCCTTGCCGAGATTGTCGAGCCTCGCCACCAGCACCGCCTGCCGCAGGTCGTCGTCTCCGAAGACGCGGAGCTCCAGCCGGTTGGTGTCGTTCAGCGCTTCCGGCTCGAGCTTGCCGCCGGCCTTCGCCGCAGGCACGACGCCGACATAGGTCGAGCCGGCATAATGCTCGGCCAGCGCATCCTCGAGATCGGCCGCCTTCGGCCTGCCCGGCAGCAGGTCGAGATGCAGCGGGATCGAGACCAGCATGCCCTGCCGGAAATTCCCGACCGAGGGCACAAAGATAGGCCGCCGCGTCAGCCGGGCGTATTCTTGCAGCTCGGGCAGGTGCTTGTGCTTGAGTCTGAGGCCGTAGAGCTCGAAGGCCGGCGCCGTGCCCGCCTCGAAGGCCTCGATCATGCTCTTGCCGCCGCCGGAATAGCCGGAGACCGCGTTGACGGTGACCGGATGATCCTGCGCCAGCAGCCCGGCGTCGATCAGCGGCCGCAACAGGGCGATGGCGCCGGTGGGGTAGCAGCCGGGGTTGGAGACCCGGTTGGCGTTGGCGATTTTGGCGGCGTGGCCGGGCGCGAGTTCGGCGAAGCCATAGACCCAATCGGGAGCGACACGATAAGCGGTCGATGCGTCGACGATCTTCGGCGCCGCGCTGCCGAGTTCGCCGGCGAGCGTGACCGATTCCCGCGCGGCATCGTCGGGCAGGCAGAGCACGACGAGGTCGACATCGGCCATCATCTGCTTGCGCGCGGCGGGGTCCTTGCGCTTGTCGGGGTCGATGCTCTTGACCACCAGCTCGGGCACGGCCGCCAGCCGGTCGCGGATGCCGAGACCCGTGGTGCCGGCCTCGCCGTCGATGAAGATGGATTTCAGGTTCTGGCTCATCTGGACCCCCGGTGGGTGCGAAAGCGAAGAGTTTCGTCGGCTTCAGGCATAAAAAAACCGCGCTCGGGGCGCGGTCGCGGACGGTCTGGCCAAGGGCCGAGCGTCATCGCGGTCGCGCAGGGGCGGCCGTGACGGTGCGACGTCGGGACAGGTTCATGGTCATGAGGTGGATATGATGGACGGAGGTCGCGCTGTCAATTGCGCGTCGTCAGTCTCGGGCAGCGCGGAGCGGCGGCCTGAGAATCTCCTGCATGAAAGGCTCGGGGCAAGCCCAAGCATGACGCACATGACATCAACGATCTGAATAGTTTGCAGCGAAAGCCTGCCAAACCGATTCCGCAGCCTCCCATCCCGATTCAACCGGCCTTCTTCAATGCCAGCGCCTGGATATAGTGCTGGACCAGCGCCGAGCCCGCGATCGCCGTCGCGTCGGCATGGTCGTAGGGCGGCGAAACCTCGACGACGTCCATGCCGCGGAAATCGAGATCGCGGATGCCCCAGACCATGCGCAGCGCCTGGTCCGAGGTGAAGCCGCCGGCGACCGGCGTGCCCGTGCCCGGCGCGAAGGCGGGGTCGAGCGCGTCGATGTCGAAGGTGAGGTAGGCCGGGCCGGCGCCGACCCGCTCCCGGATCCGGGCGACCGAGCCGGCCACGCCGAGTTCATGGGCGGCATAGGCGTCCAGCACCGCGATGCCGCAATCGCGCGGGGCGACCGTGCGCAGGCCGATCTGGATCGAGCGGTCGGTGTCGATCAGGCCTTCGCGCACCGCCTCCAGCACGAAGGCGCCGTGGCTGATCGCGCCGACGCCGTCATCCCAAGTGTCCTGATGCGCGTCGAACTGAACCAGCGCCAGCTTGCCATGGCGGGCGACATGGGCGCGCAGCAGCGGCAGGGTGATGAAGTGGTCGCCACCGAGCGTGACGAGATGGGCGCCGGAGGCGAGGATGCCGGCCGCCTCATGCTCGATCGCGCGGGCGCAGCCCTGCAGATCGCCGCGCGGCAGCAGGCAGTCGCCGTAATCGACGGCCGAAAGGCGCGTGAACGGGTCGATGCGCGAAGGGTATTGCGCATCGCCGTCGAAGATCACGCTGGCGCGGCGCAGCGCCTGGGGGCCGAAGCGCGTGCCCGGCCGGTTCGAGACCGCCAGATCGAAGGGCACGCCCCAGATCACCAGATCGCAGCCGGACACATCCTTGGAGTAGCGCCGCCGCATGAAGGAGAGCGCGCCGGCATAGGTCGGGTCGAGCGCCGGCCCGCGCCTGTCCCCGGTGAAGGCATGGTCGATCGGCGGCGTGTCGGCGGGCTCGGTCATGTCAGTCATCCCAGGAGGTCAGCGGCGGCGGCCGACGAGCCAGACATAGAGGCACCAGGGCAGGATCAAGGCGAGGCCCGACAGCACCAGGCGCAGCGTCGTCCAGGCGACCGGGTGCTGCAATGCGCGGCCATCGAGCTCCGGCACGCCGTGGATCAGCCCCAGTGCGAAGGCCGGCGCCAGAAAGATCACCAGCGCGTTGCCGATGCGGCGGCCGCGCGGCAGGTCATGCCGCGCCAGCGCGATCAGGGCGGGCACGGCAATCATGCCGAAGGCGATCAGGATGAGGAGGACGCGCATGAGGTTCCGGCCGGAGAGGTCGCGACGGATTTAGAGCATGAGGCTTTTCACTGGAACCCCAGTGTCATTCCGGGCTCGCCGCCGTGCGGCTCTCCGGAATGACGGGTGGATGAGACATGCCAGCCCGCGCGCCTTATCGCCCGCCGCCGACGCGCAGGATCGAGCCGACCACATAGGAGGCCGCATCGGAGAGCGCGAAGAGCACGACCTCGGCGATCTCCTCGGGCTGGGCGGCGCGCTTGATCGGGATCGACGGTGCAATGCGCGCGACGCGGCCGGGCTCGCCCGACGACAGCGCGTGGATCTCGGTCTCGGTCATGCCCGGCGCCACCGCGTTGACCCGGATGCCGGCCGGGGCGAGCTCCTTCGCCATGCCGAGCGTGAGGGAATCGATCGCGCCTTTCGAGGCCGCATACCAGACGAACTCGTCGGGCGAGCCGAGGCCCGCCGCGATCGAGGAGATGTTGACGATCGCCCTGCCCTTCGCAGCTTCGTTGGCGAGCAGCGCGCGCGTCGCCTCCCGCGCGACCAGGATCGCACCGGTGACGTTGACGTCGATGCAGGTGCGGATCACCTGCGGGTCGGCCTCCGCCAGCTTGCTCGCCGGCCCGGTGATGCCGGCATTGTTGACGACATGGGTCAGTGGGCCGAGTGCGGCCTGTGCTTCCGCAAAGACTCGGGCGATGTCGGCATCGTCAGCCATGTCGCCCTGGAGCGCGACGGCTTTTGCGCCGGCGGCCTCGCAAGCCGCGACGACCTTGGCCGCCGCGTCGGCATGGGACTGGTAGTTGACCGCGACATCATAGCCGCGCTGCGCAGCCATCACGCAGATGGCGGCGCCGATGCCCCGGCTGCCGCCGGTGACGAGGAGAACGGGTCGGGACATGGGCAGCTCCTGTGGTTCAGCACTTGAACTTACCGCATGACGTACGGCCCCGCGCTACAACCGTACGAGGAAAATGAGTCGACAAGTCAATTGCCGCCGCTTTTCATGACGCAAAAGGTAATCTCGGGAGGGTTCGACGATGCCGACAAAACGAGGCAAGCAAGAGAAGGCGCCAGCCAAGCCATTGATCGGGCGCGGGCTCGAATGGGTGCGCTATGACGACCTGATCGTGCCCGTCGCAAAGCGGGCGCCGGAGCCCGACAGCCTCGGAGTTCGCTATCTCAGCCTCTTCGACCCCGGCCCCAGTCCCTGTCTGGTCGAAGCAGATGGCAGCGAAATCCTCGCCGAGGGCGATTCCTGGTTTTGCCTGTCCATCTACGGCAACCAGATCACGATGGTGCAGCATCTCAGCCGGCTGGGCTACCAGATCAGCAATGTGTCCCGCTATTCCCGGACCATGGCCCAGGTGTTCGCGCGCCGGGACGAGCCGACGGGCTACAGAACGCGCCTCAAAGAAAAGCCAAAGGCATTTTTGCTATCTGCCGGCGGGGTCGATTTTCTCGGCGAGACAGTCCTGACATGGCTGGATCAACGGTCGTCAGCCGACCACGACCCCGCAAACGCAGCAAAATACATCAACAAGAATTTCGACCACATCCTTGCTTCTGTCAAATATAGCTACAAACGAATACTTGCCGACGTGGCTGAAATGTCACCTGATACGCGCGTCATTCTGCAGACTTACACCTATGGTGCTGTCCCGACCCATGACGAGGGCATGCATCTCGGGAGATACTTCAAAGCCAAGGGCTTCGAGCCGATCAACTCCTACCACCGCCCGCTGATGGACGCGATCATCGTGCTGTTGATCGACCGCTTCCGTGATGTCCTCCGGAACGTGAAACGAAAGGCAGGCGTCAAGGTCGATATTGTGGACTTCCGGACCGCTTTGTTGAGCTCCGACATGCGCGACGAGATTCACCCGAAATCAGCCATGGCCGCGAGCATGGCGGCCGCCTATGAGCCGTTCCTGAAGAAAGCCGGGGCGACACCTCGACCGTAGGCCGCACGGCAAAAGAAAAGGGCGGCTCTTGCGAGCCGCCCTTTTCCCATATCGGACCGTTGGAAAACGATCAGCGCTTCGAGAACTGGAAGCTGCGGCGGGCCTTGGCCTTGCCGAACTTCTTGCGCTCGACGACGCGCGAGTCGCGGGTCAGGAAGCCGCCCTTCTTGAGCGGGGTGCGAAGCTCCGGCTCGTAGAAGGTCAGGGCCTTCGAGATGCCGTGGCGGACCGCGCCGGCCTGGCCGGAGAGGCCGCCGCCCTTGACCGTGACGACGACGTCGTACTGGGTCAGGCGCTCGACCAGGATCAGCGGCTGCTGGAGGACCATGCGCAGCACGGGGCGCGCAAAGTAGACCTCCTGGTCACGGGTGTTGACCGTGATCTTGCCCGAACCGGGCTTGATCCAGACGCGGGCGATGGCGTTCTTGCGCTTGCCGGTGGCATAGGCGCGGCCCTGCGCATCGATCTTCTTGACGTGGACGGGAGCGTCGGGCTGGGTCGACTTCGCGACCTGGCCGAGCTGCTCGAGAGACTGAAGAACCTCGGCCATGGTCAGACCCTCGCATTCTTGCGGTTAAGCGCGGCGACGTCGAGCGCCTCCGGCATCTGTGCTGCATGAGGGTGCTCGGCGCCCTTGTAGACGCGCAGGTTGCCGAGGATCTGGCGGAACAGCGGGCCACGGGGCAGCATGCGCTCGATCGCCTTCTCGACGATCCGCTCCGGGAAGCGACCCTCGAGAATGAACTTGGCGGAGCGCTCCTTGATGCCGCCGGCATAGCCGGTGTGGTGATAATAGACCTTCTGGTCGCGCTTGCGGCCGGTCAGGACGATCTTGTCGGCATTGATGACGATGATGTTGTCGCCGCAGTCGACATGGGGAGTGTACGCCGGCTTGTGCTTGCCGCGCAGACGCAACGCCACAACTGCGGCGAGACGGCCGACGACGAGCCCGGAGGCGTCGATCACAACCCACTTCTTTTCGACATCGGCGGGCTTGAGCGAGATGGTCTTCATCGCGGGCACCCTTCGGAGCGTTGAGAAAAAAGGACAAGCAGCCGGAGGACCGGCGGCGGTGTGGGGCGGTGGATAGACAGCAGCCCCGGGGATGTCAAGCCAGCGAAACGGCGACCCGCAGCTAAAACATCATATTTTCAAGAGACATATGGCGAGAGGTATCCAAATACCGCAACAACGGGCCGGATCGGGACTTTGACGGCCGAGGCCCTTATGCGAAATCATAGCGACAGGAGGAAACGCCATGCAAAAGACCACGCTCCAGATCACCGCCCTGGCCACTCTCGCACTGGCTCTGGCGCAGCCCGCCCTCGCCGATGTCCATGTCATCAGCTCGGGCGGATTCACCGCCGCCTACAAGGAGCTCGTCGCGGGCTGCGAGGTGAAGATCGGCCAGAAGGTCGTCAGTGCGTACGGGGCCTCGATGGGCGCCGCGCCCGATGCCATCCCCAATCGTCTCGCCCGCGGCGAGCCCGCCGATATCGTCATTCTCGCGGCCGAAGCCTTCGACAAGCTGGCGGCGGACGGCAAGGGCGTGCCGGGCAGCCGGGTGGATCTCGTGCGCTCGGCGATCGGCCTGTCGGTCAAGGCCGGCGCGCCCAAGCCCGACATCTCGACCGTGGCGGCGCTCAAAAAGACTCTCGTGGAGGCGAAGTCGATCGCCTATTCGGCTAGCGCCAGCGGCACCTATCTCTCGGAGGAGCTGTTCCCCAAGCTCGACCCGAGCGGCGCGGTCATGGCCAAGTCCAAGAAGATCTTCAGCGAACGCGTCGGTTCGGTCGTCGCCCGCGGCGAGGCGGAGCTCGGCTTCCAGCAGGTCAGCGAGCTGGTCACGATCGAGGGGCTGGATTTCGTCGGAACGCTGCCGGATGAGGTTCAGCGCGTCACGGTGTTTTCGGCCGGGCTCGCCGCCGGCGCGAAGGAGCCCGAGGCCGCGAAGAAGCTGATCGCCTGTCTGGGCTCGCCTGAATCGGCATCCGTCATCCGCAAGACCGGGCTGGAGCCCCTTCCGGTGAAGTGAGGCGGGCTCGACGGCGCCACCTCGTCCTCGCCGCGTGCGCCGTCATCCCGGTCGCGTGCGGCGCAGGCTCTCAGCGCTCGGCGGGGATCGAATAGGTGCCTGTCGCATGGGCGACCATCTCGCTCTCGCCCTGCGAGTAAAGCGCGACCTCGCCCACCGCCAGCCGCTTGCCGAGCTTGAGCAGCTTCGCCTCGCCGATCAGGGCGACGGGCCCCGGCTTGCGCAGAAAATTGAAGCTCAGGCTCGTCGTCACCGCCAGCGCCACCGGCCCGATCTGACCGAGGATCGCGGCGTAAAGGGCGAGATCGGCGAGCGCCATCATGGTCGGGCCGGAAATCGTTCCGCCCGGCCGCAGATGCTTCTCGTGATAGTCACAGCGCATGCGGGCGCTCATCGGCCCGACCTCCTCGACGAAATAGGTGCGGCCGCCGCTATGAAGCTGCGGGAAGACCTCTTCGAGATAGGCCTCCAGTTGCGAGGCGGTCATGGCGATGGTCATGTCGGGCAGATGCTCATGTCGGGGGGCGGGCGCAGGCTAAGGTGTGGCCATGCCCCTTGCAGCATGAGGGAGCGCGGCCGACAATACGGCAAAAGACAAAGGGAAACGCCGATGAACGCCCATCACAGGCAAGATGCCGCCGCCCCGGCGCTGCGGCGCGACGATGCGGCGGGCGTCGCCACGCTGACGCTCGACCGGCCGCAATCGCGCAACCCGCTGAGCGAGGCGATGCTGGCGGCGCTCGCAGACGCCCTCACCGCCATCGCCGCCGATCGAACCGTCAAGGCGGTCGTCCTGGCGGCGGAAGGCCCGGTCTTCTGCGCCGGCCACGACCTCAAGGAGATGAGCGCGCACCGCGCCGACTCCGACCGGGGACGGGCCTATTTCGCGGATATCCTGGGACGCTGCTCGGGCGTGATGCAGCAGATCACCGCCCTGCCCCAGCCTGTGATCGCGGCGGTCGAGGGCACGGCGACGGCGGCGGGCTGCCAACTGGTCGCAAGCTGCGACCTCGCGGTCGCGGGCGCTGCTGCCCGCTTCTGCACGCCAGGCGTCCATATCGGCCTGTTCTGCTCGACGCCGATGGTGGCGCTGACCCGCAATCTCGGCGCCAAGCACGCGATGGAGATGCTGCTGCTCGGCGAGATGGTGCCCGCTGACGAGGCCGCCCGGATGGGACTGGTGAACCGCGTCGTGCCGGCAGGTGGGGCGCAGGCGGAGGCGCGGCGGCTCGCCACCGTGATCGCCTCGAAAGCGCCGGCGACGATCCGGACCGGCAAGCGCGCCTTCTACGAGCAGCGCGAGATGGGGCTGGCTGCGGCCTATGACCATGCCTCGGCGGTGATGGTCGAGAACATGCTGGCACGCGATGCCGAGGAAGGCATCGGGGCGTTCGTGGAGAAGCGTGCGCCGGTTTGGCAGGGGTAGCGTCGGCCCCGCCGGGACGCTGCAAATGGGCAAGCGCATCGTCATCATCCAGGGCCATCCCGATCCCGATCCGGCGCGTTTCTGCGACGCGCTGGCGCTGGCCTATCAGCGCGGTGCGCTGGCGGCCGGCCATGAGGTTCTGCTGATCCGCGCCGGGGAGCGCGATATCCCGCTGCTGCACAGCCAGCGCGATTTCGAGCAGGGCGAGTGCCCGGCCGGGCTCGCCGACATCCAGCGGGCGATCCTGGAGGCCCAGCATCTCGTCATCGTCTTTCCGCTCTGGCTCGGCGGTGCGCCGGCGCTGTTGAAGGCGCTGCTCGAACAGGTGATGCGCCCGGGCGCCGTGTTCGAGCCGGGCCGGCCCGGCCGCTGGCCCCAGGGTCGGCTGCGGGGAATCTCGGCGCGGGTCGTCGTGACGATGGCGATGCCGGCTCTGGTCTATCGCGTCTGGTACCGGGCAGCCGGAGTGAAGAGCCTCATTCGCTCGATCCTGAATTTCGTAGGCGTCAGCCCCGTGGCGACCAGCTATATCGGCATGGTCGCCGGCAATGCGCCGGCCGATCGCACACGCTGGCTGCAGCGTATGGAGGATTTCGGGACGCGCGCCGCTTGATCGCGCGCCCGAGGGAACGAGGACGCATGACCCACGACGCCTACCCCGACAGCCAGATCCGCGACATCCTCAAAAGCGTGAAGCGCATCGCGCTCGTCGGCGCCTCCGCGAACGAAGCGCGGCCATCCTGGATCGTGACGAAATACCTGATCGATCGCGGCTACGACGTGATCCCGGTCAATCCCGGGCTCGCCGGCCAGACCCTTCTCGGCCGGACGGTGTATGGCTCGCTGAAAGAGGTTCCAGGTGCGATCGACATGGTCGAGATCTTCCGCAATTCGGAAGCGGCTGGCCCGATCACCGACGAGGCGCTGACGCTCGATCCTTTGCCCAAGGTCATCTGGATGCAGCTTTCCGTACGCAATGACGAGGCCGCGGCGCGAGCCGAGGCGAAGGGCGTCACGGTCATCATGAACCGCTGCCCCAAGATCGAATATGGCCGGTTTTCCGGCGAGATCGGCTGGCAGGGCATCAATTCGCGGCTGCTCTCGTCGAAGAAGCCGGTCCTGGCGGGGAAGGGCTTCCAGAAGCTGACGATCCACCGGCCGGGGACGTAGAGCGTAGCGTCGTGGTCGGGCTTGACCCGACCATCTCGGACACCAGCGAACCGGGCCTGCGATTCTCGGGTCAAGCCCGAGAATGACGGCGCTGCGGAGGAGAGAGCATGCGTGACCTCACCACGACCTGCTGCATCGCCGGGGGCGGCCCGGCGGGGATGATGCTCGGCTTCCTGCTGGCGCGGGCCGGCGTCGATGTGATCGTGCTGGAAAAGCATGCCGATTTCCTGCGCGATTTCCGCGGCGACACGATCCACCCATCGACGCTGCAACTGATGCATGAGCTCGGGCTGCTCGATGACTTCCTGAAGCTGCCGCATTCCGCGCTGTCGAACATCGCGATGCGGTTCGGCGACGAGACGATCCAGTTCGCCGACTTCTCGCATCTGCCCGTCGCCGCGCCCTATATCGCGATGATGCCGCAATGGGATTTTCTTGATTTCCTGGCCGATCGCGGGCGTGAGCACCCGCGCTTCACGCTGATGATGAATGCGAAAGCCGAGGGTCTAATCGAGGAGGGCGGCCGCATCGTGGGGCTGACGGGAACCGGAGAAGACGGTCCGTTCTCGATCCGGGCCGATCTCGTCGTCGCCGCCGATGGCCGTCGCTCCGACATCCGCGCGGCATCGGGACTGAAGAGCATCGACATCGGCGCGCCGATGGATGTGCTCTGGTTCCGGTTGCCACGCGAGCCTGATGATCCCGAGCAGACCGGCGGTCAGGTTGCGAATGGGCGGCTGCTGGTGACGCTCAATCGCGGCGACTACTGGCAGAGCGCCTATGTCATTCCGAAGGGCAGGTTCGAGGATATTCGCGCGGCGGGCCTGCAGGCTTTTCGCGACGGCATCGTGAAACTCGCGCCCTGGTTCAGCAACCGCATGCAGGCTGTCCAGGACTGGGACCAGATCAAGCTCCTGACGGTGGCCGTCGATCGGCTGGAAACATGGTGGCGGCCCGGCTTGCTCTGCATCGGCGACGCAGCGCATGCGATGTCGCCGATCGGCGGAGTCGGCGTCAATCTCGCCGTTCAGGATGCCGTCGCGGCGGCCAACCGCCTCGCCGCCCCCTTGCGCGAGATGCGCCTGACCGACGCCGATCTCGCTGCCGTGCAGCAACGACGCACATTTCCGACCAAAGCGACGCAACGGATGCAGGTCATCGCACAGAACCGCATCATCACGCCGCTTCTGGCCCGCAGCGAGAACGATGCGCCGCTGGGCCCGCCCTTCGTCGTGCGGCTGTTCAAGCGGTTTCCGATTCTGCGCCGTCTGCCGGCACGGCTCGTCGGCATGGGGGTACGACCGGAGCATATCGGGCCCGACCTCTCACCCCGTCCCCCGAATTGACGCCCCACGGGGCGTTCGTTAAAACGAACGCAACGTCTCGCATTCAGAAGATCGCAGGGAGTACGCCATGACCGACCGCGCCCCAGGGTTCCATACGCTCGCCATCCATGCCGGCGCCGCCCCCGATGCCGCCACCGGCGCGCGCGCCACGCCGATCTACCAGACGACATCCTTCGTCTTCGACGATGTCGACCATGCCGCCTCGCTGTTTGGGCTGCAGGCCTTCGGCAACATCTACACCCGCATCGGCAACCCGACGAATGCGGTGCTGGAAGAGCGCGTCGCGGCGCTGGAGGGCGGCACGGCGGCGCTCGCGGTGGCCTCGGGCCATGCGGCCGAGTTCCTCTGCTTCCACGCGCTGATGCAGCCGGGCGACGAATTCGTCGCGGCGCGCAAGCTCTATGGCGGCTCGATCAACCAGTTCAACCATTCCTACAAGAACTTCGGCTGGAACGTGATCTGGGCCGATTCCGACGATCTCGAGGCCTTCGCGGCCGCCGTGACGCCGAAGACCAAGGCGATCTTCATCGAGTCGATCGCCAATCCCGGTGGCGTCATCGTCGACATCGCCGGCATCTCGGCGATCGCCAAGAAGCACAACATCCCGCTGATCGTCGACAACACCATGGCGACGCCGTATCTGATCCGCCCCTTCGAGCATGGCGCCGACATCATCGTGCATTCGCTGACCAAGTTCCTGGGCGGCCACGGCAACTCGATCGGCGGCATCATCGTCGATGGCGGCACGTTCAACTGGGTCGGCGACGAGCGCTACCCGATGCTGTCGAAGCCCCGGCCGGAATATAACGGCATGGTGCTGGGCGAGACCTTCGGCAATTTCGCCTTCGCCATCGCCTGCCGCGTGCTCGGCCTGCGCGACATGGGCCCGGCGCTCTCGCCCTTCAACGCCTTCATGATCCTGACCGGCATCGAGACCCTGCCCTTGCGCATGCAGCGGCATTGCGAGAGCGCGCTCGCGGTCGCGACGCATCTTTCGAAGCATCCGGCAGTGGAGTGGGTCAGCTATCCCGGCCTGCCCGGCGACATCTATCATGATCTCGCCAAGCGTTACTCGCCCAAGGGCGCCGGCGCGGTCTTCACCTTCGGGCTGAAGGGCGGCTACGACGCCGGCGTCAAGCTCGTGACCGAGCTGAAGCTGTTCTCGCATCTCGCCAATATCGGCGACACGCGCTCGCTGGTGATCCACCCGGCCTCGACCACGCACCGCCAGCTCACCGACGAACAGAAGACGGCGTCCGGCGCCGGCCCGCAGGTGATCCGCCTTTCGATCGGGCTGGAGGATGTGGCCGACCTGATCGACGATCTGGATCAGGCGCTGGTGTAACCTGTCTTTCCGGGGCGTCGCGCAGCGACGAACCCGGAACCCACGACCGTGTCATCCGGGTCGTCTGCTTCGTCTTTGCGCGCGAATATGCCATGCGTCACCCAGTCGTGGGTTCCGGGTTCACGCCTGCGGCGTGCCCCGGAATGACGCGGAACTCAGTCGCGCGCGGCGCCTTCCGTGCGCGTCACATGGACGACGCCCATCGCCAGCACGAGGAAGCCGAGCGCCTGGTGGGCGAGGCCGGCCCAGAGCGGCACCACCAGCAAGAGCGTGACGATGCCGAGCACGACCTGGCTCAGCGTCAACCCGAGGATCGCGGTGGCGCGCTTGGCCCCGCCCGAGCCCGGCGCGACCTTGCGCAGTGCCAGCATGTGCCAGAGCGCCAGCGCCAGCAGCAGATAGGCGCCGATGCGGTGGTTGAACTGCACCAGCGCCGCGTTGTCGACGAAGTTCTCCCAGAAGGAGGGGCGCACGAACAGCGTCTCAGCCCCCGGAACGAGCGCACCGTCCATCAGCGGCCAGGTGTTGTAGGTGAAGCCCGCGCGCGAGCCGGCGACGAGCCCGCCGAGCGCAATCTGCCCGAACAGCAGCGCCAGCAGCACCCACGCCATCGTGCGCCCCCTCGCCGGCTCGATCCGCCGCAGCGGCGTCTTCCAGGTGGCGAATGCGACGACCGAGGCGAAGAACAGCGCCGCGAAGGTCAGATGCAGCGTCAGCTTGACCGGGGCGACCGCGACCATGCCGGGCTCCAGGCCGGACGCCACCATGATCCAGCCGATCGTGCCCTGCAGGCCCAGCAGCAGTCCCATGCCAAACAGGATGAGCGTTTGACGCCAGGGCAGCAGGCGGCGGGCGGCGACCACGAGGAAACCCGCAAGATAAACCAGGCCGATGAAGCGCCCGAGCTGGCGATGGCCCCATTCCCACCAGTAGATGAACTGGAACTCGCCGAGGCTCATGCCCTGGTTGAGCAGCTGGTATTGCGGACTGGCGCGGTATTTCGCGAACTCGCTTGCCCAGGCTTCACCCGAGAGCGGCGGCAGCGCGCCGGTGATCGGCTTCCATTCGGTGATGGACAACCCCGAGCCCGTCAACCGCGTCGCGCCGCCGACGACGACCATCGCGAAGACGAGCGCCGCCACGATCCAGAGCCAGCGGCGAATGCCGGCATGTTTCCCACCCTGCAAGATGATCGAAGCGGGCTTTTCTACGGTCATCGTCACGGGAGCGGGGCCTTGCGTCACATCGTCAGCGCTTCACAAGCGCGGTCGCAGGTGACAGATAGTCCGCGCGCCGGGCGTTAGACAACGCCCGCATTGCCGCAGGCCGGCGGGCGCGAGGAGAGACCATCGGATGAGGCAGACCCACCGCAAGCTGATCGGCACCGTCGCCATTCTGGTCTTCGTCTGCGTCTATGCGCTCGTCGCCATGGCGCTGGCGCAGGGTCGCATCACCGAGGCGCCCAAGCTCGTGCAGACGATCGCCTATGTCGTGCTGGGCCTCGCCTGGGTGCTGCCGCTGCTGCCGCTGATCAAATGGATGGAGCGGAAGGACGAGGCGTAGCAGCCGTCATTCTGGCGCAGCGCAGACCCGAGAATCTCGTCGCAGAGATGCTCGGGTCAAAACAGAGCATGACGTGCTCGACCTAACCCACATTCACCCGCCGCCCCCGGTTCCAGAGCCAAAACGGCAGCCCCGACAACAGCGCCCGCAGCGCCGCCTCGCTCTGGTGAAGACCATTGAGCGAAACGCGCGGCAGCGCGTGCGGATGATCCGCATGCTCGGCGAAGAGATGCCCCGGCCGGGTCGTGACAGCGCTGGCGAAACCCGCCGCCTTCGCCAGGGCGAATTCGCGCGGCCCGGCCGATGTCGGATCGCCGACGGGATAAGCGAAATGGCGAATGGAAACGCCGAGTTCAGCTTCCAGCCGCGTCTTGCTCTCGACGGTCTCCGTCCGCGCGAAGGCTTCGTCATGTTTGGCGAGCATCGGATGACTGAGCGTGTGGGCACCGATCGTCACGCCGGGCGCTCCGGCCAAGGCGCGCAGCGTCTCCCAGGGCAGGCATTCGCGCTCCACCAGCGCGGCGGCGTCGATACCGGCCTGTTTTGACAGATCGGCGATCGCCGACAGCAGGATCGCTTCCGGCTGCCGGCGCAGACGCCAGTAGAGCCCGCCGAAGGCGCGCTGCTTTTCGGCGTCGCTCCCTGCATTGGCGGTGAAAGGGCCATCCGGCAGCGTGACGTTCACATGCGGCAGCGTGCGGATCGCCTCCTCCAGCTCAAGCCACCAGAGCCGCGCGGTGCGGTCGGCGAAGCCCGTCGTGACGAAGAGCGTCCAGGGCACGCCATGCTTGGCCAGCACCGGCCAGGCATGCTCGACATTGTCGCGGTAGCCGTCATCGAAGGTCAGCGCGACGAAGAAGCGACCGGTGCGGGGGGCGGACAGCCGGGCGAGCGCCTCGTCCAGCGAGACGAGATCATAGCCCTCGGCGCGGATCAGGGAGAGCGTGCGGTCGAGGAAGTCGGGCGTGATCTCCAGCAGACCGTTGGGGCGAAAGCCGCCCGCGCCCTCCGGCCTGACATGGTGCAGCGTCAGGATCACGCCGGCGCCCTGCGCGAGCGCCCTGCCCCAGCGATCGGCACCGGCCGCCGAGATCGCCGCGAAGGCGGCGGAGAAGGCTTTGTGGCGCAGGTTCATCTGTCCGATCCGCGGCAACCGCTCGCTAACGCTGTTTCAGGATGCCGGCGGCGAGGCCACACGATCCTGCCCAGTCCGTTCACAATAGCAGGTTAAGGAGACGGCACCGTCTGCTCCCGAGGCCCGGCCATCCATGTCAGCGCTTGCCAAGTCAGCACTCGCCACGTCGGCACTGGCCGAGTCCGCGCTTGCCGAGTCCGGGCTTGCCGAATCAGCCTTGGCCGAACGCCCATCGGCCGCCCCGCTGACGAGGAACCGCGACGCCGTCGGCGCGAAGCCCTGGCACAGCATCACCATCGCCAGCGAGATCGCCGCCGTCGAGGCCGATTGGCGCGCGTTGGAGACACGGGCTCTGGTGACGCCCTATCAGGCCTATGGCTGGGTGCGTCCCTTCGTCGAGACGGTCGGCGCGGCCGAACGCATGGTCTTCCGCCATGTCGTCATGCGCGACACAGACGACGCGCCGCTGGCGATCCTGCCGCTGGTCATCACCCGCCGCAACGGCATCCGCTTCGCCGAGTTCATCGGCGGCAAGCACGCCAATTACCATATGGGGCTCTACGAGCCCGGCTTCGCCTCCCTGCTGGACGCGGACGCGATGCGCCTGATGCTGGCCGAGATCGGCGCCGCGATCGGTGGGCTCGACGCCTTCATCTTCGTCAACCAGCCGACCTATTGGCAGGGCGTCGCCAATCCGCTGGCCGCGCTGGCGGCGGGACCGAGCCCGAGCGGTGCCTACAAGCTCGTCCTCGTCAGCGGCGATTGCGACGGCTCGCTGCGGCGCTCGATGAGCAGCCATGCCCACAAGAAGCTTAAGAACAAGCGCAACCGCTTCGCGGGCTTCGGGCCTTCCGAGCTCGTCAGGGCGCGCGAGCCGGGCGTGATCAACAGGGTGATCGATGCGTTCCTGCAGCAGAAGGCCGCCCGCTTCCGGATGATGGGCGTGCCCGATCCCTTCGCGGCCCCGGCGGTCCGCAGCTTCTTGGAGCGCGCCGCGCAGCCGGATGGAAACCTCCCGCCCGTGCTCGAGCTCTATTCGCTCGACGTCGCCGGACATTCGGTCGCGACCTATGTCGGGGCGGTGCAGGCACAGCGCTTCTCGGGGATGGCGACCTCCTTCGACATGGAGAGCGAGGTCGCCAAGACCAGCCCGGGCGAGATCCTGCTGGTCGATCTGATCAAGCTGAAATGCCGCGAGGGGATCAGCGTGTTCGATCTCGGCGTCGGCGAAGCCCGCTACAAGACCACGATCTGCAACGAGCGCGACGAGCTGGTCGACAGCTTCCTGCCGCTGACGGCGAAGGGGCAGGCCTTCGCCGTTCTCGCACGCGCCAAGCGCTGGGCCAAGCGCCGGATCAAGGCTTCACCCGTCGCCCTGAAGCTGGCGCACCGGGTCTCGGGCTGGCTGAACCGGGGCCGTACGCCTGCGGTCGAGGATTAGAGTCTGCTGAGTTCAGATGAAACGCTGTCATCCCGGACCAGCGGCGAAGCCGCGCCGCTCCGGGATCCATCGTAGAGCTCCGGAACCCTCCGATGGATTCCGGGGCAAGCCCGGAATGACGGGGTGGTTGAGGGCAAAATCAGCAGACTGTAGAACAGGTCAAACCGGCGCGGGGTCGCGCTCGCGCAGGTCCCGCATCGTCGCGGCCTGCGGCGAATCCAGCATCAGCGTCACCGGCGCCTTGGCCAGATCGGCGAGGCGATAGGCCGTCTCGACGGCATGGCCGTTGCCGAGCTGGCCGGCCATGACGAGGCCACCCTGCGCGCGGCCCGCCAGCGGGGCCAGCGCGGCGGCTGAATCGTTCGAGGCGGCGGCGACCAGCACCCAGTCATAGGTTTCGCAGAGCGCGTCCAGCGCGACCTCGACGAGGTCGGAGGCGGCGAGCACGGCGTCGCGCCCGGCGCGGCCGGGGCCAATGCGATGGAGCCGCGAGCCGGGCTCGCGCGTGATGATGTCGGAGAACAGCGCCTCGCCGGCGAGGAGCTCCGAAAAGCCGGCTTCGCGGTGGTCGTCATCGGCGGCGAGATCGACGATGATGCAGCGGCAGCGCTGCGACAGCAACTCGGCCAGGTCATGGGGCGTCGTCGCGCCCTCGCCGGTGCCGTCGAGCACGAGCACCAGCGGCGCCATGCCGCGCGCCGGCTCCTCGATGCGCTCGGCCAGATCGGCCAACGTCTGCTCGGGATGGGCGAGATCGAGCGTGATCTGGCCAAGGCGGCCGCCATGCGTCAGCAGGCCGGCGACACGCTCGCGGCGCGGATCGACAGGGCTGTCCTCGCTTCGCGACGCACCGGTCGCCGTGCCACCGACCGAGCCGGGCGTACGATGCGGCTGCGGGACGGGCGCATCGCGGCGGCCGTTGAGCAGCTCGCGGGAGACCACCGTCGCCAGCGCGGCGAGGAAGGTCGCGAGCGTCGCCACCAGGATCGTCGGCAGCTTCTTCGGGAAGGACGGCTCGGTCGGCTCGATGGCCCGCGAGATCACGCGCGCATCGGCGGGCGTCGCGTTCTGGGTGTCGCGGGCGACGGCCTCGCGGTAGCGCAGCATGTACTGTTCGAGCTGCTCGCGCAGCGTGCGCGCCTCGCGTTCCAGCGCCCGCAGCTGCACCTCGCTGTCATTGCCGGTCGAGACGTTCTTCTTCTGCCCGTCGAGCGCGGCGGTGAAGCTCTCGACGCGCTGGCCAGCGATCTTGGCCTCGTTCTCCAGCGTCCGGACCGTGCGCTCGGCGGCGGCGCGAAGCTGTCCCTCGAGATCGGCGAGCTGGGCGGCCAGCTCCTTGATCCGGGGATGCTCGGAGAGAAGATTGCGTGATTCCAGCGCGATCTGGGCGCGCAGGTTGACGCGCTGCTCGATCAGCCGGCGCACCAGCTCGTTGTTGGCGACATCGGGAATTTCGAAGGTGCGGCCCTGCTTGATCGCGTCGCGGATCAGCCCAGCCTTGGCCTGCGCCTCGGCCTGCTGGCTGCGGGCGGCGGAGAGCTGGGTCGAGAGATCGCCGAGTTGCTGGGCATTGATGGTGGTGTTGTTGGCGCCGACGAGCAGGCCATTGCGCGAGCGGAACTCCTCGACCTTGGCCTCGGCCTCGGCCAGGCGCTTGCGCAGCGGCTCGATCGTGGTCGAGAGCCATGACGAGGCGCTGCGGGCGCTGTCCTGCTTGGCGGCCTCCTGCAGCTCCAGATAGGCGTTGGCGATGATGTTGGCGCCCCTGGCGGCAAGCGCCGGGTCCTGCGAGGTGAACTCGACGGCGACGATGCGCGAGCGTCCGACCGGATAGACCAGGAGCCGGTCGTAGTATTTCTCCAGCACGCGGTCCTCGGGCGAACGGTCGGCCGGATGGCCGCCGAGGCCGACCAGGACGCCGATCTTGCGCAGCGCGTTCAGCGCGCCGGCGCCCGAATCGAATTCCGAATTGCCGACCAGCCCCATGCGCTTGATCGCCTCGCGGGCGAGGTCACGCGACATGATGATCTGGACCTGGCTCTGCACCGCCTCGGCGTCGAACTGGCCGGAGCTCTCGGGTGAGGCCTGCCCCGGCAGGGTGAAGAAGCCGCCGCGGTTCTCCAGCAGGATGCGGGCTTCGCCGGTATAGCGCGAGGACACCAGATTGACGGCGACGAAGGACAATCCGAACACCGCCAGCGTCGGCCCGATGATCCAGGCCTTGCGACGCTTGATCGCGACCCAGAGCGCAGAGAGGTCGAGCATGTCGCCCCGCCCCTCGCCGTCGCGTGCCGCCGGCTCGCGAAGCTGCTCCCTGACGTGGCTCTCGGTGTGAGCGGTCATGACCCATCCATTCACGCAAAACTCTCGCGCCCTGGACAGGACGCAGCGTCAATGAAAGCGCAGTAAGGTTAGTGCAGGGTTAAGAGCGCGCAGCGACGCCATCGGGACGTCGGCCGGGGCCCATGCTCCTGAAGCCTTTTGTTAACCATATCGGGCCAATGCTTCGGCATGGTTCCGCATGGGTATCGCTTGTGATGAGTCGACGTCTCGCCTCTTTCGCCTTGGCTGTCGCCATGACGGCGGGCGCTTGCGCGCCGCGCTATGCGCCATCGGACTATGCGCTCGCGCAGCCGAGCGGGCCCTATCGCCTCGCCAGCGGCGACCGGCTGCGCGTCATCGTCTTCGGCCAGGACAATCTCTCGAACATCTATGCGGTTGACGGCTCCGGCCGAATCTCGATGCCGCTGATCGACACCGTCGAGGCCCAAGGGCGCACGACCCAGCAGCTCGAGAAGGCGATCGAGGGAAAGCTGCGCGGCGGCTTCCTGCGCGAGCCGAAGGTCTCGGTCGAGGTCGACACCTACCGCCCCTTCTTCGTGCTCGGAGAGGTGACCAATTCGGGCCAGTTTCCCTATGTGAACGGCATGACCGTGCAGACGGCGGTCGCTATCGCCGGAGGCTTCACGCCGCGCGGCCAGCGCGCCTATGCCGAGGTGACGCGGCAGGTCGAGGACCAGCTGGTGACGGCGAGCGTGCCGATCACCTATCCGGTGCAGCCTGGCGACACGATCGTCATCAAGGAACGCTGGTTTTAGAGCGATCCCAGGGATTTCTGGATGCCGGAGATTTCTGAATGACGGACGCCTCGCTGCCCAGGCTGCGGATCCTGCACGTCTTCCGCGCCCCGCTCGGCGGCCTGTTCCGGCACGTGCTCGATCTCGCGCGCGGCCAGGCGCAGCGCGGCCATGATGTCGGCATCTTCTGCGATGCCACGACCGGCGGCACCCGTGCCGACGACGTCTTCGCCGAACTCGAGGGCAAGTTCACGCTCGGCATCACGCGCGTGGCGATGTCGCGCTATCCCAGCCCCACCGACGCCAGGGCGCAGATGAGCGAAATCTCGCTCCGCTCGCGGCTCGATCCCGACATCGTCCACTGCCACGGCTCCAAGGGCGGGCTCTACGGCCGGCTGCCGGCTCTCGTCAGCCCCGGGCGCCGCTATGTCACGGCGTATACGCCCCATGGCGGCAGCTTCAACTACAAGCCCGGCGGAACCGAGCACAAGATCTACATGGCCGTCGAGCGGCTGCTCGAACGCGCCACCGACATGTTCCTGTTCGAGAGCCGCTTCATCGCGGGGCGCTTCGAGGCCTATATCGGCCACATGCCACGCACTGACCACCGCATCGTGCTGAACGGCATCTCCGATCCGGAATTCGAGCCGATCGACCATGCGGAGGCGACGTTCGATCTCGTCTATCTCGGCGAATTGCGCTCTGCGAAGGGCATCGACACGCTGATCGACGCGCTCAGCCTGCTCAAGAGCCGCGACGGCCTGACGCCGCGCATCCTGATCGTCGGCTCAGGGCCCGACGAGGCGGCGCTGCGCGCGCTCACCGTGTCGCGCGGCATCGCCGCGCAATGTGTCTTCGAGCCGCCCGGCCCGATCCGCAAGGCGCTGTCGCGGGCGCATGTCACGGTCGTGCCGTCACGGGCGGAATCCCTGCCCTATGTCATCCTGGAGGCAGCCGCCGCCGCGCAGCCGCTGGTGTCCACCGATGTCGGCGGCATCAACGAGATCTATGGGCCGCGCCACAAGGACCGTTTGATCCCGACCAACGACCCGGTCATCCTGGCGGCTGCGATCGCAAAGGCGCTGGCGAGGCCGGATGCCGAGCGCAGCGCCGAAGCGGCCGACCTCGCGCAGCATGTCCGCCAGAACTTCCGGCTCGATTCGATGATCGACGGCGTGATCGCGGCCTACCACGACGCGATGGCCAAGCGCGCCGAGGCCTGAGCGCCGGCGCGCTTCACACCAGCTTGAGCGCGACGACGCCCGCGATCACCAGGGCGATGCCGGCCCAGCCCTGCGGCCTGATCTTCTGGCCGAAGGCGAGCGCGCCGACGAAGGCGGTGATGACGAGCCCGGCCCCGCCCCAGACGGCATAGGCGACCGAGAGATCCATGCCGCGAATCGCCTGGGCGAGCGCGGCGAAGGCGCCGATCACCAGGACGATCCCGAGCAGGCCCGGCAGGCGACGGCGCATGCCGTCGGAGAGCTTGAGCAGGCAGGAGCCACCGACCTCGAGCACCACCGCCAGCGCCAGCCAGGCAATGGCGAGCGTCTGGGGAATGAGAGGGGCGATCATGCCAGCCTCCCCTTGGGCGAATGAGCGGCAACTCCATCGGCATGCCCTTCGCCGACGCCGCGTTCGAGCAGGAGGATGCCGGCCAGGATCGCGGCCAGCGCCAGCATACGCCCGACCGTCAGATGCTCGCCAAAGAGCAGGTGCCCGATCACGGCGATGCCGACGATGCCGAGCCCCTCCCAGACCGCATAGGCGACGGCCAGCGGAATGACGCGCAGCGCGATGCTGAGCAGGGCGAAGGACAGGCCGATCAGGGCCAGGGGCAGGAGCGCCACCAGCCAGGGAGCCGAGACGACCGATTTCAGCACGGCCGTCGCGACGATCTCGACGGCGATGGCCGCGAGCAGGAAGAACCAATGGGTAGACATGGAGCACACGGGCGAAGCCGACAATCGGCATCGCGGGGGCGATGCCGGGCAGCTCAGCAAAAGTTGGAGTTTGAAATCAGGGCCCGGATCAAAAAAGGCTCTCGGTGGAAACCACCACGAAAGCAGCACGGCAATCCATTCTCGGCCACGGGGGCCAAAGACTTGATCGCGCAGAAATGTGCTTCTCAGACACTCATCACGGAAATATATAGCTTCGACATTGCTTCTCGTCAACCCGGAACGACTTGCAAACAATTTAGTCGGCTTCCATCGACGCAAAACCAGACCGATGAAAGCTGATGCAATACGTTGATCGGCCAAGGGAAAATTACGTTTCCCACATGGCCTCCCAGATGCCTCCCTCAGCCCTCATCCTGAGGGCCGAGGATGCGGTCCCCGCCGCGCTTCAGTCTCCTGCCCTGAGCGGCATCCGCCCATGCGGAGTGCCCGACGCGCCTGCGGAAACAGAGACCGGTCCGATTAAGCCTTCCGTGAGCATTTTCCGGTAGGCCAGCAGCAAGATCGGCGGGCCGACGAAAGCAACGGGTCGCGCGGCGCCGACAGCGACCATGGTCGCAGCGACCAGGGATGTGACGTCATGGGTGCCTTCGATGTCCGCGATCTGATGAAGGTGGATGCGGCCGCCTCCGCCACGACGGAGATGCTTGGCGCCGCCAGGGGCGGCACGCGCGCCTTTCATCCGCTGGCGGAGCGGATCGCCGCGATCCCGGTCAAGCCGACGCTCTCGCCCGTGATGATCGAGGGGCTGGTGCGGTTCCTGGACGTGCTGGCGGTCGTGGGCACCGGCGGGCTGATCTACTGGCTCTATGCCGCAGGCAATGTCGACAGCACCCTGCCCTACCAGGTCACCATTGCCGCGCTTTCCGTCGGCGTGCTTGCGGTCTTCCAGGCACTGCACCTGTATCATGTCGGCGCGCTCAGGAACTTCATCGCGATGGCGGTCAGGCTGGCCAGCGGCTGGACCCTGCTCTTCCTGATCACGCTCGCCGCCTTCTTCTTCCTCAAGATCGGCGACCAGGTCTCGCGCGTCTGGCTGCTCGGCTTCTACGGCGCCGGCGCCGCCGCGCTGCTGACCGAGCGGCTGATCGTCACGCTCGGCGTGCGACATCTGACGCGCACCGGACAGCTGGAGCGGCGCACCGCGATCGTCGGCGGCGGCGAAGCCGGCGAGGCGCTGATCCGTGCGCTCGAGGCGCAGCACGACACGGGCCTGCGCATCTGCGGCGTCTTCGACGACCGCAACGACGAGCGCTCGCCCGATCTCGTCGCCGGCTACCCGAAGCTCGGCACGATCGACGATCTCGTCGAGTTCGCGCGGCGCACCAAGCTCGACCTCGTGATCTTCACCCTGCCGATCTCGGCGGAAGCCCGGCTGCTCGCCATGCTGCGCAAGCTTTGGGTCCTGCCGATCGACATCCGCCTCTCCGCGCATATGTCGAAGCTGCGTTTCCGGCCGCGCTCCTATTCTTATTTCGGTGCGGTGCCGGTTCTCGACGTCTTCGACCGGCCGATCGCCGACTGGGACATCGTGGTCAAATGGGTCTTCGACAAGATCGTCGGAACGCTCGCGCTGATCCTGCTGTCGCCGGTGATGCTGGCGACCGCGATCGCGATCAAGCTGGATTCGAAGGGGCCGGTGCTGTTCCGCCAGAAGCGCTACGGCTTCAACAACGAGCAGATCGAGGTGCTGAAGTTTCGCTCGCTCTATCACGAGATGGCCGACCAGGCGGCCTCCAAGCAGGTCACGAAGGATGATCCTCGCGTCACCCGCGTCGGCCGTTTCATCCGCAAGACTTCACTCGACGAACTGCCGCAGCTCATCAACGTCGTGCTGAGGGGCGACCTCTCGCTCGTCGGCCCGCGTCCGCATGCCGTGCATGCCACGGCCTCGAACCGCGCCTATGAGCAGGTGGTCGACGGGTATTTCGCGCGCCACAAGGTCAAGCCCGGCATCACGGGCTGGGCGCAGGTCAATGGCTGGCGCGGCGAGACCGACACCGAGGACAAGATCCAGCGCCGCGTCGAGCACGATCTCTACTACATCGAGAACTGGTCGGTGCTGCTCGACCTCTTCATCCTGATCAAGACGCCGTTCTCGCTGATGACCAAGACCGAGAACGCCTATTGAGCGCGCTCGCCGACCATGCCGCGCGAGAAACGGGCCGCCGTGACGGCCCAACGATTTCCCATGCCTCGATCAAGCGCGGCGCGCTCTGGCTCCTGACCGCTTCAAGCTGGGTCGCCCTGATCGAACCGTCGCCCTACGAGATTTCGTTCCTCCTCGTCGTCCTCGTCTTCGCGGTCACCGGCATCCGGTTCTCGCAGAGGCTGTTGCCGCTGGCGCTGCTGCTGCTGGCCTTCAACATCGGCGGCATGTTCTCGCTGATCCCGTGGATGAGCGACCCCGATGCCGTGCGCTTCATCGCCGTCTCGCTTTATCTGATGATTACGGCCGTCGTGCTCGCGGCGATCGTCGCCGAGGATTCGCTGGGCCGGCTGGAGACCTTGCGCAGCGGCTATCTGTTTGCGACCTGGTGCGCCGGCATCGCCGGCCTCCTCGGCTATTTCAACATCGCGGGCCTTGGCGAGACCTTCACGCTCTATGGCCGCGCCTCGGGCACCTTCAAGGATCCCAACGTGCTGGGTCCCTATCTGGTGCTGCCGATCGTCTTCGGCATCCAGCACATCCTGATCGGCCGCATCGGACTGATACGCGGGCTGCTCTCGATCAGCGTGCCGCTGGCGGCGCTGTTCCTCACCTTCTCGCGCGGCGCCTGGGGCAGCCTCGCGGGCTCCGTCCTGATAATGGTGGCGCTGTCCTTCGTGATCGCGCCCGACGCGTCGCGCCGGGCGCGGATCGTCGTGCTGACGCTGGCGACGTTGCTGCTGGCGGTCGCGGCGCTGATGGTCGCCCTGTCATTCGACGACATCCGCGCCGTCTTCCAGGAGCGGGCGAGCCTCGATCAAAGCTACGACCAGGGCGTCACAGGCCGCTTCGGCGCCCAGCTGCGCGCGATACCGCTGTTGCTGGACGCGCCCAACGGATTTGGCCCGCTGCGCTTCCGCTGGATCTTCAACCAGGTGGACCCGCACAACGTCTACATCAACGCCTTCGCCTCCTATGGCTGGCTCGGCGGCTTCTCCTGGCTCGCCTTGATGGCGGCCACCTCCTATGTCGGCTGGCGGCTCGTCTTCCTGAGATCGGCGACGCAGCACCACGCCATCGTTTTGTGGTCGGTGCTGTTCATCACCATCCTGCAGGGCGTGCAGATCGACACCGATCACTGGCGTCACTTCTACCTCATGCTCGGGCTCATCTGGGGCCTGGCCGTCCAGGCCCGAGCCGTCGGAACGCGATCGGGGACGGGCTGAGACATGGCCCCTTCGAAGCGCAACCTCAACATCCAGGTGCTGCGAGCGCTCGCGGCCTTTCTCGTGGTGATCGGGCATTCCGTGCATGAAACGGAGCTCATGTCCGCTCGACTCGGCCTTCCGCCGGCCCCGTTCTCAGCGGTGAACTGGGGCTTCGGCGTCGACATCTTCTTCGTGATCTCCGGCTTCATCATGGTCTACACCTCGGTCGATCTCTTCGGCCGGCCGGGCGCCTGGCGCATCTTCCTGACGCGGCGGCTGACGCGAATCGTGCCGCTCTACTGGTTTCTCACCACGGCCCTGCTGATCGGCGCTCTCGTCGCGCCACAGCTGCTCAACGTGCCGATCGGCGATTGGCAGCATGTGGTGGCGTCCTACCTGTTCATCCCGAGCCTGCGCGTGCCCGGTGAAATCCGCCCCGTCATGGCGCTCGGCTGGACGCTGAACATGGAGATGTTCTTCTATGTGCTCTTCGCGGGCGCGCTGGCGTTCCCGTTCCGCCAGGGGATGGCCGCACTCACGCTCGCCATCGTCGTATTCGCGCTGATCGGGCTGGTCTTCCAGCCGGAGCAGGTCCAGCTCGCCTTCTGGAGCCAGTCGATCGTGCTGGAGTTCCTGTTCGGCTGCCTGCTCGCTGTGGCATTCCTGAAGGGCGCCCACCTGACGACGCCCGTCGCGATCCTGCTCGGCATCGTCGGCTTCGCCGGCATCGTCAATATCCCCGGCCTCGACGGGGACGGCGCGCTGCCGGACGGGCTGAGATGGGGTTTGCCGGCCCTGCTCGTGGTCGCGGCGGCGGCGCTGTCGCCGGCATCGTCGGCCCGCGTCGTCGTCTGGCTGGCGGCGCTTGGCGATGCCTCCTACAGCCTCTACCTCGCGCACCCCTTCATCCTGCGGCCGTTCCGCAATGTGTGGCTCGCTTTGGTCGGCAACTCCGTTTCGCTGACGGTCTACGTCCTCGTGGCCGCATCGATCGCCACGCTGGGAGCCGTCCTGATCAATCGTTGGGTCGAACGCCCGCTGCTGCGCTGGACGCAAGCGCGCACCCGCGACACGGCCCCCCGTTCAGAGCGCGTTCGGGAGCAGGCCTCGGCGCTGAGCTGATCTGCAGCCCGCGCTGCGGGCGGCTCTTCTGCCCCGATCAGATGGCTGCCTTGCGAACGACGACATAGGTGTAGGTCGTCACGAAATCCCAGCCGATCCTGGCGGCCAGTGCGTTGAAGGCATGGTCGGCCTGCTTTAGACCGGGCATGCGGTCGAAATAGCCGACATGCCCCCAGAAGGGCTGGATATGCACATCCATGAAGCCGGCGCGGTTGAGCATTGGCATGAGCTTCGAGCGGCTCCCGCGGCAGGCGTCATAGAGGGCTGGGAACTTCGGATCTCCGCCACCGTCACGCCGCGCCGGGAAAAGCGCGTGGACGATCGCGCGAGACGCCTTCTCCGGCAGGATATGGTTCAGGGCGAAAACCGGGGCCCACAAGGTCGGAAAAAAGGCGAGCGCAACGCCGCCCGGCGCCAGCAGCGCATGGATGTTGGACCAGGCGCGCTCGACGCCATCGACATGCTCGAACACCATGCGCGAAACCATCATGTCGTAGCCGCCGCGGGCGATGTCGGGCTCGGACAGATCTCCGGCGATGTCGAAGCGCGCGGTCTTGAGGCCCTCAGGCGTCAGCGCCAGCTCGCCTGCATCAATGTCGTTGACGATGAGGTCGATGCCGCGGCGCTTCGCCTGCTGCGCGGTGAACATCGGATCACGCCCACCGCCGATCTCGCAGACGCGGCGCAGGCCGAACTTCCGGGTCAGGCCGACAATCGTCTCCTCGTAGTTGTCCCAGGCCCAGCGCGAGTGCCAATCCGGCGCAAGCTCGCGAAAGAAGCCTTCCAGCGAGCCCGAGGCCTGCAACCCCGAAGCCTGCATGCCCAAGGCCTGCACGCCAGAGGTCTGCGTCGCTGCGCGCAGTGCGGGCCGTGCCCGGCTCGCGGTGGCTGTTGCCAGTGACATGGTGTTCTCCGCCTGCGTGACCTCCCCGTCCCGCCAAAAACCATGCTGGCATCGGGCAAAGGCCGCAATCGGAGACTTAATCGAGGGTTAACAAGGGACCGCCTGGACCGTGCCGGATCGGGTCAGACCGCGATCACGGACGGGAAAGCGTGAATCAGGCGTTCAAAGCGGATTGCATCCCCGCGCCCCCGCCCCTATAAGCCGAGCCGTCGGAGCGTAGCGCAGCCCGGTTAGCGCACTTGTCTGGGGGACAAGGGGTCGGAGGTTCGAATCCTCTCGCTCCGACCATAAAACCCAAAATCAGAGTCTTGTCGGCCTGCTTCCAAGCAGGCGGCGTGTTGGCACGCCTGCGCTGGACGTCGCAGATCATCATGACCGCTTCAGCGACAAGGCGATGCGCCCGAGGGCGCGAGTACTTTCGCGCCCTCAGGCTCAATGGCAAGCCGCTCACTCGACGACGCGCACCGCCCCCTTCGCCGCGCTCGTCGTCATCGCCGCGTAGGCCTTCAGCGCCGTCGTGACCTTGCGCTTGCGCGGGGCGGCCGGCTTCCAGGCGTCCTTGCCCTTCGCCTCCATCGCGGCGCGCCGACGCGCCATTTCCTCATCCGCCACCTGCAGCGTGATGCCGCGATTGGGGATGTCGATCGCGATGATGTCGCCGTTTTCGACGAGGCCGATCGCCCCGCCCTCGGCCGCTTCCGGCGAGACATGGCCGATCGACAAGCCCGAGGAGCCGCCCGAGAAGCGGCCGTCGGTGACGAGCGCGCAGGCTTTTCCGAGCCCCTTCGATTTCAGATAGCTCGTCGGATAGAGCATCTCCTGCATGCCGGGCCCGCCGCGCGGCCCCTCATAGCGGATCAGGACGATGTCGCCGGCCTTGATCTTGCCGTTGAGGATGCCCTCCACTGCCGCGTCCTGGCTCTCGAAGATGACCGCAGGGCCGGAGAAGGTCAGGATCGAGGCATCGACGCCGGCCGTCTTCACGATGCAGCCGTCGAGCGCGATGTTGCCCGATAGCACGGCGAGCCCGCCATCCTGCGAATGGGCGTTCGCCTTGCTGCGGATCACGCCGCCCGCGCGGTCGAGATCGAGTTCTTCGAAGCGCCTGTTCTGGCTGAAGGCGACCTGCGTCGGCACGCCGCCGGGCGCGGCGCTGTAGAAGGCGCGCACGCTCTCGCTCTTCGTCTGCGCGATGTCCCAGCGTGCCAGCGCATCGGCCATCGTCGGGGCGTGGACCGTCGGCAGCGCGGTGTCGATCAGCCCGGCGCGGTCGAGCTCGCCCAGGATCGCCATGATGCCGCCGGCACGGTGGACATCCTCCATATGCACGTTGGCGACGGAGGGCGCGACCTTGCACAGCACGGGCACGCGCCGCGACAGGCGGTCGATGTCGGCCATGGTGAAGTCGATTTCGGCCTCATGGGCCGCCGCCAGCAGATGCAGCACCGTGTTGGTCGAGCCGCCCATGGCAATGTCGAGGGTCATGGCGTTCTCGAAGGCCTTGAAGCTCGCGACATTGCGCGGCAGCACCGACATGTCGTCCTGCTCGTAATGGCGACGGGTGATGTCGACGATCAGGTGACCGGCCTCGACGAAGAGGCCCTTGCGGTCGGCATGAGTGGCGAGCACCGAGCCGTTGCCGGGCAGTGCGAGGCCGAGCGCCTCGGTCAGGCAGTTCATCGAATTGGCCGTGAACATGCCCGAGCAGGAGCCGCAGGTCGGGCAGGCCGAGCGCTCGATCACATCGACTTCGGCGTCGGAGAGCGAGCTGTCGGCGGCGGCGATCATCGCATCGACGAGATCGACCTTCTTCAGCACGCCCTCGGCGATGTATTTGCCGGCTTCCATGGGCCCGCCGGAAACGAAGATCGCGGGAATGTTCAGCCGCATCGCGGCCATCAGCATGCCGGGCGTGATCTTGTCGCAGTTGGAGATGCAGACCATGGCGTCGGCGCAATGGGCATTGACCATGTATTCGACGCTGTCGGCGATGATCTCGCGCGAGGGCAGGCTGTAGAGCATGCCGTCATGGCCCATGGCGATGCCGTCATCGACCGCGATGGTGTTGAACTCCTTGGCGACGCCGCCGGCCTTCTCGATCTCGCGGGCGACCAATTGGCCCAGGTCCTTGAGATGGACATGGCCCGGCACGAACTGGGTGAAGGAGTTCACCACGGCGATGATCGGCTTGCCGAAATCGCCGTCCTTCATGCCGGTTGCGCGCCAGAGGCCGCGCGCGCCGGCCATGTTGCGGCCATGGGTGGTGGTGCGGGAGCGATAGGCGGGCATTGCTTGACCTCTTGCCGGATAACCGAAGGAACCTCATACGGGGCGGCTTGCCAGCTTCAAAATCGAATAATCCGATCCTTGCGATCGGTGCGGCTCATGCTCCAGCGGTGATACGGTCAGCGCATGCTTCGAAACATCGACATCGACCTGCTCCGCTGTTTCCTGACGATCGCAGAATTGCGCAGTTTCACCCGGGCGGGAGCGGCGCTGTTTCGCAGCCAGTCGACGATCTCGACGCAGATCCGGCGGCTGGAGGAACTCGCGGGCCAAAGCCTGCTGCAGCGCTCGCCGCATGAGGTGCTGCTGACCCGCGCCGGAGAGGATTTCCTGGGCTATGCCCGGCGGATCGTCGCGCTCCATGACGAGGCGCTCGACGTGATCAATGCCCGCAGCGTCGCCGGACGGGTGCGGCTGGCCGTCATGGACGACTACGCCACGCAGGTCCTGCCGCAGCCACTGGCGCGCTTTGCGCGGATGAACCCCGATGTCGAGCTGGAGGTCACCACCGGCTTCACCCGCGATCTGCTCGACAATCTGGGCGAGGATTTCGACCTCGTCCTGGCGACGCAGAAGGGCGGCGACGGACGCGGCGAGGTGCTGCGGACGGAACGCACGGCCTGGGCCTGCTCCGACCGGCACGATGTCGATGTGACCTCCAGGATCGCGCTGGCACTGCTCAAGGCCCCGAACATGTATCGCGAATGGGCGCTGGCTGCCCTGAACGACGCCGGCATGGCCTGGCGCATTCTGTTCAGCAGTTCGAGCATCGGCGCAGTCGAGGCCATCGCCGCCTCCGGCGCCGCCGTGACCATCGTCAAGGCAGGAACGGCGCGTGCCGGCCTGCGTCTCCTGGGAGACGGCGATGGCATGCCGGACCTGCCGACGTCCGAGATCGCCCTGCACGCGGCGCCCGGCCGGCAGACACCGGCGGTGCGTGCGATGGCGAGCTTCCTTCAGGAGTCGTTGCAGCCGGAGCCGGGCTGAACGGGGCGATCTGGCGGCTTGTCCACAGGACAGGCCGCCCTGCATGCTTGCCGACAGCCGCCTTCTGACCCAACGTCATCTCATCGCGTTGTCGGGAGTCGTTTCATGCGTGCCCTGTCGCGTTCTCTTGAGTTCCGGATATCAGGCCAGTGGGCCGTTTTCACGCGTGCGCTGGCCGTTCTAGTGATCGCGATGGCGATCATCATGCCACTCATCAGCTGAACCGGTACGCCGCCCGCCCCATGCTGCGACGCGCAATGCCGCTCGTATCCGCGCGCATTCGCGCGTAAGCTCCCGCCCGCAGCGCGTGACAGAAGGAATGCAGCGATGGCAGCAGAAAGCCGAGGAACACGCGCCTGGCACGATGTGAACAGCGTCCAGGAAGCGCCCCGCGAGAAGCAGAAGTCGAGCGGCCGCATCGCGGCTGACGAGGCGGCTGCCCGCAAGAAGATCGAGACACTCAAGGCCCTGCGCCTGGCCAAGCAGGCCGCCGAGCCCCCCGCTCCGCCTGCCGCGCCCAAGACCACCAAGCGCAAGGCGGCCACGGCCGCGACCTGAGCGCGTCGCGGCGGCACGCGAGCGCCGCCGTCTGGTGCATCGTCAGGCTTCCGCCAACCAGCCTTTGAGCAGGCCGATATCGGCTTGCGACAGGCCGTGGCCCGCCGGAAGGATGCGATGATCGACGCTGGCGCCGCCCATCGAGAGTGTGCGCGCCAGCCGCTGTGCATCCTCAGCCGGGACGATCGGATCCATCGCGCCCGAGAGGATCAGCACACGCTTGCCCACCAGATCCGCCTGAGGCGGTTTGGCGAAAGGCGACATCGCGCGCAGCAGGGCGGCCCCGGCCAGAACCTCCGGACGGAGCAGCAGCAGGCTGGCGGCGATGTTGGCGCCGTTCGAGAAGCCAACCGCGACCGGCGCGGTCAGGCCATGGCGTTGCCGGGCCTGTTCGACGAAATCCGCCAGTTCATGGGTGCGGCGGCGCAGATCGTCCTCGTCGAAGACGCCCTCCGCCAGCCGCCGGAAGAAGCGCGGCATCGCGCCCTCCAGCACCGTGCCGCGCGGCGAGAGCAGGCTGGCGCCAGGCGCGACCGTCTGGCCGAGGCCGAGCAGGTCGCGCTCGTCGCCGCCGGTGCCGTGCAGCAACAGCAGCGGCGGACGGCTTGCATCGGTGCCCTGCTCATAGACATGGATGAAATCGGTGGTCGCGACGGTGTCCATCGCTATCTCCTTTGAAAGTGAGGGCCGGATGGCGTGGCGGGCCAGGCCGCCCGCCTTGGCCGCCCCGCCGCCCGAAGGCAGGCAGGGCGGCGGCGCGCTCAGACGAGTTCGGGCAGCAGGGCTTCGATCCGCTCGCGCTGCTTCTCCAGCCCGGCCGGGAGCTTCAGCGCCTGGCCGAGGCTGTCGGCGGGCTCGTCGACGGCAAAGCCCGGCACATCGGTCGCGATCTCGAAGAGCACGCGGCCGGGTTCGCGGAAGTAGACGGAGCGGAAGTAGTTCCGGTCCCTCTGCTCCGTGGTGCGGATGCCGTGGTTTGCCGCGAGCTTGCGCACCATCTCCTCCTGCGCCGCGTCATCGACGGCACGGAAGGCGACATGGTGGACCGAGCCAGCGCCCTGACGTGCCGGCAGGAAACCGCCAGCGACGCGCAGATCGACGATGTTGCCGAGGGCAGCCCCTTCCGCGCGGTAGCGGATCAGCGTGTCTTCGCGGCCGATCTCACGGAAGCCGAAGACATCGCTCAGGATCGCCGCCGTCGGGGCCGCATCGTCGAGCAGCAGGCTGACGCTGTGGAAGCCACGGATGGCATGCTCCACTGGGACGTCGCTGCCGGACCAGGCAGGCTCGCCCTCGATGCCGGGAACGCCAACGAGGGCAAGGCGCATTCCGTCACGATCGCGGAAGGCCAGCACCGTCTCGCCGAAGCGCTTGACGGGCGCGTCATGGGGCACGCCATGCTCGACGAGGCGATGCGTCCAGTAACCGATCGCAGCCGCAGGAACCCGGAACACCGTCTCCTGCGTCTCGCCGACGCCGAGCCGGCCCGGAGCCGCGTGCTCCCAGGGGAAGAAGGTCAGAATCGAACCCGGCGCTGCATGGGCATCGCCATAATACAGGTGATAGGTGCCGGGATCGTCGAAATTGACGGTCTTCTTGACCAGGCGCAGGCCGAGCACGCGGCCGTAGAAGTCGAGGTTGCGGCGCGCCGGGCCGGCGATCGCCGTGACATGATGGATGCCGTTGATCTGCATGACTTGGGTCCTTCCGACGCTGTGATGCACAGGCTGTGATGCGAGGGCGGCCCTGCACATGCGCTCGCCCTGTTGACCAGGAAGATCGTCCCGGCCCGGTCAAAGCGCCAGAGGCATATCATTGCATCCATGCAATGATATAATTGGTATCTCACCATTTGCATTGCGAGGCAGAGAGAGCGATCTGTCGGGTCGAGACCAGACCGGTCCCGTTTCTGGAGACTGCCATCATGATCGACAATCGCCTCGCCCCCTATGGCGCCCTGGCCTTGCGCGTCGCGCTCGGCTCGATGTTCATCGCCCACGCCTATCTCAAGCTCGTGATCTTCACCCCGGCGGGTTTCGCCGGCTTTCTCGGCCAGGTCGGCCTGCCGGCCTTCCTCGCCTGGCCTATCATCCTGGCCGAGTTGCTCGGCGGGCTGGCGATCCTGACCGGCTTCTATGGCCGCTATGTCTCGATCCTGCTGCTGCCCGTTCTGCTGGGCGCGCTGATGGTGCATGCGCCGAACGGCTGGGTCTTCAATGCCGTCAACGGCGGCTGGGAGTATCCCGCCTTCCTGGCGATGGCCGCGCTGGCCCATGGCCTGATCGGCGACGGCGCGCTGGCGCTGAAGCCCGCCCGCCTGCCCCTGTCTGGCGCCGCGGTCGCCGCCTGACCAGCAACGCCGCACCGGCTGCTCTTGCCCGTCATCGGGGCCCTCGGGCCTTGATGGCGGGCAAGCCATGCCTGACAGTGCCCGCATGAACACGCCGATCAAGACGCCGACCACCAAGACGCCGCCACCGAAGACGCTCGCCTGGGACGATTTCCGCCTGATCAAGGCGATCGCCGACCAGCGCGCCCTGCCGGCGGCAGCCACCGCGCTCGGCCTGAACCATTCGACGGTCTTCCGCCGCCTCGGCCAGATCGAGGAGGCGCTCGGCCTCAAGCTGTTCGAGCGGCATCGCAGCGGCTATGTCGCGACGCCGGCCGGCGACGAGATGGCGCAGCTGGCCGAGCGGGTCGACGGCGACATCAGCGCCTTCGAACTCAGGCTCGCCGGGCAGGACATCACGCCGGCGGGCGAATTGCGCGTCACCACCAACGACACGCTGCTGGTCGACCTGCTGACGCCGGTCTTCGCGGCCTTCCTCAAGCAATGCCCCGATATCCGTCTCGACGTGCTGCTGAGCAACCAGTCGCTCAACCTGTCCAAGCGCGATGCCGACGTCGCGATCCGGGCGACCGACAATCCGCCGGAAACACTGGTCGGACGAAGGGCTGCCCGCATCGCCTGGGCGCTCTATGGCCGCGCCGCCGATTTCAGCGACGCCGACGCGGTCGAAATCGAGAGCCTGTGGGAGCAGCGCTGGGTCTCGCTCGGCGAGCAGTTCACCGCGCTGAAGGCCGTGCGCTATCTCGCCCGGCATGTCGCGCCGGAGCGGATCGTCTACAAGGTCAACACCGTGCTGGGCCTGTCCGAAGCGGTCGAGGCCGGCATCGGCATCGGTTTCCTGCCCTGCTTCATCGCCGACAGGAAGCCGGGGCTGACGCGGCTGGCGGCGCCGGACCCCGGATTTTCGGCCGATCTCTGGCTGCTGACGCATCCTGACCTGCGCCATTCGCCGCGCGTGCGCCTCTTTCTCGACTTCATGGCGGGCGAACTGGGGCGGATGAAGCCACTGATCGAAGGCGCGCTGGCGATCTCGCCGCGCGAAGCGCCCGCAGACTCGTCGACCGCAGACTTGCCCCCCGCAAATCCGGCGCCGGAGCCGACGGCATGAGCGGAGACGGGAGCTTCCTGCCCTGGCTGCTGCTCGGTTCCATTCCGCTTGGGCTCGTATTGGCGGGCTACTGGGCGCGCGGGCGTTTCAGCGAGAAGGCCCCGAAGGTGCCGCCCGGCGATCCCGGCAACCCCACTTAAGACACGCAAACACCCGCGACGGTGACCGTCGCGGGTGTCGCCCGACATATGGAAGATCAACGTCAGGCCGCTTTGCGGTTGATGCCCGATTCCGCCAGCTTCGAAAGCTTGTCGTCGGCGGCATATTCCTCGTCGAGATTCTGCTGCAGCAATGCGGCGCAGTCTTTGCGGCCGAGTTGCTTGGCCCAGGCCGTCAGCGTGCCGTAGCGCGTGATCTCGTAGTGTTCCACCGCCTGTGCGGCGGCGATGATGGCGGCATCCAGCACCTGCTTGTCGGCCACCTCGCCAGCGACCTCGTCGGCTTCCTCAAGGATGCCGTCGATCGCCGGGCAATTGACCGCCTTCACTTCGGCGCCGTGCTGCTTGAAGACCTGCTCGAGCCGCGTGATGTGGTTTGCGGTCTCCGTGCGATGCATCTCGAGGCCCTGCTTGAGCTTGGCGTCGGTCGCCTTCTCGATCATCTTCGGCAGAGCTTTGTGGATCTGCTTCTCGGCATAATAGACGTCCTGCAGCTGATGGACGAACAGATCATCCATCGTCTTGATGTCCTTGGAAAAGAGTCCCATGTCGTTCTCCTGTCGCGTGTCGATGCTGTGAGACAGGCCGGCATGCCGCGAGGCTATGCGCTTCCCCCTGCCCCTCGAACGTGCGCAGCAGCGATGGGTTCCGCTTTTGCCCGGCATCTTCGCCCGCCGACCTGCGCCATGCGCCCTGTTCCGTCCCTGCGCCGCTTGCGTTAGGCTTGGCGGCATGGAGATGATCGTACCCCTCATGATCGGCCTGACGCTGATCTGGCTGATCGGCCGTGGCGTGCCATGGAACGCCAAGCTGGCGACCCTGGCCGTGACACTCGCGGTGATCGTGCTGATCGTCCTGCTGGAGCGCAACGACTACTGGCCCGAGGCCTTCCGCCGACGCTAGAGCATTTGCCTAATCGCGTTTTCTTCGCGCGAACCGGTATCCACTTCGCTTGAAAACGCTCTGGCGCGCGTCTCAGGCGACCAGCTTGAGCCCGACGATGCCGGCGACGATCAGGCCGATGCAGGCCAGCCGCAGCGCGGTGGCGGGCTCACCGAGCAGCACGATGCCCAGTGCCGCCGTGCCCACCGTGCCGATCCCGGTCCAGACCGCATAGGCCGTGCCCACCGGGAGTGTCTTGAGGGCGAGGCCGAGCAGGCCGAGGCTCACCGCCATGCTGGCCAGCGTCAGGACCGTGGGCACCAGGCGCGTGAAGCCTTGCGTGTATTTCAACCCGATCGCCCAGCCGACCTCGAACAGTCCGGCGATGAAGAGATAGAGCCAGGCCATGGCGGCGCTCCTTGCGAAAGGGGCGAGGTCGTCCACGCCTGAACGGAAAGCGGCACTGCGCCGAGGTCGTCCTCTATGTCACGTCTACAGTGAGTCGCGCGCCCTCGGAACGCCCGTCAGGCGCCCTCGGCCGGAGGCTGCAGCGCGCGGTCGAGGATGCGCTTGCATTCGCCGAGCTCGGCCATGACGGCGGTCAGCAGGGTGATGTCGTCGAGCCCCGGCGGCACCGGCGCGCGCGCTGGCCTGGGAGCGGCCTCGCTCGCGGCGCGCGCGGCGGCTGCGCCCTTTGCCTCAGCCGGCGCAGGCCCGACCGGCGCGCCTCGGCCGATCGCCTGGACATGGCGCGGCCCCTGCTCCTTGAGGATGCGCTGGAGGCCCTTGATGGTGTAGCCCTCGCCGTAGAGCAGCCGGCGGATGCCCTTCAGCAGCGCGACGTCGTCAGGGCGATAATAGCGCCTGCCGCCGCCTCGCTTGAGCGGCTTGATCTGGGTAAAGCGCGTTTCCCAGAAACGCAGGACATGCTGGGGTATGTCGAGGTCTTCAGCGACTTCGCTGATGGTCCGGAAGGCATCTGCGCTCTTGGTGTCCATGTCGGCCTCGGTATCGCCGTTGTGGAACTCCAGGCTCACTCGTCTTCGCCCTCACCCAACTGCCCGTTGATGCGGGCCTTCATCACATTCGAGGGCTTGAACACCATCACGCGACGCGGCTCGATCGGGACCTCGACCCCCGTCTTGGGATTACGCCCGATTCGCTCGCCCTTGTCGCGCACGACGAAGGAGCCGAACGAAGACAGCTTGACGTTCTCGCCCCGCGCGACCGCATCGCAGATCTCATCGAGCACAGTCTCGACGAGCTTCGACGACTCCGTCCGCGACAGGCCGATCTTCTGATACACAGCCTCGCACAGGTCGGCCCGCGTAACCGTTTGCCCCGCCATCCATATCCTCCAAGGCGTTATCTCGGCTGGCGGGTATGCCACCTGCCTTTCGCCATTACGGACGATTGACGCTAGGCGTAGCCGCAGTCCGGGTCAATGCTCGAACGGTCGCGCATGCGCCCGCCATATAAAAATTGCATGAAAACAGCAAGAAAATCGGGAAAATCCGATGGAATTCTCGCCTTGGCGGCTCACCAGCGGATCAGCGCCGAGCCCCAGGTGAAGCCGCCGCCCATCGCCTCGATCAGGACGAGCTGGCCGCGCTTGATGCGGCCGTCGCGATGCGCCTCGGCCAGCGCCAGGGGGATCGAGGCGGCCGAGGTGTTGCCGTGGCGATCGACGGTGACCACGACCCGCTCATGGCCGATGCCGAGCTTGTCAGCGGTCGCGTCGATGATGCGGCGATTGGCCTGGTGCGGCACGAACCAGTCGATGTCGGCGCCGCTCAAGCCCGTCTGCTCGAAGGTGTGGCGGACGGTCTCGGCCAGATTCTGGACGGCGTGGCGGAAGACCTCCTTGCCCTCCATGCGCAGGAAGCCGACCGTCTTGGTCGAGCCGGGCCCGCCATCGACATAGAGCTTGTCCTTGTAGCGGCCGTCCGAGCGGATATGCGTCGACAGGATGCCACGGTCGGCCAAAGTGCCCTCGCCGGGCGCCGCCTTCAGCACCACCGCGCCGGCCCCGTCTCCGAACAGGACGCAGGTGGTGCGGTCCTCCCAGTCGAGGATGCGCGAGAAGGTCTCGGCGCCGATCACCAGCGCAGCCTTCGCCGCACCGGTGCTCAGGAACTTGTCGGCGGTGGCCAGCGCGAAGACGAAGCCGGAGCAGACCGCCTGGAGATCGAAAGCCGCGCCGGTATGGATGCCGAGCGCCGCCTGGATCTGCGTCGCCGTCGCGGGAAAGGTGTTGTCAGGCGTCGCGGTCGCCACGATGATCATGTCGATCTCGCTGGCGTCCATGCCGGCATCCGTCAGCGCCGCCTGCGCCGCCTTGAGGCCGAGCGCCGAGGTGGTCTCGCCGTCGGCCGCGACATGGCGCTGGCGGATGCCGGTGCGCTGGACGATCCACTCGTCGGTCGTGTCGACACGCTGCGCCAGTTCCGCATTGGTGACGATGCGCGCCGGGAGATAAGAGCCACAGCCGACGATCTGAGAACGCAAAATAGACAAGTACGCGCTTCCCTACTGTACGTGCGCCTGGGCAGGCACCTGCTGCGGCACCGAAGCCTCTTGATGCGCAGACGCTTCCTGGCGAGCGGACGCCGCGACCATCTCGCGGACCTTCGCCATCAGGTTCTCGCGCGCCATCTCATAACCAAGTTCCGTGGCGCTGGCGAAGCCGACCGCATCCGTGCCGCCATGGCTCTTGATGACGATGCCCTCGAGCCCGAGGAACACGCCGCCATTGACCTTGCGCGGATCCATCTTGTCCTTCAGCGCCGCAAACGCGCCGCGCGCGAACAGATAGCCGATCTTGGCCATCAGCGAGCGGCTCATCGCAGCCTTCAGATAGGCGCTGATCTGGCGAGCGGTACCCTCGGCCGTCTTCAGGGCGATGTTTCCGGTGAAGCCCTCGGTGACGACGACGTCGACTGTCCCCTTGCCGAGATCATCGCCCTCGACGAAGCCGTGATAGCTCATGTTCGGCAGGTTGAGTTCGCGCAGGATGCGGCCGGCCTCCTTGACCGCCTCGACGCCCTTGATCTCCTCGACGCCGACATTGAGCAGGCCGACGGTGGGCCGGTCGAGATCGAAGATGACGCGCGCCATCGCGGCCCCCATGACCGCGAGATCGACAAGGTGCCGGGCATCGGCGCCGATGGTCGCACCAACGTCGAGCACCACGCTCTCGCCGCGAACCGTCGGCCACAGGCAGGCGATGGCCGGACGATCGACCTCGGGCATCGACTTCAGGCAGAACTTCGACATCGCCATCAGCGCGCCGGTGTTGCCGGCTGAGACGGTGACGTCGGCCTCGCCGGTCTTGGTCGCGTCGATCGCCCGCCACATCGAGGATTTGTAGCGGCCATAGCGCAGGGCCTGGCTCGGCTTGTCGTCCATCTTCACCGAGACCTCGGTGTGATGGAAGGTCGTCACCGCCTTCAGCTTCGGATGCTGGTCCAGCAATGGCAGGACCTGCCCCTCATCCCCGAAGATCACGAAGCGGGCATCGGGCCGACGCTCCAGCGTCAGCGCAGCGCCGGGGATGACGATGGCGGGGCCGTGGTCCCCGCCCATCGCATCGAGCGCGATTGTAACCGGTCGTGTCATGGAGTGATGGTTGATCCCAGGAGCGGCCGACCTGCATTCCGGGGCGGCTCAATGCGGGCGGGACAATAGCGACTTGGGCGTGCGCCGCAAGCCACCGTGACACCGCCAAGGAGCGTCACTCGCTGCGCTTGAGCCGCGCCAGGGCCGCGAAGGGCGATTCCGGCGGCGCCTCGGGCGCGGGCTCGGCGAAGGCGGCGCCGGGTTTGCGCGGATAGGGATCGAGCGCCAGCGCAAGGAACTCCAGTGTGACCGCGCCAAGATCGATCACACCGTCGGTGATGAGCTCCGGCGGGTCGTCCTCGTTGAGCCGGACCTCGACGTCGATCTTGCCGTCATCCTCGTCAGTGCCCTTGCGCCGCGGATTCTCGGGCGCTTCGGGCGCGAAATCGAGCTTCAGCGGCACGGACAGCGTGACGGGGAATGCTTCGAGCGTGACGATGCAGCTCTGGTGAAGCGTTGCGTTGACCTCGCCCTCCAGCTTCACGCGCTCGCCGCTGCGCGTCAGCAGGTAGCGCGCCTCCAGCGTTTCCACCGATGGCAGGTCGAGCATGCGGGCGATGCCGGCGAGTTCGGCCGCCTCGGCGTGGATCGAGATCTTGGAGCCGCGCAGCTTGATCTCGTCGGCCCGAACGGGACGGTGCAGCGGCAGGGGCGATGCGGCATCAGGCGCCATGGCTGGCCTCCACCTCGGTCAGTGCGGGGAAAAGAGCGTCATGGCGCAGGATGGCGTCGAGATCGAGGCTGGCGAGATGCGCCTGCGCGCGCCCGGCATAGGCGGCGAGCAGCGTCGCCCCCTCGCCCGAGGCCTGATCGGGGCTCGCATTGCGACGCAAGGCTTCCACCAGTTCCCCGGCCTGCCCGGTCTCGAGCGCCGTCTCATAGGCGCGGATGCGCCCATAGAACATCTGGCCGATCTTCTTCATGCGCTTGGGGACCGCGATGTCGCTGGTGCCGCCATTGCGGAAACCGAGTTCGAGATAGGCGAAGCTGGCATCGACCAGTTCCTGCGCGAGGTCGGCCGCAGGCGCAGGCAGCTCGCGCAGGCGCCGCAGGACGAGGAAGACATGCAGCGTCAGCGATTCGAAGCGACCCTCGAAGCTGTCGGGGATGCCGCCGACGAGATAGAGTGTGGGCTGGCGCGAGGCCTCCACGATACGTGCAAACAGCGTCGCGACGGGCGCCTGCCTGTCCTCGCGCTTGCCGAACAAACCGAACATGGGGGCTCGCATCTCCGGCGGGCGGCTTGGAGGGCGTCCTTGCCTTGCCAAAGCCATCCTCGGGCGTTACGCCAACCTTCACCCGTTTGACAAGCGGCTCGGGCCTTGGCCCTTTGCCGCAGCGCCACTGGATGCTGTCCGAATGATCGCCGTTTCCCGCCGTGCAGCCCTCCTTGGCCTCCTCGCGACGACATCCCTTGCTCTTGCAGGATGCGGCCCAAATGCGGGCGGCTTCAAGCTCGCGACGTCGTCTGGCCTGAACGAGGAGTTCAGCCGTGGCTTCATCGCCGACGAGGGGCTAATCGCGCAGGTCAAGGTCGGCATGGACGTGCAGCAGGTGCTGTCGACCCTTGGCACGCCCTCGACGACCTCCACGGTCGGCAACCGGACCTTCTATTACATCAGCCAAACCGTGTACCGGCGCTTCCAGTTCCAGGATCTGACGGTCGTCGACCAGAAGGTGCTGGTGATCTATTTCAACAAGGGCTTCAAGGTCGAGCGCATTGCCCATTACGGCTTGCAGGACGGCGTGATCTTCGACTTCATCAGCCGCACCACCGCGACCGGCGGCGAGGAACAGAGCTTCCTGCGCAACCTCTTCCGCGGCGTGACGAAGTTCACGCCCTTCGGATCGTAAGCGGTCGCGACAGGCCGATCATAAAAAGCCCCGCGGCCTGTGCCGCGGGGCTTTTTCGTGGCGCAAGGCCCTTCCTGTTCCGGGTACGAGAGCTTCTGCGCTGGATGGACCGAATCAGAGAGGCGCCTGCGGCTTGCGCGCGGGCAGCGTCATCGCCAGCACGCCGCCGACGACGAGAACGAGCCCGGCCCAGGCCGTGGGAGACAAGGCCTCGCCCAGGAAAGCCATGCCGATCAGGACCCCGGTGGGGACGCGCAGATAGGCGACAGATGTCGTCGCGACCGAGCCCAGCCGCACAATCAGCCGGAAATAGATCACGAAGGCCAGTGCCGTGGAGAACAGCGACAGCGCGATCAGGGCCTGGATCGATGCGACCGAGGGCGTCAGCGTCCAGGGCCGGTCCAGCGCCAGGCTCAGCGGCAGCAGCACGAGCGCCCCACAGATCAGCGAGCCCGCCGCCGGCATGATCGGATCGAGCCCCTTGAAGTTGCGGCCGAACAGGGCCGCGCCGCCATAGCAGAGGCTGGCTGCGACCAGCGCGAGCTGGGCCGTGAAATGCTCGCCGACGCCCGCCACCGCCTCGACACCGACGATCAGCAGGGTGCCGGCGAGACCGGCCGCGATCCCCGCCAGCCGGAGGCGCGGCAGGCGCTCGACCGTTCCCAACAGGCATGTGAGCAGGACGACGAAGATCGGGCTGGTCGAACTGAGGATGGTCGCCAGCCCCGCCTCGACGCTGCGCTCGGCCCAGGCGATCAGCGTGAACGGCAGCACGCTGTTGAGGCCGGCCTGAACGAGGAAGAGCCGCCATGTCGCGAGATCGCGTGGCAGCCGCAGGCCGCGCCAGCGGATCACGACGAGCAGGACCGCACCGGCCAGCAGCGTGCGCGCGGCGATGAGGGTCACAGGCGGGATCGTCTCGACGCCGATCCGGATGAAGGTATAGGAGCCGCCCCAGAGCGTCGCGAGGACGAGCAGGAGGGCAAGGTCGGTGAAGCGCCCGGCTCCGGAACGAGGTGTGGCAACGGCAGGCATGGTCATGGCGGTCTCCTGGGTTGGAGACGTTCATGCCAGCGGAGGCGCGCGGTGGCTTGCCTGAACGCTACGGTGATGGCCGTAGCTTCGCACCTCGATTCAAGCGACGGCGATTTTGATTCAGCTTCGCACCGGAAGCCGCTGATCCCATTCACGCTTGAGCGTCGGCGCTCCGGTGAGCGTCGTTCCTCAGGGCCGATCGAAGAGGGATTCGACATCCCGCGCGGCGTGCAAGACGCGCAGAATTTCCACCATACTGTCCTCGACGCGATAGAAGACTAGGTAGTCGCGATGAGGCGCCCGTCGGATGCCCCGATCTTGGTGCCGCAACAGCAGCGGATAGCGTTGGGGCTGTTCCAGCAAGCTGGCGCAAAAGGCTCCGAGCGTCGTCACGAAACGCTGGGCCTGCCGCCGGCTGTCGCGCGCGATGTAGTCGCCAATGTCGTGGAGGTCGCGACGAGCCGTCGATGTGAAGGCAAGCTTCATCAATCGCTGACGGCGTCATCGCCATAGCGGGCCCGAAGCTCGGCGAAGACATCATCTCCGGCGACGAGGCGCCCGGCCTCGGCATCAGCAAGCCCGGCATCGAGCATGCGATCGAGCGCCTGCAGCCGCTTCTCACGCTCCTCGACGAGCCGGACCCCTTCCCGAAGGACCTCACTTTTCGAATTATAGCGTCCCGAGGCGACGAGTGTGTCGAGAATTTCCTCGAGGCGCGTCCCCAGATCCGCGCTGACGGCCATTCTCGCCTCCCAAGTTAAACGATCAATATCTATTATTAATCGACATCCGTGCCCTCGCCAAGAAAAACCCCGCGGATCGCTCCGCAGGGTTCGTTCGTTGCCGCCTATGCAGGCGCTACCTCAGCTATGCGCCAGGATCGCCAGCAGCAGGAGCGCGATGATGTTGGTGATCTTGATCGCGGGGTTCACAGCGGGGCCCGCCGTGTCCTTGTAGGGGTCGCCGACGGTGTCGCCGGTGACCGAGGCCTTGTGCGCCTCGGAGCCCTTCATGTGGCGCACCCCGTCCTTGTCGACGAAGCCGTCCTCGAAGGACTTCTTGGCGTTGTCCCAGGCACCACCGCCCGAGGTCATCGAGATCGCCACGAAGATGCCGGTGACGATGACGCCCATCAGCATGGCGCCGACCGCCGCGAAAGCCTGGTTCTTGCCGGCGATGGCGTTGATCGCAAAGAACGTCACGATCGGCGCGAGCACGGGCAGCAGCGAGGGCACGATCATCTCCTTGATCGCGGCCTTGGTCAGGAGGTCGACTGCGCGGGCATAATCGGGCCGCTCGGTGCCGTCCATGATGCCGGGCTTCTCCTTGAACTGGCGCCGGACCTCCTCGACGACGGACCCAGCCGCGCGCCCGACTGCCGTCATGCCCATTCCCGCGAAGAGGAAGGGGATCAGGCCGCCCAGCAGCAGGCCGACGACGACATAGGGGTTGGACAGCGAGAAATCGACCGTGACGCCCTTGAAGTACTGGAAGGTGGTCGAGCCCGCCTTGTTGGCCTCCGCGATGAAGAAGTTGAGGTCGGAGGTGTAGGCCGCGAAGAGCACCAGCGCGCCGAGACCGGCCGAGCCGATCGCATAGCCCTTGGTGATCGCCTTGGTGGTGTTGCCGACGGCGTCGAGCGCGTCAGTGGAGTGGCGGACCTCCTTGGGCAGGCCCGCCATCTCGGCGATGCCGCCGGCATTGTCGGTGACGGGCCCAAACGCATCGAGCGCCACGACCACGCCCGCGAGCGCCAGCATCGCCGTGGTGGCGATGGCGATGCCGAAGAGCCCGGCGAGGCCATAGGAGACGATGATGCCGCCGACGATCACGAGCGTCGGCAGCGCCGTCGATTCCAGGGAGACCGCAAGGCCCTGGATGACGTTGGTGCCGTGGCCGGTGACCGAGGCCTGGGCGATCGAGACCACCGGGCGCTTGCCCGTGCCGGTGTAGTATTCGGTGATGACGACGATCAGCAGCGTCACGGCCAAGCCGACCAGCGCACAGCCGAAGAGCGCGCCCGAGGTGAAGGTCACGCCCTGCCCCGTGGTGAAGGAGGTCGAAAAGCCGCCGAACATCAGCCAGTTCACCGCCGCGATGGCGCCGACCGAGAGCACGCCGGCCGCGATGAAGCCCTTGTAGAGGGCGCCCATGATCGACTGGTTGGCGCCGAGCTTGACGAAGAAGGTGCCGATGATCGAGGTGACGATGCAGGACGCGCCGATCGCCATCGGATAGAGCATCATCGTGCTCAAGCTGGCCTGACCGGCGAAGAAGATCGCGGCGAGCACCATCGTGGCGACCAGCGTCACCGCATAGGTCTCGAACAAATCGGCGGCCATGCCGGCGCAGTCGCCGACATTGTCGCCGACATTGTCGGCGATGGTGGCGGGGTTGCGCGGGTCGTCCTCGGGAATGCCGGCCTCGACCTTGCCGACGAGATCGGCGCCGACATCGGCGCCCTTGGTGAAGATGCCGCCGCCGAGGCGGGCGAAGATCGAGATCAGCGAGGCGCCGAAGCCGAGCGCGACCAGCGAATCGATCACCGTGCGGCTCGACGGGCTGAAGCCCAGCATCGAGGTCAGGACGCCGTAATAGACGGCGACGCCGAGCAGAGCGAGGCCCGCCACCAGCATGCCGGTGACCGCGCCGGCCTTGAACGCGACGTCGAGGCCGTCACCCAGAGACTGCATCGCCGCCTGGGCGGTACGAACGTTGGCACGCACCGAAACGTTCATGCCGATGAAGCCGGCAAGGCCCGAAAGCACCGCGCCGATCAGGAAGCCGAGGCCGACCCATTTGCCGAGCAGATAGATCAGCGCCACGAACAGGACGACGCCGACCATGGCGATGGTGACGTATTGGCGCTTGAGATAGGCCTGCGCGCCCTCGGCGACAGCGGCGGAAATCTCCTGCATGCGCTGGTTGCCGGCGTCGCGTTTCATGACGTCGGCATAGGCCCAGACGCCATAGGCGATCGATAATGCACTTAAGACGATGATGATAAGCAGGGCTGACATTCGATTTCCTGACCTTGAGCTTCCGACCCGAAGGGAGCGTTCTCGCTCCTCATTTGTCGCTTTGGACGCCAGGCAAGGAAAATGCGGTCTTGAAAACGTACGTGCCCGCAACGCGTCGCCAGTGTCGGGCGAAATTGTGGCAAGTTTCGCAGACAAGCGCAACGCGACGATGGACCGATCTATGCTCCGTCACGCCGCGCGTAGCGACGGCGATGACCTTGTGCTAGGTTGTGTACCTCGAAGCACGGAGCGCCCCATGGCCAGCGCAACGATGACGATCCGCCTGAACCGCGAAACCAAGGACGCTCTCGCTCGCATCGCAGCGGTGACGCGGCGCACAAACTCCTATCTCGCGGCGGAAGCCATCGAAGCCTATGTCGCGCGGGAGCAGGCCATCGTCGATGGCGTCCGGGCCGGGCTCGATGATCTGCAGGCTGGTCGGACGGTCGCGCATGATGCGGCGATGGCACGTCTCGAAGCAACGATCGCCACTGTCGAGCGCGCCAAGAGATGAGCCGACGGGTCGAGTGGTCGTCCAGCGCGATCGACGATCTCGATTTGACCATCGCCCATATCGCCCAGGACAACCCGGCCGCCGCGCGCAAGGTCGCACGCGGGATCGGTCGCTCCGCCTCCGCCCTCGGCACTCACCCGACCGGGCGGCCGGGTCGCGTTCCCGCCAGCTATGAGAAAAGCGTGACCGGCCTGCCCTATGTGATCGCCTATGCCGTTCCCGACGAGACGAGGATTGTCGTGCTGCGCGTCATCCACACGGCCCGCGACTGGCCACGCCCATAGAAATCAACATCGCATTCTGCGGCGTCTACAGCGCCACGTCGCGGTTGACGTTCTTGTAGAGCAGGTAGCAGGCGTCGTCGAAGCCGGTGGGGTAGAACTGCTGCGGGCAGTAGCCGCCCATCCAGATGAAGTCCCGCGCCCAGATCTCGTGCCAGTCCTGGCCGAGGAAATAGAGCCCCTGCCCTTCGAGCATGTAGAGGCCGTGCTCCATCACATGCGTCTCGACATCGGGGAAGCAGGTGCCGGGCTTGAACCACATCAGGTTCATCTCGAAGTCGAAGCGCAGATCGCCATAGGGCAGCAGGAACTGGAAGCCGCGCCCCTCCATGCCGGTGTGATTGGTGACGGGCACCGCATCCTGATGCGACAGGATCGCCTCGGGCACCGCCAGCCCCGGCGCGGGCTCGTAGCGCTTGCGCAAAGCGAGCACACGGACGGGCTCGGCGCTGTCGTTGCGCAGGCTGAACGGGGTATCGGGCGGCAGATAGGCGAAGCTGCCTTTCGCAAACGCAGCGGGAGCGCCGCCATCGATCGCGAAAGCGGCCTCGCCGGACAGCCCGTAGTAGAAATGCTGGATGCCGGCCTCGGCGAAGGGTGCGCGCGTCCCGCCGCCGGGCTCGATCTCGAGCACATACTGCGCAAACGCCGCGCCCAGCACCGGAGCCGCGAGGATGCGGACGATCGTCTTCTCCAGATGCGGCAGGCGGCTGACGAGGACGCCTTCAGGCGGCATGAAGGCGTAGTTGGGTGCCACCACGCCGCGGTTGTGGCCGATCGCCCCTACGGCGGGGCGGCCGGCGACCTGGGGAAGCTGGTGAGGGCGCATGCGGGGCTCCTGGCGTGACAGCCTTTTCGAGCAAGGATCAGGCCGTGTGGATCAGGCCGGCCTGTTTCCAGACAGGCATCTATCTCAGGCGGGCATATATCTCAGGCGGGCATGGCGCGCCGGCTTAGCCCCTGCCAGGCGACGAGCGCCAGCGCCACCACGACGGGCGGGAAGACCAGCCAGTTGACGCTATCCCAGCCACCGGCATGGAGCAGCCCGCCCGACGAGAAGGAGGCGATGGCGACCGAGCCGAAGACGAGGAAGTCGTTGGCCGCCTGGACCTTGACCCGTTCCTCGGGCCGGTAGCAGTCGGTGACGAGAGCGGTCGCGCCGATGAAGCCGAAATTCCAGCCGATTCCGAGCAGGACGAGCGCGATCCAGAAATGGGCGACACTGAGACCCGACAGCCCGACGACCGCAGCGAGTGCCGTCAGCAGCAGCCCCGCCGCCGTGACCTGCGCCTTGCCGAAACGGGCGATCAGCCGGCCGGTGAAGAAGCTCGGCCCGAACATCGACAGCACATGCCACTGGATGCCGAGCGCGGCATCCCCGACCGAATGCCCGCATCCGACCATGGCGAGCGGCGCGGCCGTCATCACGAAGCTCATCAGTCCATAGGCGACGAGCGCCGCCGTCACGGAGGCGATGAATTTCGGCTGCCGCATGATCTCCGGCAGCGGCCGGCCACCGCCTGCCTTCACGGCGGCCACGGGCGGGGCGCGTAACTGCAGGATGACCAGGATGGCGATCAGCGCCAGGCAGCCCTGGGCAAGGAAGCTCGCGGCGAAGGGCGCGTCCGGGGTGAGGTCGCGCGTCCAGTAGACCGATTGTGGCCCAATGACGCCGGCGGCGATGCCGCCGATCATGACCCAGGAGATCGCACGCGGCCGGAAGCTCTCGGTCGCGGCATCGGCCGCAGCGAAGCGGTAGCTCTGCACGAAGGCGCCGTAGAGCCCGCAGGCGAAGGTGCCGAGGCAGAACAGCCAGAACAGCCGCGTGCTGGCGCCCGCTGCGGCAACGCTGGCGGCGGCCGCGCCGATCAGCGCGCCGAGGAGATAGCCGTTGCGCCGTCCGAAGCGCCGCATCAGCATCGCGGCGGGGATGACGCCGACGGCGATGCCGAGTTGCATCAGGCTGACGGGGACGGTCGCGAAGGTCTGATCCACAACCAGCTGGGAGCCGACGATTCCACCGAGCGAGATCACGATCGAGGGGCTCGCGCCGCCGAGCGCCTGCGCGCAGGCGAGAACGACGGAGTTGCGCTTCGCGAGCGCATCGGCGTCACCGACCGGAGCGTGCTGATTCATGCGTCTGCCGTCCCAAACCACGCGGCGCTTCGAGCGCCGTCTTCAAAAATGAGCGAAGGAACCCCGCGCGAAGCTGCGCGCCCGGCCCTTTTCGCGGTATGTCGCCACGCCGGCCGCATCGGTCACATGGCCGATGCGGGTCAGAGCGATTCCGGCAGCCTGCGCCACCGCGACCAGAGCAGGATATTCCCTTTCGGAGGCCGTGCAGAGAATTTCGTAGTCGTCACCGCCGGTCCAGGCCAGTTCCGCCAGCGCGGGATCGGCCATGACCGCAGCGCGCGCCGCGTCGGACAGCGGCACGGCATCCAGATCGATCTCCGCACCGACGCGCGACGCCCTGAGCAGCTTGCCAAGATCGCCGACGAGCCCATCCGAGACGTCCATGGCGGCCGACGCATGGCTTTGGAGCGCCGCAGCGAGCGCAAGGCGCGGCTGCGGATGCAGATAGCGATCGGCCAGGAAGACGCGCTCCGCCTCGCCGAGCTGCGCGACCCAGCCCGGCTTGGCCGGTCCATGAACCTTCAAGCCCAGCGCGCCATCGCCGATCGTGCCCGACACCAGCACGAGATCGCCGGGCTTCGCACCGGAGCGCAGCACCATCCGACCGGTCGGCACGCTGCCGAAGGCGGTGATCGAGAGCATCAAGGGCCCGGGCGTCGAGACGGTGTCGCCGCCGATCAAGGGACAGCTGCTCTCGGTCGCGATACCGGCGAGGCCTGAGGCGAACGCGGCCAGCCACGCCTCGTCCCAGCCCTTCGGCAAGGCGAGCGACAGCACGAAGCCTTCAGGCCTTGCCCCCTTGGCCGCGAGATCGGAGAGGTTCACCGCCAGCGCCTTGCGGGCAATCGAGGCCGGCGGGTCGTCAGGAAAAAAGTGCACACCGGCGACAAGCGCATCCACGGTGACGACGATCTCATGACCGCGCGGCGGCCTGAGCAGGCCGGCGTCGTCAATGAGGCCCAAGCCGCCAGCCCCCGCGATCGGGGCGAAATGGCGGGCGATCAACTCGAATTCGCCGGGGCGTTCCATATCCGACACTACAGAGCCGCCCTTTCCACCATTCCGGCGTCATTCCGGACAAGCGGCAAAGCCGCGCCGATCCGGAATCCATGCCTGAACCTTATTCGGAAACGCTCCGACATGGATCCCGGGTCTCCCTTCGGTCGCGCGTGATGACGACGGAGGCCCTGATCACGCCGCCGGGGCGTCGAACTCGTCGGATCGGAAGTCGCGGGCGAGCTTGTCGAGGACCGCGTTGACCATGCCGATCTCCTCGCCCTCGTAGAACGCTCGCGCCACCGCGACATATTCCGAGATAACGGCACGGGCCGGCACATCCTTGCGGAAGGCCAGTTCATAGGCGCCAGCGCGAAGAATCGCGCGGACCACGGCCTCGACGCGCTTCAGCGGCCAGCCAGCCGCCAGCGTGTCATCGACCGAGCGGTCGACGAGGCGCTGCTCGCGCACGACGCCGCCGAGCAGGTCGCGGAAGAAGGCGATCTCGGCCTTGGGAAGTTCGATGTCCTCGACCTCCTTGCCGATCCAGAACGCCTCGAACTCGGCCATGGCCTCAACCACGCCGCGCCCGCCGATCTCCATCTCGTAGAGCGCCTGGACGACGGACAAGCGCGCGCCGCGGCGCAGTTCGGCCCGGCTCACTTGGATCGCTCCGTGACAGAACTGGATCGCTCCGTGATGGAACTGGACTGCTCCCCGAGCGAACGCTTGTAGCGCAGCACGGCCAGCGCCGCTTCGGCGGCCCCGCCACCCTTGTCCATCTCGGAGCGGTTGGCGCGGGCCCAAGCCTGCGCCTCGTTCTCGACGGTCAGGATGCCGTTGCCAAGCGGCAGGGCGAACGCGACCGAAATATCCATCAGCGCGCGCGAGCTTTCGCCGGCGACGATGTCGTAGTGGCCGGTCTCGCCGCGAATGACGGTGCCGAGTGCGATGACCGCCTCGTAAGGGTCGACGGCCTCGTCGGCTGCGCGCATGCCGATGATGATGGCCGAGGGGATTTCGAGCGCGCCGGGCACGGTGACGACATCGACGCGGCACTCCGCCTTGTCGAGCACGGCCAGCGTGCCCTCGAGCAGTTCGTCGGCGAGCTTGTCGTAGAAACGCGCCTCGACCACGAGCACGCGCGCGCCGTCCAGCGGGACGGCAGGAGTTGCGGCCTGTTCAGCCGAGATTTGCCGGGGTCCGGCCATGGTTATTGTCCTTAGTCGTAAAGTATGAGGGCGCTGGTTAGACCTCCGGGCGCGCCTCCGCAAGCCGCGCCGCATAGCGGGCCATCAGATCGACCTCGACATGGACGGGATCGCCCTCCCTGCGCTGCCCCCAGGTGGTCACAGTGAAGGAATGCGGGATCAGCAGCACGGTGAAGACGTCGTCCTCGACGGTGTTGACCGTCAGCGAGGTGCCGTCGAGGCAGATCGAGCCCTTCGCGGCGATGAAGCGCGGCAAGCCTTTCGGCGCGCGAATGTGGAAACGCGCCGTCGCGCCCCAGGGCTCGTCGGGATCGGCCGCGATCGGCTCGATCCTCACGATGGAGCCGACGCCGTCGACATGGCCGGTGACGAGATGGCCGCCGAGTTCGTCGCCGACCTTGAGCGAGCGTTCGAGATTGATCGCCGTGCCCGGCTCCCAGGCGCCGACCATGGTCTTCGAGAGGGTTTCGGCGGCGGCCTCGACCTGGAAGACGCAGCCGGGCTCGCCATCGGTGCGTGGCCGCAGCGCCGTCACTGTCAGGCAGACGCCGCCACAGGCGATCGAGGCGCCGATCTCGATGCCAGCAGCCTCATAGGGGCAGGAAATGGAAAGCCGCTTCAGGTTCGGGCCCTTGCGCTCGGATTCGACGACTTTGCCGATGGCGGTGACGATGCCGGTGAACATCAGCCTGTCCTCGTGAAATGCTCGAAATGGTCGTGACCGATCAGCCCGGTCTCGGCAAGGCGGTAGACATCGGGATCGGCCAGCAGCGCCGCAAGGGATGGACGCACGGCAAGAATGCCGGGCTGGCCCAGCGCGTTCGGCGAGGTCGAGACGATGACCTCGTCGAGCAGCCCGGCGAGCGCGAGCTTTTCCGCAACCGTCGGCCCGCCTTCCGAGAAGATGCGCGTCAGGCCGCGCGCGCCCAGCAATCGCAGCGCCTCGGCGAGATCGATATGGCCGTCCGCCCCGGCGGACACGCGCATCACCTCGACGCCGGCTGCGACGAGGGCGGTCTCGCGCTCGATCGGCGCGGCTTCCGTCGCGATCACCCAGACCGGCACATCGGCCACGGTCCTGACCAGTTGCGAGGACAACGGCAGCCGCAGATGCGAATCCAGGATGATCCGGATCGGCGAGCGCATGGCCATGCCGGGCAGGCGCACGGTCAGCAGCGGATCGTCGGCGAGCACCGAGCCGATGCCGAGCATGATCGCATCGTGATGGGCGCGCTGGAGATGGACCCAGCCGCCGGCCGCCGGGCAGGAGACCATGATCCGCGCGCCGCCCGGACCACCCGCATAGCCATCGGCGGTGCGGGCGATCTTGAAGGTCACCATCGGCCGCCCTTGCGTGACGCGCAGGACATGGCCGCGATGGGCGCGCTGGGCCTGGTCTTCGAGGACACCAGTCGTGACCGCGATGCCGGCGCTCCGCAGCAGGGCGAAGCCGAGTCCCCGGAACAGCGGGTTGGGATCGGCCATCGCCGCGACGACCCGCCTGACGCCGGCGAGGATCGTGCGCTCGACGCAAGGCGTCGCGGCGCGGATCGTGCGGTGCGAGCAGGGTTCGAGCGTGACGTAGAGCGTACCGCCGGCCGCGGCGTTGGGCCCCGCGCGGTCAAAGGCATTGGCCTCGCCATGCGGCCGGCCGCCGGGCTGGGTATGCCCGCGCGCGACGATCACCGGGCCATCCGGCGTTCCTTGAGTCACGAGCGCGCCGACGCAGGGGTTCGGCCAGGTCGTGCCCTGCCCTCGCGCCCCGAAATCGAGCGCCTGCCGCATGAAGGCGCGGTCGATCGCGGCCTGCTCGCGGCCTTGATCAGTCATCGGCACGGGCTGGCGGAGCGGGGCTTTCCCCCTCCTCCTCGTCGGCGCTGAGCTGGCCGAGGATCTCCTCGAAGTCGCGGGCCTCGCGGAAGTTCTTGTAGACCGAGGCGAAGCGGACATAGGCGACGTCGTCGAGCGCCTTCAGGCCCTCCATCACCAGCTCGCCGATGGCGGAACTGGCGATCTCGGCTTCACCGGAGCTTTCGAGCTGGCGCACGATGCCGTTGACCATGCGCTCGATCCGCTCGGGCGCCACCGCGCGCTTGCGCAGCGCCACCTCGATCGAGGTCTGGAGCTTGTCGCGGTCGAAGACGGTGCGCCGGCCCGAGCGCTTGACCACGGTCAGCTCGCGCAGCTGCACGCGCTCGAAGGTGGTGAAGCGGCCGCCGCAATCGGGACAAACGCGCCGGCGCCGGATCGAGGCGGAATCGTCGGTGGGGCGCGAATCCTTCACCTGCGTGTCGAGTGAGCCGCAATAGGGACAGCGCATCTGCGAATCCTTGAACCTGCCGGTGCGGGCCATGCCGCGCCGGCCCTTCCTTGCCTCATCCGGCCTGTCACCTGCCAGCGAAAAAAAGACGCAGGGCGATCGCCTGAAAGCTGGCGAGGCCATCATGGCGGGCTCCAGCCCTCCCCCCGCTTGCTGTGGGGAGGGTTGGGTGGGGGGCAGTGCCGCTCGGCGAGACGATCAAGGATGGAGCTTCGGCTTTCCCGCCCCCCATCCCTAACCCTTCCCCACCGCGAGCGGGGGGAAGGGAACGAGCCCAGCCTTCAAGCGATGGCCCTGAAAAAAGACGCCGCAGCCTTGAACCGCGGCTTGCCCAGGCGCGACCAATGCGGGAGCGAGAGGGAAAGCATATCATGTCAGACGATGCCGAGAGTCCCGCCGATGCCTTCGGTGGCCTGGTGCTGCTGGCCTTCGATCTGCTCGATTCCGAGATCAGCCGGTCACCGGAACGTCTCATCCAGACGTTCAAGAGCCCGACGCTGTTGGCGGCGGCCGAGAAGGCGATGCTGAGTTTCGCGAAATCGCGCGGCCCCTTCGCGAGCTCCCAGTTGACGCCGGAGGAAATCGGCAAGCTCCAATCCTCCGTCGTCGACGGCGTGCGCACGGCCGCGACCGACGCCTATCTCAAGCAGATCAAGGGTTCGTCGAAATTCAAGGCGCTGGAAACGCAGCTGAAGAATTTCGAGGAAGCGGCGAAGTCATCGGCGATTGGCGTCTGGGTCGATCACAACAAGGGCATCCTTTACGTCGTCGGAGCCGTGCTGACGGTTGGAGCGGGCGTTGCCCTCTACATCACCAAGCCCACCGGCCCGGCCTATGCGATGGGCATCAGGGAGCTGGAAAAGCTCAAATTCGAGGTGGTGAAGCTCGGAGCCCTGAAGCTCGGCGTCGGCGGCATCGTCTTCGACCCCACGGCCGACCGCTACGGCGGCAAGGTGACCGGCAAGCTCGCATGGGAGCAGCTCAAGATCGATCTGGCGCTCCAGATCGTCGCCACGGTTGGAAAGGCGACCGAACTCAACGGCGAAGTCATGGTGAAATATGGCGTCATTAACCTGACCGGCATCATCAAGCAGGACATGACGCGGCCCAAGGTCGACATCACGCTGCGGCTCGGCGCCAACAAGGATCGCTTCGGACTGGCGGTCGCGGCCCATCTCAAGGACGACAACGTCACCGGCAGCGCCTCGGCCTCCTACAAGCTCACCGAAAGCATGAAACTGGGCGTGGACCTCAGCCGCCAGAACCGCCCCGACATGAACAACGTGTCGGAAAACCTGATCATGTTCCAGCTCAAGGGCACGTTCCCCTGAGCTGGAAACCGCCTCCGAGCGTCAATAGATCGGGAAGCGCCCCGTCAGCTCATGCGCCTTGGCCTTGACCGCCTGCTCGACAGCGGCGTTGCCCTCCTCGCCATGGGCTGCCAGCCCGTCGAGCACCTCGGCGATCAGCTCGCCGACCTTCTTGAACTCGGCGACGCCGAAGCCGCGCGAGGTCGCGGCCGGGGTGCCGAGCCGGATGCCGGACGTCACCATCGGCTTTTCCGGGTCGAAGGGGATGCCGTTCTTGTTGCAGGTGATGTGGGCGCGGCCGAGCGCGATCTCGGCGGCCTTGCCGGTGATCTTCTTGGAGCGCAGATCGACCAGCATCAGGTGGTTGTCGGTGCCGCCGGTGACGAGATCGAAGCCCTTGGTCTTGAGCGTGTCGGCCAGGGCCTTGGCGTTCTCGACCACGGCGCGGGCGTAGATCTTGAACTCGGGCTGGAGCGCTTCCTGGAAGGCGACGGCCTTGGCGGCGATGACATGCATCAGGGGCCCGCCCTGGATGCCCGGGAAGATTGCCGAGTTGAACTTCTTCGCCAGCGCCTCGTCATTGGTCAGGATCATGCCGCCGCGCGGCCCGCGCAGGGTCTTGTGCGTCGTCGTGGTCGCGACATGAGCATGCGGGAACGGCGAGGGATGCGCGCCGCCGGCGACGAGGCCGGCGAAATGGGCCATGTCGACGAAGAGCCAGGCGCCGACCTCGTCGGCGATCGCGCGGAAGCGGGCGAAATCCCAGTGGCGGGCATAGGCCGAGCCGCCGGCGACGATGACCTTCGGCTTGTGCTCGCGGGCGAGGCGCTCGAGTGCGTCATAGTCGATCAACTGATCGACGACGCAGACGCCATAGGAGACGACGTTGAACCATTTGCCGGACTGGTTGACCGGCGCGCCATGGGTCAGGTGTCCGCCGGCGGCGAGGTCGAGGCCCATGAAGGTGTCGCCGGGCTGCATCAGCGCCATGAACACGGCCTGGTTGGCCTGGCTGCCGGAGTTCGGCTGGACATTGGCGAAGCCGCAGCCGAACAGGCGCGTCGCGCGCTCGATGGCCAGCTTCTCGGCGATGTCGACGAACTGGCAGCCACCATAATAGCGCCGGCCGGGATAGCCCTCGGCGTATTTATTGGTCATCACCGAGCCCTGCGCCTCGAGCACGGCGCGCGAGACGATGTTCTCCGAGGCGATCAGCTCGATCTCCTCGCGCTGGCGACCGAGTTCAAGTTCGATGGCACGGGCGATCTCGGGATCGGCATCGGCGAGCGACGCAGCGAAGAACGAGTTCGACAGGTGCTTTTCAGTGGCGGCGTCATGGCTCATGGCGAGGCTCCATCGGCGCTGGATCGTCGCAGGCCGCAGGGCTTGCGAACCCGAGCGGCGTGCGGTTGCGAAGGCTTGCGGAATCCGCGCGCGCGATCCCGCTATCGCCGGTCCCGTAGCATTCGCGGCGCGCCTTTTACAAGCGCGAAGCGGGTGACATGAGCGCGCGGACGGGCCAAAACGGAGACCCGTCTCCACCAGGCAAGGAATGCGATCCGCAATGCAGCATGACACTGACGACGCTCCTTTCGCCAGGCGCTCTCCTCTGGGCGCCTTCCTGAAAAGTGAGGCTGCCGGCGGCGTCCTGCTCATGATCGCGGCAGCGTTGGCGTTGATCATCGCCAATTCGCCAGTCGCGCCGCTCTATTTCTCGCTGCTCGGTCAGTATATCGGCGGGCTGAGCGTGCTGCACTGGATCAACGATGCACTGATGGCGGTGTTCTTCCTGCTCGTCGGGCTCGAGATCAAACGAGAATTCATCGAGGGGCAGCTCTCATCCTGGTCACGGCGCGCCCTGCCCGGCATCGCAGCGCTCGGTGGCATGGTCGCCCCGGCCCTGATCTATCTGGCGATGACCCGCGGCGATCCGGTCGCAGTCGGCGGCTGGGCGATCCCGACCGCCACCGACATCGCCTTCGCGCTCGGCGTGCTCGCCTTGCTCGGCTCGCGTGTGCCGGTTTCGCTCAAGATCTTCCTGACGGCGCTGGCGATCATCGACGATCTCGGCGCGGTCATCATCATCGCGCTGTTCTACACCAAGGGCCTGTCGCTGCCGATGCTGGGGCTGGCGGGCGCCTGCATCGTCGCGCTCATCGTCCTCAACCGGCTGCATGTGGTGCGGCTCTGGGCCTATCTCGCCATCGGCGCCCTGCTCTGGTTCTTCGTGCTGAAGTCGGGCGTCCATGCGACGCTGGCCGGCGTCGCGCTGGCGCTCACCATCCCGATCGGCGACGGCAGCGACAGCGACGAGCCCGAGCATTCGCCGCTGCATACGCTGGAGCATATCCTCCATCCGTGGGTCGCCTTTCTGATCGTGCCGATCTTCGGCTTCGCCAATGCGGGGGTCTCCTTCGCGGGCATGACGCCGGCGAGCGCGCTCGCACCGGTGCCGCTGGGCATCGCGCTCGGCCTGTTCCTGGGCAAGCAGATCGGCGTCTTCGGCTTCTCCTGGGTCGCCGTAAAGGCTGGTTTCGCCGCGATGCCGGCAAAGACCAACTTCGTCCAGCTCTACGGCGTCGCCCTGCTCTGCGGCATCGGTTTCACGATGAGCCTGTTCATCGGCGCGCTAGCCTTCGACAGTCCCGAACTGGCCAAGGCCACCAAGATCGGCGTGCTGCTGGGCTCGGTGGCGTCGGCGGTCGCGGGGGCGGCGGTGCTGCGGATGGCGGGGCGGAGATACCTGCCCGCGAAATAGCCCATCCATCTGAAAAGAAAGGCGATTATCTCTGCGTAGGGCGACGCCCGGCCGTGCTTTCGGTTGAGCTTGGCCGCGGTGAATTTACCATCTGTTAACCATGCCGGCGCTACACAGAATCAACCGAAAATTCATCAAGATGACCGCCGTGTTAACCCAATCCAGGCCCATACGCCTCAAGGGGCGAAGCTTCCTCGCGCTGGCGCTGACCCCGGAGCTTCCCTTCGAGGACTGGCTGCAGCGGCTCGACGACCTAGCCTCCCGCTCGACCGGATTCTTCATGCGGCGGCCGGTCGTGCTTGATGTCGGCGGGCTGGAGATCGACCGAGAGCAGCTGCGCGACCTCGTGGACCAGCTGCGCACGCGCCATGTCCGGATCATGGGCATCGAAGGCGCGCGCGCCTCGCTGCTCGATGAGGGCCTGCCGCCGCCGATGACAGATGGCCGCGCGGCCTCGGACATCGAGGCGCCCGTGGCGCCGCAAGGCGATACGCCCCCGTCCGCCGAGCCCGTGATTCGCTCGGCTCCCCAGCCCAGGGCGGTGCCGTCGCTGGTGGTGACGGAGCCGGTGCGCTCGGGCCAGTCGCTGATCTTCACCGAAGGCGACGTCACCATCGTCGGATCGGTGGCATCGGGAGCCGAGATCGTCGCGGGCGGGTCGATCCATGTCTACGGCACGCTGCGAGGGCGGGCCCTGGCCGGCACCATGGGCAATTCCAGCGCGCGCATCTTCTGCAGCAAACTCGAAGCGGAACTGCTCGCCATCGACGGCTACTACAAGACGGCCGAGGACCTAGAGCCCGGCCTGCGCGGCAAGGCCGTCCAGTTCTGGCTGGAAGGCGACACCTTCAAATCCGGATCGCTCAGCTGATCCGACGGCATTTTCGACATCAACGGGAGAGGTCTATGGGCAAGGTCATCGTGGTCACATCAGGCAAGGGCGGCGTCGGCAAGACGACGTCGTCCGCCGCACTCGGGGCTGCTCTCGCCCATGACGGCGCCAAGGTCGTGGTCGTGGATTTCGACGTCGGGCTGCGCAATCTCGACCTGATCATGGGCGCCGAGCGACGCGTGGTCTACGACCTCGTCAACGTCATCCAGGGCGAGGCCAAGCTGACGCAGGCGCTGATCCGCGACAAGCGGCTCGAGACGCTCTACCTGCTGCCGGCCTCGCAGACGCGCGACAAGGACAATCTGACCGCCGAAGGCGTCGAGAAGGTGATCAGCGCCTTGAAGAGCGTCTTCGACTGGGTGATCTGCGACAGCCCGGCCGGCATCGAGCGCGGGGCCACGCTCGCCATGCGCCATGCCGACATCGCCATCGTCGTGACCAATCCGGAAGTCTCCTCGGTGCGCGATTCCGACCGCATCATCGGCCTGCTCGATTCCAAGACGGTCAAGGCCGAAAACGGCGAGCGCATGGAGAAATACCTGCTTCTCACGCGCTACGACCCCGCACGGGCCGAGCGCGGCGACATGCTGAAGGTCGACGACGTCCTCGAAATCCTGTCGATCCCGCTGCTCGGCATCATCCCCGAAAGCATGGAGGTGCTGCGCGCCTCCAATCTGGGCACGCCCGTCACCCTGGCCGATCAGCGCAGCGTGCCGGCCGTCGCCTATTTCCAGGCTGCGCGCCGCCTGAACGGCGAAGATATCCCGATGATCATTCCCGGCGAAAAGCGCGGCTTCTTCGGCAAGATGTTCGGAAGGAAAGCGGCATGAACCTCCGTCGCCTTTTCTCCCTCTCCCGCCCCCGCTCGGCGCCTGCCGCACGGGACCGCCTGCAGCTGCTGCTCGCCCATGAGCGCGCCTCGGCCGGCGGATCGGATCTCCTGACCAAGCTGCGCGACGAGATTCTCGGCGCCATCGCCAAGCATGTCCAGATCGACGGCGACAAGGTCAGCATCAAGATGGAGCGCGGCGTCCAGGTTTCGACGCTCGCCGTGGACATCGAGATTCCCTTCGACGCCGGCCGGAAGGCAGCCTGAGGGCAACCGTCACCATCGTGCAAAAAGCCAACAAAAAAGCCCGCCGGAGACGGCGGGCTTTATCGTTTCAGGCAGCCTGCGCAGCTGCTCAGATGTCCTGCTCGGCCTGCAGCGAGGCGACCGGCGCGGGACCCATTCCATCCTTGTTGTAGATGTCGTCGCGGAACTGCACGCCGCCATCGGGCGTCGCCCAGGCCGTGACATAGACCCAGTAGCACGGGACGGGAGTGCTGATGCGGGCGTTGACGCGCTCGCCCGACGCGATCGTGGCGTCGATCTTGGCGCGATCCCAGCCGGGGGTGTCCTTGAGCAGCCAGGCGATGTAGTCGCGCACGTTCTGGACGCGCATGCAGCCCGACGAGACGAAGCGGAAATCGTCGCCGAAGATGCCCTTGGCCGGGGTGTCGTGCATGTAGACGCCGTGCGGGCTGGGGATGTTGATGCGCACGAAGCCGAGCGAGTTGAACTCGCCGCCGGGATCCTGCCGGAAGGTGTAGCGGGTCGCCTCGTCGGAGTTCCAGTTGACGCGCTCGGGCGCGATCTCGCCGGAAGGACCGATGATGCGGATCTTGTTCTCGGTGAGGTAGCTCGGCTCCTTCCTCATCTTCGGGATGAGGTCCTTCTTGATGATCGAGGCCGGCACCGTCCAGGTCGGGTTGAAGTTGACCTCGGGGATCTTGGTCGAGAGCAGCGGCGACTGGCGGTCGACCTTGCCGACGCCCGCAGCATGGCGGGTCGCGACAACGCCGTTCTCGACCGTCTCGACCATCGCGGCGGGGATGTTGGCGACGACATAGCGGTTGCCGAGATTGCCCGACCAGGAACGAAGCCGGACGACATTGGTCTCAAGCTGGCGGATGCGCTGCTCGATGGGAACGTTCAGAGCGACGACGGTGGCGCGGTTGATCGCGCCCGTGGTGGAGAGCCCGACGCGCGCCTGGAAATTCCGGACGCCGGCCTCGACATAGGAATCATAGACGTTGCTGTCGCCGGTATTGGCGGGAAGGTCACCGGTGATGATCAGGCGCTGACGCAGCGCCACCACGCCGGGACCGCGCGATCCGACGGCCATCTTGCCGCCGAGTTGGACCGCTGGCCAGCCGCCGCGGGCGGCGAGGTCGCGATAGGCGACGATCGCAGCTTCAGTCGCCTGCAGCGATTCCGGAGAGAGCATCGGCGTATGAGAGCGGGCGACAGCGTTGCGAGCACCGGAATCGTAGCTCTGGCGCCACTCCGCCTGCTGGGCGAAGGCCGGCACGGCCGTGGTCGCAGCGGCGCCCGAAAGCAGCGCGAGCACTGTTTCACGGCGGGTCAGGCTCTTCGTCGACATCGCTTCCCTCTCAAATTCATCCATGGCGCCCGGGCGCAAACAACGCCGCATGGACACCCCTCCCGCTCTTCGCGGGCGGCCCTGCATCCAGGCGACGCTGCCGTAGCACAGTTAACGTCGCGTGATGAGAGCGGCGAATTTAGGGCATGGCGGCGATTTCGCCCATGCATGACGGGCCTGTGACCGCCCGCCCGAACCAGGACGCGGCGAAGCTCCCGGCACGAGGCCGGGAGCTTCGAAGGACGACGGGAGGCGCCGAAGACGGCTTGGTCGGGCCGGATTCAGAGCTTGTAGCGGATCTGGTCGGTCCAGAAGCGCTCCAGGCGCAACAGGGCATTGTTCATGCGCTCGAAGTCGTCCGAGGCGATGCCGCCGATCTGCTCGACCGTGCGGACGTGCTTGTCGTAGACGCCCTTCACGAGATTGTGCACTTCGGCGCCCTTCTCGGTCAGGCTGATGCGCACGGAGCGACGGTCGATCCGCGAGCGGGCGTGGTGGAGATAGCCGAGCTCGACCAGCTTCTTGACGTTGTAGGAAACGTTCGAGCCGAGATAGTAGCCCCGCGTCCGCAGTTCGCTGGCGCTGAGCTCGGCATCGCCGATGTTGTAGAGCAGCAGGGCCTGGACGCTGTTGACGTCGTCGCGGCCACGACGCTCGAACTCGTCCTTGATGACGTCGAGCAGGCGGCGATGCAGCCGCTCGACGAGGGTGAGTGACTCCAGATAGAGAGGCTTGACCTTCAGATCAGCTTCTTCAGACCTGTCGACAACCGAAGTCTTGACGCTCGCTTTCATGGTATATCCCGCCTGTTGACTGCCGGTCAGGATTGTTCTCCCGATCCGCTTCTGAGAAACACCATAGGCGGGACGGATGAAAACGAGTTTAAATATCAGGATGAATCAGGGATTTACCCCTTTGGGTGAATGCGAAGTGAAGCCAGAAACGCTTAAGCTAAAGCGTTAGTTACCGAGACCCGGCGCAATCGAACGGCACGCCGGTCACGAGCCCTCGTTCTCCGCCGCCCATGTCGCCAGGAAATAGGCCAGGATCGCGGCGACATAAGCCCCTGCGAGCCAAGGCGTCATCGGCAGCAGGCGCGGGAAGAAGAAGGCGAGCAGCAACTGGCTGATCGCGGCCAGCAGCCAGAGCACGCCGCCCCAAGTCGAGGTCAGCCAGAGGCCGACGGCGGCAACGAGGTCGATCACCGCGAAATAGACGGTGATCGCCTGGAATGAGAGCAGGCGGGCCTCGAAGGGCGGCTGCTCCTCGCCGACCACGCCGAAGATCACGGCCCAGGCGAGCAGGCCCTTGGCCAGCCAGAGCACCGAAAGGATGCGCAGCATCCAGACCAGCACGGTGCGCCAACGCGTCGAGGCTGGCTCGACCCCGCCGGAGCCATCTTCGGACCGGGCGCCGCGCAGGACGTCTCCATCTCCCCCGATGCCCAAGCTCAGGACTCCAGCGCCAGTTCGGTGGCGCCGAGCGGCGCGAAATAGGCTTCGATCGCGGCAGGATCGAGCGCATCGATCGAGCCCGGCCGCCATTGCGGCGCATGGTCCTTGTCGATGACGACGGCCCGCACGCCCTCATAGAAATCGTGGCCCTGCGCGATGCGCGAGACGATACGGAACTCGGTGCGCATCGCCTCCGCGAAATCCATCCCGGCCCCGCGCCGCATCTGCTCGAAGGCGATGGCGACGCTGGTCGGCGACTTCACGGCGAGCGTCTGGCGCAGCTTGGCGGCGAATGCGCTGCCGGCGGCGGCGGCCTTGTCGAGGCGCGCGAGAATATCGGGCAGGCTCGCGGCGCCGAAGCATTCCGCGATGGTCTTGCGCTCGGCGGCGAGCTTCTGCGGCCCCGGATCATGGCTGAAGCCGGCCAGGATGTCGTCGAGCGCCTCGCGTCGCGTCAGGGCATCCGTGAGTTCGGCGATTTTGCCGCTCGGTACGGCATGGGTGGCCAGCCCGATGGCGAGCGCATCGGCCGCGCCGACGCGGTCTCCTGTCAAGGCGAGATAGATTCCGGCGGCGCCCGGCAGACGCGGCAGCGCATGGGTCGCGCCGACATCCGGGAAGAAGCCGATCCCGACCTCGGGCATGGCGAAGAGATAGCGGTCGCCTGCGATGCGGTGGCTGCCATGCAGCGAGATGCCGACGCCGCCGCCCATGACGATGCCGTCGATCAGCGCGACATAGGGCTTGGGATAGCGCTTGATATGGGCGTTGAGGATGTATTCCTCGCCCCAGAAGGCCAGCATCTCGTCATAGGCGCCGGCGCGGCCGAGATCGTGCAGGGCGCGGATGTCGCCACCGGCGCAGAAGGCCTTCTCACTCGTGCTGGTGACGACGACGCGCTCGACCTGGGGGTCGCTCTCCCAGGCCGCGAGAGCGCGGGCAAGCTCGCGCACCATCGGCAGGTTCAAGGCGTTCAGCGCCTTGGGCCGGTCGAGAATGACGACACCAGCCGCGCCGCGCACCTCACAAACAATCTCTGGATTCTGCGACATGCGGCTCGGCTTCCCTGCTGTGTCGGGCCGGTTCTGGGCCGGGGCGCCGGCGCTTGTCAACGCAACGCAGGCGCAAGCTCGTGCCTTCGCATGCCGCGTCATGCGACCACGCCCCCTATTTTGGAACCGTTCCGATGTGATAAGGGCTAAGTTCCGGTCTTGCCGGAAGCAACTGGCGGACGGAGGCATCATTGGACACCAGGATCGTGCGGCCCTTCCCCACGCCGCAATCGCGCCAGGAGACGGCGACGCCTTCGCTCGGCCTGACCAAGCGCATGCGGCGCAACCGCAAGGCGGAGTGGTCGCGGCGCCTGGTGCGCGAGACACGCCTCACCACGGACGATCTGATCTGGCCGATTTTCCTGATGGATTCGAGCGAGGCTCGCACGCCCGTCGCCTGGATGCCCGGCGTCGACCGGCTCAATATCGATGAGGCCGTGCGCCAGAGCGCGCATGCCGCCTCGCTCGGGATTCCTGCGATCGCGCCCTTCCCCTTCGTCGAGAAGTCGCTTCGTGACCCGACCGGCTCGGAGGCGCTGAACGCGCGCAACCTGATGTGCCGCGCGGTCAGGGCGATCAAGGCGGAGGTGCCGCAGATCGGCATCATCTGCGACGCCGCGCTCGACCCCTATACCTCGCACGGCCATGACGGCGTGATGGATGGCGAGCGCATCCTGAACGACGCCAGCGTCGCGATCCTGGTGCAGCAGGCACTGGCGCTGGCCGATGCCGGGGCCGACGTGATCGCCCCCTCGGACATGATGGATGGGCGCGTCGCGGCGATCCGGGCCGCGCTCGATGCATCCGGGCATGAGGACGTGCAGATCATGGCCTATGCGGCGAAATACGCCTCGGCCTTCTACGGACCGTTCCGCGACGCCATCGGCACCAACGCCACGCTGATCGGCGACAAGCGCACTTACCAGATGGACCCGGCCAACTCGGACGAGGCCATCGCTGAGGTCGGGCTCGATCTCGACGAGGGGGCGGACATGGTGATGATCAAGCCCGGCCTGCCCTATCTCGACATCATCGCGCGGGTGAAGGACCATTTCCGGGTGCCAACCTTCGCCTATCAGGTGTCGGGCGAGTACGCGATGATCATGGCGGCCGCCGGGAATGGCTGGCTCGACGGCGACCGGGCGATGATGGAAAGCCTCACCGCTTTCAAGCGCGCCGGAGCCGATGGCGTGCTGACCTATTTCGCCCCGAAGGTGGCGCAGGCGCTGAAGGCGGCCGGCTGAGGGCGCCGGAGCTCGTCCAACCTCCGCGTCATTCCGGACAAGCTGCGCAGCAGCGCCGCTCCGGGATCCATCGTAGAGCGCAGTTCCCTACGATGGATCCCGGAGTTCCGCTTCGCTCCATCCGGGATGACGGCGCGTATTTCAATGGCGTCGAGCGAGCGCTACCGTCGCGCTGCATGCGCCCTCTCCTGCTGACGATTCTGCTTGTTTTAGCGCTCGCCTCCTGCGGCGAGAGCTTCGACACGGACCAGCAGCGGCTCTGCCGGCAGGCGATTCCGGCTCTGAACGCGCCGGGCACACCGATCGCGATCGATCACATCGGGAACGGCGCCCGGGCCAACACGCTGCGCGTCACCTATGTCGCCGGATCACCCGGCGGTCCGGCCCGGCGACGCAGCATCGACTGCCTGTTCGCCGGCGAGGGCCAGAGCCTGCAACGCGGCGCACTGATCGGCATCGCCAGCGACGGGCGGCCGATGAGCGATGCGAGCTTCTATCTGCTGCGGCGCTTCTACCTCGAGAACCGTGAGGAGCCGCCGCCCGACCCCGGCGCGGCCCGCACCGATGCCCTCCCGGAATTGCCGCCCGGCCTCGCCTATGGCCTCCAGCAGGGCTTCAGCGCCCTGCCCTCGGCGGCGATCTACGCCCTGCTCGCCTGCGCCTATGCGCTGATCTACGGGCTGACCGGGCGCATCATCCTGAGCTTTGGCGAGTTCGCGGCGCTGGGGGCGGTGGCGGCCGTGGTCGGCGCGGCGCTGCTGGTGTCTGTCGCCGCCTCGACCCCGGCTTCGGGGCTCGCCGTCGCCTTCATCGTGGCGATCCTCGTCGCGGCCCTGCATGGCTTCGCGATGGGCCGCTTCGTGCTGCGTCCGCTGGAGCAGGCGTTCGACCCGCAAGGCCAGGGACTGCAAGCTCCACTCCGACAGGCTCCCGGCCAGCAGGTGCTGATCGCGACGATCGGGCTTGCAATCGCGCTGTCGGAGTATCTGCGGCTGGCGCAGGGGACGGGCCTGCGCTGGCTGCCGCCGGTCTTCAACGAGCCGCTGGCCGTGGCGCGGGCGGGCAGCTTCATCGTGACAGTGACGCCGCTCGGCCTCGCAGTGTCCGCGGCGGGCCTGGCGGTCACGCTTGGCCTCGTGCTGACGATCGCGCGCTCCGCCTACGGCCGGCAATGGCGCGCCGTCTCCGACGATGCGCGCACGGCCGCGCTGTTTGGCGTCGATGCGCGGGCCGTCCATGACAGGGCGCTGATCCTGGCCTGCGCAGCGAGCGGCATGGCCGGCGTCATCGTTACCGCCGTCTATGGCGGCATGGGTTTTGCCGGCGGCTTCTCGCTGGGCTTGAAGGCGCTGGTCGGCTCGATCCTCGGCGGCATCGGCTCGCCCGCGGGCGCCGCGATGGGCGGGCTTTGCATCGCGCTGTTCGAAGTGCTCTGGTCGGCGACCATGCCGCTCGAACAGCGCGACATCGCCGTCTATGCCCTGCTCGCCGTCGTGCTGATCCTGCGGCCCGGCGGCTTCTTCGGTGACGGCGCGCTGGCGCCGCGTCCTGTTTAACCACAATGCCTATCCGACCGACCAGCACCGGAAGCCTGTCCATGAGTGACCCCTTCGTGATCACACCCGCCGATGTCGAGGAGGCGGCGCGGCGCATCGAGGGCCATGTGCTGCGGACGCCGCTGGTGCCAGCGCCGCGCCTCTCCGAGCTGACGGGCGCGACCGTGCTGGTGAAGCACGAGAACATGCAGGCGACCGCCTCCTTCAAGGAGCGCGGCGCGGTCAACAAGCTCTTGACGCTGGATGAGGACGAGCGCGAGCGCGGCGTCATCGCGATGTCGGCCGGCAACCACGCCCAGGCGGTCGCCTATCACGCCCGGCGCTTCGGCATCCCGGCGACGATCGTGATGCCCGAGACGACGCCGCTGGTGAAGGTCGAAAACACCCGCAGCCATGGCGCGCGCGTCGTGCTGCATGGCGAAACGCTCTACGAATCCGCACAGAAGGCCCGCGAACTGGCCCAAATTGAGGAACTCGCCTTCGTCCACCCTTACGACGACCGCGCCGTGATGGCCGGCCAGGGCACAATCGCCCGCGAGATGCTCGACGACGATCCGGACCTGGAGGTCCTGATCATTCCGCTCGGCGGCGGCGGCCTGATGGCGGGCAACGCGGTCGCGGCCAAGGCGCTGAAGCCCGGCATCGAGCTGATCGGCGTCGAGGCCGAACTCTACCCCTCCTTCTTCAACGCCATCAACGCGGACGACAGGCCCATCGGCGGCGCGACGCTGGCCGAGGGCATCGCCGTCAAGACGGTCGGCGTGCAGACGCTGCCGATCGTCTCCAGCCTGGTGTCCGACATCGTCCTCGTCGGCGAGGATCTGATCGAGCGGGCCGTCTACGCTTACGCCAGTCTTCAACACAGCCTCGCGGAGGGGGCCGGCGCGGCCGGGCTCGCCGCCATGCTGAAGGAACCCGGGCGCTATGCCGGGCGCAAGGTCGGGCTCGTGCTGTGCGGCGGCAACATCGACACGCGCCTGCTCGCCGCGATCATGGTGCGTGAGCTCGAGCGCGAGGACCGCATCGTCGCCTTCCGGCTGACGACCAGCGACCGGCCCGGCCTGCTCGGCAAGGTCGCGAGCCTGCTCGGCGAGCAGGGCGCCAATATCCTCGAGGTCAGCCATGGCCGGCTCTTCCTCGACGTGCCGGCCAAGGGCGTGACGCTCGACGTCACCGTCGAGACGCGCGGCGGCACCCATGCGGTCGCGATCGAGGCGGCCTTGCGGGAGGGCGGCTTTGCCCCGCATCGCGTGCTGCCGCGAGGACTGGTCTGACAGGCTCGCCGCGCGGGCTCTTGCAGAACTGCGGCTCTTGCGAAATTCCTGGGCCGATCAAATATGAGGAGAATGGCCATTTGGGCCCCATGACAGGACCGATCCTTCGATGACCGACACACGCTACAGCCAGCCCCCGATCGTTTCGGTCGGAGAGCGCCCGCTCCAGGACGTCAGCGGCGTGCTGGGCTCGCGCATCTTCGCCTGGATCGGCGACATCATCGTGCTCGCCATCCTCGGCACGCTCGTCTGGTTCGCGCTAGGGGTGCTCGGCATCATCACCTTCGGCGCCACCTGGCTGCTGATTCCGATCGCCACTGTCGCAACGGCGCTCGGCTACGCCGCACTGACCATCGGCGGGCCGCGCCAGTCGACCTGGGGCATGCGGATGGCCGGCCTGCGCGTCGAGACCGCCAATGGCGGGCGCCCCGACGGCCTGGCGGCGGCCGTGCACGCCCTGCTGTTTTATGTCGCTGCCAGCACGGTCGCTCTTTGGGTGCTCGACATCCTGTGCGGCGTCGTCCGCAGCGATCGCCGTCTGGGACATGACCTGCTGACCGGGCTGGTGGTGGTGCGCGCCTGAGCGAAGGCGGCGCTTGTTGACGCCGCGGCTGCTGCTACACTGGTGGGCGACGCTGTTTCCGGAGCGAGCCTGACGTGACGAAGCCGTTGCGGGATGCCCCGCAATTCTACCTGACGTCGCCGACCACGTGCCCCTACCTGCCCGGGCGCGAGGAACGGAAGGTGTTTACGCATCTCGTCGGCTCCCGCGCGCGCGATCTCAACGACGTTCTCAGCCAGGGCGGTTTCCGGCGCTCCCAGAGCATCGCCTACCGCCCGGCCTGCGAGTCCTGCCGGGCCTGCGTCTCGGTGCGCGTCATCGTCGGTGATTTCCGCCCGTCGCGCGGCTTCAGGAAGGTGATGTCGCACAACAGCGACCTGATTGGCGAGATTCTGCCGCCGCGCCCCAGATCCGAGCATTATTCGCTGTTTCGGACCTATCTGGACGAGCGCCATCCTGATGGCGGCATGGCGACGATGTCGGCGCTGGATTTCGCGATGATGGTCGAGGACAGCCATGTCGAGACATCGCTGATCGAGTACCGTCGGCGCGGGCCAGACAGCGGCTTCACCCGGCGCGGCCAGGGCGATCTCTTCGCGATGGCCCTGACGGACACGCTGAGCGACGGGCTCTCGATGGTCTATTCGGTGTTCGATCCGGCGCTGGAGGCGCGGTCGCTCGGCACCTTCATGGTGCTCGACCATATCGAACGGGCGCGCCGCCTGGGCCTGCCTTACGTCTATCTCGGCTATTGGGTCGATGGCTCGCCGAAGATGGCCTACAAGGAACGCTTCGTGCCGCAGGACCGCCTGATGCCGCAGGGCTGGGAGCGAGTCGACTGAAGCCCGCGCCGGGAGCGAAGGGTGGGCGGGCCCAAAAGGTGAGGCCCGCGCGATTTCCGGAGCACTTCGCGATTTGCGGCCGATAACGCTCGGTCATCTTAAGGATCAAGCAAGCGCTTTGCCTTAGGCTGCACCCATAAGTTCGGCCTGGATCCTGTTATGCTCAACTCATTGACCCGGATGCCCGCGGAGATGTCGTCGGATTCCCGACGGCAGCTTCTGAATGCCGTGACCGATCTTTTTCTGCTGGACGAGGCTCCCAACGAAGCCGCGCAGGCTCATTACGGCGACATCGCCGTGAAGTCGCTGCCGCATCTCGAAACCGACGCCCGCCGGGACTATGCCGACCGCGTCGCCGCGACGCCGACGCTGCCGCGCGACGTCGCGGTGACGCTCGCCTCGGACGCCGATTCCGATGTCGCGCGCCTCGTGCTGAAGCTCTCGCCGGTGCTGACCGATACCGATCTCGCGGCGATCGCCGTCAGCCAGTCGCAGCGGCATCTCGTGGCGATCGCCGAGCGCGCGCGCCTGTCCGAAAGCGTCACCGATATTCTTGTCGAGCGCGGCGACCGCGAAGTCCTGCACACGGTCAGCGCCAATGAGGGTGCCGATCTCTCCGAGAAGGGCTTCGACCGGCTGATCGAACGCAGCGGCACCGACAAGGACATCAGCCTCGCGCTCTCCAGCCGCTCCAACCTGGCGCCCAACCGGGCCGAGCGGGTGATGCGGATCGTCGAGCAGCTCAGCGACGATAGCGGTCTCTGGTCCAAGCCCGGCAGCGAGGCCCTGACGCTGGCGCGGCAGGCGCGGCAGCAGCGGCTGGAGATCAAGCTGCTGCTGGCGGATCTGGCCGCCGGAACGCGTCCGCTGGACGAGATCGTGACGATGCTCGCGGTCGAGGACCGCGCCTTCCATCTCGCGCTGGTGTTCTCGCAGGTCGCCAGCCTGAGCACGGACCAGGCGCTGCGCGTGCTGATGCAGCGCGATGCCAGCGGCATCGCCGTGGCCTGCCGGGCGCTGGGCGTCGGCATCGAGGCCTTCGAGGCGGTGCTGACGCTGCGCGGACGGCGCCTGATCTTCGCCAAGGGCACGGCAAAGGACGATCTGAAGAGCTATGTCGCGCTCGATCCGGCGATGGCCGAGCGGACGATGCGCTTCCTCAAGCTCAAGACGAAGCTCGCCTGAGCCTCTTCCCGCCACAAATCCGCGACATTCCGGCGGCCTCATGCTAGCCTGACGTTCGTCGGCGCAGGCTTGCCTGTCCCGACGAGATTGCGAGGATGCTTGATCGTGAGATCTGGAACGTGAGATTTCCGCTGCTCTCCGGCGCGTTTTGCGCGGCTGCGCTGTTTGCGGGTGATGCCCAGGCGCAATCCTGGCTGCCCTTCACCGGCTTTGCCCCGCTGCCCTCCTTCGCCTGGTCGGAGCCGACGCTCGCGCCCGGCGGGGTCAAGTGGGACGGCTCCTACGCCCGGATATCGACCGGCTTCAACGTCACATCCTCAAAGCGCATGGGCACCACGGCCGGGCCAACTTTCGGGCTCGAGGCCGGCGTGATGAAGCGCGAGGGTGATTTCGTCTACGGCATCGTCGGCGCCATCGACTACATGCCGGCGCTGGGCGGCTACGGAACGCCGGGCTTCGGCCAAACGGCCTATACGCGAGACTTCGCCGGCGCCTTCCAAGTCAAGGCGGGCGTGCTGGTGACGCCCGAGGTGCTTGTTTACACCAAGGTCGGCATGATGGCCGCCAACGAGACCTACCGCTTCGGCGCGACATCCTGGTCGGCGCCGTTCTCGCGCAGCGACATCGCGGTCCGGCCCGAGGCGCGCGCCGGCATCGAATGGGCGGTCACCAACAATATGACGCTGGGCCTCGAAGTCGGCGTGGTCGGGCAGGCGATCCGCTGAGAGGTTGATTCAAGCGGTTGCGGAGTTGATTCCGGCGACCATTCCAAGCCCTTGAACACACGTGTCATTCTCGGGCTTGACCCGAGAATCTCATGACCAGCGACCTCTGGTTTGAGAGATGCTCGGGTCAAGCCCGAGCCTGACGGTGAGCCCTACCCCCCGAACTTGTTGTTCTTCGGGAAGCCCTTCGGCGGCAGGCGGCCGGCTTCGCCGCGGTGGCCGAGCCATTCCATCAGCTCGCCTTGCGCCACGGTCCAGGTCCGGCCCGAGGTGTCGCGCCAGGTCAGGCCGTCCGCCAGCTTGAAGACCTTGGCGTCCGAGACGCCGCCATCCTTGTAGCGCTGCAGCCGCACGCCCTTGCCGCGGCCCATCTCGGCGACCTCCGAGATCGGGAAGCAGATCAGCTTGCGATTCTGGCCGATGATCGCGATGTGGTCGCCCTCGGCGGGCGTCGCCAGCAGCGCCTCGACGGGCATGTCGACATTCAGAACCTGGCGGCCTTTTCGCGTGTTGGCGACGATGTCGTCGGTGGGCGCGACGAAGCCGCGGCCGTCGGTCGTCACCATCAGGAGCTTCAGGCCCGGCCGATACGGGAAGGCCGCGACGATCTCGGCATGCTCCTCCAGCTCGATCATCAGCCGGATCGGATCGCCGAAGCCGCGCCCACCGGGCAGCTTGGCCGCCTCCAGCGTGAAGACCTTGCCGTTCGAGGCGAGCACCAGGAGCTTCGCGGTCGTCTCGGTGAAGAAGGCCATCCGCAGGCCGTCATCGCCCTTGAAGGTCAGCGTCGACTGGTCCTGGACATGGCCCTTCAGCGCCCTGATCCAGCCCTTCTTGGAGATCACCACCGTGACCGGCTCGCGCTCTACCATCGCCTGGGTCAGGTCGATGTCGGTGGCGTCGGGCATGTCGGCGAAGCTGGTGCGGCGCTTGCCGATCGCGGTCTCGGGCCCGAACAGCTTCTTCACCGCGCGGATGTCGTGCTGGATCAGCTTCCACTGCACGGACTCGGAGGCCAGCAGTTCCTCGATCTGGCCCTTCTCGACGGTGAGTTCGTCGAGCTCGGTCTTCAGCGCCATCTCCTCGAGCTTGCGCAGCGCGCGCAGGCGGGTGTCGAGGATGGCGTTGGCCTGGATCTCGGTCAGCTCGAAGAAGCGCATCAGCTCGATCTTCGGCTCGTCCTCCTCGCGGATGATCTTGATGACGCGATCGAGGTCGAGATAGACGATCAGCAGGCCGCGCAGGATTTCCAGCCGCTTCTCGATCTGCCCGAGCCGGAAGCGCGAGCGGCGCAGCAGCACGTCGCGGCGGTGATCGAGCCAGGCGCGCAGCGCCTCGTTCAGGCCGAGCACGCGCGGCACCAGCCCGCCGGTCAGCACGTTCATGTTCATCGAAATGCGCGATTCCAGCTCGGTCAGCCGGAACAGCGATTCCATCATCAGGGCGGGATCGACATTGCGGGCGCGCGGCTCGATGACGACGCGGATGTCCTCCGCCGACTCGTCGCGGATGTCGCCGACCAGGGGCAGCTTCTTGTCGTTGAGAAGCTCGGCGATCTTCTCGATCAGCCGGCCCTTCTGGACCATGTAGGGAATCTCGGTGACGACGACCTGCCAGGTGCCGCGGCCGAGATCCTCGGCGCTCCAGCGCGCCCGCGTGCGGAAGGCGCCGCGGCCGGTGCGGTAGGTCTCCGCCATCGAGGCGCGGGTCTCGACGATGACGCCGCCGGTCGGAAAGTCCGGGCCCTGCACGAAGGTCATCAGCTGCTCGGAGGCCGTGTCCGGGTGCTGGATCAGATAGAGCGCGGCGTCGCAGAGTTCGGCGGCGTTGTGGGGCGGGATCGACGTCGCCATGCCCACCGCGATGCCCTGCGAGCCGTTGGCAAGCAGGTTCGGGAAGGCGGCGGGGAGCACGATCGGCTCCTCGTCCTCGCCGTTATAGGTCTCGCGGAAATCGACCGCGTCCTCGTCGATGCCGTCGAGCAGCAGCCGGGCGACCTCGGTCATTCTCGCTTCGGTGTAGCGATAGGCCGCCGCGTTATCGCCGTCGATATTGCCGAAATTGCCCTGCCCGTCGACGAGGGGGTAGCGCTGGGCGAAATCCTGGGCGAGGCGCACCAGCGCGTCGTAGACCGACTGGTCGCCATGCGGGTGGAACTTGCCGATGACGTCGCCGACGATGCGGGCGCATTTCTTGTGGACCTGGCCGGGATCGAGCCGCAGCAGGCGCATCGCATGGATGATGCGGCGGTGGACGGGCTTCAGCCCGTCGCGCGCATCCGGCAGGGCGCGGTGCATGATGGTGGAGAGCGCATAAGCGAGATAGCGCTCCTCGAGCGCCGATTTCAGATCGATACGCTCGGATTCGTCCTCCGGCGGCGGATCGACCGGCTTCCCCATGGCTTGCTCACCCCCAATGCGAATTCGTCCGCGCCTCTATCGCACGGCGCGATTCGCCCCGCTAGAACGATGGCGGGCGAGACCCCGCGACGCAATCGACCGACACGCGCCAAAAACCGATGGAGAGCCGCATGACGAGCCATGATTCCAGCGTCGAGCATGGCGCCTGCTCGCTGACCGGGCGCTCCCTGCCGAAGCGCGAGCTGGTGAGCCTCGACGCCCTGCGCCCGGCGCTGGCCGCTGCGATCCGGAAGGATCATCCGGACCTGCCCGCCAGCGCGCTGATCGCGCAGGACCAGATCGCGGCCTACCGCTCGCGCTATGTCAACAGCCTGCTCGCCAGCGAGCGCGGCGAGATGACCGAGCTCGACCGGCAGGTGGCGGAAAGTCTCGCCTCCTCCGAGCTGATCACCAGCAACACCGATGACGAGATCGACCGCGACCGGACCTTCGGCCAGCGGCTCGCCGACAACGTCGCCAGCTTCGGCGGCAGCTGGGCGTTCCTGATCTCCTTTGGCGTCGTCATCGCCTTCTGGATCACGCTCAACCTCGGCAGCGCAACCCGCTTCGACCCTTATCCCTTCATCCTGCTCAACCTGATCCTGTCCTGCGTCGCCGCCGTGCAGGCGCCGGTGATCATGATGAGCCAGCAGCGGCAGGAGGCGAAGGACCGCGCCCGCTCGCGCAACGACTACCAGGTCAACCTCAAGGCGGAGCTGGAGATCAGGCACCTGCATGAGAAGATGGACCATCTGGTCAACCGCCAATGGCAAAGGCTCGCCGAAATCCAGGAGGTCCAGATCGAGCTCCTGCAGGAGCTGCGCAGCGCTCAGACCTCCGACGCGACCGAGGCGCGCGCCGCAATCTCGACCAGCCGCGCCCGCTCGGGCGCCTCGGCCAAGCCGCGCGGCTCCAAGACGTGACGGCGCAGAAAATAACCGGTCAGCGCGAAACCCGCGGCAAGATCGGTCGGGGTGGGTTGGCGCGCGCCCTGCCCCTCGCTCAGGAAAGGCGGTAGCGCCAGCAGCCGGTCGCGCCAGGGCTCGGCCTCCCTTCGGCTGACCGCCTTGCCCGATTTCGGCGAGACATGGCTGAGATCGTCGGGCGAACCCGTCACCGCGCAACGCGCGAGATCCAGCCCGAAGCCGAGTTCGGAGAGCATCGCCACCTCGAAGCGCACGACCAGCGCCGGCGCGAGGCCGGGTGCGTCGAGATGCTCGATCAAGACGCCGAGCGCCTCATGCAGGCCGGGATGGGGATCGCGCTCGGGCAGAAGCCGCAGCAGGGCGGAGATGGTGGCCAGCCCATAGAGCGCGACGGGGGCCTCGATCAGGCGCGCCGCATGCGAAGCCAGCAGCTCGACCTTGTATTCGCCGAGATGCTCGTCGAGCCTCGCCCGCCAGGTCAGCGCGACCGCGTTTCCGGGCTGGAGAACCGGCTGCTGCTTTGCCGTGCGCCCGCCGCGGACGAGGCCGAGATGGCGGCCATGGTCACGGGTCATCACCTCCAGGATCACGGCGCTCTCGCCATGGCGCCTGACGCCGATGATCGTGCCCTCGTCGCTCCATTCCATGAAAAGGGTTTAGGGCAGGATACCGCGGGACGAAACAGCGTCGGCACGTCATGGTCGGGCTTGACCCCACCATCCCGGAAACCAGTGTCTTCTCGTCATGAGATTCTCGGGTCTTCGCTCCGCGAAGCCCGAGAATGACGCTCAAGCCACATATTGCGCGATGCCGCCGCCGAAGGACCAGTCCTCGCGCTTGACCTCGACGAGGCTGATGAAGATGTCGTCGGGCTTCAGGCCAGGATCGCGCCGCAGGTTCTCGGCGATCGCGGCATAGAGCGCCTTCTTCTGGGTGACGCCGCGCGTGTTGGCGACGGTGAGCTGGATGATCACCAGCCCGGCCGAACGCTCGAAGCCGAAATAATTAGCGTCGAAGACGAACTCCTCGGCCTCGTGCTGGTGGACGACGGCGAAGAGGTCATTCTCCGGCACCTCGAAGGTCGCGCGCAGGGCGCGGTAGACGCCGTCGACGATGGCGGCGGGATGCGAGGCGGGGCGGCCTCGCCTCATGGAAACGCGGATCAGGGGCATGCTCGGGCTCCATTTCGGGGACGGCCAATTCAGCCGCTGGAGCCCAGGATAGGCTTGCCGTCATCATCTGAAAATCGTATCGATCTGAATATCAAAGATACGGATTTTCGATTTATGGGCATTGCCGCACTCGATCTCGAATCCGTCTCGGCCTTCCTGAAGACGGCAGAACTCTCCAGCTTCACCCGCGCGGCCGAAGCGCTGGGCTCGACCCAGTCTCTCGTCAGCACGCGGATCAAGCGGCTGGAGGAGACGCTCGGCCGCTCCCTGCTGCAGCGGCACCCGCGCCTCGTGCGGTTGACGGCCGAGGGCGAGCGCTTCCTGCCCGCCGCGCGGGAGTTGATGGTGGCGCATGGCCGCGCGCTGGCGGCCTTCACGCAAACGGCGGAGCGCATCGCCATCGGGATCAGCGAGCAGGCTGTCGGCCCCGACATCGCCTCGGTTCTTTCCCGGCTCGCGGCGCATGATCGTGGGCTCGTCATCGCACTGCGGATCGAGCGCTCGACCGTTCTCGAAACGGCCTTCGACAACGGCGCGCTCGATGTCGCCATCGTCAGGCGGTTCGGACCGGGGCGCAGCGGCGAGGTCTTGCGCCGGGATGCGTTCGGCTGGTTCGCCGCGCCCTCACTGATCCACGCGCCGGACGAGCCGCTGCCGCTGGTCAGCCTGATGGAGGAATGCGGGCTGAGGCGGCATGCGATCGATGCGCTGGCGCGAGCCCAGATGCCGTGGCGCGAGGCCTTCGTCGGCGGCGGCATGGCTGCGGTTCTGGCGGCGGTCTCGGGAGGGCTCGGCGTCTCGCCGCTGGCGGCACGGATCGCGCCGCCAGGCGCTGTCGATGTCGGCGCCGCCTGGGGGCTGCCGGCGCTCGGACGCTCCGAGGTCGTGCTGCGCAGCCAGACGACCACGCCGCGCGCGGGCGCCTTCGTGACGGCGCTGGCGTCTGCTTTCCGGTCCCCACGCGGAACGTGAGGCGCCCTACCCCACCACGCGCTCGACCCGGCTGATCACCCGCTTCTCGCGCAGTTCGCTGATGATGGCGCTGAGATGCTTCAGGTCCCAGACCGTCAGGTCGATGGTGACGTTGGTGAAGTCCGCGTTCGGGCGGTGCATCGCGACCGCGTCGATGTTGCCGTCATGCTCGGCGATGGTCGTGGTGATCTGTGCCAGCGAGCCGGGCTCGTTGATCGAGTGCAGCGAGATGCGCGCCGGAAAGCGCTGCGGCGCCTTGTCGTCGAGGTCCCAGCGCACGTCGAGCCAGCGCTCGGGCTCGTTGTCGAAGGCCGCCAGCGCCGAGGACTGGATCGGATAGATCGTCACCCCCTCGCCCGGAGTCAGGATGCCAACGATGCGGTCTCCCGGCACGGCGCCGCCATTGGGCGCGAAGCGCACCGGCAGATCGCCGCCGAGGCCGCGGATCGGAATCGCGTCGTCATCGGGGCTGTCATCCAGCGGCACCTCGCCGGGCAGCTTGAACTTCAGGTTCTCGCCCTGGCGCAGCTCGAACCAGCCCTTGCCGTTGCCGGTGGTGGCGCCGGCCGATCTTGGATCCGGTGCGCCGCGCTTCTCGGGCTCGAGATCGGGATAGACAGCCTTGACCACGTCGCCGGAATACATCTCGCCGCGCCCGACCGCCGCCAGCACGTCGTCGACCGCCGTGCGGGCGAGCCGCTTCAGCGCCGCCTTCAGTTTCTCGTCGGAGAACGGCCGCTCGACCCGGCTGAAGGCGCGCTCCAGAATCTGGCGCCCGAGCCCGGAATACTGCCGGCGGACGGCGGTGCGGGTGGCGCGCCGGATCGCGGCGCGGGCCTTTCCGGTGACGACGAGCGATTCCCAGGCGGCCGGAGGCGTCTGCCCCTCGGCGCGGGTGATCTCGACCTCGTCGCCATTGGCGAGTTCGGTCAGGAGCGGCGCGATGCGGCCGTTGATCTTGGCGCCGACCGCGCTGTTGCCGACATTGGTGTGGATCGCATAGGCGAAATCGATCGGCGTCGCCCCGCGCGGCAGGGCGATCAGCCGGCCCTTGGGCGTGAAGCAGAAGACCTGGTCGTGGAAGAGTTCGAGCTTGGTGTGCTCCAGGAACTCCTCCGGGCTGTCGCCGTCGGCGAGCAGGTCCACCGTGCGGCGCAGCCACTGATAGGCCCGGCTCTCATCGGCGTATTGCACGAGTTCGGTGGTGCGGCCGTCCTTGTAGTGAGCGTGAGCCGCGATGCCGAATTCAGCGATGCGGTCCATCGTGTCGGTGCGGATCTGCAATTCGACGCGGCTGTGACCCGGCCCGACCACGGTCGTATGGATCGAGCGGTAGTCATTCTGCTTGGGCGTCGAGATGTAGTCCTTGTAGCGGCCGGGAACCATCGGCCAGGTCATGTGGACGATGCCCAGCACGCGGTAGCAATCCTCCGGCGTCTCGACGATGACGCGGAAGCCGAAGATGTCCGAAAGCTGCTCGAAGGAGATGGATTTGCGCTCCATCTTCTTCCAGATCGAATAGGGCCGCTTGCGCCGGCCGGAGACTTCGGCGTGGATGCCGCTGGCGGCGAGCTTGTCCTTCAGGTCCTTCTCGATCTCGCCGATGACGCTGCCTTCGCGCTCGGTGACCTCCTCCAGCCGCTTGGTGACGGTCGCATGCGCTTCCGGCTTGATGTGGCGGAAGGCGAGTTCCTCGAGCTCCTCGCGCAGCTCCTGCATGCCCATGCGGCCGGCGAGCGGGGCATAGATCTCGGCGGTCTCCTCGGCGATGCGCAGGCGCTTCTCGGGCGCCATGAAATGCAGCGTGCGCATGTTGTGCAGCCGGTCGGCGAGCTTCACCAGCAGCACGCGGACGTCATCGACGATGGCGAGCAGGAGCTTGCGGAAATTCTCGCCCTGGGCGGCCTTCTTCGAGACGAGATCGAGCTTCTTGATCTTGGTCAGCCCGTCCACCAGCCGGCGGATGTCGGGCCCGAACATGCTCTCGATCTCTTCGAGCGTCGCGGCGGTGTCCTCGACCGTGTCGTGCAGGACGGCGGCGACGATCGTCGCGTCATCGAGCTTCAGATCGGTCAGGAGGGCGGCGACTTCGAGCGGATGGGCGAAGAACGGGTCGCCCGAGGCGCGCTTCTGCGTGCCATGCGCGCGCATCGCATAGACATAGGCCCGGTTGAGCAGGTCCTCGTCGGTATTGGGATTGTAGCTGCGAACCCGATCGACGAGTTCGTATTGCCGCATCATGCCCATGGGGGGCGTCTATCCTGCCTGCCTCGTCTGGAGTCAGTCAATATCGGCGCGGGGGAAGCGGGCAGCAAGGCGTATCTCACAAGGCGGGCATGAAAAAGCCCGGCGGTGCCGGGCTTTAGCGGAACTGGTGAAGGGATCGTGCAGGACGGGCCTTGCAAGAACCGACCCGCGCCGATCAATCCTCGTCGTCGGCGCTCTCGGTCGGCGGCACGAGGCCGTCGAGGCCGCGCAGCAGATCGTCTTCGCTCATGCGGTCGAACTGGACCTCCGAATCGGGCGTCGAGCTGCCGGGCGTCGAGTGGGTGAGCAGCGGCACCGTCTCGGCTTCGGGCTCATCGACCTCGACATGCTTCTGCAGCGAATGGATCAGGTCTTCCTTGAGATCCTCGGGCTTGAGCTTCTCGTCGGCGATTTCGCGCAGCGCGACGACGGGATTCTTGTCGTTGTCGCGGGAGACGAGGATCGACGACCCCGACTGGATCATCCGCGCCCGATGGCTGGCGAGGAGAACCAGCTCGAAGCGGTTGTCGACCTTGTCGATGCAATCCTCAACGGTAACGCGAGCCATGGCGCGGCTCCTTCTGATCTTTGGCGATGCAGGGAAGATAATGTGAGCCGGCCTTACAGGCAAAGCGCAGCCGATGCAAGATTCGCGTGACGCCCGCCGGGCTCAGCCGCGCATCCGCCTGACCATTTCGTCGAGGCCGGGCTCGCGCCGGCCCTCGACACCGACCGCGACGTCCATCGCCGGCAGTTCGTGCGGTGCGAGTTCGGCAAAGCGCATGCGCATCGTCGTGGCGACGCCCTCGCCGAAGGCGATCGCCTCGCGGTTTCCGACCGATGACAGGAATTTCAGCGTGCTCGCCGAGGTATCGGAGATCGCGGAGCGGATGATCTGCTGGTCGACCTCGTTGGCAAGGCGCATGGCGAAGATCGTCGAGCACTGCGACAGGATGGTCGGGTCGAGCTCGCCCGGACGCTGCGTCACGACGCCGAGATAGGCGCCGTATTTGCGGCCCTCCTTGGCGATGCGGGCGATGGCCTGCCGCGTCGGCAGGAAGCCGAGCGAAAGGTCGGCGGGGACGTAGCGGTGCGCCTCCTCGCAGAGCAGCAGGATCTCGTAGGTGCCCTGGCTCGCCATGGCCAGGTCGAAGGCCAGACGCGCCAGCACGGAGGCCACCGCATCGACGACCTCCGAGGGCAGGCCGCCGAGCTGGAAAACCGTGATCGGCCGGCCGTGATGCGGGACACGGAAGATCTGCGCCACGACCGGCGCCATCGTCTCCATCATGTTGGCGCGGGCAAACATGAACTGGTAGCGCGGGTCGCCATGCAGCGTCTCGAGCCGGACCTTCAGCGAGCGCAGCGAGGCGCGCGGCCAGCGCATCTCGTGCAGGCCGATCAACTCGTCGATGATGGCGAGCGCATCGATAATCCGGTAGGGCGTCGGCATGTCGCTGGCGCTGCCCATGCCGTCTTCGCGACGCACGATGCCGGCATCGAGCGGGCGCTTCAGCAGGGTCGAACCGAGATCGCGCATCGGATTGCGCTGGCTGCCGCCACGATAGCGTTCACGAGCCGCCATGACGACCTCGCGCAGGATGTCGGCCTCCTCCTCGAAGGCCGCCCGGCCGCGGAAGAGGACCTCGGCGAACTCCTCGAGCTTGAACATCCAGAACGGCAAATCGAGCCCTTCGGCGTCGATCGCAAGCGCGCGGTCGGGAAAGGCGCCGGCGTATTCGTTGTGCGGATCGAGGATCAGCACGCGCAGTCGCGGGCGGGCGGCGATCGCGCGGCGCAGCAGCAGCGCAACCGCGCTCGACTTGCCGACGCCTGTGGTGCCGAGCAGGGCGAAATGCCGTGACAGCATGTCGTCGATGCAGACGGTGGCGGGGATCGAGGCATCCTGCGTCAGCGTGCCGATGACGACGCCGTTGCGGGTGCCGAGATCGTGCACCATGGCCAGATCGCCCGTGCGGATGCGGTGGGCGATGGCGCCGATCGGCGGATAGGTCGAGATGCCGCTCTGGAAGCGGGCGCGGCCGTCGGCGTTCTCGTTGACCTCGCCGAGCAGCTCGACCTGAACGTGAATGACGTTGTCGGCCGTCTCGTCCCAGATCGGATTGACCGCATGCATCTCGTAGACGAGGCCGACGATCCGCGTGGTGCCGAGATTGATCGAGATCATCCGGCCGACGGTCCAGGATTCGGGTCCGAGCCTCGCCATGCCGGCCACCGTGCTGGCGATGGTCGCGCGCGAGCCGTCGCAGGACACCACGCGGCCCAGCGAGCGTTCGGCATCCTGGCCGGGATCGCGCCTGTCGGCCGTGATCTCGTTTTCGAATAGCCCCGTTTTCACAGCAAGCTGCACGTTTCGTGTCCCGCTTTTACGGCCTGTCCCCCGAAGAGAGACGCTACCGCCAAGCTCTTACGATTGCCTTATCCGCAGCCAGGCGCACGCAGGCGGTGGCAGCGCGGTTACCAAATCGCCAAGATGGCGCAGCCGACCGTCACGATCGATCACGAAAACTGGTCTTCGCCATGACAATCCCTGCCTTGAGCCGACGGCCTCTCTTCGTCTATGCACGGCCTCGATTGCGAGGGAGTGAGCCATGGCGAGCCGGCTGCGACTGGGCGTGAACATCGATCATGTCGCGACCATCAGGAATGCCCGCGGCGGCGCGCTGCCCGACCCCGTCCGCGCCGCGCATCAGGCCGTGGCGGCCGGCGCCGACGGCATCACCGCCCATCTGCGCGAGGACCGGCGCCACATCCGCGATGCCGACGTCGAACGGCTGGCGGCCGAGCTGACCGCGCCGCTGAATTTCGAGATGGCGACGACGCCCGAGATGATCGCGCTCGCCGAGCGGCTGAAGCCGCATGCGGCCTGCCTCGTCCCGGAGAAGCGCGAGGAACGCACCACCGAAGGCGGGCTCGACATCGTGGGTCAGGAAGCGGCGCTGGTGCCGGTCGTCGCGCGGCTGAGTGCCGCCGGCTGCCGCGTCTCGCTGTTCATCGAGGCCGATGCGGCGCCGATCAGGATGGCCGCGAAGCTGGGCGCGCCGGTGGTCGAACTGCATACCGGGAGCTGGTGCGAGGCGGTCGTCGCCGGCGAACGGGAAAAGGCCCAGGCCGAGTTCGCGCGCCTGGCCGAGGGCGCGGCGCTCGCCGCCTCGCTCGGGATCGAGGTCCATGCCGGTCATGGGCTCGACTACGACACCGCGCGGCTTCTGGCAGCCGTGCCGGAGTTCGTCGAGTTCAACATCGGCCATTTCCTGATCGGCGAGGCGATCTTCATCGGCCTCGATGCCGCCATCACCAGGATGCGGCAGGCGATGGACGAGGGCCGCGCCGCGAAGTAGATCGGACGCATGATCCTCGGCATCGGCTCCGACCTCTGCGACATCGATCGCATCGAGAAGTCGCTCGCGCGTTTCGGCGAGCGCTTCACCCATCGTGTCTTCACCGAAGGCGAACGCGCCAAATCCGACCGGCGCGCGACGCGGGCGGCCTCCTATGCCAGGCGCTTCGCCGCCAAGGAGGCCTGCTCGAAGGCGCTCGGCACCGGCCTGCGCGCCGGCGTGTTCTGGCGCGACATGGAGGTGGTCAACCTGCCCAGCGGTGCGCCGACCATGCGGCTTTCCGGCGGCGCGGCCGAGCGGCTGAAGGCGATGACGCCGGCGGGCCATGAGGCGATCGTGCATGTCTCGATGACCGACGACCCGCCGATGGCGCAGGCCTTCGTGGTGATCGAGGCGCGGGCGATCCTGGCATAAGGAGGCCATCATGGCGAATGCAACGGCCATAGCGGGCGAGCGCGAGGTGCGCGCCAGCTTCGACAGCCAGGCGCAGGCGTGCCGGCGGCTGGGTTCGCCCTTTACTGCGTTGCTGTGCGAATTGCTGGCACAGGGGCTCGACCGCGACAGCGGCTTTGGCCGGCATGTGCTGGACTGGCCGGGGGACCCGCGCGCCGATGCGCTGGCCCTGCGCTGTGCCGGTGCGTTCAACGCCATGGCCCGGTCCGGACGGGCGCCAGCGCTCGCGGCGCTCTACCCGCCGGCCGCTCCCTCGGCCAACGAGCTCTGGAGCGGTCTTCTCACCGCGATCAACGCGCATGACGATGTCCTGACCGCCTATCTCGACAGCGCGCCGCAGACCAACGAGGTCAAGCGCTGCGCCATCCTGCTCGGCGGGGCGCTCACCATCGCGGCCGAAACCGCACTCCCGCTGGATATCATCGAAATCGGCGCGAGCGCCGGTCTCAATCTCGGCTTCGACGGCTATCGATACGAACTCGGTGAAGTGGTTTGGGGCGACCCGGCAGCCGCCGTGACGATTCGCAGCGACTGGCGCGGGGCGTCGCCGCCGCTCGACGCGACGCTTGCGGTCAAGGCCCGGCGCGCCTGCGATCTCAATCCGCTCGACCCCGGCAATCCGGCGCATCGGGACCGCGTCATGTCCTATATCTGGCCCGACCAGAGCGACCGGATCGCCACGACGCAGGCGGCGTTCGATGCGGCGGCGGCCAAGCCCTGGCGCGTCGAGCCGGCGGACGCCGCCGTCTGGGTCGAGGCACGCCTGGCAGAGCCGCAGCGCGACGGCGAGGCGCGCGTGCTTATGCACACGATCATGTGGCAGTATCTGCCACAGCCGACCCAGAAGCGCATCGCAGACGCCATGGCGCTGGCGGGAGCGGCAGCAACGCGCTCGGCGCCGCTCGCCTGGCTGCGCATGGAGGCCGATGGCCAGCCCGGCAGCGCGGCCGTGACGCTGACGGTCTGGCCTGAGGGTGGCGAGCGCGAGATCGCGCGCGCCGATTATCATGGCCGCTGGGTGGAGTGGCGCTGAAGCGCCCTCCTTTTCACTCAGCCGGAGCCGTCCCGACGACCTGCCCTTTCGGCTCCTCGCTCAGCCAGCGATAAACGATGCCGCCGAGCGCGCCGCCGATCAGCGGCGCCACCCAGAACAGCCAGAGCTGACCGATCGCCCAGCCGCCGACGAACAGCGCCGGGCCGGTGCTGCGCGCCGGGTTCACCGAGGTGTTGGTGACGGGGATGCTGACGAGGTGGATCAGGCACAGACCCAGACCGATGGCGAGCGGCGCGAAACCGGCCGGCGCCTTGCCGTGGGTCGCCCCCATGATGATGAAAAGGAACATCATCGTCATCACGACTTCCGTCAGGAAGCTGGCGAAGAGGCTGTATTTGCCGGGCGAGTGATCGCCATAACCGTTCGAGGCGAAGCCCTTGGCGAGATCGAAGCCCGGCGCGCCGCTTGCGATGAGATACAGCAGGCCTGCCGCAACGATGCCGCCGATCACCTGCGCCACGACATAGGGCAGGATCTGGTTCGTCGGGAAGCGGCCGCCTGCGGCCAGGCCGACCGTCACGGCCGGATTGAGATGGCAGCCGGAGATGTGGCCGATCGCATAGGCCATCGTCACCACGGTGAGGCCGAAGGCGAGCGAGACGCCGAGAAGGCCGATGCCGACCTGCGGAAAGCCGGCGGCGATGACGGCGCTGCCGCAGCCCGCGAAGGTCAGCCAGAACGTGCCGATCGCCTCCGCAGCGTATTTCTTGCTGTTCATGATCGTTCCCCCACAGAATCGAGGCTCGATGGTGCTCCTAACGTCAGGCGTGGTCAATTGCCGCACCTCGCCGTTGTCTTCCCGGCGGCTCCTTGGAACTTCCGCGCCGCTGTTGCGTTGCAACATGAACTCACGACATCCGGCAAAGGGAGAGCATGGATCAAACCGCGACCTGGCCCGGAGGAACCTGGCTCGGGACAACCTGGCTTGGACACTCGCTGCCCCTCGTGCCGAGCTGGCTGATCAGCCTCTTCATTCTCGCCTGCGCGGTCGCGCTCGCGGTCCTGGCTCACCGCATGGTGTTTTCGGTGGTGACCCGGCTCGTCGCCCGGATGGACCTGTTCTGGCGCTCGCTGGTCTCGCGCACCCATGGCCCGACCCGTTTCGCGGTGATCACCGTGACGCTGGGGTTCGCGGCCAGCATCTCGCCGTTGACGTCTGAACAGGCGACGCTGCTCCGCCAACTGCTGTTGCTGTGCTTCATTGCGCTTGTCGGCTGGATCGCCAAGACCGCGCTCCCTCCCCCGATTGCGCGCAGAAGCGCCCTCCGACCATAACGGCGCGCGGCCTCCGGCACTCGCCGCAGCAGGGCGCGCCACGCAGTGAGGCAGGGCAAGACGGCGGTCAGACGGGGAACTCGACTCGCGTCGTCACGCCGAGATGCGACTTCCGCGAGATCGTGCCCAGCAGTTGCCTGGCCAACGCGTCGATAATGCGGTTGCCGAGACCATGCCCGGCTGCCGTGGCCTCGCGCGAGGCGTCGAGGCCGATCCCATCGTCGGCAATGGTGAGGATCGCCGTCATGTCGTCCTGCCGGTCCAGCGTCACCGTGATGCGCCCGGCGCGGCCGGCCGGGTAGGCATGTTTCAGCGAGTTGGTCACGACCTCCGAGACCAGCATCGACATCGTCGTGAGCCTGCTGATGTCGAGCGTCATCTGCGGCGCGGTCACGTCACAGCCGACGCCCGGAACGCCGCTGGCTTCGATGATGTCGGAACACAGCTCCTCAAGATACCTCCCGATCGGCAGCTCGACCTGGTTGGGGTCGTGCAGGCGCCGGTGAATCCGGGCCATCGTCTCGATGCGCCCCCTCGCCTCGTCGATGATGGCCGGGGCGGCCGCTGGATCGGACAGGACACGGCGCCTCGACATGCCCAGCAGGCTCGCGACGAAGGCCATGTTGTTGGCGACGCGATGCTGCAGTTCCTGGAACATGGTGCGCTGCTGCTCGGCCAGCGCGGTGGAGACCCCCTTCTCGACCTCGAGCCGCTGCATCGCCCGGGTCATGGCGTGGATCAGGGCGATGTCGACGGTCACGATGAAGACGTAAAACAGCAGTGCGAAACCGCTCTGGAAATCCAGCACGAAGCCGTCCGGCGGGATGAACCAGTACCAGGCGGCGAGACCGCAGAGCACGGCGCACAGCGATCCGGCCCGCGTGCCGCCGACGAAGGCGGTCAGGATCACCGCCGGGAAAAAGGTCAAAAACGGATAGCCGGGCGGGAGCGTGCCTTCGAGCGCGAAGCGGGCCACCAGGGCACAGGCGAAGATGGCGCAACCCAGGACCAGGGACGAGACCGGCCCCATGGCCGAACGCGCTTGCGACAGGAACGGGATCAAGCGGTCGAAGAACTTCACAGTGACCTGGCGGTACGAGCGTTGGATGGTCGGCATGCGCCGCCGGAGGGCAAAAAATCGATACGCTGTCCTAATGCGCTTTTTCCCAAGGTCTATGTGAAATCATGCATGCGGGCGAAAAGGTGCCTGCTAGCGCGCAACCCGTATCCGCCCGCGCCGTTGTCTGCGGGGAAACATTCCGCTAGACCGCGCGCTGGACAAGTCCCAGGAGCGCCCGCGTGGCCAACGACATCGAAACCAAGAAAAAGGCCGCACGCGACGAAGGTGGGGTTCTCGAGACGATCAAAGTCGTCGTCCAGGCCCTGCTCATCGCCCTGGTGATCCGCACGCTGCTGTTCCAGCCGTTCAACATTCCGTCGGGCTCGCTGATCCCGACGCTGCTGATCGGCGACTACCTGTTCGTGTCGAAATACACCTATGGCTACTCGAAGCACTCGATCCCGTTCAGCCCGCCGCTGTTCTCAGGGAGGGTCTGGGCCGCCGAGCCGAAGCGCGGCGACATCGCCGTGTTCAAGCTGCCGACCGATAATTCGACGGATTACATCAAGCGCGTCATCGGCCTGCCCAGCGAGCGCATCCAGATGATCGACGGCATCCTGCACATCAACAACCAGCCGGTGAAGCGCGAGCGTATCGCCGATTTCGTCACAACCGACAATTGGGGCCGCAGCGCCCCGACCATCCGGTATCGCGAGACACTGCCCAACGGCGTCAGCCACGAGATCATCGAGCGCGAGGGCGACACCGGCAGCTTCGACAACACGCCGGTCTTCGTGGTGCCGGCCGGTCACTTCTTCATGATGGGCGACAATCGCGACAATTCGCTGGATTCACGCGACCGCAGCGTCGGTTTCGTGCCGTTCGAGAATTTCGTCGGCCGCGCCGAAATCATCTTCTTCTCGATCGAGGACGGCGCCTCGGCCTGGAAACTGTGGGAATGGCCCTGGACGGTTCGCTGGAACCGCCTGTTCAGCGCGATCAAGTGAGCAAGGCCGGAGAGAACGGGCGCAAGGCGCCCGATACCGCCCGCCTGCAAGCAACGCTCGGGCACGTCTTCGCCGACCAGAGCCTGCTGAACACCGCCCTCACCCATATGAGCGCCGAGGGCTCGCGACTGGAAAGCTATCAGCGCCTGGAATTCCTCGGCGACCGTGTGCTCGGCTTGAGCATCGCCGACATGCTCTTCATGCGCTATCCTCGGGCCGCGGAAGGCGACATGTCGCGCCGGCTCGCCGATCTCGTCCGCAAGGAAACCTGCGCCGAGGTCGCGCTGGCCTGGGATCTCGGCGCCTTCATGCGGCTCGGCGAGGGCGAAATCCTCGCAGGGGCGCGCAAGAACAAGGCGATCCTGGCGGATGCCTGCGAGGCGATCATCGGTGCGGTCTTCATCGATGGCGGCTATGCTGCCGCGCGCGGGCTGGTCGAGCGCGGCTTCGGCGAGCGCCTGCTCAAGCCGGTGCGACCGCTGCGGGACGCCAAGACCGCCCTGCAGGAATGGGCCCAGGGCCAGGGCTACCAGACGCCGACCTATAGCGAGCGCGGCCGCTCGGGGCCGGACCATGCACCGGTGTTCCGCGTCGCGGCCCGCATCCCGGGGCTGACCGACGCGGAGGCGCAGGGTCAGTCGAAGCGATTGGCCGAGCAGGCAGCGGCGGAAGCCTTCCTGCGCCGAGAAGGCCTGTGGAGCGAAACGATGGAGAGCGACAATGGTTGAGTCGGAGACAGGCGCCACGGCGTCCCGGCCGACGCGCTGCGGCTTCGTCGCGCTGATCGGCGCGCCCAATGCCGGCAAATCGACGCTGCTGAACCAGCTCGTCGGCGCCAAGGTCTCGATCGTCTCGCGCAAGGTCCAGACGACGCGGACCCAGGTGCGCGGCATCGCGCTGTCGGGCCCGATGCAGGTCATCTTCGTCGACACGCCCGGCATCTTCGCGCCCAAGCGCCGGCTCGACCGCGCCATGGTCACGAGTGCCTGGGGCGGCGCCACCGATGCCGACCTGATCGGCGTGCTGATCGATGTCGAGCGCTTCGACAACGAGGAGAACACGCGCCTGCTGGAGAAGCTCGCCGAGCTGAAGCAGCCGAAGTTCCTGATCCTCAACAAGATCGACACGATCGCCAAGGACAAGCTGCTCGAGATCACCACCAAGGTGAACGCGCAGGGGAATTTCGAGCAGACCTTCATGATCGCGGCGCTGACCGGCTACGGCGTCAAGGACATCATGGGCTGGCTCGAGACGCGCCTGCCGCTGGGGCCCTGGCTCTATCCGGAAGACCAGATCTCGGATGCGCCGCTGCGCTTCCTCGCCGCCGAGATCACCCGCGAGAAGATCTTCGAGCGGCTGCATGACGAACTGCCCTATCGCTCGACCGTCGAGACCGAGCAGTGGAAGGAGCGGCCCGACGGTTCGGTCCGGATCGAGCAGACGATCTATGTGGAGCGCGAGAGCCAGCGCAAGATCGTGCTCGGCGAAGGCGGCCAGACGATCAAGTCGATCGGCCAGAAGGCCCGCATCGAGATCGGCGAAGCCGCCGAGACGACGGTGCATCTCTTCCTGTTCGTGAAGGTGCGCGAGAACTGGAGCGACGATCCGGCGCGCTATCGCGAGATGGGGCTTGATTTTCCGAAGGGGTGAGTCGCGCCTCGCGACAGGCGCCTTTCGGGGACATGCTTCGAAAGGCCGCGACCTGAATCATTCGATTGAGGGTTGACGAGCGACCCTTAATAGTCCTTGCGGCCCGGCCCGATCCGACGCAAAAACGCAACCGACCTGGTTGATGGAGCCGATATATGACCGACGACGACGTCCTGGCCGAATTCCGCGATGCCGGCGCGCTGCTCGAAGGGCATTTCATCCTCTCCTCGGGCCGGCGCAGCGCCGTCTTCCTGCAGAAGATGTTCGTCTTCCAGGATCCGGTGCGGACGGAGCGGCTCTGCAAGGCGCTGGCCGCCAAGATCGAGGCCCGGTTCGGCAAGATCGACTATGTCGTGTCGCCGGCCGTCGGCGGCATCGTGCCGGGCTACGAGACGGCGCGGCACCTCAAGGCCAAGGCCGTCTTCGTCGAGCGCGAGGGCGGAACCTTCAAGCTGCGTCGCGGCTTCGTGCTGCCGGCCGGCGCGCGCTGCGTCATCATCGAGGACATCATCACCACCGGCCTCTCGCTGCGCGAATGCCGCGATTCCGTGCTGGGCGAGCCCGGCACCATCGTCGGCGCCGCCTGCCTGATCGACCGCTCCGCCGGGCGGGCGGAACTCGGCATGGCGCTGGTCAGCCTGATGGAATATGACGTTCCAGACTACGCGCCCGACCAGCTGCCGCCTGAACTCGCCGCCATCCCCGCGATAAAGCCCGGCAGTCGGGGCCTGACGCCCTAGCCCCTTTGCCGCGCAAATTATGCGCGATTGGACATGCTTCGACCGCGTTTTCCTTTCATTTGATCATTCAAAGCGATTTGATCCGGAGTAATTTCAATGGCGGCGGACCCGCGCATCGCGCTTTTCATCGACGGCGCCAATCTCTACGCGACGGCGAAGCAGCTCGGCTTCGACATGGATTACCGCCGCCTGCTGCGTGAATTCCAGGGCCGGGGCAACCTGATCCGGGCCTTCTATTTCACCACGCTGGTCGAGAGCGAGGAATACTCGTCGATCCGGCCCCTGGTCGACTGGCTCGACTACAATGGCTATCGCGTCATCACCAAGGCCGCCAAGGAGTTCACCGATGCCACCGGGCGGCGGCGGATCAAGGGCAACATGGATATCGAGCTGGCGATCGAGATGCTCGAACTCGCCCCCCATCTCGACCAGATCTACCTGTTCTCCGGCGATGGCGATTTCCGGCCGCTGGTCGAGGCGGTGCAGCGCAAGGGCGTGAAGGTCTGCGTCATCTCGACGATCTCGACCAGCCCGCCGATGGTCTCCGACGAGTTGCGCCGCCAGTGCGACGAGTTCCTCGACCTCGCCCAGTTGATGCAGAAGATCGGCCGCGACCCGTCCGAGCGCTCCGCCCGCAGTGGCGTTGGCACCGGCGCTCCGGGGACGCCGGGCAACCCCGGTCTGGAGCGCCGCTACGGCATCCGCCAGGGCGACGAAACCGTCGAGGGGTAGAGTGAGACGCACTGAGAGCCCCGTCCGGCTGGTCGCCGCGGGGTTCTCGGGTCTTCGTTGAGCGTATCCAAGGGGATGCGCGGGACGAGGCGGCGTCGCAGTCGACGGCTGCGTGCCGATGTCGATGTCGATGTCTGTGTCGAAGCAGCGCCAAAAGCCGCCACCTCGCCCCGCGCGCAGGTGTTTGATGCCGCCAGATCGCCTTCTGGTTATCCGTGTCACAGGTCGCGCGGCCTGACTCACCCGCGCGATGGCGATCCGCGCCTCCGCCATCTTCGGCCCGCAACGGCGTCGGACGACGAAACCCGCAACTCCACCCGGCCGCACGATGCCTCGCGACAGCCCCCTTGGTCGGGCGGAGCGAGGGGAGAATAGGCATGGGTGGAGGGCGCGGGGATAAGATTTCACGGGACGCGCTGACGCCTCTTCCCTTCTCCCCTCGCGGGAGAAGGGAAGAGGCAGGGGCGGATGAGGGGGCGCCGTGCGCTTGCAGGCTGGCGTGAGTGTTCGGCGGAAGGCTCACAGCGCCCCCTCATCCGTCAGCGCTTCGCGCTGCCACCTTCTCCCGCGAGGGGAGAAGGGAGGTCGCGCTTACGCACCGCCCTTCAAGATCCTCGCCTTGTCGCGGTTCCAGTCGCGGTTCTTTTCGGTCTCGCGCTTGTCGTGCAGCTTCTTGCCGCGACCGAGGCCGAGCTCGACCTTGGCGCGCCCCTGGTCGTTGAAATAGACCTTGAGCGGGATCACGGTGTAGCCGTCGCGCTGGATCGCCCCCATCAGCTTGTTGATCTGGCGGCGGTGCAGCAGCAGTTTCCGGGGACGCTTGACGTTGTGGTTGAAGCGGTTGGCCTCGAGATACTCAGGGATATGAGCGTTGAACAAAAAGAGCTCCGTGCCCATCGGCCCGGCATAGCTCTCGCCGATCGTCGCACGGCCGCCGCGCAGCGATTTGATCTCGGTGCCCTGCAGGACGATGCCGGCCTCCAGTGTCTCCATGATCTCGTAATTGTAGCGCGCCTTGCGGTTGTCGGCGGCGAGCTTGAAGCGATCGGGATCGAGCTTGCTCATGCCGTGCCGCCCAGCGCATGCGCCCTGACCAACTGCGCCATCACTTGCGATTCCGATTCAGGGTCGGAACTCAAGCCGTTGAGAACACTGTGCTTGTCAGCTTCTGGCCGGTTCTGGCTGAGCTTGAACTTGCCGACCAGCGCGGCGATCTCGATCTCGATGCCGACAATGCCGCGTGACAGCGCATTGATGAAGGGCGCGGGCGCATCCGTTACTGCCCAGGGCTCGGCGCGCGGCCGCTCCTGCTGCGCGGTCAGCGCTTCGAGATGGGTGTGGAGCCAGGCCCCGTCCTCGATCGCGCGGGCCGGGCCGCGTGCCTGAACGGTGACGTAGTTCCAGGTCGGCACGACCTTGCCGTGCTCCTGCTTGGAGGCATACCAGGCCGGCGTGACATAGCGCTCGGTGCCGGTGAAGATCACCAGCGTCTCGGCTCCGGCCGCGATCGCCTTCCATTGCGGATTGGGTCGCGCCAGATGAGCGCGCAATACGCCCTGCCCGCCCTCGTCGGCATGCAAGACGAAGGGTACGGGGTTGGCGATCAGCCCGCCCTCGCCGACGCTCACCAGCGTGGCGAGCGGATGGGCGCGCATGACCGCGAACAGCGCCTCGCGATCCTCGACCTTGAAATGACTGGGCTCGTACATCGTCAGTTTCCCTGGCGTCGGCCGGGGCGACCGGACGAACGCAGCATCCTTATCTAGGCATTCAGCAGGCCGGCGAACACCATGGCGTCGCGAATGACCTTGCCCGTCGGCGCCGTGACCGGCAGCAGCGGCAGGCGAACCTCCTCCTCGATGCGGCCGAGCAGCGCAAGTCCGTGCTTGGCGCCGCAGAGGCCGGGCTCCTTGAAGATGGCGTCATGCAGCGGCACGAGCCGGTCCTGGATCTTCAGCGCGCCCGCATAGTCGCCCTTCAGCACGGCGGCCATCAGCTCGGCGCAGAGCCGGGGCGCGACATTGGCGACGACCGAGATGCAGCCATGACCGCCGGCCGCCATATAGGCCAGCGCCGTCATGTCCTCGCCCGAGAGCTGGATGAAGTCCGGGCCCATGGCGTGGCGCTGCTGCGAGACGCGGGCGAGGTTGGCGGTCGCGTCCTTGACGCCGGCGATGTTCTTCAGCTCGTAGAGGCGCGCCATGGTCTCGACCGACATGTCCACCACCGAGCGCGGCGGGATGTTGTAGATGATGATCGGGATGCCGACCGCATCGTTCACCGCCTTGAAGTGCTGGTACATCCCCTCCTGGGTCGGCTTGTTGTAGTAAGGCGTCACGACGAGGACCGCCTGGGCGCCGGCCTTCTCGGCATGAACCGCGAGATCGATCGCCTCGGTGGTGTTGTTCGAGCCGGCGCCGGCGATGACGGGTACGCGCCCCTTCGCCTCTGCGATGACGATCTCGACGACGCGCTTATGCTCGTCATGGGAGACGGTCGGGCTCTCGCCGGTGGTGCCGACCGGGACGAGCCCCGACGAGCCGCTCTCGATCTGCCAGGCGACCAGCCCCCGCAGCGCCGCCTCGTCGATCTTGCCGCCCTTGAACGGCGTCACCAGCGCGGGAAGCGAACCGGTGAAGGCGGGATGCTTGGTCATGGGAGCGGCGTCCTGAGGCGAAAAGGCAGTTTAGAGGGCGTCACTCATAAACCGTCCCCCGCTGCAGGCAAAGCCGGCTCGCCGTAAAAACGCAGCCGCTCATGGTTAAGTCTTCATAAACCCGCATCGCCCAGCATCGCAGGCTACGCATCTCATTTGGTGCCTCGCGACCGTGGAGCCTGCCATGGCCTTGCCTGCCGCCCGCATCGGGCCGATCCGCATCGGGTTGATCCGCATGGCCTTGCCGCTGCTGCTGGCGACGATGCCGGCCCGCGCCGCCGACGATGGCGCCCATCCCGCGCAGCAGGCCCGCCCCGACGCCGTCGATGTGGAGACGACCGCCGCGCTGCCGCCCTATCCCGGCGCCGCCCTCCAGGCTGGCCCGGCCGATATCGAGCGCATCAAGAGCGCGGTGGCCGCCTATCGCCGTGGCGCGCTGGGTGAAGGCGACGCCATCGCGGGCGCGATCGACGACGCATCGACCCGCGCCCTGCTCGAATGGGTCGCGATCCGCACGGGCGCGAGCCTGATCCGGTTCACCCGACTCGATGCCTTTCTCAAGGCCTATCCGAACTATCCGGCGACGACGCTGTTTCGGCGCCGCGCCGAGGAGATGCTGGTCGCGGAGAAGAAGAGCCCGGCGGCGATCCGCGCCTTCTTCCACGGACAGCGCCCGGCCAGCCCAGCCGGGCGGATCGCGCTTTCGCTGGCGCTGAAGGCCGAGGGACGGACGGAGGCCGCCGCCGCGCTGGCCCGTCAGACCTGGCTGCAGGACCATCTCGGTGCTCCCGTGGAAAAGATCGCGCTCGACGCCTTCGGGGACGTCCTGACCACGGCGGACCATCGCCTTCGGGCCGAACGCTACATCTTCCGCGAGAACGCAACGGCGGCGCTGCGCAATGCGGCGCGCGTCTCGGCCGATTACGTCGTGCTGGCGAAGGCCCGGCTCGCCAGCGCCAAGGCCAGGCGGCCGATCGCGCCCTCGCTGATCGCCGCCGTGCCGGCCGCGCTGAAGAACGACATCTCCTTTACCTTCCTGCTGGCGCAGCAGGCCAGGCGCTCCGACAAGCTCGCTGAGGCCGCCCAGGCGCTGACGAACGTGCCGCGCGACCCCGCTTTGCTCGGCGATGGCGACGAGTGGTGGACGGAGCGCCGGCTGATCGCCCGCAAGCTGCTCGACACGGGCGATGTCGCCAAGGCCTACGAGGTCGCGGCCGGCCATGGCGCCGAGGATGCCGCCGAGCGGATCGACGCCGAATGGCATGCCGGCTTCATCGCGCTGCGCTTCCGCGACCAGCCCGGCATCGCCCTGGAGCATTTCAACGAAGCCGCTGGGCATGCTGAGACGCCGATCTCGGTGGCGCGCGCAGCCTATTGGCAGGGCCGCGCCTTCGAGGCGGTCGGCAAGGCGGATGATGCGAAGGCGGCCTTTGAGCGCGCCGCCGCGCACCCGGTCGCCTATTACGGGCAGTTGGCCCGCGCGCGACTCGGCCTTCCCGACCTGCCGCTGCGGCGCTCGGCCTCGGCCTCGCTCATGCACCTGCCGGGGCATCAGGGCGTGCGGCTGCTCTATCGCATCGGCGAGCGCGATCTCGCCGTGCAGATGCTGCTCGACCTCGCCCAGCGGCTGCACACCACGCCGGCCCTGGAGGCGATCGCGGCGATCGCCCAGCGCGAGGGCGACACGCGCGCCCTGCTCGCCCTTGGCAAGGCGGCATTGCAGCGCGGCTTCCCGCTCGACACCGCCGCCTTCCCGATTTCGGGCGTGCCGGAGTTCCCCGTGCTCGGCGACCCGATGGAGCGCGCCATCGTCCACGCCATCGCGCGCCAGGAGAGCGCTTTCGACCCGACCGCGATGTCCCATGCCGGCGCGCGCGGGCTGATGCAGATGATGCCTGCGACTGCGCGCGAGACGGCCAGGCGCGCCAACCTGCCCTTCGACTGGCCGCGGCTGGGACGCGACGCGCTCTATTCGGCGCAGATGGGCGCCGCCCATCTCAACGACCTGCTGAAGGAGTGGCGCGGCTCCTACATCCTGACCTTCGCCGCCTACAACGCCGGCTCGGGCAATGTCAGGAAGTGGATCGAGGCCTATGGCGACCCGCGCAAGCCCGAGATCGACGCCGTCGACTGGGTCGAGCGCATCCCCTTCTACGAGACGCGCAATTATGTGCAGCGCGTGATGGAGAACCTGCAGGTCTACCGCCAGCGCCTCAACCAGCGCACGGCCTATCTGATCGACCACGACTTGAAGCGCGGCGGCCGGCGGGATTAGGGTCGCGGTGAGATCGCACAAAGTCCTCGCCGTCATTCCGGGCGAGCGAAGCGAAGACCCGGAATCCATCATAGAGCGCCATTGTCCAGAGGATGAACCCTACGATGGATTCCGGAGCGGCGCCGCTGCGCGGCTTGTCCGGAATGACGGCGCGGGTGATGATATCGCATAGAACGCACTTCCCCGTTCGACTGACGATCAGAGGGCTCTCGGACGAGGGCTGAGGTTTTGACGACGACTGTTCCAGACACCGGCTTCACCTCGCTCTTCATCAGCGCCCGCGACGGCTTGCGGCTGCATGCGCGCGACTATGGGCCGCTGGCGTCGCCGGCGCTGCCGGTGGTCTGCCTGCCCGGCTTTGCCCGCACGGCCGCCGATTTTCACGAGCTGGCGCAGGCCCTGTCGCAGGACGAGACGAAGCCGAGGCGTGTGCTGGCGCTGGATTATCGTGGGCGCGGCCTGTCGGGCTTCGACAAGGACTGGAAGAACTACGACATCCGCGTCGAGCTCGACGATCTCATGCAGGTGCTGGTCGCGGCCGGCATCGAGGCGGCGGTCTTCGTGGGCACCTCGCGCGGCGGCCTCCTGACCATGGCGATGGGCGCCGCGCGGCCGGGCACGATCAAGGGCGTCGTGCTCAACGACATCGGCCCGGTGATCGACGCGCGCGGCCTGCTGCGGATCCGGGGCTATGTCGGCAAGCTGCCGCTGCCGCGCAGTTTCGCGGAGGGCGCCGAAATCCTGAAGCGGCTGTCCGACCAGCAGTTCCCGCTCTTCGGCGATGCCGAATGGGAGACCATGGCGCGCCGGACCTGGACCGACCGCGACGGCCATATGCGGTCCGACTACGACCCCAACCTGATGAAAGTTCTCGAAGAGCTCGACCTGGAGGCGCCGTTGCCGGTGCTGTGGAGCTATTTCGACGGGCTGAACAGCGTGCCCATGCTGGCGATCCGCGGCGCGAACTCCGACCTCCTGGGCGAGAAGACGCTCGTCGAAATGGGCGAGCGGCATCCCGATTGCGAGATTTTCGTCGCGCCCGGACAAGGCCATGCGCCGATGCTCGGCCCCAGGGACATGGTGCGCCGGATCGGAAAGCTGATCGCCCGGTCGGAACGCCGCGCGGCCTGAAAACGCTCAGGCCGCGGGCTTGCCCGACGGCTGGCCATCCGTGGCGAGTTCCCCGACGTTGTTTTGCCCTGCCGTGCCATCGTCGCGCGACGTGTCGACGAGGCCCGCCCTGGCGCGGGTCGCAAACTCGGTCTCGCCGCCAGCCGCGAGCGTCTTGGCCTGATCGACCCAGTCCTCCCGCTCGATCCGGCCCGGAAAGGCCAGATAGCTGCCGACCCATTCGACATTCTCGGGCGTCCAGGCCGCGATCTGCGCGAAATGCCAGATGCCGAGCGCGTGCAGCCTGGCCTCGTTCTGGCGTCCAACACCCCTGATCAGCTTGAGATCGTCGGGCTTGTCGTCCTTTGCCGCCACCAGACCGGACGGCCTCTGGCCGGGAATCAGCGCCTCGCCCTCGACAGGCGGCAGGACGGCGACGGGCGCCATTGTGGTTGCGGGCTCGACGGCGACCGCCGCATCGACAGGAGCTCTGACGCCCCGCAACAGGCCGGCGAGGATGCAGCCCGCGACGTAAGCCGCCGTGAACAGCAACGCCGATTCAACCCAGGTCGCCGGCACGCCATTCAGGAACTGGAGCCAGGTCAGCGCGGCGCCAAGCCCCCACAGGGCGACAAACCAGCCGACGACGCCGCCATCCAGCCGCAGCCTGGCGCCGTCATGGCTGATCCAGCCCATGACAAGGCCGAGCCCGAAAGCCGCGACGAGGAACCAGACGAACTGGCTGGCGAGATACAACATGTCCGCCCCTCCTACTTCGCGACCGTGAACTGCACGCGCCGGTTCATCGGCTTGGCCTGCGCGGAGCCATGCGCCACCAGCGGCCGCTCGATGCCGAAGCCGCGCGTCTCGAGCCGGGAGGGATCAATTCCGCGCCGGACGAGTTCGTCGCGAACGCGAAGCGCCCGCCGGGCCGACAGGTCGAGATTGTTGAAGCCGCCCCGCTCGCCATCGCTGTTGGCGTGGCCCTCGATGGTGATCCGGGCGTCGGGGCACTGCTTCAGGATGTCCACGGCTTCGCCGATCACGCGCTCCGTCGATGGATCGAGCGCGACCACCGTGGTTCCCTGCGCGAACAGCACGGTGTTGCGTTTCGTCAGCGCATCCAGGTCGTTCTGGCAGGTCGATGGCGGATCGACCACGCAGCCGGTCTGGCGCAGGCCGATCGCCGCATCCATCCGGAAACCGGAGGGCAGGCCGGATGCCGCGCTGGTCTCGACCTCGCTCCTGATCAGATCGCGGCAGGTCAGGCCGCGCAGCGTCACGAGATCGTCGGTGATCGTGGCCGAGCCGAAATCGAGGCGCAGCAGATTGGCCAAGGCCATGCGGGCGGCAGCGAGGAAACCGGCCGGGGCGCCGGGCAGGATCTGCGTCTCGTCGGACAGCCTGCCTTTCAGCGGCGAGCCCTCGACCAGCGCCAGAAGCGCCTCGCGCGCCTGGATGTCAGGCAGGTATCCGGTCATGGTCACGCCGGTTCGGTCGGCCGCCAGCGACAGGACATAGGGCCGGATCGGCACCAGGGCCGCCCCGGTGCCGCTGCCGATGCTCAGGCCGGCCGGCAATGGCTGGCGCCGCAGCGCCGCGTCCAATTCCCGCCATGCCGCGGCATTCGCGACCTCGCCCGAAAGCGCCAACACCGTCCCGGCCAACGAGACCGATCCCTGCTTCAGCTTGCCGAGCAACTCCAGCGCGAAACCGGTGGCGGCGGCGTAATCGGGCTCGCCGCGCAGGTTCGGCTCGATCGTCAACTGGTCCAGGACAACACCTGACGGAGCGAAACGGCGCGCGAGCGCCAGCAGCGCCTCGCGAGCGGGCGCATCGCGCACCAGCCCCTGCAAGGTAATCCCCGCTTCGTTGCCCGCACCGCTCCAGGACACCGCCGCAGCCGGC